>JABLTL010051621.1_pt1 | contig 87523 bp, 104 predicted proteins | sample 7160151 | NCBI WGS metagenome assembly JABLTL01 (sample SAMN14651223, study PRJNA627086) | human gut metagenome | isolation source: feces | host: Homo sapiens | reverse complement strand
TCTATTATAGCCTTCATTCTAGCCTCAAATTGGCCTCTAAACTGTGTTCCAGCAATTACAGCTGTCATGTCTAATAGATAAACTTCTTTGTTTAAAAGTTTAGCAGGTACACTTCCGCTTGCAATTCTAAGAGCTAAGCCTTGAGCAATTGCTGTTTTTCCAACACCCGGCTCACCAATCAAACATGGATTATTTTTAGAACGTCTATTTAAAATTTGTATCATTCTTTCAATTTCTTTGTCTCTTCCAATAACTCTGTCAATTTGATTATTCTTAGCCTTAACCGTTAAATTGGTTCCATAAGTGTCTAGTGCTTTTCTCTTTTTATTTGGCTTAGTTTTCTCCTTAACCTTTTGAGTCCCACCAGATGAATAATTTGATGACTCATCTCCATTTTGCTTTATTCCAAACAATCCGGAAAAAATCGAGCCAAGAGGAACTCCTTGAGCACCATCTATTTCACTTTCTCCATTAATCATTTCTGAAAGTTCATCTTCATCTATATCAGCCATGTTGTCTGATAAATTCTTAAACATTATATCTAATTTATTAGATAAATCTTGTATATCTTTATCCGATAGATTAGCCTGTTTTGCCATTGTATCTATTGGATTTATTCCCTTCTTTTTAGCACATTCATAACATAAACCTTCAACTTCGGCTTTGCCGTCTGCGCCTTGTTTATTTATAAATATTACTGCTGTGTTTTTCTTACACATTGAACATAACATATATTAAAACTCCTATCTTCAATTTACTATTCAACAAGTATATAATACTATAAAATAGTCAAATAGTCAAATAAATATGTGCCTAAACCGAACAAAATCAGTTTAGGCAACTTTAATTATTTTATATTACTGTTCTATTTCATCATCACAATTCCAAACTGGTACTTCTCCCCAATCAGTTTCCTTACTTGGCCCAGCAAAATATTCTTTAAATTGTTCTACTGCATCAGCGAAAATACATACTTCACTTATACTAATATATCTTTTATATTCGCACTTACCATAGTCATCAAACATATCTAATAGTTCATGATATGCACCATGTATATCATCTCGTTGTAAATTATTTAGACAAAGTCTATAGCAATTCATTTCTCTATCAGTAATTGGCCTTATCAATTCATATTTATACTTTTTAGGAACATCTATATTACCTAATTTCTTATTATCATAAAAGTCAGTAAATCTTCGCATATGAAATTTCAAATTCAGTAATAGATCACACAACTCATGAATTTCTTTTTTTATATCTTCTACATTGCTTTTTTCCTGTTTTATTAATATCTTGTACTCCTGTAAACACGATTGTATGCATTCTTTTTTCATGATTTCTCCTTTATCTATTTCATTACGAAATATAATACCGCACTAATAAGTAATTGTATTAATAATATTATTCTTGTAACTAAATATAACTTTTCAATCTTTTTTCTTCTCTTGTCTGCATCCCATAAGTTTCCAATTTGAATTTCTGAATGTTTTTCAAAATCATCTAAATCATCAGCGTAAACTGATTTTCCTGCTGAACGACTGTATCCAACATATTTTTCCCTTGGCAATAATGGTCTATAAATACCTACTATATACCAATATGAAAATATATTTCCTAATAAAATTGCAAGAAACCATTGTCCAAATACAACAACATATTTATTTGTTAAATAGGTTGATACATCTATTGGTAATTTACTAGCATTTAAACTAAGTATCGCATAAAAAATATATGATAAAATTATTCCTACTGATATACAAAATGATTGTATTCTTAATTTTCTATGTTTTATTGTTTTATCTAATCTTTCTTTATTATCATTTAATATACCAACTGCTGTGTAATAAAGATTATTAGCTTCTCTTTCTTGATATGAAGTATGTACATATATTCTCGCTTTTGAGCCATGATTTACTATGTCTTCAAAATAGATACTTCCATTTATAGTATTAAGTCTATCATATATAAAAGTTCTAGATGTTCCAGATTTTGAAAAGAATTGAACATCAATATGTATAATGATTTGATCTATTTCTTTTGGGTTGTTCAAATACGAAATAAACCAATTGTAGTCATTTTCTTTCATATTTTTCCCATTTTTCAAATACACAGTATATGTTACTTCTGCCTCTCCATGATAATGTTGATAATTAGTTTCCTCTAGGGCTTTTCCTTCATTTCTTTTATCTTCTTCATCAAATACCTTTAAATATCTATTTTTATACTCCTCAAAATAATCAGCAACATCAATTATTGTTTGAATAGGTATCTGCTTGTTTGCTATTTCGTCTTCCATGTTATCCTCCATTTTCTTTTGTTATTATTATTTTATCGTATCGATATTCAAAATGCAATGTTTTACACTGTATTTCAAATTTTTATTCACATATACAGTAATTTCACCCATTTCATCTGTTCTTAATATTTTACATTTTATTTTGTTAAGTCTTTCTATTGTTCCATCAGATGGATGCCCGAAGCTATTGTCTTTTCCAACTCCAATTAGTGCAATTCCTGGCATTACAGCTCTAATAAACTCTTCTGTTGATGAACTTTTAGAGCCGGTGATGTGCTACTTTCAAAATATTTGCATTTAATATTTTTGCATTATTTTTATATTTGGTTAATATTGCATTTTCTGCAATTCCTTCTATATCTCCAGTCAACATTATTGAAAAATTTTTGTATTCTAACTTGCAAACAAGCGAATTATTGTTTAAAACATTTTCATTAATCTTATTTTTTGAGTCTGGCCATAAAACTTTTAGCTTTATATCTTTTTCTATATTTATCAAATCTCCTGCTTCTACCACAATAGTCTTAATCTTCTTTTCTTGTGCTATTTTAATGAATTTTTTATAATTATTAGAACTCTCAAATTGTCTTGCAATTATTGCTTTTTTCACTTTCAACTCTTGCATAACAGTCAATATTCCACCAACATGGTCTTCATCAAAATGTGATATAATTACATAATCCAATGTTTTTATTCTTCTATCTAGCAAATATGGTACTAAAATCTTTTCGCCTATATCATAATCTGGATCCTTACTTCCACCGCCATCAATTAAAATATTTTTTCCATTCACAGTTTTTACAAGCATGCTATCTCCTTGTCCTACGTCTATAAAATAGATTTTTAGTTTTCCATCAATATTTATAAAAGTGCAAACCTGCATAACAATAAATATTATTAAAGTAACCATAGTTAAAATTTTAGTAATCTTCTTTTTGTTATATATTAATGCGACAATTATTGCATAAGTTAAAAACACTACTATGAACCATGGAGTTTTTACAGTATAATTTCCAAATGGAATTTTAGAAATTAATTCTATTATCTTTATTAGAATTTTTAAAATAATTTGCAATGGAAATGCTATTAATTTTGACACAGGAAAACAAACTGTTGAAAGAATTACCGTAAACATGCCTAATATTATGCATATTCCAAGCAATGGACCAGCTAACAAATTTGATATTATTGAGTTTATTGGAATTGTGTTGAATTCATAGATTGTAATTGGAAGAATTAAAATGTTTGCACTCAAAGTGAGCATCGCACTCTCATACAAATACTTTTTTACTTTATTATTAAATTGTTTTTGGGTGAATTTAGAATAAAAAATTATTATGCTTAAAGTTGCAAGATATGACAGCTGTAATCCAACATCAAAAATTGCAAATGGATTATTTAATAATGTTAATAACAAAGCAATTGAAATTGTTGTATATGTATCTTGTTTTCTGTAAATTAAAGTTGCAAATATTGCTATAATAGTTGATATTCCAGCTCTTACAACCGATGGGCTCATATTAACAATAACCATAAAAATTAAGATAAATATTATAGATAAAATTTTTCTTCTTCGTATTCCAAATGCCTTTTTGCTTAAAACAGTATTTATTCCTAACACTAGATAAGATAAATGAGCTCCAGATACTGCTAGCATGTGCGATAAATTACATTCTCTAAAATCATCTTTTATCTCTCTTTCTATATCAGACGTGTCTCCTAATAAAATTCCCTGTTCAAGTTCAGCTTCTTGTTTTGGTAACAACTTCTTTAAATTTTGTTTAAAAATTAGCGATAATTTGTTTATTATTGCAAATATTAGATTAATATTTTTAGTTTTTATCAGCTTTACTCTTCCATCTACCATTAAAGAGCCACATATCTTTTTAGTCTTTAAATATTTCATATAATCATAGCCTTTATAATTTCTTTTCTCTGTTGGCTTCTTATACGTTCCTGTAACAGATATTTTATTGCCGTATTCTAATTTTGAAACATTTTCTTTTTTATCTATATAGACTGTTAATTTTAATTTATTTTCTAGTTCAATATTAACAGAATACTTATAATCAGTCTCCTTTATTTGACTGCACACAGTTCCCGTTATGGCAATGTTTTCATCATCTAATTTATACATTTTATTGTATTTATTATTTAAATTATTTATCTGTAGAAATGACAGTAAACATGTTACAATACATATTGCAATAATTACAATTTTTTTCTTTTTTATTATTTTCCAAAATACAATCCCAATAATTCCTGCAAGCAAAATTAAGAGTATACTTTGCTTAAAGTATACCCCTATAATTATTCCTAATATGTATGATATAGTAACAATTAAAAGTGGTCTTTTCACTAACATTCTCCTTTTAAATTGCCCTATATTATTTATAAAACTCTATATTATTACGTCGTGCTCTTATTAGATTAACCTTCTAGCTGTAGCATATCTCGTGTTATAGCTTCCTGTTAATAAGTTTGATATTTTTACACAATATCCACTTCCAGAAGAAGCGTGTATAAATTCGCCATTTCCAATATATATTCCACAATGTCCTATGCCATCCATTGTTTCATAATCTAAGAAGAATACCAAGTCTCCAGCTTGTAAATCTCCTTTTGCAACATATGTTCCAACTTTAGATTGCGCTATTGCAGAATGGCTTAATGTATATCCAAATTTCTTATACACATACATTGTAAATCCAGAACAGTCAAAAGATTTATCCCCCGAACCTCCATAAACATATGGACATCCTAAATATTGTTTTGCATATTCTACGATCTCTTGTCCCTTTGACGTTTCTTCTGTTGTAGTTTCAGTAGTTACACTTGAAACAGTTGTAGCGCTTTCTCTATTAGCGCTACTTCTATTTGTTTCTTCTGTTTTTTTATCTGACAATAGTTCTTTATAAATATATCCACTGTAATCCTTATATGTAACTTTGTACCAATCTCCTGATTCTCCAACAACTGTAACATCAGTGTTTCTAATTAAAGTTGTTACAATTCCAGCACTTGTTGAAGCTTCTTTTCTAACATATACTGACGAAGCATTAATGTATTTGGTTGTTTTAGTATAATTTGTATCTGATGAAGTTGTATCGTCATTATTATCCGTATTAGTTTTGGTATCAGTTTGTTCCTCACCCTTGTCATCATTATTGCTAGTATCTGTGGTGTTATTATCTGTACTTGAGCCAGTATTTTTATCTTCTGAACTCTTAACTTGTCCCACACTTGAATCTTTTACTATCCAGCCAGCAATTTCGCTTGTTTCTATAAATATCCAGTTATTTGCTGTTGTAATAACAGTAACTTCATCACCAGCTTTTGCCGTTCCAAGATTATTCGCATTTATTAATGGTAATATTTTTATTGTAACATCTTTTTCAAGTTTTAAAGTAGAATTTGGTGTTACAGTGTTTGATGTGGTTTGACTTGAAGTCGTTTCATTGTTTTTATTTTCTGTTGAATTTGCACCAGAATTATTTTTGTTATTATCGGTTGGTGTCGTATTGTTTGTTTCTGTTGATGTTTTATCAACTTTTATATAGTCTTTACTAACATAGCCTTCATTTTCTCCAACCTTAACTTTATACCAATTTCCTTCTTCTGATATGACTTCCAACTCATCGTCCATGTTAAGTAATTTTACTACTGACGAATCAGTTGAAGCCTTGCTTCTTAAATTCAAAGTTTCTGTTGTTACTTTTCCTGTAGCTGCCTGTACCTTAGTTGTGAATACTATCATTGATATTGCTATTATTATGCTTGATATTGTTGTTTTTTTCATATTTATTAGCTTTCCTTTCGTAAGTTATAAATCTGATTAGTTCATCCTCTGTTTCTTTAGTATTTACGCTTAAAGTATATACTTAAATCGGGCAAAAGTCAATTTAATTTGGCAATTTTTCATATATATGTTGGTGATGTTCTTTAATGATACTCCGTTTGTAATAAAATAAAAAACACCCACAGTAAAAAAGATAATAATTTTCTTTTTTTCTGTAGGTATCTATTTAATAAGCTATATATTATTCATAGATTATTCAATTATATCAGAAACAACTCCTGATCCAACTGTTCTGTTCTAATATTATTATACATTTTCAAACACTCTTGAAATACTTATATTTCAACATTTATTGTTTTTACATTTTCCAACATTTTTAATCGTTTCTGTACTAGAGTGGGAAAAAAGTGGGAAAGTGGGAATTTTATTTATTCCTATTAAATTCATCTTGCACACCCTTTTTGTAAATCTTGTTTGAATATCTTTTAAATATATGTAATAATATTTTGTCAAATAAATTCAACATATTACCTCCTTCTTTTATTCATTGGAGATATCTCTATTTTTATTATACCATATTATGTAAAATAAAATAACTATACTGGACAATAGTTATTATCTTATTTTCCCTTAGTGTTACTTGCATTACATAATTCGACAAAATTCGACTTTTACTTTAAATTTTCTATTAATTTATCCATATATTCATTTGCAATATCTTTTTTTATATTTAAATCCTTCTTTTTAATATCTATATATTTTAATACACTTTCTAATTGCTCATGTTTTATATATTCTTCTATCTTATTTAACATTTCTATTATTTCTACATTATTCATAATAGCACCTCACTACTTAACTTTGAGTATATTATAACATAAATACCTATATTGTAAAATAGTTATCTTCAATTTGACTCAAATAGCAGATAGTTAAAATCTTTGTTACTTTCTTTTAAAATAGATATATTAGGAGGAGGTGATTAAGATGATACAATTAAAAGTAAATGAATTATTGAAAAAACAAAAGAAAACGAAATATTGGTTTGTAAAAAATATGGAAGGAGGTTATCAATCACTTACAAGAATGATGAATAATGAAACTAATAGCATAAAATTTGATACATTAGAAAAAATGTGTGATTTATTTAATTGTGAAATTGGAGACATTATTGTCAGAAAAAAAGGAAAGAAGAAAAATAAGAATAGAGGTAAAATAAAAGATGAGTAAATTAATGAAGCAATATCAAGAATTAAAAAAAGAAGATCCTAATTTAATTTATATTTTTCAAGTAGGAATATTCTATAATATATTAAACGAAGATGCACGAATAGTATCTAATGAAATTGGTTTGAAATTAACCGACTTAAGTCCTGAAATTATAAAGTGTGGCTTTCCAATCTCCAAATTAGATAAATACACACAATTACTTGATTCTCATAACTTAAAATATAAATTAGTTTCTACCCATACATCTTCTAATCAAAATACTTCTTACAATGATATTATAAAGAAAATTGAAAATATAGACTTAAATAATACAACTTGTAAAGAAGCTTTTGACATACTATATAATATACAGCAAAATTTAAAAAATATACAATAAAATGTAAAAATAAAAAAAATCGCAAAAAATCGAGCCACGAGGTTTCGATTTAAGCGATTTTTATTTTTAATTAGATAAGTTATATACCTTTAATATTTTAATACTTGTCCCGGATATATTGTATATGGTGATTTTATTCCATTTTTATCTGCAATAGTCTTCCAGTTGATTCCTAGCTTTGCCCCAATTCCTGATAATGTATCACCTGATTTTACAGTATAGCTTTTTGATGATGAACTTGAACCACATTTACTATTAACTATTGCTTGAATTGTATTGTAGTCATAACCTGCTGCCGTTAATTTTTCTTTTCTTGTTTGTCCAACATCCCATTTTCCTGCAATAACTTCATTTGCGATTTCTTCATTAGATTTTTTAGATGATGCACCTAAAATCTCATTAACTCTATTTTGGACAGCATTATAATCATAACCTGCTGAAGTTAATCTTTGTTTTCTATCGTCTCCATTTCCCCATTGTTGATTAATAACTTCTTGAGCTAAATCATCAATAGATTTTGTTGATGTTGGAGATGTTGTATTTGAACTTTCTGTATTTATCATTGATGGATAATCTTTGAAAGATTCATTCATATCAACATTTCCTGATATTCCATTAACTTTTCCTGATGATGTATATTGCCATAATCCATAAGTATTATGATCAAATTTTGATGAAGCAGATGTTGACCACCATGCCATCCATTTATCAAATCTATTTAACTTTGAAGAATTTAATTTTGAATCAAACCATGATTTTGAAGCATATATTGCTGCATAATATCCTGCCTCTTCAAACATTAAACATTCTTTTTCACAAATTGAAACTAATGTATCATTTGAAGGCATACCATATTTTGCTTTATAACCATCTGCATCTTCCATATCAATTATAACTGGAAATTTTATTTTATTTTTATATGGTGCTAATGTTTTTATTACTAAATTTGCTTCGTTAATAGCATTGTCTATATTTAACGCATAAGAATACGTATAAACACCAAATGGAATTCCTACTCTTATACATTCCTCAATATTTCTTATTGCTTTTGAATCTACTGCACTTTGACCATAACTAATTCTAATTATAGCAAATTCAATTCCTGATGCTTTTACTGCATCCCAATTAATATTACCCTGATGGGCTGATACATCTATACCTCTCATTACTCTTCACCTCCAAATTCATTCTCATTCCTTTGGATTTCTCCATTTCCTAAAACTTCGTTTTCTTCCATGAAAATTCCTCCTTATAAAAAAACTATACTGGAAGAATTTTTGTTTTTCTTCCAGTATTTTAAAATTACAAGAATAACTCTCTTGTATTAAATTATTGATTTTTAGCATCATATAATACAGTAGCAGTACCAATTCCACCCAATGCAGTAACCACTGCTTGTATTATACTATTTGCATCTAATCCCTCAATATGAATTACACAACCTATTACTGTTGCTATAATTCCTATCAAAATATTTTGTATTGGAATGGGTAATGTTTCGTTCCATCCAAAATGCTTTGATATTTTGCCTAAAATATAAGTAAATAACGTTGTTATAACATATACTAATAATTGAACAGTCATTGTTTTTTCCTCCTTTCTTTTTTCTAGTGATTGCTATGTTCTAATCTAGTAATTATCTCATCTATTCTTTTGTGTGCTTGTTTACAACTTTCTTCCACTCTCGTAGTTCTATCTCTATTTTCTTTTACATCATCTTTAATTGATGTTATTTCTTTCTTTATATCATCTATGCCATTTGATATAGATTTCAATTCAGTTAGAACTGTAGCCATTTGTGTTGCATCTTCTTTTACATCTTCTGTAGTATCTTTTTTCCCATTTCTTAATATATTATAAATTATTGTTATTACTGCTATTGCTACAGAAACTATACTAATAAGTGTAGATATTTCAATAACCATAACTTTTCCTCGCTTTCATTTGATAAAAAAATAAACACCTATTAGGTGTCTATTTATAATCTTCTCCTGTTATTTCCTTATATTCTTCTTTTGTTATCCATTTTCCAACTGCATTATATACTCTTGCTTCATTCCAAATTCCATTATCATAATATTTTTTTACCTTTTCAAAATTTTTGCTATGTTCATTCATTGACTACACCTCCTCAAGATCAACATCAGTCATCATTGCTAGATATTCTATATCTGCTTTTGTTTTTATTTTATCAATTTCATCAGCAGATAATTGTCTTAATACAAAATAATAGCCATCTTCATAATGAACAATTTGTACTAATTCTACATGTTCAAGTTCTTCAGATGTTTTATCAGTTTCATTTTCAATTGTAATTTTTGATAATTTACCCTTAAAATCATCTTCAGTTATTTTTGTTTTTGAAATATAATTATTTCCACTCAATTTTAAGTCTTTAAGTTGTGTTCCATCAGATAACGTAATTTTCCATGATTTTTCCATTTCGGTACCTCCTTAAATAAATCATAATATAATTGCGACATATTACTTATTTGTTGCATTGACATTTTTTTATAATTTCCTGCCATCCAACTTTTAAAACTATTTTCTATATCGTTACTTTTCATTTTTCCTTTGTCCAATAGTCTTTTGTATGCTTTTAGTTTTCTTCTTTCTCGAGTTACTGTTTTTGTACTTATCTTTTTTATTATTCTTCCTGTTGGTGTTAGTGAATAATTTATTTGTAATACTTTAAATTGTTGAGATAATTTTACTATTCTTGTTTTCCTATCATTAACTATTAATCCTAGTTTACTTGATATAATTTTTATTTCTTTTAGTAATTGCTTTAAAAATTCTTTGTCTTGGTGAATAATATAACTATCATCCGTATATCTTCCATAATATTTGCATCCTCTAACAATTTTTATATAATTGTCTATTTGTGATGGATACGAAATTCCTATATTTTGAGATGGTTGACTTCCAATATCTACGCCTTTTCCATTTTTATTATCTAAATTAAATACATCAAATAGATTTTTTAAAATCCACATAGTAATTTTTGCTTCTTCAGGGTTTACTTTTCTTAAAAAATATTGTAACTTCTTTAAACATAAATCATGAGGAATACTTGCATAATATCCGCTAAAATCAATTAACAATATGTATCCCTCATTACTTTTATATTTTCTATAATATTGATGTAAGTGTGTTTCAAATCTTTTTCTATGAAAAGCCACACCTCTATTCTTTTGACTTGCACCATTATCATAGATTAAATATGGAGAAATAGCTGGACTTAAAACATTATCGCAAAGTAAATGATTAATTGTTTTATCAACCATATTATTACTTGTAATATGTCTTATTTTTCCTCGTTCATTTATAGTAAATTTTTTTCCTGCTACTGGTTTATATTTCCACTCTTTCAAATCTTTTAAAATTTGTGCTGTTTCTATCAAATGGTTCATTTCGAACAATTGTGATTGATATTTAAAAGGTGCTCCTTGAATTGCCTTTGTTCCAGCTTCATAAATTTTATTTGCATCATAAAAAATATTCATAAAAATCACTTTAATAGTATTACTGGTCGTAACCAAATACATAATGATTAGTATTTATCAATTCTGCTATTGAAGGGATAATCTTTCCTTTCCTTTTCCCATATCCATACGATGGAATCAAGTCCATATAAACAAATTGCATGGGTTGTGAAATCAGGACGAACACCGTTGACATTCGAAGCATTGTTGTAACTCGAATTACCATTGTTGCTGACATTCGCGAAATTCGTAGAAGAAACGACATACAAAGATTACCCACTAATTATTATTTCTTTATATTTTTTAAAAACCTATTGTCAGTTTGTCGAAGTGATTTTATCATATTAAATTCTTTTTGAATTTCTAGAACCAAATTCATATACTTATTCAAATCAGCATATAAACATTCTCCTGCATATTGCAATTCATCTTGAAGTGCATTACAACAAGCCATAGCTCTGTCCATTTCTATACGTCTTTCTTCAAACTCTGACATATATGTTGGAAATATTGTATTTGCAATTCTTAAATGTCTACTTATTCCTGTTGCTAGTTCTATTACATTGTCTGATACTCTATTTATTTGATTTCTATAAAATTTATACATATTTTCTTTTATTCTTATTTGTTCCTTTTCATCAAGTCCTTTTATTCTATTGTTTATTTTTTCTTCTATTTTTGAAAATGTTATATAAAAATTATTTTCTGCTAAATTTGTTACTGCCATTCTTATCATATATGCATTATGAATTGTTTGCAATTTTGATTCTTTTCTTTCACTTTTCTTTATCTCTGACATTGTAAAATAATACTATTTCTCCTTTTCTATTTTTTCAACAGAAATTATATCATTTTTATTTTCTTATTTTAACTATCTTGAAAGCTAACTATACTATATGACAGGGCATAAATCCCTGTCGATGTCTGATTACACGATTAGGAAAGCAGGACGAACACCGCCGACATCCGAAGCATCGCTGGAACTCGAATGACCACGGTGGCCGACATTCGCGAAATTCGCAGAAGAAACGACATCTCTTAACCAGTACCAATATCTATCTCCAGCATCATTTCTAGCAACAATCAAATCATGTCTTAACCTGAATAATGATAATTGAGAATTGTCTATTTGATAATTGTTAGGAAATGTAGATCCATTTGTAGCATTTTTGAATATTTGACAACCATAAACCATTATCTCATTCATCAATTCTATATCAGAATCGTACCATGTTCCTCCGGTCTCACATCCATTTGAAACTGCATTTTGTAAATGATTTCTATGCTTTAATATATGACTTGTTTCAAAATCATTTTTTATTACTGTTTTAAATTGTGCTAAATTTGTTTTATACATTGCACTACCAATATAAGCTCCATCAGTTATATTACTAGCATTCATTTGTGCTGTTCCCATTATTCTTTCCGGTATCATTAAAACATGAGGTTTCGTACATTCTGTATCTCCCATGTGTAATCTATAATTAATATCGGCTACTAAATATTTTCTACCACTTGTTTTTCCTATGATATAGTCTCCAATGAATATATCGTCAAAAGTTCCTGCTGCAATTTGTTTTGATAATGTTCCATCATAGAATAAATCAGTAATATCTTTTCCTCTATAAATACTATTATGTGCACCTGCATTTTTTTCTACAAGTGCAGTAAGTAATGTGGAAATTTCAACTTTTTTAGTTGTCCCATTTGCCACATCAACAACAGGTAATATATCTGTTTTTTGAAGATTTTTTAATTCTTCAAGTTCTGAAATTTTTTTAATTCCCATAATTGTAAAATCCTCCTTATTTTTTTACATTCCAACAACTAACCTTGTATTATCCTCTGTTGCAATATAATATCCATCTTCTGTTATAATTGGTGAAATTGCATCTTCTAAATTCTCTCTTGTTTCATTTAAAATAGTAGTTAAATTATCTATTTCTAATTGTATTTTTCCTGCTGCATCTTCTGACAATTGATTTTTCATCTTTTCAAACCAATTAGTAAATTCTTGTTCTTCAGTATTAAAGAAATTTGTCATAATATTTTTAAATTCTGTAAAATATGTATCGTGTTCCGCTTCTTGATCTTCATAATATTTCTTATATGCCTCTTGCCATTGTGCATATAATGTTGAAGTATCAACTTGATATATTAAACTTGTAACCCAAGGACATTCACTACTACCTCTACAGTCTTTTATTAAGTCTTGTGTAATTTTTATACAAGATGGACTAATCGTAATATCAGCTAATCTAAATTCAATGATGTTCTCTTCAGTATTTATTGATGGATGTACTGGGTTACTTGATGCAGACCCTTTTCTATATACTATATTTCCTGTTCTTCCTAATTGAGTTTTATCCATTTGAGCTATAATACTGTCTATTCTAGTTAATACATCAGAATTTTGTGCTGTAGTTATTGTCAAATTGCTTGGATTTTCAAACCACTTATCCCCAATTAGTGCATAACCTGCTGAAACTATAATATTCATCCCATTATTTGCAGTAAAAACTTGCAAATAATCGGAAGGTTCACCTTTTGGAGTTGCAAAAACACCATTACTTATTAATTTTCTATATGGTCTATTCATATCATCTGCTGAATAAACACGATCATTATTTATCGCATCAAAAAAACCAGCAGTAACTTCAAATTTTACATCGTTTTCCATTTTTGCCTCCTATTCACTTTTTATATTTTGAAATGTCGGTTCCATTTTATATCCATTATCATCTATACTCTCTAATATTTCAGATATCCTAACATTAATTGAAATTCCGTATTCATTTACAATATTTACAATATCACCTAGATTATAATCATCTTTATATTTATAATTAGCTCCTATAATAACATCTCCTGTAAAAGATGTAATTGATTTATATTCAGACATTTTTTCATATCCAACACTTTTTAGGTTTTCAATATAAATATTATTACATAATACTACTTCAGTAATTTCTCCATCATCATTTTTTGTTAAAATAGCTATATTAGTTCCGTTTACTTGATAATATATTGTGCCATTTATATTCTTTTCATTACCATTAGGATAACTACTTAATAATTCATCATAATCAATTGAACTTGAAACATCTCTTGCATCAACATATAATTCATGTCTATTAATTCCTGTTCCACTACCAATTGTAACAGTTTTTCTTTCTATTCCTTCGCCTTCTCCTGCAACAATAGCAATGTTTTTTATATTGCTATCATCTTTGGTATAATCCGTTGTAGATATGTTATCATAGTTTTGAGAAAATTGAACATAATCACTTCTATCTTTCCCTTTATATAAAGAAAATACAAATTTTCTATCTTTTATAACAACTTTATATCCCCACTCGTAATTCTGACATAATTCTTGAATTTTTGTACCTACACAATCATAAGTAACTTGTTCTCTTATTGTTTCTTTAAATCCTACTTTATCTGCTAATACAAAGTTTTCTATTTTTCTTTCTTTGTTGGTAGGATTTATTATAGAATCCGTAATTAAAGTTCTTATATAATCTTCAACTAATCCATTAAAGTTCGTTTGTTTGGCTACTATTCTTGAATTTAGTATGTTTTTTATATCTGTACCTGTTATAATTAATTGATCTCCATTTTCTTCATCAGTTTTTATTTCAATTTTTGTTATTTCACAAACCATATCGTCATTTTTCCTAGCAATATATTTGCATTCTTTTATTTTTTTGATATTTTCAATAGTTGCAGAAATAACAAGTTCACAATCTCCCAATTCATTATATCTAGGAACCCATAAAATACTTGAATACATATCTATTATGTATTTTTTAATTAAATCTTTATCTAACAAATATAATTCATCCATATAATTCTATACCCCTAAATATACACGATAATATTTAAAACTAATGTCCACTAGCATATCCTTCTCTCCATCATCAGCTAAAAAACTAAATCTATTATCTCCAATTCCTAATTGAAAAAATGTTGATTCACTTCTAACTTGTGGAATTAAATTATATTCAACCGCTTCTCTAGTTAAAATTACCGATTTTTTTCCTCTATTACAATTAATTATTAATTTATCATTTTTCATAAACTTATAATCAATTATAAAATTTTCTCCTGTTTCAATATTACGAATTTCTAGCTTATTTACAGTCCCCATAAATCCAATATTAATAATTAAACCTGTTTCACTTTCACTATCGTTTATAACATTTGTTACCTTTTCAAGATCTACAGAAGAAATTGCAATAGGTTGATTACTATTTATAGAAAATGGGAAAGAGAATTTTTTTATTGTTTTTGAAATACTTTGAACTATGGTATTAATATCTTTAAAATATGGATCAGGACATAAAATAGAAATCTGTGCAACTTGTTTTTGAACGAATATTGGAACTTCAAAAGTTTGCACATATCCTTCTATAAAAACATTTCTGTTATCATCTTCATAATAAATTTTACACCATTGTTTATTTCTAAAATATTTATAAAGTTTTAATCTATTTTGAGAAACATCTCCATTTATATATACTGTAATAACAATTTCCCTATTGGGAATTTTTGAACTATTAAAGGCAGAACCATCTCCATTTGCATAGGTTGAAGTATTTATATTAGCATTTGGAGGGGTTATTCCTTCTATATTTGCTATTTGATAATCTTCTTCGTTATCTGTTAATTCAAGGACTGCTCCTTTAATATTTTCAACTTTTAAAGTAAACATTTTTGATTTCCCTCCTATGCATTTACTAGATTTAATAAATTCCTTGTCTGCCTATATAATTCTAGTCTAGATGGTTGTTTTGGAGCATTTATTACTTGAGTAAAATTATTAACATTAGATGTTGAATTAGATATATTGTTAATATTAGAAGCATTGTTTTTCATTTCTTCTTTCATATCATTTGCAACAGCTTTTATCCAGCCTTTATTTCTTTCAAGAGGAACAACCGCTTCTGCTCCATTTCCTTCAAGTAAACCAACTTGTCCTTTTTCTAATACCCCACCTCTATATAATTTTGGTATATTTAATGTATTGATTCTTGATATATTTACACCTGGAATTGCATTGATTATTCCTATCGCACCGTTAATCATATTAATAAATCCATTTACTGTGTTTTCTATCATTCCTAATAATCCATTAATACCTGATTTAACAGCTCCACTAATTGCATTTCCTATATTAGTTCCAATGTTTGAAAATTTATCACTTATTGTATTCCATAATCCTCCGAAAAAATTACCAATATTGCTAAAAATACCAGTAATATTATTCCAAGCTTCTCTAAATCTATCTCCAAACCATCCTCCTACATTAGAAAATACATTTTGTATTCCTTGCCAAGCACCTTGAAAAAATGATCCTAATTGTTCAGGTAATTGTGCTAATCCTTGGAATATAGAACTAATTATCTGTGGCAACGCCTTTAATAATTCCAAGCATATAGTTGGTATTGCTTGAACTAATGCCATAAATAATTGAATTGCACCTTGTAGTAATACTGGTATATTTTGTATTAAAACATTAATTATAGTAGTAACAATAGTTGGTATTTGAGGAATAAGTGCTTGTATAATCAATGGTATTGCTTGAATAATAGCCATTAACAATTGCACTGCTCCTTGTAATACAATTGGTAAATTTTCAACTAAGCCAGTAATAATAGTATTTATTATTGTTGGAATTGCATCTACTAACGCAGGAATTATAAGTGGTATTGCTTCAACTATTGAATTTAATAATTGTACTGCTCCTTCTATCAATCTTGGAATTGCATCTGTTAATCCATATAAAATAGTATTTATTATTTCATCAAGATTTTCTGTTAATGCAGATATTATCTCAGGGATTGCTTCAATAATTCCCATAAAGAAACTAAAGGCTGCATCGATAAGATCTGGCAAACTGTCAACCAATACTCCAATAATCTGATTTACAACTTGTACTAATGCAATAACTAGGTTTGGAATTGCATCTGTTAATCCATTTACAAGACTTATAATAATTTGAACTCCTGCTTGAAGTAATTGTGGAATTGCCATCTGCAAAACATCTATTATTTGAGGTATAATACCAATTATTGCATCAACAACCGTTGGTAAAGCTTCAATTATTCCCTGTAGTAATTTATTCATTCCATCCATTACATCAGGTAATAGTTCTGTTATTAAATCAACAATTTGTGGGAATAACTCGATGAGTAATGATATAATACTATCAATTACAATTTTTACTTTTGGAACTATATTTTGAATAACAGTTCCTATACTATCTATTAAATTTTCCATTAAAGTATCAAAATTTGCATTTTCATCTGCCATGCCAGTTAATAAATTACTCCATGCAGACTTCATTGCTCCAATAGATCCTTGAATTGTTGTACTTGCTTCTTTTGCAGTAGTTCCTGTTATGCCCATATTATCTTGAACCAAATGTATAGCTTCAACAACATCAGCATAACTTTCAATTGTCAAATTTCCAGCTTGTCCTTGTGCTTTTGCTAATTTGTTAGCATCTCCAATAAGTCTTTCCATTTCACTTTTAGTTCCACCATATCCAAGCTTCAAATTATCAAGCATTGTATAGTTTTGTTTTGCAAAACCTTGATATGCATTTTGTATAGATTCCATTGATGTACCCATTTTATTTGCATTGTCAGACATATCTGTAATTGCTTTATCAGCTACTTCTGCTGATTTTGCAGTATTACCATTTAAACTTTGTAATAATGATGCAGAAAATGAAGTTACAGTGTCCATATATTCATTTGCAGAAAGCCCAGCAGTTTTATATGCATTATTAGCATAATTTTCTACAATGCCTGAGCTGTCCTTAAATAATGTTTCAACACCACCAACTAATTGCTCATAATCAGAATAACTAGCTATTGCCTGTTTACCAGCATTAAGTAAAGCACCACCTAATTTCAAAATCCCATTTATGCACCCTTCAACCGCATCTGCTGCTAAATTTGCTAATGCTCCTTTAAGAACTGTAAAACCACCATTTGAAGCATCATCTGCTGATTTCCCAGCACTATCGATACTTTTATCTAATTTATCAGCAGCACTATCAAGTTCCTGCATTTTGGTTTTATTATCATTTAAATCACCTGATAATGTTTTAATTTCTTTTGCTAAATTTTTGGCTTCTGATGAATTTTTACCATATTGTAGTACCGCATTCTTATATGCCTCTTTTGTATCATCTACCGCTTTTTGTTGATCGTCTATTGTGTCAGATAATTTACTTGTACTACTATTAGCTCTTTCTTCAGCTTTTTGTAAATTTTGTAATTGTGTACTATAATTACTGTATTCTTTTTCAATTTTATTTACCGCAGCCTCTTGATTGTTAATAGTAACTGTTAAATTCGATATTTGTTGTTTTATGCTTGAATGAGCTTGTTCTGCGGAACTCAATTGACTTTGTAAATTTCTAACTTCATCAGAATTTTCTCCATAGGCTCTTTTTGCATCTTCTAGTTTTTTCTTCAAATTTTCAATTTCACTAGCAGACTGCTTTTCATATTTTTGTGCAGTTTGTAACTGCGTTTGATATGATTGCAATTTACTAACTTGTGCTTCCATCGTAGATTTTAATTGTTTCAACTTTGCACTTAAACCATCTGTAGACTTTGTCCAATCATCCATACCAGAACTTGCTTTTTTAAATTCGGAATTTGCGAGTTTAATATAATTATTAGCTTCAGATATATTCTTTTTTAAATCCGATATATCCAATTTATATCGAGTTGTAATATCTTCTCCTTTTGCCACTTACTTTCCTCCTTTCATCAAGCAAACTAAAACCAGCTATCACTAGCTGGTCTTCTTATTTGTTTTTTCCTTTTATTTTTATTGTTTTGATTATTTGCTTCATCATAAATTCGTAATCTTCTAACTAATAGAAAAATCTCTCTCATTTTTTCTTTTCTTATTGAAAATGGATCAACCGTTGGAAAACGATTACATATTTCCATTTCAAGTTCAAAGAATATTTGATAGAGGGGAATAGCAGTATTCCCCTCTTCTAGTTTTTTCCATCATTTCCTTTTGTTATTTGATTTATAGAATAAGCTATAATTTCGGCTATAACATTCATTATTTCTTTTAATTTTGTATGTCTTAATTCTTCATCTGTTAATCCATCAAAAACTTCTTTCAGCAATGGTTTAACAATATTCATTGAACTTGCCAAAACTTTTGCAATTGCTTTTAGTAACTCTGCTTTGTTACTAGCTTGAATATTATCAATATCAATAACATCCAACAAATCTTCTACTGTTCCAAACATTAAATCGTAAGTTTCAGCAGTATATGTTTTTGTTATTTCTTTTTTGTCGTAGATATTTAATTTTAAATCCATATTTTTTTCCTCCTATTAGGCTTTTGCCTTTAAAGTATCTATTGTTGTAACAGTATCAAAGAATGTACTAACATCTGCTAGGTCTTTAGATAAATCAACATTAATAGCTTTTGCAGTTTTACCTGTTTTGGTGAATTTATGTGTTGTTGAAATTCCTGTATATGTTACTTCTTGACCGTTAGAGTCTGTTCCATCATTTTCTGTTGCATGTGTACTATCAGGAATACTAAATGTTCCTTTATGTCTCCAAACATATACTTCATCACCATTAGTTTTCTTTGTTTTATAACCAAGAGCAAAGTATTTTGTTTTTCTTTCTCCCTCAATTAATGTTCCTGTTGTTTCATCATAATCTTGTCCTGTTATAAATGCTAATTTATCTAATGGAAGTACAGATGTAGAACATTTTATTTCATCTGCACCAACAGAGTTGATTACAATTGCAGCCATATTATTATAATATTTTGATTCACTTGAATTACTTGTACTTTTTGAAATTTCTCCAACACCAGCTAATTCATATACCTCTCCTGTTTTGTAGCCTTCTCCTTCTTTATTATTATCAGATAATACTTCTGCCACAACTAAATCTGTGACACCTCTATACTCAACGATTTCATCTAAATTCTTATTCATATAGATTTTACCTCCTTATAAATTTTCTATTATTCTTACTGCTATACCTCTTCCAGTTTGTGTGGGTTCATCACTTTCAACATCATATCCTTTGCCACTCACAATAAACCCATCCCTTTTTAATTTTTCTTTTAAATTTAATAATTCTTTATCTATTAGGTCAGAATTGTTAGAATAAAATGCAACAATAAAAAGCCATACAATTTTATGTTCTTCATTATTGTAAAAAGCATCTCCATCAGAAGACATATTTTTAAAAGTGAAGTACGATTCAGGATAACCTTCTTCTTTATTCATCGTACCTTGTTGAAAATATGGATAATTCATGCTCTCTAATACTTTTGTTAATTTATCTTTCATTTACCCTTCCAACCTCCTTATTTCATTATTAAATATTTCTTGTTGTGCTTCTAATACTTCTTTTCTTGTGCTTGTACCAAAAATTGCATTATACATTTTTTTATCTTTTTTATGCTCTGCCATAATTCCAAGATTTTTTCCGTATTGGTTACTAACACTGTGGCTTTGTGTTCCATACATCAAAAAAATTGAAGCTAGTCCACCCTCGCTTATGCTAAAACCTACTTTTACACTTGCTAATGTACCAGCCCATTCAATTTCTGCTTCTTTTTTCAAAGCTTTTTCAGTTCTCTTAGTTTCATTATGTGGTGTAATCGCTTCTTGTGCTTTTTTTGTAATAATTTCGTGGGTTTTCTTTAATGATTTTTCTGATATATTTTTTGTATTTGCATTTAATTTATTAAGCCTTGCTATTGCTTCATTAAAACCCTCAAATTCCAAATAAGCCTTGTTACTCATACTAAGCACCACCTTTTAATCTTTTGACCTTAAATTTTAAAAATTGATGTCTTTGATTTATATCTTCAGGTTCATTTATTATATCGAATACAGCCTTATCTTCAGCTCTTGCAATTCTGCAAACACCAGTAATATCTGATCGATACATAGTTTCAATGTTTGCTGTATCTTCAATGGAATACACACCATTTACCGTTTTCTCCGTTCCACCATAAGTTTTAAAACTGCCAAAAAAAAGATTAATAGAATTACCATTTTTATCTTTTTCTGCTAATGCTTCATCAACAGTTGGATATTCCTTATTAGTGATACCCTTTTTTGTTGAAATCTTTGGTATAAGTAAAACAAGTGGAATAGGATTGGTTATATTTATTGAAAATCCACTCATTTTCCATCACCATCCTTATATGCTAGTTGAGTAGCTCTTTGCCAAAAGTATGATGATAAATTTGCTTTTTGAAAATATACATCATCAACACCTCTTGCAATCACACCAGCTGATTTTACATCATTAACAACAGATGATGGAATTCCTCCATCTATCATCAATTGTTGTATTTCAGCAATCCAATTTTTAAGAATTGTATCTTGGTAAGTTCCTGTAATTCCCAAGCATTCCTTTACTTTTTCTAACATATTACTGCTCCTTTTTTAGTCTACTTTTTCAACTAATCTTCTTGTATCAGATAATAATTCACTTGCTCTTTCTTTCTCAAATTCAACAATATCATTTTCTTTATAGTCTCTATCATTGTATTTGTCTGTAAATGCAATCCTAATTTTAAGTTTTATTTTTTCATTATCTGATCTTTTGTTGTTTGTCTTTCTACTTGTTTTTTCTTTCTCTTCTTGTTCTTCTAAATGTTCTGTCTTTTCTTCAGTTTTTTCTATAGATTCTTCATCTACATCAGTATTTTTTTCAATTGTAACTTCAGGTGAATTAACATCTATTACATCATTTTCCTTTAAATCTTCTCCTGATACAATATCATTTTCATTAATTACAACTTGTTCTTTTTCAACAATTTCATTTTTTTCAGCAGTTTCATCTGCTTGATTTTGTGTTTTTGCCATTTTATATACTCTCCTTTTTTAAAATAATGAATTAAGGGGATTCTCATCCCCTCATCTTACCCTTTTACAGATTTTTTTAATAAATAGATATAGTTTGTGTTTAATGGTTTACCATCTAAAATAACTAAACCTTTTGTAATCCATTTATTTTTATCTTCATCGAAATATCTCTTATATCCAAATGTCATATTTGAGTTAATACCATAAGCTTTTTCAGGAACCCAGAATATTCCAAAATATTCTCCATTTGCACATAAATCAAATGATTTGAATAAATCTTGTTCTGTTCTAAGTACAGGATATTCATTGAATTTATATTGTTTATCACTAGCATCAAATCCAGCCTTATTTATTGGTTGATTATTAGCATCTTTTAAAGTACATAAATTACCTACATAAGTTTGTTTTGCCATAGCAAATTCAGGATTAGCTCCTTCCATTCCTAAAGGTATATTAGCAAATAATTTTTTCTCCCATGCTGTCCAATCTGCAATTTCTTCTTCTGTAAATTCTATAATGTTACTTGCTGGTATTCTTTTTAATCCTGCTGCAACATCTGTAAGAATTCCAGTTGGTTGTGCATTTCCTGTACCTTTTAAAACTGCTATATCTCTAGCTTTTAAATAAGCAGTTAATAAAGCATTTATTAATTCTTTTTCAAATACTTCTACACTTAATATGCTTTGAAGTAATGATTGTGCTATTCTTATTTCTCCAATATGGTAAGAGAATACAACACTTCCTGTAGCTCCATCAACTTTTTGATCTTCGCTGACACCATGTTCTTTGTCAGCTCCATCTGTTCCACTCCATGTAAATGTTGCATCAAAGTCAGATATTGGAACTTCAACACCACCTTGAACATTTAACATACGAACTCTTGAAGAAAATTGTCCATATGAACCTTCTATTTTTTTAATTAATTCTTGTAATACTGTATGTGGAATCAATACTCCTAATGCATCACTTGTTACTTCTCCTGCTGCTCTTGTTTCAGTGCGATATTGTGTTAATATTTCATTTAATTTTGCACTTCTTGTTCCTGTTTGAGCATATTGTTTGAAAGCCATTCTATATTCCATTGAAGAAAGTATATCTTCTTCATTATTTGAAGCTTGTCCTCTTTGATTCATTTTTGCTCCTCCTATAACGTTTAAAACTGCATTTGGATTAAATCCATTTGCACTTCTTCCTTCATTTGCTTTATCATCTTTTTTGTCATCTTTGTTATCTTCTGCACCTTCATCTTTGCCATCATCATTTCCGTTGTCTTCTTCTAATTTTTTTAATTGCTCTTCTGCATCATTAATTTCATCTCTTAATGCTATTAGTGTTTCTCCTAAACTTCTTACCTCATCAATATCTTGTGAGTTTTTCATTCTTTCTTCTTTGTCCTTTAATTCTTTTCTTTTTCTTTCAATTAAACTTTGTAAAAATTTTTTCATTTTAAAATCCTCCTAATAAATATTTTATTTTTAGCTTTTCAAGCTCTAATTGTTTTGGAGTAGTCTCCACCGCTCCACTTCTAGCAGTGTCCACCGCTAGTCGTGCAGTATCCACCGCACTTTTATCTCTAGCAGATATTGAAGTATCTTCATATGCAGGAAATGTAACTGCACTAACTTCAACAACTGTTGAAATTGATTTAATATGTCTTGTTGGATAATCAGTGTCTAAATCTTCCCATTCTTCATCTTCGATTCCAAACATAAAAGACATACCTGTTATGTCTCCTCTCTCTATTGCACTATATAAATTTCTAGCTTCTGTATTATTTTCTATATCTAATTCAACTTGAATTTCCATTCCTTTATCATCAACAGATAACTGCATTGTTGAATTTTTTGTATTTCTTCTTGATCTTGCAAGAGGTATCTTTGATTGATCATGATTTACTAAAAATCTAACATCCTCTAAATTCGTATTTTTCAATGCTCCTTTTTCAATTACCTCTGCAAACATTCCTGCAATATCAGTTTTACTTTCATATACTATTGGTCTTCCAATTATTATATTTCCTCTTTTTTCATCTTTTTGAGCACGTATATCGAAGTCATAATTTCTTCTAATTAACTCCTTGTTCATCTTTTTTACCTCCACCCTCATTATTTTTTTGTTCATCCGTTTTATTATTCTCTGCATTTGTTTTATTACTTGACATAGCAATTTGTCCTACTAATTCAGGAAGTGGTTTCATTCCAAATGCTGTACGAACTTCATTTTTATAGCAACTTCCACTATCAACCAGTAAATCAAATAAATCTATTTTTTGTCCTGTATCCATAAAAATCAACTCATGTGGATATAATACAACCGCATTTCCAAAGCCTTTCTCCCTTTCCGTGAATAATCCCATTGTGATTGCTTCTCCTGTTTTCTTAATTATTGGTTCAAGACTTTTTTGATAAAAAGCTTCATATTGAGCTTTTGTATAATCTCCTGTTAATATTGGAAGAGAAACTCCCCAATTTCTTAATATCTTTTCATCAATAAATTTTAATGTTGTTGCATCTACTAATTCTATTTTATTTTGTAATGGTATATATTCTCCTTTTATATCTAATGGTAAAAATCCACTTTCATTTTTAGAAAGTCTTTCTTCTATGGCTTTTATATTTTTTTCCATCTTTCCATCATCTAATAAAGTGTTATATTTAATTACTCCATTAATAGAAAATGAACTCTTTAGAGCTTTAGCAACTCCTTGTAATAAAGTATCATTTAACTCTAATGTTTTTAATAATGCTTTATTATCTGGTTGTCCAAATTCATTTCCTCCCATTAGTTCATTTATTGAATATCTATATCTAATATGTATAACATCTGAATAAGCTAATATTGTCTCATATCCATTAAAAAACTTAAATTTAATTCCTAATTTTCCTTTTGGATCTTGTAAAAAAGTAACATCTGTTGGTTGTATTGGATAGAGTGCTGTAAATTCTTTATCTCCTTTGTTATTTCTTACATAAGTTGGAATAATAAAAGCATTATAATTAAGAAATAATTGCCAAAATACTTTTTCAAAGAAATCACTCTGTGTCATTCTTTCATTTGGTTGATTTAATAATCTTTGAATTGTGCTACTTTCAACAGGTACTAAATCACTTCCATTTTTTCTGATATGAAATGGATTTACTTTTGTTAATTCTGTTACTAAACATGATATAGCTTGTTGCACTACATCACTAGCATATATATCTTGACCAAATTGCGAAAAAATTGGAATGTATCCATTTAGCATTTCAGCATATTTCATATTATCATTTTTAGGTTTCTTAAATTTGTTAATAAATTCAATTAGATTCAATGCTTTTTACCTCCTTAATTTCTAAAATATCACATCCTCTATTATTCATATAAAAAGAATACATTGCCTCTTCTTGATTTATCGCATTAATATTCTCAATACGAATATTAGAATTTTTTTGATATTTAATTCTATATTTTTTCATCTACTTCTCCTTACTATCTTATAAGTTTATGAAATTCATTACGATAACGTCTATATACTTCATATAGAATAATCAATGTAACTGCTCCATCAATTCTTTTACTTGCTTGATTCTTAACTTTTACACACATTATATTTCCATAGTTGTCCATTTCCATTGCTGAATTCCCTAAACACCATTTGTCCATAGAATTTTTATTATAGTTAATTTTTTGGTCTTGTAATTCGGCTTCTACAAGTTTCATTGCATTTGATAAAACTTTTCCTTGTAAAATCATTTCTGTTTCAAAACTAAATTCATTCATTCTATCTGTAAATGGTTTTGAAAATCTTTGATCATAACCTGCCATGTAAGTTTTTATTCCATAATTTTTATATAATTCATAAAACCAATCTGCTATTTTAGAGATATCAATTTCATTTCCCTCATGTATTGTAAGTAATCCTTCTCTTGCCCATTCTTCATATTTTGCTCCTGCTTCTTTATCGTTACTATCCTGTAATTTACTTTCTGGTATCCAATAATGCGAATATACATATTTGGTTTTATCATTTGGTTTCATCAATAATATTTTTGCATTTGATAAGTCTGTTGTTTCTGATAAGTCAACAGCACCCAAACAAAAAGAACCTCTAAAATCTTCTAGATTAAAAGGTTCTGTTTCATAGCTATAATCTTCAAGCATTAGCCATGATTGAGCATTATTTTGTTTTATATTAAAATCTTTACAAAGAGTATGCATTCTTTTTGATTTTGATGTTTTAGATTTTTCAATTTCCCCTCTTAATGACTTCCACTTTTTTACCACTCCTAAACCCGGATTTGATTTATACCAACTTTGTTCATCTTGCCATATTTCTTCTTCACTATCTTGTGTATATAACCATGGTAAATAATGTATATCATTAGTTTCATCAAATAAAACTTCTCTTGCATATTTTAATTCGTTATCTAAATAACCATCATTTATAAAACCTTCAGTTGTTAAATTTATAAATAATGGTTCATCTTTTGTTGACATTGATTTCTGCCCTGCCTCTGCTATTTCATCATTTGGTGCATCGTGGCTTTCATCCATATACATTTTATCTATATTTCTACCATCTTTGTTTTGAGTCTTACTTGACATTTTAAAAATAGTAATGTTCTTTTTTGTATTACATATAGCAGACATATTTCTGTGTGTAATTCTTGAATGTGGATCTATTCTTTTTCTCATATTATCTATTTCATTCCATAAAAGACTGGCCTGTTTGTCATCATTAGATGCACAAACAATGTCCATCCCACCTTCTCCAATTCGCAAATCAGTGTGAGCATCTGCTGCCATTAATGTTGTTTTGCCGTTTTTTCTTGCAATTAGTAAAATTACATTTTGAAATCTTCTTGCCCATCTATTTAATTCTTCATCAAAAAACTTAAAAGAATATACAACTTCTATAAATGCCTTCTCCCAAAGTAATAATTGCATTGGAACATTATAAAATGGTTTTTTACTTTGTAAGCACAAGTTCTCCATAAATTCTATTCTTAAATGACTTTCACTTGTATCATATCTATATTGGGGATTGTCTAAATCTTTAATTAATTTTTGTAATTCTGTTTTTAATTCTAATCCAACTATTATATTTCCTTTTTGTATTTCTTCATAATATTGCTTTAAATAATTAACCTCCAAATTTCTGTCGCTCCTCTAGAAATTTTTGAACTGGATCATCTTCTATTTCATGTCCATTTATCATAGAATACACCATTCTTATTGCATTCATATAACTTTGTGAACATTCCTTATATAATCTTGAAGCTTTAGTTGTTCTTTGTTGAGTTGGATTTTTAGGATTTACTTGTATAAATGGCAATTTTTTTAATTCTTCCATTCTTTCTTCCAAAAAGGCTATATTGTCTAACATTGGATTTATTAATTGTTTCTTGTTATCCTCTATATCTTTAAAAATTTCATCTAAATTTTCCCTTCTTGTCAAATATAATCCCTTCTTTCTGTATCTATTTTTTTCAATTCAAAAAAAATGAAAATTTTGCTTTGTGTGAAAAAGAGGTTCCCCTTACAGTCCCCACCATAAAAATATGAATCTGCCTTGGCGGGGGGCTATTCTTGAAAACTCTCAAACCATTCATTTATATATTTTTTCCAATTTTCATCTTTTGCTCTACTTAAACATATTTCTTTATCACAATCAATATATATAAGCTCTGCACCTAGTTTATCAGCAAGTCTTTGTCTTTCCATCTTCAATGGATAAGTTCCTACAATAAAAGCATTCTGCCAATTTCCTAATCTCATTTTTACTTGATCTATTAAACAATTTCTTGTTTCAAAAATGTTTTGTTGTAGCTTTCTTGGTTTATTGTACTTGTCGCAAAAACTTATGCATTCCCATATTTTATCTATATCTATTATTAAATCATCTGCTGTTCCCATGCTTTCAACCCATGTTGATTTACCTGCACATGGCGAACCATAAACTATATATACTTTTTTAGGTAATTCATATCCAAATCTATGATGCACTGCATTATGACATTTAAAATGTATAAGCATTATATTGTCAGGATTAAGACTTATATTATAATCATTTACATTACTATTATTTAATGGTATTTTATGATGTCCTATACAGTCATAAGCTTTTACTATTTCCTCTCTGCAATATTCACAAAGTAATTTACCACTTTCATTTACTCTTTCTAACTTTAATGTTTGTAACAGGTTCTTCCATTCTTTTGATTTATATAAATCATGAGCATTCTCAAACATATTTTTCATTCCTTTACCATAAATCATTTTCAGCTTGTTTTTCTTTTAATTCTAATTCACGTTTACTAAATCCTAGCTTTATCATATTTTCCCTACTTTTTCTTTTAGCTTCTGTAACTCTTGTAAGTCCATCTTCTATTCTTTGTATTTTATCAAGAGTTGCTTCCGCTTCTGTTGTAGTTTCTATATTTCCTTGACTATTGTTTTTCTTTTTTATACTTCCTATTGTCATATCTCTTTCGGATTGTTCTAATGTCATTATTCTTCGCATCATTCTTAACTCTCTAATTGTCAATAGTTTATATTCTTCTATATATTCATTTAACAATAAACTATCTGTATTTTCTACTTTTATTTTCTTAAATATGCTTTTTTCTTCGTCTGTTAATACATTTTGAAATATACTTTCGTATTCCCCTGTTGTAACCGCATTCTTATTTCCAATTGGTGGTTGTCCACCTTTGTTATTTTTTGCATTTTTATTGCCTTTTAGAACTTGGCTTTTATCTCTTGTTAGATTATATTTTCGTATAATCTTTTTTAAATCAGGTAATGTAATGTTGTATTTTTTAAATATGTCTTTATATCGCATTCCTTGTAAATAATCATTTTTTATATTTTCTTCTTTTCTCTGGGTCAATACAACTCACCCACCTCCATTACTTTTTTTCCAATTCTGCTTTTTGTCCTGTTAGTTTTTCCCATCTTCTAATAATAACATCACAATATTTTGGATCTAATTCCATCGTATAACATTTCCTATTGGTTTGTTCTGCTGCTATCAATGTCGAACCGCTTCCACCAAACAAATCTAGTATTAATTCATTTTCCTTACTAGAATTTTTTATAAGATATGCTAATAAATCAATAGGTTTCATTGTTGGATGTTCTTCATTCTTTATTGGTTTATCAAATTCTAATACTGTAGTTTGATTTCTACTATCAGTAAAATAATGTGCTTTTCCTTCTTTCCAACCATATAAAATAGGTTCATGTCTCCATTGATAATCTTGCCTTCCCATTACAAATTTGTTTTTAACCCAAACTAAACATTCAGCTAATTTAAATCCTACAGTTTTAAATGCATTTCTAAAATTCATTCCTTCTGTATCGGCATGAAAAACATATATACTTCCTCCACATTTAATAGAATCATACATATTTCTAAAAGCATCTATCAAAAAATTATAAAATAGAGTATCTTCCATATTATCATTTTTTATTGTCAGTTTTTCCTTTGTTCCACCCTCATAATTAACATTATATGGTGGATCTGTTAAAATCATATCTGCCTCTTTGCTCTTCATTAATTGTAGTACCGCTTCTTTTTGTGTACTATCTCCACACATTAGTCTATGCTTACCTAATATCCAAATATCTCCTAATTTTGAAATTGGTTGTTCTATTTCTTTTAGTTCTTCTTCTAAATCAAACTCATCTTCTTTTGAACCAGTTATATCTTTTAATATATCGTCTACTTCATCAAATGAAAAACCCGTATTTTCCATATTAAAGTCTTCTTTTTTTAATTCTGCCATCAATTCTTCAAGTTTCAATTTATCCCATTCACCCGATACATTTTCATTATTAAGAGTAATATTGCAACCTTTTTCTTTATTTTTATCATAATCTACAACTACACATTCTATTTCCGTGTAGCCTAAATCCTCTAGTATTTTTAATCTTTGATGACCACCGATTATTGTCATATCTTTATTTACAACAAGTGGTATTACACATCCATACTCCGTTATACTTTTTTTAATTTTTTGATATTCTTCGTCTTCCGGCTTTAGATCTTTTCTTGGATTGTACTTTGCTGGTTTTAATTCTGTTATTTTTATTTTTTGTATATTCATTTTGATACTCCTTAAAACATCTTGTTTCAAATTTACAAGTTTTACACTCTCTTAACATACATCTACCCAAATTCATAGGCACATACCTCTTTTGTAATTATTGGTTGCGGACATAGGATTCGAACCTCGTCTATGGGATATGACCCCATTATGCTTCCTTTGCACCATCTCCGCAATATAAAAAATAGTCACCGACAAATATATCGGCGACCTCATTACAAAGGAGAAACAAATAGATATTCATATTTTTCTCGATTATAATTATAACATAGCATTTTTTATAAAAATATATAAAAAATATATAAATTTTATATAATTTTTCTAAACTTTTTTACTTTTATTATATTCATGTTGCATTTCCTTTATAGATTTTTCTATTGTTTTATGTATTGCAACATAACCTCTGTCTTTTTTTGTTGCTATTTCCTCTATACTTATTTTCTGATAAAATCTCATATCAATAATATCCTGATTATATTTTTTTAATGTTTTAACTAAATCCTCTACAATTTTAATTTTATTTTGTAATTCATCCTTATATCTTTGTTTTTCTTCAATTTTTTCTTGTGCATTTATTATTGCCTCTTCTAATTGTGATTTTGTATAACCTTTTGCTTTTGGTAAACCATCCATATTTGCACTTTTTAAATCGTAAATCTCCGCTTGTATTTCTTGTATTTCACTACTTGTAATACTTATTCTTAATTTATATACATTATAATTTTCTAATACCTCTTGAACATTCATCTTTTGTTCCTCCTATTCTAAAAAAAATATAAATTTCATTTTAATTTCAGCCATTTGATACCTCCAATTTTTCTATTGTGTTTATTTTCATTTTTTTATTATACACAGTAAATTTTCTTGTTTCGTTCTTACAGCTGTCTATGTTTATTGTTTTTTATGTTTTATTGTTTTTCATACAAATTCTTGACTATATTGTAATATCTCAAATATGTATATTTTTCTTTATTTCCTTGAACAATCTTATTTATTTCATTTCGTTGTACTCCTTCACTTTGCAAAAGTTTAATGAATTTCTTTTTGCTTATTTTTTTATCCAAAATAGTATATATAAAATTATTAACAGCTTTCTTTGTATTATCAAATATATCTGCACTTATTTCTGCTATTGTATTAGCAATTTGTTCAAATACTTCCACTACTGGTTTCATAATGTCATCAATAAGTTTTTTTATTTTCTTTTCCGCTTCTATATATTCCTCTTCTAATAGTCCTACTTTTAAATTATCTCCATCACAAATAATTTTAGAAAAATATCCACTTTTGTTTAAGCATTGAACTTGTCCAATTGTAATATTTTTATAACTAATCTCCTTCATTACTATCTCCTCTTAAATTTATTTGTAATTGAACTTCCTTTAACATTTTTTCTTGTGCTAAATTATAAAATTGTTTTTTTATTTCAAATCCATAACAATTTCTATTCATTTCTGCACAAGCCCTCAATGTACTTCCACTTCCAGCAACAGGATCTATAACCACATCTCCTTCATCTGTAAATATTTCTATTATTCTTTTTAATAATCCAACTGGTTTTTGTGTTGGATGTATTTTAGGATATTGTTTTGAATTATCCCTCTTCCATTCAAACCAGTTAAATATCATGTGTTTTTTTCCATCTACTCCAATATTATTAAATTTTGGTAGTTTATCTCTATATAATACAACTGCATATTCTGTTGCTCCAACAACCTTCATATTTGCTTTTAATACTTGAGCAGAATAATTTTTTATAAATACTAATGGATAACTTTTTAATAATCCATGTTTTTTCCCCTCATCAATAACACTTTGTATTTGTTCAAATGCACAGAACACAACCATTGCAGGTGCTTGTCCTTTTTCTTTTGGTTCTTTTTTTAAATATCTTGTGCAAAAGTCAAAAAAGTTATTTATTTTAAAATCTTTATCTGTATCAAAAAATGTTTTATTTGCTTTATCACTTTCTCCGTTTTTATTATCTCCACCAACATACCACATTGGATTACTTGCATAAGCATTATTTCCTAGATTATATGGTATATCAGCAATTATAAGTTGTGCATGTGGTATTCCGTATCTTTTTGCATTTTCAAAATGATCATTATACAATTCAATCTTTAGTCCCATTTTAATCCCTCTTCTTTCTTATGTTTATTTTTTTCTTTTAAAAAATTCTTTCCAAAAAGATGACATTTTCTCTATTTCTTCCTGTAATAATTCTACTATTGGCTCTCCTATTTCCATAGCCCATCCGATTATGTTTGCTACTATCCAAAAAATAAAGTATATTGGGCTTAATAAAATAACTAATAATTTAAATAATATTTCCTTCATTTTTTTCCTCCATATTAACTATTTTTTATGACATTTATAAAATCAATTCCATATTTTTTTGCTATTAAATATGAAGTATATCCATCCTTTAAATTATTGTCTTTATCTACAATTATTTGTGTTTCAAAATTTTGATTTTTCTTAAAATATTCTATTCTTTCTTTCATTTTTTCAATTCTTGGTTTTTGAAATTCTTTAGGTATTCTTATATCATTGATTCTCATTATTTTTACTTTATTTAATTTTTTTAAATCATCTGTTAATTCATTTATAATACCAAATTGCAAATTTATTAACTTGTCCGCTTCATATATAATTTTGTCTTTTTCTTGGATTAACTTATTATCAAAATATTCTATTAATGCAATATTTCCCCATAAAATTGCACATAATATACATGTAAGATTTTTAGAAATTATGGAAATAACAACTTCATATACTATCATTATTAAGCAAAACAATATAGTTGCATTTCTCCATTTATCACTTTTTACTTTTTCATTATAAAATTTCTCTTCCAATTTATTCTCTTTTTTTATTTTTTCATTGCTACATCTATAATTTCCATCCATGGTTCTTACTATATTGCATAAATCATTTTTGTTATATCTGTTTGCACATTTGCTGCATACTTTCTTAATATATTCTTTATCATTCATTTTATTTTCTCCCTTCTATTAGCTCTTGTAATTCTAATATTCTTTCATCGATTGCTTTTATTCTGTCAACATCAGAAAACCTATTACAACTTAGTAACATTTTCTTATATTTTTCTTTTCTTCTTCACTCATTGGTTATCCTCCACTTTCTCGACTAATCCCGCTTGAATTAGGTCGTATATTTTATCTAAAATTTTCGTTTCGTCTCTACATTCTGGATAAGTACAATAATCTATTTCTCTTTTTTTATTAATAAAAAATTCAACATTGTAATCTTCTATTCTATCGTTTTTTATTTCATCTTTATTAAATTCAGATACACAACAATAAACATTTTTATATAAAGTTTTTTCTTCATCCATTATGTTTAGCTTTAATAAATACTTTTCCAATTCTTTTAAGTCTACTCCGTCTTTTATTTTTAACATTACTTATTCCTCCTTAATTTAAAATTTCATAGCTTTATCAACCACAGGACCTTTTTTATTTTTAGTAATAATTAGATTTTTTATTGCCTTTCTTTTCTCTATATATTCTGGCAAATATTTATTCATATTTATTAGTTCTTTTTTATTTTTGTTACCACAACACCAGCAACTTACTCTTTTTAAAATATCATATAATCTAATATCGTTTTCTTCCCAATAAAAACCTCTTTCATAACAATATTTTAAACAATTTTCTTCAGTCATTCCGCCAATCTACAAGTGGCAATAATTTATGTTCATTTCTTTCTTTTTTTATTCTTTTAGTCTCATCTGATGCAATGCCTATATATTCTTTATAATCTTGTCCATATTGTGATTTTAAATATTTAGATATAGTATTATTTTTTTCTGATGTCCCCCACCTACATATTCCACCACATATTCCATATCCATATTGAATTGTACCATCTCTTTTATGTACTCTTTTTTCTAACATCTTATATAAAAAATCTTCTTTTGGTTTTAATTCTGTGTATTTTATTCTTTTTTTTTCTAATAAATCTTTTACTATATTTCTTGTATCATATATTGCTTGGAATTCCATTCCAGTATCATAAAATATAACTTCATCTATTTTATATTGTTTTTCTATTAGCAATAATAACATTGCTAAACTGTCTTTTCCAAAACTTACACTTGCTATATATTTCATTCTTCATCATCCTTTGCTACTTGCAATATACACATTATTGCCATACCTATAAAATCTCCTATAAATAATCCTATTAAAAATTTAATCATTCGCTTTCCTCTTTCTTTTTCATTTTACTAATTTTTAAATCTTCTAGAACTCTTGTTTTATATATTCTAGTTTCCCAATTTTCTTTTAAATTTCTTATATTTTTTAATAATTGTGCAATATCACCTGTGATTAGTTTATTGTTATATTTATCTGCAAATCCTTTTAATGTTGATAAAAATTCGAGCTTATCTTTTATTACTCTTCTTTCCTGTCTAACATTTCTCAACCTTACTGCAACTTTTGAAAGTTCAAATGCATTTAACTTACTTAACTCTATCTCATGTAATAGATCATCTTGTTCTAATTCTTTAATTCTTAATTCATTTTTCAAATCTGAATTTGTTCTTTCAATATATGTAAAAAAATAATTCATTTCTTTTGCAAATTCTTCAACTTCATCTATATTATCTATTTTCATTTTTTGCCTCTTCCTCTCTTGTAATTCTTATCCTTAATGTTCTTTTTATAAAATCTTTACAAGCCTCTTGCTGTGAGTTTTCTATTTTATTACAAAAAGGATATTTTCCACATTTTATACACTTCATGTTTATTCTCCTAATATTCCTCAATTTTTACATAAATTCTTGGTGTTCTACTATATTTCTTTTCAATTTCTAATTTTGTAACTTGTGTATCATCTTTAAAAGCAAATTTATTCATAGCATCCAATACTATTTTTACAATATTATCTGCATCAGGCTTTTTAGTTGGACTTATAATATTGGCTAACATTTCCGCTTCTTTCTTTTTACTTGTACTCTTTGGAATTCCAAAATAAGCTATTATTGTAACTTTTACTCTAGATTCTATTGTTGTAAAATTAGGATATTCTCTAATAAACCATTGTCTTAAAAAGTATTCATAATTCTTTGTATTAGTTGGTGTATAAGCTCTTCCTGTTCTTGTATTCATTCGTGGTCTTGCTTTTCCAACTACATCACCTATCATTTCAAATTCATACATCATTGGTATCACCTCTTCATTTATTTTTTCTCCAATTCTTTTAATACTGGATTTATACATTTATTGCATAATACGATTCTTACTTCTCCTCTTTTTGTCAACGAATGTGGTAATACAACAATTCCTCCTGTCATTTCAATTTTCTTTTTTAAAATTTTTATTTCGTCTCCGCAATAATCGCATATATAGTAATCATAGTCCTTTTCATCTTTATACCTTATTAGATGTCTGCCTTCTGTTGGTTTTGGCTTTAATTTTGTATATAGAGGGACTTTTTCTCTGTAACATAAATTTTCAAAATTCATCATGTTTTCCTCCTATTTTCCAATTCATCGTGCAAACAAACCATAAAGTAATCTATAATTTCTTTTATTTTGTAATTTTCTTTTTCTGTTATATATTTTTTAGTTTTATAATATTTCAATATGAACTTGTCCCTTGTAAGTAAATTCAAATAAATTTTATGTGGACTTAAATATATTTCTTTTATTGCCCAAAACATTATTTTTTCGTCCAGCACTCTTTCCTCCGGCATAAGCTCATAAATGTTACTATCTTTTACATACATCTCTAATCTAGAATAAATTAAAATCAAATTATTTCTATCATTTTCTGTTAAGCCAATTTTTTCTCCGCTGCCCCCTTTATAGATATAATTAAATAATAAGTTTAGTTTAGTTATAATGTGTTCGTCTGCCTGTTTGTTCGCTTGTTCACTCGCTTGTTCATCTGCTTGTTCGTTCGCTTGTTCAAATTGTATAAATTCATCATTGTATAATTTATTTATCGTATATGTAGATGCAACATTTTGATTTGTTCCTTTTTTATAAAGTATATATTGATTGTTAATAAGTTCATTTCGTGCCCTTTGTAAAGCAGATATGTTTAATCCCTTTACTTTGCTCATTAGAATAGTATTTGTAACCTTAAACTCATAAAGCCAATCCGTCTTACTTGCTATCTGCAATAATACTAAATATATTGAAATAGCATTTGCAGAGAGTGGCTTGAAGTCTAATATTGAATAAAATTCAGAGAGCTGCTTTTGAATATCTATTTTGTTTTTCGTATTCACATACTACACACTCCTTCCTTTGTAAATTTATAATTCTTTTGCTGTTTTTAATTTAATTTTTCTTGCTCTTTCTAACATTCTGTGATAAAATAAAAACAGAAAGTATTTATCTAAATATTTTTTATGAATCATCTATTTTTCAGTTTGGTTGCTGATAGATGGTTCTTTTTTATTTATATTGTCATTACATATAAATAATATTTCTTGTAAGATTTCTCTCAATTCCGCTTCGTTATGAAACTCATCTATATCAGAAATAAGATCTTTTATTTTTTGATATCCCATATTTTCTCCTTTCATTCTAAATATTAAATTTTTTATTTTATTTAATGTTGATTTCATTTCTTTATGTTTCTTTTTATGTTCTGATAAATCAATACATTCGTTTAGTAATTCTTGATAATATTTAAGCATACTATTTTCTCCCTTTATTTTGATTTTTATTTTCTTCACTTTCTTCTAAAATTACCTCTAAAACCAATATAATTATTAACCCTAATATTGGAATTAAATATTCTCCTCCATAAGCTTTATATCCTCTTATTGCTGTTGCATAAGCAATTGCTTTTACTGTCAATATTATTGTTGCTATTATTACTAATAATTCTATTATTCTTACTATAAATTTCTTTTTATTAACTATTTTCATTTTTTATTTTCCTCCTATCAATACTTTTTTTAATAGTTCAAGTTTTGTTTCTGCTTGTATTCTTTTTTCTTTTTCAGTTTCATATAATTCACGACTTACCGTATTACCGCCAACTTTTATTCTAAAACGACCACCTTCTGATTGTTTGTATTCAAGTTCGTTATTATCTATCATTTTTTTTACTTCTTTATAACCTAGATGAAATCGTTTCATATATTCTGTTAAGCTAATCCATTCCTCCATTTTATTTCCCCCTTTAATTTTGTGTGTCGTTCCGCATTTTTTAATTTTTTCATAATTCAATTTCTCCTTTACTGAATTTTATTCAGTTTTTTCATCAAAAAAATATTCATAAATATCCATTGTAGGTATATCCAATAATTTTACTGCTTTTTTTATTTCCTCTGTATTAAAATATGATAACCCTTTAAATTTTGAGCTTAATGTCGCTGCTGCAATTCCCATCAAACTAGCAAATTTCTTTTCAGAAAATCCTTTTTCCTTAATCTTACCTCTTAATTTTAAATAATCTGGCATCCTTATTCCTCCTTTCTGTTTTACTGAATTTAATTCAGTTTTCATTATAATATATTAACATTTTTATTTTGTCAATATCTTTTTTGAATTTTTTTCAGTTTTTTTTATTTTTGTTTAAATTTTATTGACTTTTATTAAGTTTTTTCTTATAATAATATATATTACAGGAGGTGAATAGTTTGGAAGACACATTTGCAAATAGATTAAAAACAATACTTCAAATAAGAAATATGAAACAAGTGGAACTTTGTGAGAAAACAAAATTAAGTAGTGGACTTATAAATAAATATTTAAAAGGCAAAGCTTTTGCTCGTCAAGATAAACTTACAATACTTGCTAAAGCATTAGACACAAATGAAGTATGGCTTATGGGGTATAATGTGCCAATGGATAAAGATTATGGTAAAACAAAAGTTGCAGAAATTGATGTAATAAACCTTTTAACTAATGAAGTTATGCAAAAAATCCCTTATTCATATAGAACGGACATCGCTGAAGATGATCCTCTTAATTTTTTTGCTATTTCTGCATCAGATAATTCTATGGCACCACTTCTTGATGTTGGAGATATAGCAATAATAAAAAAATTCACTACTTTTACAAACTCAAAAACATATCTTCTAAAAATAAAAAATGGTAATCCTATAATTCGTAAAATAATACAATCAGACAATGGAGAAATAGAGTTACAGGCAATGAACATGTGGAATTTTCCTACTCAAAATGGTCTAAAAATGGAAGATATTGAAATACTAGGGGAAGTTGTAAGGGTTGAGAATAAAAGTGCTTTTAAATAGAAAATAAAAATAAAGGAGATGTATTTTATGACTTGTACTAAATGTGGTAGCTCAAATGTAAATGTTCAAATGGTATCAGAATCACAATTAAAGAATAAACATCACAGTATTTTATATTGGTTATTCATTGGTTGGTGGTGGAGACCTTTATTATGGTTCTTTCTAACTATACCAATGATATTTGTCAAGTTATTTGGACATAAAAAACAAAAACTTGTAACAAAACATTCAAGTATGGCAGTTTGTCAAGACTGTGGACATAGTTGGAAAGTATAATGGACAAAAAAAGAGCAATGTGTTTCATTTTTGCGGAACGACACACATTACTCTAGGACATAACCACTTGAAAAGTGATTACTTTTGTATTATATATAAAAAGCCTTCATTTTTCAAGTGTTAATAAAAAAATATTTGAAAAAATGGAGGTTTTTTATGGCAGTAAAAACTAACTGCGTCAAGAATGGTGTTCCATATTTTAGGATTCATAGGAAGATAAATGGAAAATATGAAGACTTTTATGGAAAGAATAAATCGGATGCAGAAGATCAATATTACGAGAGAAAAAAAGAAGCCGAATCAGGTATAATACAAACAAAAGAAATAACTACAAGAACTCTATTACACAAATGGCTTTTTACTGTAAAAAAGCATGAGATTAAAGAATCAACATTAGAAAAATATGAAGGTAATTTTAGAAATCACATAGAACCATTTGCTTTTTCAGATATCCCTATTAAGAAAATATCTAGTCTTGTAGTACAAGATTATTATAATACTCTTTTCGAGAAAAAAAGATCTACAGAAAAAATAACGGATATCCATAAACTACTACATCAATTTTTTATTTATTGTGAAAAAGGTGGTTATATTTTAAAAAATCCTTGTGGAAAAGGATTAGTTAAAATTCCTAAAGATAAGGATATTGACGTAGATGAAATTATAGATAAAAAGATGCTTCCATTTGATTACTTTCGAGAAGATGAACTTCCTATATTAAGAGAAGCATTTAAAGATAATAAATATAAAGATGTTGTTGATTTTGCAATTGGTACAGGAATGCGTCAAGGAGAAATTATTGGTCTTAAATGGGTACATTTAAATTTTGAAAAAAGAGAAATATATGTAAAAAATAATACTACTCGTACTGCAACATTTAATGATAAAGGTATAAAAACTGGATATAAGACAAAAGATGGAACTCCCAAAACTGAAAGTAGTATTGATATTATACCTATGTCAAATTCTATTTATAATTTATTAAGAAGATTACCACACACATCCGAGTATGTTTTTACAGCTAATGGCCATCAAATAGATAAAAAAGATCTTGAAAAAGTGTGGCGAAAAATTTTATTAAGATTATCCAATGAAAGAAAAAATTTTAAATATAGAAAGTTTCATGATTTGAGACATACTTTTGCTGTAATACTTTTACTACATGGGACAGATTTATATACTATTATGAAATTATTAAGACATAAAAAAATTTCATCAACGGAAATGTATCTTGCTGTATTGCCTGAATCAAAAAATAAATATATTAATAAATTAAATAAAATTTTCAAAAACTAAAGTGGGAAATAAGTGGGAAAAAAAGAAAATAGCAAGGTGTTACAAAACTCTGTAACCCTTGCTATTACTGTATTTATTATTCGATGATGTCAGCAACAACACCTGAACCAACTGTTTTTCCACCTTCACGAATAGCGAAGTTTAATCCGTTTTCGATAGCGATTGGAGTAATAAGTTCGATTGTCATGTTTACGTGATCTCCTGGCATAACCATTTCTGTTCCAGCTTCTAGTTCGATAACACCTGTAACGTCTGTTGTTCTAAAGTAGAATTGTGGTCTGTATCCATTGAAGAATGCAGTATGACGTCCACCTTCGTCTTTAGTTAAAACGTATACTTGTGCTTTGAATTTTGTATGTGGATGTATAGATCCTGGTTTTGCAAGAACTTGTCCTCTTTCAACATCTGTTCTTTGAACACCTCTTAATAATGCTCCGATGTTGTCTCCAGCTTCAGCTTGGTCAAGTGTTTTCTTGAACATTTCAACACCTGTAACGATAGTTTTTGTAGAAGGTTTAATTCCAACGATTTCAACTTCGTCTTGAACTTTAACTTGTCCTCTTTCAACTCTACCAGTAACAACTGTTCCACGACCTGTTATTGTCATAACATCTTCGATAGGCATTAAGAATGGCTTATCTATTGGTCTTGCTGGTGTTGGGATATAAGTATCAACTGCGTCCATTAATTCTTTAATACATTGATATTCTGGTGCATTTGGATCTGTTGATGTACTTTCTAGTACTTTTAATGAAGATCCTTTTATAACTGGAATTTCGTCTCCTGGGAAACCATATTCTGATAATAGGTCTCTAACTTCCATTTCAACTAATTCTAATAATTCTGGGTCATCAACCATATCACATTTGTTTAGGTAAACAACGATGTATTTAACACCAACTTGTCTAGCTAGTAATATATGCTCTCTTGTTTGAGGCATTGGTCCATCAGCTGCAGAAACAACTAATATAGCACCATCCATTTGAGCAGCACCAGTGATCATGTTCTTTACGTAGTCTGCGTGTCCTGGGCAGTCAACGTGAGCATAGTGTCTGTTTGCTGTTTCATATTCAACGTGAGCAGTATTAATTGTAATACCTCTTGCTCTTTCTTCTGGAGCACCATCGATTTGATCGTATGCTTCGTATTTAGCTTGTCCTAATAAGCTTAAGTATTTTGTAATAGCTGCTGTTGTAGTAGTTTTACCGTGGTCAACGTGACCAATTGTACCAATGTTTACGTGTGGCTTTGTTCTTACAAATTTTTCCTTTGCCATTTAATTTTCCTCCTTTTTAGTTAGTCTTGAGTCTTGCTCATGACTATTTATATTTAAAATTAATATCTTATTTCACACCTGCATTCTACTATATTTTCAAGCAAAATGCAAGTGTTATTTTTGTTTTCACAATATATACATATTTGTATATTATTCTGCTTTCTTAGATCTAGAAGCAACTATTTGCTCTAATACAGACTTTGGAACTTCTTCATAATGGCTTGGTTCCATTGAATATGTTCCTCTACCTTGTGTCTTAGAACGTAAGTCTGTTGCATAACCAAACATTTCTGAAAGTGGAATAAATCCTCTTATTATTTGGTTACCGTTTCTAGCTTCCATTCCTTCCATTCTACCACGTCTAGAGTTAATGTCTCCAATAACATCTCCCATGTATTCTTCAGGAACAGTTACTTCAACCTTCATTATAGGCTCTAATATAACAGATTTTGCTTGCTTACATCCTTCTTTGAAAGCCATAGATGCAGCAATCTTGAATGCCATTTCAGATGAGTCAACTTCATGGTAAGAACCATCAACTAATGTTGCTTTGAAGTCTATAACTGGGTATCCAGCTAATATACCACTCATAGCAGATTCTCTTAATCCATCTTCGATTGGTTTGATGTATTCCTTTGGAACAGCACCACCAACAATTTTGCTCTCGAATTGAACTCCAGAACCTGGCTCTAATGGCTCCATTTCGAACCATACATCACCATATTGTCCGTGTCCACCAGATTGACGAACAAACTTACCTTGAACTTTAACCTTATTTCTGATTGTTTCCTTGTAAGAAACTTGTGGCTTACCAACTGTACATTCAACTTTGAACTCTCTCTTTAATCTGTCTACGATGATATCTAGGTGAAGCTCACCCATACCAGCGATGATTGTTTGTCCAGATTCTTGGTCTGTCCATGTTTTGAATGTTGGGTCTTCTTCAGCAAGTTTTGCTAAAGCTATTCCCATTTTTTCTCCATTAGCCTTGTCTTTTGGCTCGATAGCTATATCGATAACTGGCTCTGGGAATTCCATTGATTCAAGTATAATTGGGTGGTCTGGATCACATAATGTATCACCTGTTGATACATCTTTTAATCCAACTGCTGCTGCAATATCTCCTGCATAAACTTTTTCAATATCTTGTCTATGATTTGCATGCATTAATAGGATTCTTCCTATTCTGTCTTTCTTATCCTTTGTAGCATTTAAAATAGTAGTTCCTGTTGTACATGTTCCAGAGTAAACTCTGAAGAAGCATAGTTTTCCAACATATGGATCTGTCATTATTTTGAATGCTAATGCTGCAAATGGAGCATTGTCATCAGTCTTACTTTCAACTTCGTTTCCATCTTCGTCAACACCTTTGATGTTTGGAATATCAAGTGGTGATGGTAAGTAGTCAACGATTGCGTTTAATAATTCTTGAACACCCTTGTTCTTGTATGATGAACCACATGTCATAAGAATTAGAGCATTTGATAAAGTTCCTTTTCTTAATCCTGATTTAATTTCAGCTTCAGATAGTTCTTCACCATCTAAATATTTCATCATTAATTCATCATCTTGTTCTGCTGCTGCTTCAATCATTTCTTGTCTATATTTTTCAGCATCTGCTTTCATATCTTCAGGAATATCACATTCTTCAATGTCTTTTCCTAAATCATCTTTATGAATGAATGCTCTCATTTTTATTAAGTCAACAATTCCTTTGAAATTGTCTTCTGCACCTATAGGCAATTGGATTGGAACTGGATGAGCTCCTAGTCTTTCTTTTATTTGGTTTATACAACCATAGAAATCAGCACCAGTAATATCCATTTTGTTTACATATACCATTCTTGGTACCATGTATTTATCAGCTTGTCTCCAAACTGTTTCAGATTGTGGTTGAACTCCACCTTTTGCAGCAAGTACTAGAACAGCACCGTCAAGAACTCTTAAAGATCTCTCAACCTCAACTGTAAAGTCAACGTGTCCTGGGGTATCGATAATGTTTATTCTATTACCTAACCAGTGGCAAGTTGTAGCAGCTGATGTAATTGTAATACCTCTTTCTTGCTCTTGGGCCATCCAGTCCATAGTAGCAGCACCATCATGAACCTCACCTATTTTGTGTGTTCTTCCTGTGTAGAAAAGTATTCTCTCTGTTGTTGTTGTCTTTCCTGCATCAATGTGAGCCATTATTCCTATATTTCTTGTTTTCTCTAAAGGAAATTCTCTTCCGTCTCCGGCCATATTTTTTCTTCCTTTCTAATTAAAATTTATAATGTGCGAAAGCCTTATTAGCTTCAGCCATCTTATGCATATCTTCTTTCTTCTTGAAAGCTCCACCGTTTCCAGCTACAGCATCCATTATTTCTCCAGCTAATTTTTCAGACATTGTTTTTTCATGTCTCTTTCTAGCATATGAAACTAACCATCTAAGTCCTAATGTTTGTCTTCTTTCTGGTCTAATCTCTAATGGTACTTGGTATGTAGCACCACCAATTCTTCTAGCTTTAACTTCTAGAACTGGCATTACGTTGTTTAGTGCTGCTTCAAATACTTCTAGTGGATCTTTTTGCTCTTTTTCTTTTATGATATCAAATGCATCATAAACGATAGTTTGAGCAACTGTCTTTTTACCGTCTAACATAACGTTGTTTATTAACTTTGTAACAACTTTGCTATTGTATATTGGATCTGGTAAAACATCTCTTTTTGCTATAAATCCTTTTCTTGGCACTTTTCTTCCCTCCTTATAAAATTGATACTAATTTATTACCTAGTATCTTCGGTACTCTAAAAAGTTTAATACTAAGCCTTCGGCTTTTCTTCTTAAAACATTTCTAGTTTAGTGCTATATATCTATGCTAAATTTAAGAACCTTAAATTAGTAAGTTATATGCACCCATATCTAAGTTTTGTTAATTTTTATTTCTTTGGGCGTTTAGCTCCATACTTAGATCTTCCTTGCATTCTGTCTTTAACACCTGCTGTATCTAAAGTTCCTCTTATAATATGGTATCTAACACCTGGAAGGTCTTTTACTCTTCCTCCTCTTATAAGAACAACACTGTGCTCTTGTAAATTGTGTCCGATTCCTGGAATATAAGATGTTACTTCGTATCCGTTTGAAAGCTTAACTCTGGCAACTTTTCTTAAAGCTGAGTTTGGTTTCTTAGGTGTAACAGTTTTTACTACAGTACATACACCTCTTTTTTGTGGAGATCTTCTATCTGTTGTTTTCTTTTTCATAGAATTGTATCCATGTTGTAAAGCTGGTGATGTTGATTTTGTTGTAGTAGTTTTTCTTCCTTTTCTTACTAATTGATTAATTGTTGGCACTTAAATTTCACCTCCTAATTTTAATTTGCTAGCACAATAAAATAAAGCTATTTATACTAGCTTTATTATTTTACCATATCATGCCACTAAAGTCAATGAATTATTATGAAATTTTTCCAGTTTCCGTAAGTATTTAGCACTATTCTAAAGTAATCTTTCCAATCTCGTTTCTGTACTTCATTTACATTCACTATATCTATGTTCTCCAATATTTCACCATTTAATTTTACAGTTAGGGTTCCCATCACATTCCATTGCTCCAGCGGAGCTCCTACTTCAGTTAATGCATTAATTGAGTATTCAATTTTATCATCATCGCAGATTGGTATTGTTGCTTTTTCTATCGTCCCTAATGCTAATTTAGGATTGCTTTGTTTTCCTTTTATTATTAAAATTCGTTTCTCGTTTATATTTTTCCATTTATTAAATTCTTCTATTATTTGTTCTTCCAAATTGTACATTTTATATTTTGAAAAAGTATATTCTATTAGATTTACACTATCTTTTGTTCTGTCTTTTTTAGTATCGGCTCCCAAAACTATTGTAATTACGTCCATGTTATTTCTTTTGATTTCTGTTACCAAGCATCGTCCCGCATTGTTTGTAAATCCTGTTTTTACACCAACTACTCCATTTAATACTCCTAATAGCTCGTTTGTGTTGTTTATTTGTCTTGGCTGATTGTTTATATATATCGTTGTTGATTTTGTGCCAACTATTCTTGCAAAAGTCTCGTTATCCATTGCATAATCCGTGAGTTTTGCAAGTTCTAAAGCAGTTGTATAATGGTTTGGATCATCTAATCCATGAGGCGTTACAAAATGTGTATTTGTAAGTCCAAGCTCTGCAGCCTTTTCATTCATTAATTCTGCAAATTCTTTTACACTTCCGCCAACATGTTCTGCTAATGCTACGGCAGCATCATTTCCAGACCTTAGCATAAGTCCATATAGTAAATCTTTTACACTAGTCTTGTCTCCTCTTTTTAGTCCTAATCTTGAGCCACCTGTTCCACCAGCTTTTACACTTACTGTTACAGTTTCGTTCAAATCAGCTTTTTCTAAAATAACTATCGTAGTCATTATTTTGGTGGTGGACGCCATCGCAGACTTAACATCTTCGTTTTTGCCAATTATCATACTTTTTGAGATTCTATCGTAAACAATATATCTTCTAGAATTTATTTTTGGTAATTCGCTCACATTCGAGGCTGTAACTTCTATTGTATTCTCAAAATCAGCTTCATTATCCACATCATCTGCACAAACAGTGGAAAAGTTAAGTAAAATTAGTAAAAAAACTAGTATACTGTAAAATATTTTTTTCATTTATTTCACCTCATTATTAATAAATATAATAAATCGAAAAATTTATTACTTAAATTTTTACAATAAAAAAGATAAGGACTATTACTTTTCCCTATCTCATTTTTATTTTTCTCATATAATTTTATACAATTTATTTTGCAGCTTTCGCTATAGCGAAAATTTAGTCTATTATGCCTCTTTTTTTCATTCTTTCCCACGCATCATTTTCTAAAGACCTTTCTGCTCTTTCTTCATGTTCTTCAGCACGCTCTGCAGATTGTTCCTCTGCCTGTTCTTCTCTAATTAATTCTACTTTGTCAGCATAACAATCAGCTTCTCTTTCTGCAAATTGTTTTTTGTATTCATCTGGTGCAATATTTAACGCTTCTGCTTCTTTTGCAAGAGTTGTGATCGTTCCGTCATGTAAAGTTATTTCTTGGTCCATATCAATTTCAACATCATTATTGGGGTTATCATCAACATTTCTTAACTTAGTTTCAGATGTTTCTCCAAGTTGATGTTCTGTTTTATCTATTGTTTCTTTTAATTCAGCATCGGTTGTTCTGCTGTCATTCATAAACTCCTGAACCTCTCTTGTAGTAGGCTTTTGTGTTGATGAATTCACAGTACTTCCTATATATTTATTTTCGTTTGGACTACGTCTTACATATGTTGTTTCTATAATTCCGTATTGTCCAATTGTAACAGAAAATCCTTCTCTTTGATTAGGCATTGTAAACAATGCTGATGTTTGTTGTTCTTTTACTTGTGAGCCGTCTCTATTTATAGAATATATCGATTTTCCAGTATTTACTCCTTGTCTTTCTTCCAAACCTTGAACTGGTTCCATCTTTCCATCTTGTGTCATTCCCCAGAACGAATAAAGTGAATTTCCACGCGTTTGACTATTTGCAGATACTACAAAAATTTTAGAATATTTCCCTGTAACATTTGCTATATCTTCAAAACTTTTCTGGTCTGTAATTCTTTCGTGCGGATTAATTTCAGAGCAAGATTTAATATCATCTTTAGTAATTCCTGACTGCTTTGCAATTTGTTCCATGCTTTCTTCTTCATTTTCAGGTTCTTGCTCGTTATTTACCTCTTGGATATCCTCTTCTTCACTCATTCCTTGCCCAACTGTTTCATTTTGTTTTGCATTTTCAAGCTCTTCTTTACTTAATTTAAAATCTTCAACTTCTTGTTTTGAATTTATAGCTGGAAGCTTTTCACTTACCTCTTGTATTTGTGGCAATTCATAATGTTTACCATTCATAGAATGCAAAAGTGCATATATTGAAGGGTTCAAAGACTTCATTTGCTCTAAGTATTCGTTAGAAAATTTTATATTTGAATTTTCATCTATCATCGCAATAGGAGTTCCATTTTGATATAACAAAATTCTATTTCCATAAAATTTTTCTGGCTCCTTTATGTTTACTGGATATATATCTTGCAGTCCATACATTATTGGGCTTTTTTCACTTTGCAGCACAATCTGTTTATAATATGATATTTCATCAACAGTATTTTTCTCTCCATCTTGGTATGCTTTATATAAAATTAGCATGTTTTCTTTTATAATATCTTTTTCAGATTTATTTGGTGTTTTATTTTCTTCCATAGAAATTTTCTCCTTTTTCCTTTATTGGCATAAGAACCATACACCATAGTCTAAAGTGCCATTTCATAACCTTATTATATATCAAAATTATAGTTATGTCATTACTTTAATGCATTTTTATATTTTAGTTAAGAATAAATCTGAAAATTTCCAGTCTTTACTCAATACTTTATACCTCTCTATAAAAATTAAAGCAACCAATTTATTAGATTGATTGCTTTTTATAAAAATTATCCATTCTTTAAATAATCTATGTTACCCATTGTCTCTGCAGCTTCAGCTTTTGCTCTAGCCTTATATTTTTTAGCAGTATCTGCATCAATTGGGCCATTTGTTCTTTCACTCATGTTTCTTTCAAGTTTGCTTGCCAAACGATTTTGTGCTTTGGCAATTTTCTCGTCGTTTTCAAAAGTTGAATCACTGTATTTGCTTGCTAATTGCATAGTTGCTACAGTTTTATTGTAGTTAGCTCCATGTCTTTCTGCATTTCCAACGCCTCTAGGATTCTTCTCATCAAGTTGTTTTTGTAACTTAATCGCCCTATCCAACATTTTAGCATCTGTAACACCTGAGTCATAAGACAATTCTGCTCTTTGTCTTAATTGTGCATCAAGTTCAGATTTCTTAATAGAAGGATTCTTTTCAATAAGTCTATTTCTATTTTCCTGGTTTGACATGTATGATCTTATATAATCGTTTCTTTTCCTTTCAGGGCCAGTTCCTCTAATTGCATCATCAAGGAATCTTCCCGCAGCATTGTTTCCAACAATTGTATTTCCAACAGCACTGTTTAATCTACCACCTGTTGCATAACCAGCTGTTAATCCTGCACCTAAACCTTTAAGTGTATCACTCATGTCTCCTCCAACAATACCAACTCCAAGTCCTAACGCACCCATTGTTGTCATCATAGCTGCTCTACCTGCAAGTTTAGCTCCAGTTTTACCAACACCCTTTGCAATACCAGACCAACCACCAGCACTTTGGACTCTGCTATTTATAGCTGAGCCTAAGTTTCCTTTAGCACTATTTGCTTTTGCTCTAATTGCTGCAAATGGATTTTCTTCCGAATTATTGTTGTCTGCATTTTGATTTTGTTGTCCATTTTCAGGCATAGCAGGGTTTTCTCCAGACTGCATTTCTGGATTTTCCAGTCCATTGCCTTGTTGTTCATTGTCTGGTACTTCTCTAAATTGTGCTCCGTCAATTACACCTTCATCACCCACATGTACGCCATTACTATCTGTTTCTTCATTATTTTCATTTTCCGTTGCATTAGCAGAAGCAGCTCCTGCTGCAGCTCCAATACCAGCTGCTGTAGCCATTTGTGCAGCATTTTCTACTCCATTTTCCATAGCATCTCCAGCTAGTGTATCCATAGCATTTGGCTTATTAGGATTATCAAGTCTTATGCCTTTTTCTCCTTTAGGGCCATCTCCTCCGCCTTTCTTAGGTTGTGGTGGACCTTTTCTAAGCATATTAAACGCTTGTGAAGCAAGTGCTCCACCTGCAAACCCACCAAGTGTAGATTCTGTGTTTCCTTTTATTCCAAACATCTGCTTTACTATCTTTTCTGCAGGTACTATAAAAGCTAGCGCAACTATTGCATATAACAAATTGTTTGCCGCAACAGATAATGCAGATGATACAAATACTGTGTACAAAAGCATATGCATTGGCTGTAATAAAGCATAAAACATGTATTCTTTAAACCAGTAATTAAATGCTTGTGCTTTTCCATCTCTTATCTTATCTAATGGGTATGTTAGAGCAACTAATGGCGCAATCATTGTAAAAAATGCAAGCATTAGCAACCTTTTCAAATATACAAATGCAAAATACACTGTATAAACAGTTAGTGCAATATACAAAATTGAATAACCCATTCTTAATGATGAACTTGCATAATCAGCTTTAATTCTTGCTACTCCTGTAAAGTTACTTGAAAATTCAATTGGCACTCCCCCATCAGAAAAAGCATTTCCATTTTCATCTATAAGTCTTATATTAACTTGCTTTATTCTGCCTTGACTAGAATCATCTCCTGACAATACATCGGTTATGGTCTCACTCATAGTCATTGTAAAAGCCATTATGTAATGTAAAAAGAATATTAAGCATAGGGCTACAACCCAATCCACAAAAAACTGCTTATACTTAGCTTTATCTCCTGCACTAGAGCTTATAACAATTCTAATACCTATATATAATAGTACTGAAAGTAATCCAACAATTGCTATATTCCTTAATGCAACATACCATTTTGAAACGGTTCCTTTCAATTGTTCAATTATTGATTTTCCATTTCCACCCAGTTCATTACTGTGATCTGTTTTTGTTTCAAAAAAGTTAGCATCCAATGCAGAAACATTTCCAGCAAAGATCTCAGCCGGTGTTAATTTAATATCTGGTACTCCATATTTTCCTGTGAACGTATCAATATAATCTTTTACAACTTCAACTGTCTCAACTCCGGATACAGTTGGATTTTCTGTTATAATCTTCAAAACTTTCTCACTAGAAAATACTCCACTATTATAAAACACAGGTGTATCCTCACCAATTATTAATGACTGTAGTATTCTATTTACAGAATCTCCTATGCCTTGTATTAAATTAGCTAATGGACCAAAAAGGGCTCCGAAACTATCGCCTTCATTTGCTCCTTCTCTATATCCGCCTGTATAACCTGTTCCATTAGCAGTAGTATCCACAGAAGCATTTCCATTTGCATCTGTAGAAATGTTGTATTTACTCTTTTCTTCGTCAGTAAGTTGTATGCTTACTTCATCTATTTTATAAACTGTTGTATCCCCTGTTTCTGTAACAATTTTTAATGTATTTTTATCATCGGCATGATTTTTTAAAATTTCAATAGCATCTTCCGGGTTATCTATTTTCCATGCTGTACATATTTTCTTAACAGCTGGGCTGGTATTAGCGTCATATACATCTTGCTTTATATCTGTTGCACCAATATTTAATTTTAAATAATCATTTATTGACATCCATTTCACTGTTTCTGCCCATGCTTTTGTACTCATAATAAAGTTGCACATTATCATTATTATAATAATTGCTGTAATCTTTTGTATTGACTTTTTGTTTATTATCTTATGCATTACTTCCTCCCTCTATTATGATTTTCTTTGATTATTTTCCATCATCTTGTTTAGGTTTGTTTCAACAAACTCAAACTCTTTTGCAGTTGGTGTTATTTGCAATATTGCAGTGTCTCCACCAACTTTCAATAATCCTTCTCCTTTGTTGCATGTTACTAGAAATCCTGCTTCACCTTCGCTAAGTTTGAATACTTCTTTTAGGTATTGAATTTCAGATTTATCTTGTGCTAGTAATAGCTTTGTGTCTGATGATGTTAAAACTGCTTGTACTTCTGGTTTCTCGTAGAAGTCTTGAAATCTCTGTGAAATTATTGCAAGCGATACGTTTCTTTTTCTCGCACGTCTAGCCATTGTGTTTAAGAAGTCTACAGCTTCTGGGTATGGCAGTAACATCCATGCCTCATCAACCAAAACTCTCTTCTTAGCAGCTTTTCTTCTATCTTCACTGTTTTTCTTAACGTATTTTTCCCATATCCAAGAAAGTAATATTTGTTGTGCAAGTGGTCTTGCAAATCTTTCTTCTAGTTGTGATATGTCTAGGTTTATAAATAATGTTCCATCTAATAAGTCAAATGTTGATTGTCCGTCAAAGTATGCCATCTGACCATCATATTCTCTTATGTATTGTTTCATAACTTTTAGCAAATAGCTGTAATGGAATCTGTAATCAGGGTTTGTATTGCTTTCTGCATTTCTTTGTAAACGTTTATACCATGACCCAATTGTTGGCATTTTCTTTCTTGCTCTTCCTAATATGTCTCCGTTGCCTCTTCCAGCTGCTTCATATAAGCTCATTGGGTCACTTGTTATTCCATATGCTGCATACTCTTGTGCAACAGATTCTGCAATAATTTGCTTTGTTACCTCATTAATATCTTGGCTTCTTGTACTACCTCTTGCCATTGTAAGTAATGCTTGTGTAACGTCCTCTACTTTGTTTTCTACGTTTAATACAGCCCTTTCTCTTCCTGTTATTTCGTCTTTTACGACTTCGGTTTCTATATCAAAAACATTTATAACTGTTTTTGAGTTAGGGCTTAGTACAACGTTTATTCCGCCTAAACTTTCCGCAACTATGCTATACTCGCCTTCGGCATCTAGTGCTAAGCTTTGTATTCCCATAAGTACTGCAGACCTTGAAATTAAAGTCTTCATTGTTACAGATTTTCCAGCACCAGACTTAGCAAATATAACCATGTTATAGTTTGTAAGTGAGCTATGGAAATTATCAAATAATATTGGTACGCCAGTTTGTTTATTAAATCCAAGTGGAATACCTGTTGAGTGACCAACTTCTGATGTAGTAAATGGGAATACTGTTCCCATAGATCTACGGTCAAATGTATGCGTTTTCCTTATTTTATCTTCCGCCAAAGGTAAATTGCTTTGGAAAGCCTCTTCTTGCATTGCCCATGCACTTTTTATTCCAACCAAAGATTTCGACATTTCTGTTGCTAATAGTTTAGTAAGCTTGTCTAAATCTTCCAAACTATACGCAAACAGTGTAGACACAACAGATGCTTCATAAAGTTTATTAAATCCTGCTGCAATCTCATCTCTTAAGCTTTCTGCCTCATATCTTTTTTGAGCTAAGTTGCTCTCTCTATTGATATTTCCTCTATCTGCTGCAACAATTCTTTCTGTTTCTAGCTCATTTATCGTTCTATTCAACTCGTTTTGAGACCTAGATTCTTGAATTGGTGTTATATATATTGATGTATTTATATCTCCAAACATATACATATCTCTAAATAATTCTGGGAATGTACACATTCTTGGTAATGCAGAAACGAAGAAGCTTCTAGCATATCTTTTTACATTTGATATAATCTCTAAGTGGTCAATATTACTTGCGTCTATTCCAGAAGGTGCAATTAATTCTTTTATTGTTTTCTTGTGCAATATTGGAATTTGCTCATCACTCGTATAATCATTTCTTTGAAATTGCAAATCATTATTAGTAGCTTTACGTTTTTTATTGAACATTAGCTTTCTTCTCCTTCCTTACTTTTTCTTTTGCTTTCTCTGCAACGTCTTTTCCAAGCATTGCTTCGTTTTCTTGAATTATAAGTTGTGCTAAGTTATTTATTATGTCATCTTCTGTTTCAACTTTTCTTTGATATTCTTTCTCTTTTTCTGTTTGAACTTGTGCAATTTTATCACTTGCCAAATTAACTGCGGCATCTTCTATTTGCTTGTCTAACATTTCCATTTTCTTATCCATGTAATCTGGTGCTGTTGAATATAACTCGTTGTATCCAGCTTTAATTGCCTTATCAACACCGAAAACTTCGGCATCCTCTCTGTTATATGCAAAATATAGTAAATCTGCAAGTTCTGTTGATGAAAGTACTCTTCCCATAACACCTGATACGGACAAAGTTCTTATTATAGCCTGTGCTCTTGTGTATAATTCCGAGAAAGCCATCTCTCTAACTTCATCTTTGTCAAAATCATTTTGTCCAAGTTCTTCTGAATAATATGGAATTACCATATAATATTTTTTGTTTAATATATTTCTATTTAAACTCATCTTTTCTGTGTTGTATATAATGTCTTTACCATATTCATATAAGTTTTTGTCTTTTGTAAACTCATATAAAGCTTGTTTTTTCTGTTCTGCTGTGGCATTTGGTGATGCCATTATATTTTGATATCTCATCTTTTGTCTGCTATATTCTTGTTCTATTTTATCAACTTCTGCTTTATAAGTTTGGATGCTACTCTCCAAGTTAATTTTTCTTGTTTGTGTATATATTTGAACTGGGTGTGATAAGGTGTTTAAAAATTGTATAAATCCTTCTTCAACTCCAACTTTTTCTGCTTGTGACATTAAGTCGTAATTAATACCTTGGCATTCAACAACCATTACATATCTAGCACCTTTTTTCTGTATAATCATGTTATCTTCAATTTTATCGAATTCCATGAAGTCGAAAACTGAACCAACATTAAAAGTTTTTGATGAAGATTTTTTTACTGGTTTAGACTCTGCTACTGCACTGTCTTCTTTCTCTTTTTGTTTTTCTTTAACTTTCATGTTTAAATATATAAAAATAAGTGCTACTGCCAAAGCAAACATTATTGCAAGCATTACATATAATATAATCGTTAAAAATGATGTATTATCTGTCATTTGTATTTTCCTCCTTATCATCATAGATGTAAATTTTGTTTCTCTTTTGTTTAAATTTTATTGCTCTTTTTATTACATCGTCCACGTTTTCGCCACCAACAACTTTAGTTGCCTTTAATATACCTATGTTTGGTACTTTTAACATTCCTATTGAATACCCAATTAATGCACATAATACAACCATAGCAATTCCAACAACGGTTAGGCTCATTAGCTTAAATATTAAATAAAATATTAATCCAACGCCAACTCCTACTGCACTATATATTAAGCTTTTTGTTGTAAAAATGAATAGAATCCTACCTTCTCCTTTTACATTTCTAGGCACATTATATGTTCCCATAGACTTCCTCCGTTTTAACATAATATTATATATTAAATTATAGCACATATTGTAACAAAATGTAACCTAAAAACAAAAAAAAGTGCATTTACATGCACTTTTAATTTTATTGTAATACTTATGTAACACTTATGAAATATTATTTTGTTGATACTGAAGTTGATAATGAGTAAATAACTCTTACTAATGATGTACCAGCAAAAATAAGAACTGCACCAACTATATATGGTATCATTGTTTTCTTGTATTCTGCTTTTTCTGAAGCACTACCCATCATATATTTAATACCAATAACTAATAATACAATTACTGCTATAACAATACCAACAACTTGAATTATTGTAACAATGTTATTACCAACTTTAGTTAAGTCATTAGTTTGAACATTACCATTTCCATTTAATCCATTTAGAACTGTATTTGGATCAACTGCTAGTACAGTTCCTGCTATAGATGTAACTAACATTATTGCTAATAATAGTGTTGATATTACCTTTATAGATTTTTTCATGTTTATTCCTCCTTATTTTTCTATTTTATTAAAGCTTACTTTCGTAAGAATATTAATAACTATTTTATTATTCAAGTGGTTCTAATAATTGAAGCAGCAATTTCCAAATTCCAAATGCTCCAAATATTATAACGCATCCAACTAGATAAACTATTAGATTTTTCTTTACATCTGCCTTTTCGCCTAGGCTTCCTGTTATAAATTGTATTCCTAATACAATTCCCCATATGAATGCTACTGCAATTCCTATTACTAATAAAACATTATATAATGTATTTGATCCTTCTTTGAGAGCGTCATTGTTTATAACATTTCCTCCGTTTTCGCCATTGTTTACAAAGCCTTCTGCTCTATTCATAATATCTTGTAATGGTCCTGCATATGCATTAGGTATGAATAAATTAAATAATATAATAAATATTACCATAATATTTATTAATAGCTTTTTATATTTCTTCATATTTTAACTCCTATATTACCTATTATACTACATGTTTAGCAGTTTTTCAACTGTTTTTTATTATTCACCTATTGCTTGCGATGTTAAATCGTTTACTATACGTATAATAGTTCCTACAGCTACAATAAGTACTGTTCCAATCAAGAATGGAATCATAGATTTTTTGTAGTCTGCTTTTTCTTCGACACTTCCAGTCATATATTTAATTCCAAGCAATCCAATTACAATTATTGATAATATAACTCCTATAGTTTGTATTGTTGTTGCAATTATTCCCACCATATTTGTAAACTTTTCTGGCACTTCTTCATTCCTATTATTAGGATTATAGTCATTCGGATTAATCAAATCTGCATATGATATCGTCGCCATAAATGATGACAGTGTAATTATAATTAACATTATTATACTAAAAATTTTTACTTTTCTCTTCATTTTCTTCCCTTTTTTCTGGATTTTCTTATTCAATTATATAGAATAAAAATATTTTAGTCAACTATTTTTTGTTAATATTTCATAATATTGTGCAATTAATTCATCTAATTCAATACTCAACTGATAAATTATGCTATAATCTTCACCATTTATTATACTTTCATTAAGTTTCTCTCTTAATTTACAAATTTTATCATTTAGCATTTGATTTTCTCCTTTTTCTCCACACATTTTTCCTTTATTTCAAAATACCACATATATAGTCTAGAGTCAAGGATTTTCAATGGTTTACGCCGTTTTTCGTGTTGCATTTTTCCACTTATTTTTTTAATATTTTTCCTTTTATAATGTTATTTTTTATATTCTATTATTATACATCAGAAAGCAATAAAATTTGACAAATAAATTCGACTTCATATTTTATAATATAACAGCTAATTATTCTAAAAAAGGGCAAACATCTTCTTTTCAAAATATCAATATGTTGTTCTTGGTTTGAGCTCCTAACGGACTCCTCAAAGTCGAACTTCCAATTGAATTTTGAAAAGAAGATGTTTGGGTCATTTTAATATATGTCGAAAATTATTTTTTACCTTTTATCACAGACATAATCATTTTGTCTTCTGTGAATATTTCTTTTAATACTTGTTTTGCATATTCTGCGTCTATTTCTTCGAATTTATCCATGTATTCGAAGCTGTTTATTCCTTTTATATAATCTGATGTGAACATTCTGCCGATGTCTGCTACATTGTTGTATTCTACAGCATAGTCTCCATATATTTTCTTTTTTATTCTTTCGAATTCTCGCACATTAATATCGTTGTTTTTCATTTCTTGTATTTTTTCTGCAATTTTTTCATACACTTTTTGTGGATTTTTTGACTGGCCTCCGATTAGTACATGTGAATATTCATTTCCAAATTCATATTCTAAATCTGGCTGAGATAATAAATAGCCTTCTTTATATAGCTCATTGTATAAATTAGAGCTTTTTCCTATTAACATGTTTAAAATTATTTCTATTGCAATGTGTCTTTTTACAACTTCATTATATTTATCTTTAATATTGTCTTTGAAACCTATCATGAATAATGGCAAGCTTACTTCCATTTCTTTTTCTGCATATTTTTTATTTATTTCTAGCTTTTCTTCTGGATATATTCTTGTTATTTCTCCACGTGCTTCGTTGTCTTTTAAACGTTTCTTTATCTCTGCAAGAATTGCTTCTGGTTCAAAATCTCCAACAACGGTCAATACCATGTTACTTGGATGATAGAAGGTGTTATAACATTTATACAACATCTCCGGATTTATTCCAGATATAGTCTCAACAGTTCCTGCTGTATCTACTTTGATTGGATTTTTCTCATATAAACAATCCATAGCATTTATATATAACTGCCAGCCTGGATCATCATCATACATTCCTATTTCTTGTCCAATTATGCCTTTTTCCTTTTCGACATTTTGGTCTGTGAAATATGGATTTTGCACATAATCCATTAGCTCGTCTAAGCCCTCATAAAAATGGTCTGTACACTCAAATAGATATGCTGTGTGGTCATTTGTTGTATATGCGTTTGCATCTAATCCCAGAGCCATTAATACATATAAACTATCTACACCATTTTTTTGTTCGAACATTTTGTGCTCTAAGAAATGAGCAACTCCATCTGGAATTACAACTTTTTCTCCTGTTGTGCTATCTATAAATGTATTGTCTATTGAACCAAATTTTGTGGCCCAAATAATATATTTTTTCTGGATTTCTTTTTTAGGAATTATTATAACTTGCAAGCCATTTTCTAGCTTTTCCATATAGCACTTTTCTTTAATATTTTTGTTTTCTATTTCTCTCATAAACTTTTCCTTCCTGTTTTTTCTATTTACTCAAAAAATATATAGTGTTAATAGTAACATTTTGTGCAACTTTAACTATCTGCTCTTTTGTAACGTTTTCTATTTGGCTGATATATGTTGCAATGTCGGCATTTTCTTGCTCCATTTCTTTTCCGAAATAATAAGAAATTGTCGAATCTTGTTCATCTTCCATAGATCTGAAACTTGCAACTATAAGCTGTTTTGCATTCTTCATATCGGTCTCATCGAAATTACCTTGTTTCATGTCATCTATTTGTTTCTCGATTATTTCAAGAGCTTTTTCATAGTTTTTCTTTTCTATTCCACTTCTTATTACTATGCTGTTTTTGTTTTTAATATATAATGAACCTGCACTATATGCTAAGCTTGCTTTTTCTCTTACATTTTGAAATAATTTTGAGTTTGCTCCACCGCCTAAAATGGCATTATAAACAGATGCTACCGCTTTATCTTCTGGCTCAAGTTTTGTAACATCTAGTCCTATTACAAGTTTTCCTTGAGAAACGTCCATTGTTTCTCTTACAACCTTTTCTGCCACTGGTTCTTTTACTTCATTTTCTACATATACATCAATATTTCTTGGCTGAACATTTTTCTCATTTATTTGTTTCTTGATTATTTCGTCCACATTGTTTTTTCCTTCTGAGAAATTTCCAGACACAAAAATATCTATTTTACTGTTTTTTAACATTTCTAAATATGCATTGTATAATTCTTTATTTCTAATCTTGTCCAAATCTTCCTCATAACCATACGTAAACAAACCATATGGCTCATCTTTATACATTTCTTCTATACACCTAGAATATGCATATGCACCTTTATTATCTTTTCTACTTCTGATTATTTGTCTTAGATTCTCTTTTTCACTATTAAAATATTCTTCATTAAACATTCCGTTTTCAGTAATCGGACTAAATACTATGTCAAATAGCATTTGAGTACTTTGTTCTAAAACATTTTCTTTTTCATACAAAAATTCGTCATTTAAAGATTCCATATAAAATTTGAATACACTATCATTGCATAGTTTATCTATTCCACAGTTAAAATCTGCACCATATAACTCTTCTAATTTTATATTTATATCTTCTTGTGTCTTTAATTTGTTTGTCCCTCTTCTAAGAATAGCAAGCATTAGTGCATTCTCTGTAACATGCTTTCTATCAAGTTTTGAAGTAAGATATATTGCCAATAAATTTGTTTTATATTTTTTTGTATTTATTTTATGAAGCTTTACGCCTTCCATTAATTCTGTGGTAGTAATCGACATATTATAAATTCCTTTCCATATTCATTTTACTAAAAGTCTATGCTAACAAACTTTTTACTACTTCGTTTATTCTTTTTCCATCAGCTTGAGCACCTATTGTAGCCTTTGCTTCTTTCATTACAGGTCCCATGTCTTTCATAGATGTTGCGTTTAATTTCTCTATTACCTTTTTAACTTCTGCAACTAATTCTTCGTCAGTTAATTGTTTTGGTAAATATTCTTCTAGAGCTTTTATTTCTTCGTTTGCCTTTTCTATTAAATCTTCTCTATTTGCTTGCTCGTATTCTGCAATTGCATCTTTTCTTGTTTTTACTTCTTTAGCAACAATTCCTAATATTTGCTCGTCACTAACTTCTATTCCCTTGTCTTTTTCAATTTGTAATATTGCTGTTCTAACCATTTGAACTGCGTTCTTCTTGTTTACATTTTTTGTTTTCATAGCATCTTTTAAATCTTCTAATAATTTTTCTTTTAACATTTTATCCAACTCCTTTATATTTTATTTAATTTTAAATACAAAAGCGCTTCCAAAATATTACATATATTTTGAAAACGCCTCTTTTCTCTTATTAATAATTAAAATTTTCTTTTTCTAGCTGCCTCCGACTTTTTCTTTCTCTTTACACTAGGTTTTTCATAATGTTCTCTTTTGCGTACCTCTTGTAATACTCCATTTCTGGCACATTGTCTCTTAAATCTTTTTAAGGCATCTTCTATATTTCCATTATTTACTTTAACTTCTGACATTGATATTCCCCTCCTTCCGGTGCGCTGTAGCATTCGTATGGGATTTTATATGTTCTAATTTTCTTAGCACATAAATCTTTACATGCCTATTATTATAAACTACTTGCTTCATTTTTGTCAATAGGAGTTGGCGTTTTTTATAAAAAAAGTATAGTCATAAAAAATTACTTTTGTCTTGTAAATATATATGGACTTTTTTTAATTAAATATGTTATACTCTTTTTAAAATTATAAAATGAAAGAAGGAATATTATGAGAGCACCATATCAAACATTAACCATTCTATATAAAAAAGAAAATAAACAAATCAAATTTGCAATATTTTATAGAAATTCTCATCCCATTTGGCAATTTGTGTCTGGTGGAGGTGAAGATAATGAAACACCAATCGAAACAGTGGTAAGGGAAATAAAGGAAGAAACGTCTCTAATTATTGATAAAAACGAAATTAGACAATTAGATTCAAGGACAACCATTCCTGTTTTAAATATAACCGGAAAATATACCTGGGGAGATAGTGTATTCGTTGTTCCAGAATACACATTTGCAGTAGAGTTAAAAAACTATGATATAAAACTCTCAAATGAGCATAAAGAATACAAATGGGTAGAATATAATGAAGCAATGGAAAAGCTAAGATATGATAGTAATAAAACTGCTTTATGGGAATTAAATGAAAGGCTCACTAAAAAGTAAAACTAAAATTATTTCTTAATTTAATTAAATAATTGAAAGGATAATAATACTATGAAAAGATACTTTATTGTAAATGAATATTTTGGTTCAAGAGTATACGACTCCAAGAACAAAACAGAAGAATATTATAATTCCGAGGATACAGAAAAAATAAGAAATAAATTGCATGGAAATTTTATTGAGATAGATCACAAAAGAACTAATCAATTAAGCTCACCATTAAAAATTTCAATGAATATAACAAAAAAGTGTAATCTCAGATGTAAGCAATGCTTTACAGAATCTGGTATCTGTCTGGAAAACGAATTAAACACAAAAGAAATATATAGCCTCTTTGATCAAATGAGAGAGTTTGGAACATTTTTCATATGTTTAGGTGGTGGAGAGCCTCTAACTAGACCCGATTTATTGGATATATTAGAATATGGGAAAAATAAACAACTTGCAGTGTCTGTCGTGTCCAATGGTTTATTATTAACAAAAGAATATATTGAACAATTAAATAAACAAAATTTAGATACTTTTTGGATCAGTTTAGATGGCTTAGAAAAAAATCATGAAGCTCTAAGAGGAATTGGAACATATTCTAAAGCACTGAACGCATTAAAACTATTGCGAGATAATTTTAATGGTAAAAAGGCCATAAGAGTTACATTAAACAAAAATAATTTTAACGAATACCGTGAATTAATTAAATTAGCTGAACAACATAAATTTGATTTAATTAGAATAACTCCATTAATCCCTTATGGACGTGCCAAAAATGAAAATTTAGAAATAACTCAAGATGAATACATAGATTTCCTAAAAGAGATACGTCAAATAAAGGCAAATATAGAAATCATTTATCCAGAAAAAATAACAAAAATCAAGCCTTGGATTGGAACAAATGGTTTTGGCTGTCATTGTGGTAAAGAAGCAATGTGGGTAGATGCAACCGGAAATTGCTCGCCTTGTTACTTTTGGGGAGAAGAATACAATATCGGAAATATCAAAAATCAAAAATTTATAAATATTTGGAACAAATCTTTAGAAAAATCTATTATAAAAGGAAATGATACTTGTAAAAACTGCAAGCATTACTCAATATGTAGAAGTGGATGTAGGGCTCGTTCACTATATTTATTTGGAAATTTAGATGATATAGATCCTTTATGTCCATTGAAAAAAAACAAATAGATTTAAGCCTCCATTCCAAGTAGGAATGGAGGCTATATAATTAAAGTTTCTTTTTACTTTTTATTACTTCAAAAAAAAGCTTGTGCGCTTCCGGGTAAGACAAGAGTTGAGGCTCATTATCGAAAAAGCCTATTTCTGCCATTTCATAGTTTGGCAAATCTGTTAACTCAATAACTTCGGCAAAACATAATAATGCATATTTCGATATTTTATAAACACAAATCGGTTAAATGTTAGCTTTTACGACACCTGCCTCCTCATATAATTCTCTCTCTGCTGCAGTCCTCCAGTTTTCTCCATGTTCAATATGTCCTCCTGGAATTTCCCATGTATTCTTTCCTTTCATTCGACTATAAATCCACTTCTTTTTATATCTTGTAACACATACTATACGAGTATATTCCTTTTCACTTATGCTATCTAGCTCTAATATCTCTATTTTAGCCATTCTGTTTTCTCCTTGCATTTGCAAATTATCTTATTAATGCATTCTGTACAGTTTCTGCCAAATGTTCTATATTTCTCTCATTATACTCGCATACATAACATGGTAAAGAGGATAAATATTCAACACCATTTTGGAGTTGATAGAATCCCAAATCATCTACAGCAATATCTGTCAAAAAAGCTGTAGTATCATGAACAAGTGGTAAACTCTGAGAAATAAAAAATTGAGCATAAGCCTTAGAAGCTTGCAATGAAAATCTAATACTATTCAATCTAGGATTATATTGTGGAATAATCACAATTTTAATTTTTACAGACGGGATAAATTTGCAATGATTCAGCTCTGCCAGTTCTAGTGGTGTAAGAATAATACGATTTTCCTCTAGCGATACTCTATCAGAGTATTGAACACCTTGTCGTTCTGCAATCTCCAAATATTTTTGATTTTGAATTTGAGTAGCAAAGCTCTTATTCATTCTAATAAAAACATTTTTGATGATTCCAAGTGCTTCAATTTGATGTTCGCTTTCTATATACTTAATAGCTGCAGTATCATTATTCACAAAATTGAAACCATTATTTAACAAATCCAGCATGCATGTTGTTTTTCCAGCCAACCGTGAGCCCACAAACATTACTCCATCACCATCTTTTTCCACACAGGAAGAATGAATACCAACATACCCATTCATTACAAGTAATCTATTAAAAAGATTACTTGTAAAATACTGAATAGTTAAATTTCTATTTGCTATACAATCAGCTTTAAAATTAGATATATAACAAATTCTTTTACTATTATCAATCCAGCAATCTAGTGTTGAATAATTAAACCATTTATCCACCATCTTATGATAAATACCATCAATCGTTCTTATTTGAGCAGTTACGCATAAAGTATAAGTGGGTGATTTTGAATTTTCAAAAATAAGCTTTGTACTCTTACAAAAATGTTCCTTAATTACATTCTCAAACTCATCATCACAAATAACATTCAAACAAACATTCCGATGAACTAATGCAAAAGTTTTCATACTTAGTCTCTCCTTTAATTATAATAATGTGGAAAAAAAATTTTTCCTCCCTATCATCTAATTGTCATACAATTTGCATTATATACTCTAATATATTGGTTGTCAATTCTTTATTTTTGGTAGTTATCTTGGTATAAACGGCTCCTATAAGTAATTAAATCTTTCTTAGCCAATCTTCCAACTATAAAACTCATTGGAATTTTTTCTGTTTGAGATATTTTTTCTAATTTATTTTTCTCTATCTTTCCATTAATAATTTCGTTCCAAACATTTTCCGGAATCATTACTTCTAATGCAAATTTATCTGCTTTCTCTTCTTTTTTCTCATTTCCGTCTATAATAATTTTGTTTTTTCCTTCATTATAATCTGATTTACAATGTCCTAATTCATGGAATAGTTCGAAGAAAAATGAATCCTTGCCCGCATAATTATCCGTAACATACACCGCTGGTTGTTTTCCTTTAACTTTAAAACACCCTCTTATTTTTGTTCCTGGGAGAGCCTTTTCACACACAAAATATATTCCATATTTATTTAATAGTTCTTTTATTTTTTCTAATTCAAATCCTTCTTTATATGCTAATTCTTTTAAATCTTTTATTAAAAACATTAAATTATAGCTGTTGTATTCATTTACATCTTGCTTTTTTATTATTTCATCACAGCGGGCAATCCATAATGCAATCTTATTAAAATCATTTCCTGATTTTTTAAATAATACTTGTTCTTCCAATTTTGGTACTACTTCAAAATCTTTTATCTTTAAAAAATCTAATAAGTCTATACATATTTGTAATTCGTCTGTCTCGTCCTTAAATTTTATCCATTTTCTTTTTTTCAGTTCATTAATATAATATTTTTTTATTATTTCTTCTTTAATATGTTGTAAGTTGCCATATTCTTTTAGAATACTTTCTTTAAGTATACGCGAATTTTCCACACTTATAATGAAACTTGATTTTATTCCAGTCAATCTCTCTATGTTTGCAGCCATTTCTAAAGTTATATTTGTTTTTCCATTTAATATTTCGTTCATATGTTTTTGTGTAATTCCCATTCTCATTGCAAATTCTGTTTGCGATATATTGCTATATTCTAAGTAGTCTTTTAAATATTTTCCAAAATAAATCATCTTAACCTCACCTACCCTTCACCATAATGGTTTGATGTATTATAACATATTAGGTAATAACATTCAACGCAAAATAAAAAATATGTGCATTTCTACACATATCCTTTTGTTTATATTTCTTTGCTTTTTTCTCTTTCTTCTATGAAGTCTTCTATTATTAATTTTATTACTGTTGCAACTGGTACTGCTAAGAACATTCCAATTACTCCAAAGTATGCTCCACCTAGTGTTACTGCAAATATTACAAGTAACTGGCTAATTTCTAGTGAGTCTCCTACTATTTTAGGGTTTATTATGTTTGCATCTATTTGCTGTAGTATTACTACAACTACTGTCATTAATAAGGCTTTTCCAATTCCGCCTGTTAATACTGTAATTAGTATTGCAATTACAACTGCTACTATCGCTCCAAAGTATGGTATTAGGTTAAATAGTCCTATCATAAAGCCTAATAGTACTGCATATTTTACTTGTAGTATTGATAATGCAACCGATACTAATACTCCTACTAATATTGCATCTAGTACCTGGCTTGTTAGGAATTTAAAAAATACACTGTTTGATTTCATGAAATATTTTTTTATTTTTTCATATGCATTTTTTGAAGCAATTGCTTTTGTAAATTTAGATAAGAATCTTATTATTGCGTTTCTCTGTGCTAATATGTATACAGAAACTATTACTGCGATGAATGCATCTAGTATTGTCTCCATAGCACTTATGACGCTTTTAATATATTGCTGAATTCTTTCCATATTGAATAATGCTGTAAAATCAATATTTTTTATATTATTTATTATTTCAGTGGCTTTTTCACTTCTTAGTATGTTATCTTCTGGAAGTTCATTTATTTTTTCTGTAACGCTGTTGTAATAGCCCGGTAGGTTTGTAAATAAGTCTGACAAACTTTGTACTACAATTGGAATTATTACGTTTAAAATTATTACAATTACTATAAGTGCAATTATGTATGTTGTTAATATACTTAATCCTCTTGCATGTTTGTTTACGAAGCTTTTTTTCTTCGATTTTTTAAATAATGTTTCTATGCTTCTACATGGCATGTATAATATATATGCTATTAATAATCCTATACAAAATGGCATTATTGCTCCAAGTATATTTCCTATTATTTGAGCCACTCCTGCTAAATTTCCTAATATGTTATAGGCTGCTATTATTGCTACTGCAAGTGAAAACCAGAATAACCATAGCTTTATATCGTTCTTTTCTTTTTTCATATTGATGTACCCTTTCTTAACTTTATTATAGTTCTATATCTAGCTCAACCGGACAATGGTCGCTTCCAAATACTTCTGTATGTATTTTGCTGTCTTGTATTTTTTCTTTTATTGAAGCTGATGTTATAAAATAGTCTATTCTCCAGCCTGCATTGTTTTCTCTGGCATGGAACATGTATGACCACCATGAATAAACTCCTGCTTTGTCTGGATACAAATATCTAAATGAATCCACAAAACCTGCATTTAAAAGATTTGTCATCTGCCCTCTTTCTTCATCTGTGAAACCTGCATTATGTCTATTGGACGTTGGATTTTTTAAATCTATTTCGTTATGTGCAACATTCAAATCTCCACATAAAATTACTGGTTTTTTTGTGTTTAATTCTTTTAAATATTCTCTAAAATCATTTTCCCATTTCATTCTATATTCTAATCTTGTGAGCTCTCTTTGTGAATTTGGAGTATAACAATTTACAAGATAAAATTTTTCAAATTCTAATGTTATCACACGTCCTTCTTGGTCATGTTCTTCTATATTAATTCCATAAGTTACTTTTTTAGGCTCTATTTTAGAGAATACTGCTGTACCAGAATAGCCTTTTTTCACAGCACTATTCCAATATACGAAATATCCATCTGGCTTATAATCAATTTGACCTTCTTGTAATTTTGTTTCTTGAATACAAAATATATCCGCATCTATGCTTTCAAAAAAGTCGTTAAAGCCTTTATTCATAACCGCTCTTAGTCCATTTACGTTCCAAGATATTAACTTCATGTTCTATCCTCCTCAAAACTCAAAGTTGGAAAAAAATTAAATTTTGACGAGGAAAACGAAATCTAACAGGCAATGGTGCATACTTTGTGTATGTAATCGCGTTTTAGATAAGATTTGACTCAGACAAAAGTGTAATTATTTTTCAACTAGCTACATTTTACTATATGTAACTCCAAATAGCAAGCCGAATACAATAATTGCGCTTAAAATAAGTTTTCTTATCCTAAGCGCAATTGATTATTTTGCATTGAAATATACGTTTCCGCCAATGTACTCACCTGAAGCATATCCTGCTGATCTAAATGATAAGTAATTGTGGTTTCTTTTTCCGTTTAATGCGTCTGTAACTGCTTGTGCAACTACAGATGAATAGTTACCATTTAATCTCCTTTTCCAATAACTATCTATTGAATAACAGAACTGTCCCGGAGCCTTGTATTGGCTTAATGGATCTGAACCATTTTTTGCCCATCTTGAGCTCTCTGCTCTGTTACATGCTGTTGTTATAACAGCTAAAGCACCCTGGTAGCTTGAGCTACATTCTTGTGCTGTTATGGCACATAATAAGTCGAATTCCTCACTTGAATATGTCCATACACCATTACTATAAGAAACTGATGAGCTTCTTGTGCTTCTGTTTGTTATAGTTTTTCTAATTTCTATAATTTTGTCAACTGGTTCTTCTATTATGTTAGAAGAAATTTCTGTTCTTTCAATTTCAACATCATTTTGATATTTTACTTTGTAAGTTACTTCTTTTAATCCGTCTTTACCTTTTTGTACAACGGTTTCTCTTTTATTTGAGTCATTGTTTGAAACATCTTTTGTAATTGTTTCGTATGGAATTGTTACTTGTACTGTTTCTAATTTTTCTACGATTGAATCGTAAGTTTTTAATAAAGTTTCTACTGTAACATTCTCTGATGTTTCTGCATTTTCAGCAACTTCAACTGTTTGTTGTTCATCTTTAGATATTTTTATTGTTTTATTGTCTGATAATTCGCTATCTTCATTTGGTATAACGCTTTCCTCTGGTAATAATATTATGTGGTTTTCATCTAATATTTCTGATACTTTTGTTTTAGATGTTGTTACATTCATTATATAACCATTTGAAAGAATTATTTTAACGTTGTAAAGTTTAGCATTTGACGCCATAACTCCAACGCCCATTACGAATAGTAGTATTAAGCAAATACCAATTATTTTTCGTATTGGATTTTCTGCTTTTTTTGCTTTCTTCATATATTTTTAGTTCCTCCTTTTGAAACAACGTCTTTATTATACCATTTTTTTCTTAACATGTCAAATTTGGCGCTATCCGTGCTATTCTTACAGGCTCAACCATTGGAAATTTTGTCCAATTTTACCAGATTGTCCTATTATATAATATGACTGACTTTGAAAAAATATTACTACTTTTTTGATATTTTTTTGTTGTAAACATATTTTATATATGATATAGTATAATCAAATTTATTATAGGAGGTAATCACTATGGTAGCACTAATTATAATTGTTGTTTTGGTTGCTATTGTTATTGCATTAATTGTTATGCGCAACAATTTAGTGGTAGCAAGACAAAGAGTTAAAAATGCTTGGAGCCAGATTGATGTACAACTTCAAAGAAGATTTGATTTAATTCCAAATCTTGTTGAAACGGTAAAAGGCTACATGGCACATGAGTCCGATGTTTTAGAAAAAGTTACAAGCTTACGTTCTTCGTGGACAAATGCTAAAACAGTTGAAGATAAAGCAAGTATTGATAGTTCTCTTTCAAGTACATTAAAAACAATTATGGCTCTTTCTGAAAATTATCCAGATTTGAAAGCCAATACAAATTTCATGAATTTGCAAGATGAATTATCTAAAACAGAAGATAAACTTTCTTATTCAAGACAATTTTACAATGATACTGTTACAAAATATAACACACAATTAGAAGTTTTCCCTTCAAATATTGCTGCTGGCTTATTTGGATTTAAACCTGAAGCTTTATTCGAAGTAGACAATGCAGAAGCTCGTAAAAATGTAAAAGTAGATTTTGGAAAATAATACTAATATAAAAACACCTTATTGAATTTATTTATCAATAAGGTATTTTTATTGTATTAGTCTTCAATACTATATAATGTTTGTGCATTTCTATACGTTGCTTCTGCAACTTCTTCTAATGTAAGTCCTTTTAATTCTGCAATTTTTTGTGCTGTATATTTTACATTTCTAGAATCATTTCTAGTGCCTCTTACTGGCTCTGGTGCTAAATATGGGCTATCTGTTTCTATTAACATTCTGTCAATCGGTATCATGTCTATTATTTCTGGTGCATTTTTTGAATTTTTAAATGTTACAGGTCCAGCTATTGATATATAAAAACCCAGCTTTAAGGCTTCTTTTACCAGTTCTCTATTAAATGGGCAACAATGGAATACACCCTTTTTATTTACCGGATTTTGTTTTAGTATTTCTAGTGTATCCATCACAGCTTCTCTAGTATGAATTGCTATTGGTAAATTCAATTCATTTGCAAGTTTTATCTGCTCTATAAATGCATATTTTTGAATTTCTTTGTTCTCTTTATTCCAATAATAGTCCAAACCAATTTCACCAATTCCTACTATTTTGTCCTGTTTTCCTGCTTTTTTCTTTTGATTTTTGTAATTTAATATTACTTCTTTCAGTTTTAAAATTTCATTTCTAGTTTCTTCAATGCTATCTTTTAATCCATCTGGCGAAATTCCCGATGTGGTATAGATAAAATCATATTTTTCTATAAGTTTGATTGCCTTTTTTGATGATTCTAAATCATAACTAGCACTCATAAACTTTGTAATACCTGCATTATAAATTTTTTCTATTACTTCATCTCTATCTTCATTAAACTTCTCATCATCATAATGAGCATGTGAATCAAAAAATTCCATTTTTATTCCTTTCTTTTTACTAATATTAAGGCCAGAAATATATAATTTCTGGCATATTATTAGATTAATATATTTACTGTTGCAACCGCATATTTTTCTAAGTGCGATATACTCACATCTATGCTTTCTATTTTTGCAAGCTCTTTTTCAACTTCTTTGGTTAATGAAATAAATTTTATAGAAGGCTTTCCCGTTTCATTGTTTATAGTCTCTACGTTTTTCCATGATATAGAATATTTATCTTTTATAAGCGTCGATATGGCCTTGAAGGCAGCCTCTTTTACGGCAAATCTTGCAGCATAACTTTGATATTTATTCTTTTTCCTGCTTTCACAGTATTGTATCTCATTTTCTGTGTAAACTTTATTTAAAAAATTCTCATCTATAGAGTTTTTTATTCTTTCAACTTCAATTATATCTATTCCAGATTTTATCTGCATGTTTATTCCTTCCTTAGAATATCTTTAAAATACTAACTATATTCATAATTAATAATATTGCAAGTATTGCTACAATTATTTTATTTGTACTAGCTGTTTTTTCTATGTTCAAATTTTTATATAAAAGATCGTATTTATTTTTTACCTGCTTAAAAATCACATCTAATTTCAATATTTTATCCCATTCATTTTGCAAGAAACCACCCAAATTGTCATTTGTGATTTCTTCTATCCATGTTGTTTGTGCAAATTTTATAAATTCTTCTTTTGCACTTTTCGACTTTTTCTCAAAATCATAGTTTAATTTCTTAAGACTTATTTTTTTATATAAATTGTATATATACTGATATAAATATTGTCTTTCGAATTCACTCTGTCTTTTTGTACAATTTTCTAAATTTATGTCTGATGTTAGCAAAACTGTCCCAACATTACTACAGCCATAAATTTCATTTTTAGATTTTTCTACAATTCCAACTTTATTGGCAAGACTTTCATTACTACTATCAACTATATAATCTGCTTTTTCGACATTTACAAATTTATAAAATTCTTTTTGCAATAATTCTATATTTGTATTGTCGTTCCAGTCCTCTTGTCCTATACAAGCATATGAATAAGTAATAAATCTATTTGTATCTATATTCATTTTTGCAGCTTCTTTGTTCTCACCTGTAATCTCTGTAATTAAATCTGTAATTTCTTTTATAGTGTTAAATCTGTCTGTTTGAATTTTTATATTTTCATACCCTCTATAATCATAAGCTTCAGATTTTATGTCTCTAAATTTATAATTGAAATTACATATGTTGGCAAGGCTGTTTTCACCTTCTAGCATTGTTTTCATAAGCATAAAGCATATGCCAGTATTAAAACAAACTAGTGTTATATTTGTTATATCAAAAAATATTCCATCTCTTTTTCCAGCTTTGCCTTGTATATCTTCATTTAACGAATATTCAAACATCGTACATGGGTATTCTGTTAAGAGTGTGGCTTGAGTTGCTACGTCTAAATCATAGAACTTTGTAAGTTTACTTCTGTTCAACCCCATAGTCCAAAACATTGTATTTCTAACCTTTGGCAAGAAATATGAATATAAATCTTCGTCCTTTTCCTTGTCGAAAGTTTTCATTTCAAAGTTTGGATTTTTTAATAAACCAAGAAAATATTTATTTAAATTCTTTTGGTCTATTATATATGGATATATGAAATATGTGTATTGGTATTTAGTCTTTAGTTCCATATTTTTTCTCCTTTGATTTATTTTGTATAATAATTTGCATTAGCATCTTCAGCCAAGTGCCATGTTCCAATAAAGTCTATTACTGGATTATTTTCTAGTGTAAGTGTTGGGGCTACCGTTGTTTCGCCTTTTGAATTAATTGCTCCCCATTTTCCGTCTTTTTTTACTGCCACATATCCAGAATTATTTTGCTCTGTTGCATCATCGTAAATATAGTTTACAACTACAACATTATTTTTGTCTACATAACCGTATTTTCCATCTTTCTTTGCCAAGAATAATGTATTGTTTGTTAAAATTTCTGTATTTTTCTTTTCTTCAAATTTAAAATTATAATATTTATAATCTGAATTTATTCTAACTTTCATGTAGCCTTGATCTGTGTTAATTTCAGATACTATTCCAGATAATTTCAAGTTAAAATTTTTATCATATAAATCTGTTTCAACTTTTTCAGATTCAGCTTCTATGATATTTGCTGTTTTTACATATGTTATAGATTTGTAATTATAATCAATTTTTACGTTATTATCAGAATCTATCACACCTTGTTTTCCGTCTTTTTGAGCAATGTAATAATTTTGATAAATATTTTTCAAAGAATCAAATTGTGGTGTAACTTTTTCTTCTCCTGCTAATGTTGCAATTCCGTATTTTCCACCTTTTACAACTACCATGTTGCTACTATCCATTGATTTCACATCATCATAGTTTAAGTCGGTTGATGTATTATCTTTTACATTTACAATCTTCCAAGAACCACTTTGTTTTGCTATATAAGTGCTTTCGGCATATACATTCTTAATTTCATCATATTCGATTGGAAGTAATATTTTTTTACTTGTTCCAATTACTCCAAGTTTTCCTTCAGAATTTTTTACAATATATCCATTTTCATATTCGTTCGTTAATGATTTGATATCTGCATATTCGTTATCTATTATTACAGAACCTGTCGAGCTTACCAGCCCTTTCTTGCCATCTTTCGTTGTAATTAAACTATTGCTAATTCCTATAAGTGGCTCTATGCTCTCGTAATTACAGTCTAGCAGTACTTTCCCTGAAAGGTCAATCAATCCATATTTATTATCTTTTTTTACTCTTAAACAACTTTTTTCATACCAGATATTATTTTGCTGATCATAATTTTGAATTGCTTCAACCTGGTCGTATGTGCTAAATAGTTGCTCGTTTTTTTCATTTACTGCCTTTGTTTTGTATGTTCCATTTGTATAATCTACATCATATGTTACTATAAATACAGCCTTGTCCTTGTTTGGAACAACAACCATTTCATCATAACTTGGTGTGATTACTGTGTTTCCAGATGAATCAATTATGCCCCATTTATTGTTTGTAAATGCAGAATAGTATGCCATTGCTACTTTCTTTTCGGTTGTTTCAGCTTTTGGCTGCATTAATTTTATAAAAACTGCTACAAACATTATTATTACTAAAAATGCTATTATAACAGCAATAACTTTTTTTATATTTAGCTTATGTTCAGATCCGTTATATCTTTTTCCTCTACTCATAAATGTCCTCTCTAATTTATATAATTTTTGCAAGTATAATATATCACAAAATATGGTGGAATTACAATATAAAAGAGGAGATTTCTTTGGTTTTAATATTGAATTATTAACTTTTTATAAAAATACAACTAATTACTCCTTCTTAACTTCATGTTAAAAACTAAAATTTGAGTCATTAGTTGTATTACATTAAAAAATTTATTTACTTAAACTTTATTTATAGTATTTTATGAATTTTTTCTATCGCTTTTATTGTATCCTCAAATTCTACTTCTTTCGCATACGTATGCTCTTTTCTGTATTTGTTCCACCTTTCTAACAAATTTATGTCATTAGAAAGATTTAAAATTATTTCATTATATTTATCTAAATATTTCTTTGATTTTCTATGTTTAAAAGTTGTATCAACAGCCACCTCAAGTGTCGCTTTATCAATATCATTCCATTTGTATGTTACAAAATAATATAAATCATAATAGTCTTTCATTCTACTATTAGAAATATTTCTCTTTAACACAGTTTCAAATTTTTCAGCAATTATTGTTTCATAATTATATGTATACAAGCTTATTTGATTATTTTCAAGTATCGTTTTATACTTATATTCTATAGCTCTCGGTGTAATTAAATCTCCTGTCGATATATCTATTGAAAATGGAATTTTTAAATTGCTTAATTTTGCAATCAATTTAAACCTATATCCTCCATATTCATTATCTTCTTTTATTGGTACATTTTTTTCTACTTCAAAGATTACATTATCATCAATTTTAATAGATAAAATATCATCTATCATTTCATTTATTTCGTCTTTTTCAAAGTTCATACCTGTAATATTTGCATCTATATCCATTGTTGTTCTCATGTTAATCCCCATAATCGCTGACAGTAGAAAACCGACCTTTAATAATAAATTTTTCTTTATACTCTGACTTTGATAGTCGTTCTAGAAATCTTTCAAACATATAATTTTGCAGTACTTCCTGAACAGATAATCCATTTAGCTTTGCAAAATTTTTAGATTTATCCATTAATGATTGAATATTTTTTATCAAATAAATACCTCCATTATCATTCTAATTTTCTTTTCACACTTTAATCTTTTTGCATATTCAATAATCATGCTTTTATCAATTTCTTTATTAGAAAAAGCATTTCTTATCACTTTATTTTTTTGTTCTAAATCTAACCCACACTTATTTTCGTTTTTTACAATATCGCAAATTGTTCTTTCTAGGTTGTATGTTTTGACATTATTCCCGAATGGAGATTTCAACTCTATAGCTCCTAGTTCTATATTTTCTCTACTTGTATAATGTATTCTTATTCTTTCTCTATCTATCGTACTTACATTATACTCATTCGGTATAGTTATATCTATCATATTAGGTGTTACCTCTGTTTGATTTAAGAAAAACAACGCCGTATTATATGAAAATATAGCTTTTTTATATCTATTTTGAATTGTAAAATATTCGTCTTCAAAGCTATTTATTTTGGCATATAAGCCTTTTCTTACTTTATAAATATAATTGTCCTCCATCAATTTATTTATATAATAAAATTTAATTTTTGCATCTTTAAAATCATTTACTGTTATTGCATTATCTTTTTCATTTACAAATTCTTTTATTTTTTCATAGTCCTTCATAATATTCCCCCACACTGAAATTATATCACAAGTTCAGTGTAGTAGTCAACTTTTTATTGTAAGAATAGAACGTCATATTCTGGCATTTTTCAACATATTTATTAGATATTCAAAAAAGATTCACACTTTGTATTAAAGCATGAATCTTTTATTTTATATATTCTTTTTATGTATTTTATAAACCATTACAGTCATGTCATCTTTTTCTTTTCCGAAGTCATTGTCTATGGCTTCTTTTAATATCAGGTCTGCCATTCTCTGTGCATCATCTGTCTCAATTTCTTCCAATATTTCTTGCATCCATAAGTCCTTGCTTATGTATTCTTTGTTGGATTCTAGTATACCATCACTGCACATTACAACTATATCTCCGTCTTGAAGGTCGTAGTTATATTCTACTAAATCTATATTGTTTAGTATTCCTGTTGGTAACGAAACTGATTTTAGTGTTTCTACATTTCCTCCTCTTTTTACAAATGTTGGACAAGCTCCATTTTTTATAAATTTCATATTGCCTTTGTACAAGTCTAGTATGCTTACATCCAGCGTTGCATACATATCCTCGTCTGTATTTGCAGATATTGTTGTGTTTACTAATTTTAGAGCTGTATCATTGTTAAAGCCAGATTTTAGCAGTCTTTCTAGTGTTTTTATTGCAATTTTGCTACTCTTTCTCGCATCTGGTCCAGAGCCCATTCCATCGCTTATTGCAAGCAAATATTTGCCATCTTCTAGCCTTGTTTGCAAGGTTGTGTCACCAGATATTATAGAGTCAAACTTCTTTGCTTTTGCAAGTCCTACTTGCATTGTAAATTCATCTTCTGATGTAAATGTGTACATACAAGTATTGTCGTTTGCTCTTAGCCCACATTTCTGTTTTTGTAAAACCATTTTTTCGTTAAATACTTTTGCTAAAATTCGCGCAATTTTTTTAACTCCACACTCTTTTCCATCCACAGAATCGCACACACCTGTGTATAACGTTATAATGTATCTACCGCTATCTTCTTGTTTCACAGTAATGTCTTTTAATTCTATTTCTTTTTCCTCTAGTAATTTTTTTACTTGCTCTTTTTGAGTTTTGTATATATCATCTTCATCTTTTGTAATTTGATTTGCCAAGTTTGATAGGGCTTCAGATACTCCATTTAATTGGCTTGACATTGTTTTTTTGTTCTCGTCTAGTTTCTTTTTCCATATAAAGTTTAACTTGCTAACTCTATATGCAGAATTTATAGCTCTTACAATCTCATCAATATCGTTTTGAGCAACATAGTCATCTTCCTTAGAATCTGTACTAAATCCCATTATGTAATTGTTATGGCTTGCAAATATTTTTACTATATCTTTTCTTGTAATAACTTCTCTTGCCATAAGTTGCTTGAAAATTTCATCTAAAATATTTTCGTTATTGTTATATATATCTTCATATAATAGATTCTCTTCTTTGCCTTCCAAATTATTATACAATTCGTCTTCAAATAATTCTTGGTTAGCCTTTTCTTGCTTTTCTAGCTCTTCGTCTGTAACAATTGTAGCAGCAGCATTTTCATACTCTCTTGCCATTGCTGAAATTGTATTAGACATATTTGTAAGCTTATTTATAGTCTCTTTATTTTCTTCTAAAGTTCTTGTAGTTGTTTCAGGAAGCATTTTAGTATTTCCAACCAAATCACTTATTTCAATTTTATATGATTTTGGAATTGCAAGAAGTCCAAGAGCGGCAATTAGTATTTCTTGAAATTTTATTACTTCTACTGTATTTCCATTTGCAACATATGATAATACTACATTTCCTATTATGAATCCAACTATAACCCCAACTCTGCCTAGTCTATTTAATAGCCCTGCAATCATTCCAGATATCGCATATGCAGCTAACATTACAGGTTGTTGACCTGATAATATTCCGACTACCGTTCCTATTGTTATTCCAGTAGTTCCGCCCACTAGTACTCCATTCTTCCAGCCCATTACTAGTACTATTAGAATACACAATATATTTCTAATTGAGAAACCAAATATACTAAAGTTTTCTAAACAATTTACGGCTAATGCAAGCATTAAACTTGCTCCCATTACCTCTTCTATTGAAAATACTTTTTTTATTTTTATCTCTTTGAATACAATTAATGAATTTACAAAAACTTTATATAAAATTGCCGTAGTGATTGTTATCATTAAAGTATATAATAAATCATAAACTAGAAAACCTTTAAATAAAAGCTTAATCATCTGAACAATGAATACTGCAACAGTCATTTGCATTCCAACTTTTAATTTTTCATTGCTTTCTTCTTGCTCAATTGGTCTTTTTATTAGCACTAACGCTACAAATATTAGCAGTGTTAATATGTAAAATAAAAGACCACTTCCGCCAAACTTTATTGCTGTTCCAACTAATGTTACTAAGCATACAATTAGTGCAGGAACGCCTGCTCCAAAACTAGCTGCCGTAATGGCATAACCAAATGGTGCAGCACTTGTAAATACTGGGCTATTTTGCCCTCCTAGCAAAGACATCATAAATGCTAGGGCATAAATAATGATGTTTGGAACACTAAAATTTTGCTTTAATATTCCAATTATCTTTTCATTTTTGCTTTGCGTAGCAAAATCAACTTCGTCATCAAAAACTTCTTCTGTGTTTTTTGATATATTTTGAAACATCTTTACCACCTCTTACCTTTTTAACTTTTGTACCTTTAACTGTATGCTAGTATTTTAGTACAAGCCTTGTAATTTGTTTGTCGTTTTTAGGTAAAAATTTAAAAAAGTGTTTTACATCTTGTGATATATTTTTATTATATTTTTTTTATTCTTCTATTATTTTTATTTATATTAAAAAATATCAAAGTTATTTTATATTATTTTGGCGGAAAATACAAGAGTTTGGGGATAAATTCTAATTGTTATACTGGTATTTTGCCCAATAGGAACGTCCCTATTGGGCGAAAAATTTATTTTATTACTTTTTCTGCATATGTGTTGTTTACTATTTTGTTGTATGGTGCTTTTTGTGTTAGTTCTCCTGCTTCTGTCATTATTAATTGTAGTTTATCGAAACTTTCTTCTTTTAGTACAGGTGTTTCATTCCAAGCGTCTATGTCTTTGTAGCTTTGTACTGATTTTTCTATTGATTCTACACTTGTGCTTGGGAAGAAGCTTTGTATTGCTTCTGCTATTTCTCTTGATGTGTGTGATTTTACCCATTTTTGTCCTTTATATATTGCACGTGTGAATTTTTCTATTGTTTCGCCATTTTTTTCTATATAGCTTTTCTTTGCACAATATGCTGTGTATGGCACTTCTCCTGATGCCTCTCCAACTGATGCAACTACATAACCTTTTCCTTCTGCTTCTGTCATTGATGCTGTTGGCTCGAATAGTGTTACATATTCGGCATTTCCACCTGCAAAGGCTCCTGCCATTAAGTCGAATTTTATACTATCGTCTAATACTAAATCTGTCTCTGGGTTTAGTCCATTTTGTTTTAAAACATATTCAAATGTCATGTATGGCACTCCACCTTTTCTTCCTGGTATTACTGTTTTTCCTTTTAAGTCCTGCCATGAGAAATTATCTGTTTTATTTTTGCTTACCAAGAATGAACCATCTCTCTTTGTTAATTGAGCAAATACTTCTACGTAATCTTCTTTTCCTTCGTTATATACATAAATTGAAGCCTCTGGGCCACAGAAACCTATGTCACACTGCCCTGCCAATACTGCTGTCATTACATTGTCTGCACCTTGACCTGTTGTTAATTCTATTTTTAAGCCTTCTTCCTCGAAGAATCCGTTAGCAATTGCCACATATTGTGGTGCATAAAAGACTGATCTTGTAACCTCATTTACTTTTAGTGTTTTTATTGCAGTATCATTTTTTTGTGGTCTTGTTGCTATAAAGCCAACCGCTATTACAACAGTCACAAGCAATATGCACACTATTATTGTTATAATCTTTTTCATTTTAAACCTTTCCTTCCTTATCTCTGTTTCATCACAATTTTTTCTAATATTTCTATGCTTTCGTACATTACGGCTGCGACTATTGCAAGAATAATTACACTCGTCATTACCAAATCTAGCTTAAATACTTGCCCTCCATATACAATTAGATATCCGAGTCCGCCTTTTGATACTAAGAACTCTCCAGATATTACTCCGACTAGAGATAATCCTATGTTTACTTTTAGAGTATTGAATAATGTTGAGATATTTGCCGGTATTACTATTTTTGTAAGTATTTGAAACTTGCTTGCATTAAAAGTTTCAGCCATTTTTATTTTTTCTTTATCCGTGTTTATGAGTCCATTTAAAATATTTAATATTGTTACAATAAGTGAAATTGCAAGTGCCATAACTATTATAGCTGGCATTCCGGCACCTACCCATATTATTATTACTGGTCCTAGTGCTACTTTTGGTAGTGCATTTAGTATTACCAAGAATGGTTCAGACACTTTAGAAATGAACGACGACCACCATAGAATTATTGCTATTATTACTCCCATTATGGTTCCTAAAGAGAATCCCACCAATGTTTCTATACATGTAATTCTTAGATGTCTGCCTAGGTCATTTGATGACAAGTTTAGAAATGTTTTTACTATTCTAGAAGGTTGGCTGGTAATAAAACTATCTATTTTTCCAAGCCTTGCAAGGAGTTCCCAAATTCCTATAAACGCAACTACTATTAAAATTTGTGTTGCGAGTATCTCAATTTTTCTAAACTTCTTTTTTCTTAAATATCTTTTTCTATCTTCAGACATTAGTTTCTTTTCCAGCTTCTTTGTCATACTCTTCAAGCTCCTTCCACATTATATTAAAATACTTACTAAATTTAGGCTTTTCTCTACAATTTAATGGCGTTCTATTTTCCATCTCGAAGTCGATTGTGTATATGTTTTTTACTGTTGCGGGTCTCTGGCTTAAAACCACCACTCTATCTGACATACTTATAGCCTCCGAAATATCGTGTGTAACCATTAGTACCGTTATATTCTCGGTCTTTAAAATTTTGTATATATCTTCTGTTACCATAAGCCTTGTTTGGTAGTCAAGTGCAGAAAATGCCTCATCTAATAGCAATACCTTCGGACGAATTGCCAGCGTCCTTATTAGTGCAACTCTTTGTCTCATGCCTCCAGACAATTGCGTTGGATATTTATTTCTAAATTCATATAAACCATATTTTTTTAGAAGTTCGATTGCATAATTTTTATTTTCCTCTGTTAATGCCTTTTGAATTTCCAGTCCTAGCAAAACATTTTTATAAATAGTTCTCCATTCTAAAAGATTATCTTTTTGCAACATATATCCAACTTTTCCATCTATGTACACTTCTCCGTTTGTTTTACTTTCTAGTCCGGAAATTATTGATAATAGTGTAGATTTACCACATCCACTTGGACCAATTATACTTATAAATTCTCCTTCTTTTACATCAAAATTTATTCCTTTTAATGCTTCTACTTCTCCATTTTCAGCTTGATACGTCTTTGAAATATTTTGTATTCGTACGATGCTTTTTTTCTCCATTTTTTCACAGTCCTTTCTTACATTTTATTTGATTGAAAAAAATTAAATTTTCCAATCGCCCTCCAAAGTCAATCATCTTACTAATAGTTTATGTCTACTTTAAAAAAATGCTACAAATATTTAAATAAGCTAAAAACTGGTTATTTTTACCATGTATTATCGCTCGTTTTGTTTCACGTGTGTAAACATATTGTCGTAGCTTTGATTATATAATTACTTAAATTATACAAATTTTATATGAAGGAGTTTTTCAATGAATAATTTTAGCAAATATGAGGATAATTTAAATCTAATTGGACCTATACTAAAAGATAAAAGAATTGAAAAAGGACTTTCTCTAGAAAAATTTTCTTCTAAACTTCTTTTACTTGGCGTAAACATCCCGGTTACTAGCCTTTACAGAATAGAAAACAACCAAAGAACAGTACGAGACTATGAAATTTGTGCAATATCCGTAGTACTTGGTGTAGATGTAAACGAATTGTTAGGTCCTATTACTGAAAGATTTAAAGTATCGTAAAATTTTAAAAGAGGTAGCTTTTGCTACCTCAAAACCATTTAATATAGATATTTTAAGTTTTATAAATAAAATAGGGTTTTTACTTATTTTCTGGCATAATAATTCCATTATGATATGTACATCTGTCTTATAATATCACCTCCGAGCATATATTCTTATAAATTTCTGTTTCTTTTTTCCTGGAGCTTGGCTTATATAGAAAATTAAATTATCTTTAGTTAAAAATCTCTTACATTTTAAAAGTTTTTTCTAAGTTTATATCAAAATAATTCTATTTACCTTTAGTTATGGGGGATCAAACTTAATAGTAAATTCATTAGTTTTTCTTCATTTTTTCTTATGGGATATTTTTAGACACAAAATAATAGCTTTGTATTAGATTAGAGAACCTCTAATAAAATTTTAAATATCGATATTTTTTGAAGCTTGTCTGCTTCGAGTAAAAATTAATGTTTTATAAAACTAAATATATAATAGCATGAAAACGCTTGTATATCAAGCGTTTTCGTAGTTCTTTTTATGATATAATTTTACATATTTAAATGATATATTAGCACAATTTACAAATTTCGACTGAATGTTTTTTAATTTGATTTTTTTATATAAACAGTGTATAATAATGTAAATTTCAAATTGATTGGAGGAAATATCTATTGAGTACTAAGAAAGCAAAGAAAACCCAGCAATATGACGAATACTGGAAATTAACAGTTGAATACACAAACATATTCGGCGCACAATTTAATAATACCCTAAAAGTTATTGTAAAATATATTGATGATAATACTGAAAAAATCAATGATTTTAATCTCAATAAATATAAAGAAAAAGATAAAGTTGAAAAAAATAAATGGCAAGAATTATATAAAAACTTGCAAAAAGCAATATTTGAAGTTTATCATAAAGCAGATTTTGGTTCTATACGCAAATCTATAAATCAATTTGTAAAATTGGGCTTTATCTTTCCATACTTGAAGGGATATCATAAATTAGCAAAAAAATTCCTTAATACCTCAGCTAGTGACAAAGAACTGAAACAAAGTATATTCTCTGAAATTTTTTATGATAGTGCATCATTTAACTCTGCAATAACAGTTGACCATACAAATAATAAAGAAATTAATTTTCTTTTGAAAACTTTAATGTATCACCCTGATAAAAAGCTATCCAAAAGTGATATTATAGCATTAATGGTAACTGATTTATCAGCTTTTCCAAAAGGATATTTAACTGTTGATGAGTTGAATTCTCAATATCTATATTCACAAGCTATTGATTTCGAAGATAATAAATATAATCAAATACATTATATGTTCACATTTTTAAATCTAATGCCTGACTTAACAGCACATAAAGATAAGGGCGTCGCATTTACCGAAGATGGGTTAGTATTATCTGATGTTGAAACAACGCGTGATCCTTACATGCATGCATTATATAGAAATAATCTAAAGATTGAGTCTAAACGCATTTATAATAATATCGTTTGCTATGTTGAAAAAATCGCTTATAAAGGTTTAGTTGCTTCTCACATAAAACCTTGTCACATATGTTTGGAAGAATTAAAACCAAACGAAGCCTATGATTACAATAATGGGCTTTTAATTCAGCAAAATATTGATGCTTATTTTGATAAATTTGATATTTCCTTTAATAAGGACGGCACTATGCTTATAGGTTCTAATGTAGATCCAGTAATTGCTGCAAAATACAGTAAGTATTCATTAGATAAAGAAGTTCTCACTCCCGAACGCTTAAAATATTTATCTTACCACAGAGAAAAATTTTTTAAAAAACATGCATCTTAATTTAAAAAAGAATCTTCATTATATGGAAGATTCTTTTATTTTTAGAACAATTAACATTTCCACTGTTTGATTTTTATTTATACTGCCTGTTACTTTATATTGATGCTCTTTGCTAAATACTTGAATGCTTCCATATTTTTCTAATATTTTTTTTAATTCTTCAACTGTAGGCTTAGTTTTATTGCTTTCGCTTATTACAATGTAATCTGTTTTCTTAGCACATTTTTCCACAAGTTTTTTTAAGTTATATAAAAACATATTATTTTCCGAAAAGTTAACATATCTAATTTCGTGTTTTGCGGCTTTATCGTATAGTCCATAAAAATCTCCGTATTTGTTCATCGTAGCAGGATATGGCGGATCCATATATATTATATCTACTTTTTCATTTAGCTTATCAATCATTTCAAAAGAGTCATAATTGAAACTTTTATTGTTTTTTTGATTATCAAAAACAGCATTGTTATAGTTTTCAAGATTATCTCTTATATGTTTTTCGAATGTATAATTATGATAAGCCCTTCTCCTTTTATATTTTTCATAACTATAATCTTCATCTCTTAGCTTTTGTATTTGATTCCATGGCACATTCATTCTTGAGTATGGTAACTTTCTTATCATCGCTCTTCTTATTAAAGCTAAAAACATATATTTTTCATATTCATTTTCTATTTTTTCTGAAATGGCAAACAATTTAGCAAGTTCTTTAACTTCTTCATCATAATATAACCTGTTTGATAAGAAATTAATCTCTTTATATTTTTCTTCTATTTCTTCATTTGTTACATTAATATTTAATACATCTTCATTTAAATGTATATTCTTGTTTTCTATGATTGCTTTACTTATCACATAATTTGAATATAAAGCATCATTCGAATAAACAGTATAATTTTTTTCCTTTAATGCATAAGCAACAGAATTGCCACCAGAAAATAAATCTAATACTGTACCATCTTTTAAAGGAAGATTATCTATTATCCAATCAGTAAGTTTATTCTTATTACCTATATAGTTAATTTTTGGATATCTACTCATTATCTAACACCTCCCTAACAGAATTAGCAATTTGAAAGGCAAGTTTCGGTGGAACAGCATTTCCTATTTGCTGCTGAACTTTTCCTGCATTTCCCTTAAAAACAAATTCATCTGGAAATGTTTGAATTCTAGCTAATTCTCTTCCTGTTAGCGCTCTATTCTGAGAATAATGAAATACTTTTCTCATATCACCGGTTATACAAAAAGATGGTTCTTTGCTATTGTATCTTATATATTTTCTAATATCTCCTGATACTGGTCTTAGTTCTTCAGGAATATCATTTCTGTTACCTCCATCTTTCACGTAACTCATTTTCTTTAACATTTGCTCAGAATGTTTCATAGCATTATGGTTCGGAATGTCACTCGTTTCTCCACTTTTCAAACTTGGTAAATCATCTATTGCATCTTTAATTGTATATATTTTGTCTGATTTTTTTGGAAATTTAAAATTATTTTCATGTTGTAATGTTCCTATAATAAATATTCTTCTTCTCTGCTGAGGAACTCCATATTCAACAGCATTTAGTACATCAAATTTCACATCATACCCTATACGTTTAAACTCATTTACAATTTCTTCTATTGTTTTGCCTTTATTATGTGTTTTTAATGCTGCAACATTTTCCATTACAAACATGCTTGGCTTTACCAAATCCACAATTCTAACAAACTCTCTAAATAATTGATTTCTTTCATCATCTATAAAATTTCTACCTATTTTTCCAGCTATTGAAAATCCCTGGCAAGGTGGTCCTCCAATAATAACGTCAATTTTTTCATTTCCAATTGCATCTTTTATTTCTTTATTGCTTATATTTTTTATATCTTCAACTTTTAGATTATGTGTCGGGAAATTATATTTGTATGTATCAGCAAAACATTTATCATATTCAATGGCTAATACATTTTCAAAGCCTGCTTTATCAAAGCCCAAAGACATTCCTCCGGCGCCCGAAAACAGGTCTATATATTTATATTTTTTCATTCATACCTCCATCATTCATTATGGCTAGCATCTTTAAATATTGCTCATATTCAATTATGACCATATATTCTTTACTATTTTTTATAACTTTAATTGGTCTTTTCGTTTCTTCAATTTTTTTAAAAATTTTTGCCGCTTGTCCTCTATTAAATTCTCTTGCTTTAACAGACTCCAAAAAATGATTTTCATACATCATCTTATTTTCCCCCATGTACATATATTATCACTAAAAAATTTAAATGTAAATAGTAATTATAATAATAATTTTATGTGTCATTACTTTTTTAATTACGTTCATTAGAACTTCATTAAAAAAGTATTGAAATTTCCCGTTTTTTAGATTATAATATTATAAAATTTAAGGAGAAAAATTATGGATAGAATTGCAATTATTTCAGATGTTCACGCAAATATTACCGCACTAAACGCTGTTTTAGACGATATACATTCTAGAGGAATTTCTAGAATTTTTTGTCTTGGAGATAGTGTTACTAAGTGTTGTAATCCAGATTTAGTTATAGACAAGCTTAGAGAAAACTGTGAAGTTGTTTTAAGAGGTAATTGTGATGAATCCATTTCATCGCCTAATGCTAAGCTTAAAAGTTTTTGGTCTAGAGTGAAAATTGGAGAAGAGCGTGCAAATTATTTGCATAATTTACCTGTTATGGCAGAGTTCTATATGAGTGGTAGATTGGTGCGTTTGTTTCATGCTTCACCTTTTAGTACTTCTCATATTTATAACCCAATGTATTCTAATCAAAATACTCTAAGAGAAGTTATTGAGCTAGGTTCTCCTATGCAATTGTTTGAGAATACAGAATTTTTAGGCAAAACCCCAAACGATCCTATTCCAGATGTTATAGGCTATGGTCACATTCATACTCCTAATGTTTTTAGATATAAGAACAAAACTATTTTTAACACTGGAAGCGTTGGTATGCCAATAGAAATGGCGAATGACAACAATTTACAAAATGCAGACAATCGCTTTTCTACTCTTGCTTCATATATTATACTAGAAGGCACATATGGCTCTAAAGAATTATCAACCTTTTCTATTAATTTAGTTCGTGTACCTTTTGATATAAAAAAAGAGATTGAGTATTTAGAAAATTCAGATATGCCTGGAAAAGATAAAATTATTAAAAGTTTACGAACTGCAAGTTCTAATTAAAATTTAATAAATGAGGTGTTTTATGGATACAGAACCGCATGATATTATGCAAATTTTGAAAGAATTTAATCAAGAGTATGTTCTTAGTTTTTGGAATGATTTAACTGATGAAGAAAAAAACATTCTAGCAAACCAAGTGCGTTCTATTGACTTTGCAAAAATGAATATGTTGTATTATAACTCAACTTTAGATGATTCTATTTCATATGATAGAATTTCTCCAATTTCATACATTGATAGGCTTAATTTAACTAAAGATGAATTAAAACATTATTCTGATATTGGTAATTCGGTTATTAATAGTGGAAAACTCGCTATAATTACATTGGCTGGAGGGCAAGGAACAAGGCTTGGTTACAAAGGACCTAAAGGCTCATACGAAATTGACGTTCCACCAAAAAAATCTTTATTTGAATTTGCCTGTGATAATTTAAAGAAATTATTGAATGAAACTGGAACAGCCTTAAATTGGTACATAATGACAAGTCCTGCTAATGATGCAGCCACAAAAGAATATTTTGAAGCTAAAAATTATTTTGGCTATCCAAAAGAGAAAGTTAAATTCTTTATGCAAAGCACACTTCCTCTTATAGATGTAAAAACAAAGGTCATTTTAGAAACACCTTATTCAATAACTACTGGTTCTAATGGCAACGGAGATGTATTTAAATCTCTTGCTAATGCTGGATTTATAGAAAAAATGGAAGCAGAAAATATTGAATGGATATTCGTTGGTGGAATAGATAACATCTTATTAAAGATAATTGACCCACTATTTTTAGGACTAACTATTGCAAATGGTTGTGAAATTGCAAGTAAATCAATTAGAAAAACGGATTTATCTTCTAAAGAATGGGTATTTGCAAATGTTGACTCACACCCTAGCATAATAGACCCAAAAAATATTCCAGAAGAAGAACAATCAAAATATACTCAGAAAAATATCTTAGCACATTTATTTTCGATGAATGCTCTAAAGAAACTATCAACTGCAGACTTGCCTTACCACAGGGCATTTAAGAAATGCGACTTTATCAACTCAGAAGGTATGAAGGAAGTTCCACTAAAACCTAACGCATTTAAATTTGAGAAATTTATATTTGATGCATTTGCTTTATTTGATAAAATATTACTATTGGAAGTAAATCCGAGTGAAGAATTTGCCCCAATTAAATCATTTACGGGAAACGAAACTCCAGAGACTGCATTAGAATTATATAAAAAATATAATCACATGTAACAAAATTTATAATACAGAATATTATATAATACCATTTAAACAATGGTATTATATTTTTGTCTTGGAATATAATTTACTTAGAAGCTAAGCCTCTAAGTAAAACAGGAAAGGATGAATTTAATATGTCTGAAATGAATTTTAATGATATGATGAATATGATATCTAAGATGGATAAGAAAGAGCTTGAAGAGAAAATGAATCAAGTTTCTAAAATGCTTGGAAATAAGAGCCCTGAGGAAATACTGAAACAAATGAATAACAAAAATAATTAATTTTATTGGAAGGACTGAATTTTTATGGCAGATATGGCTGATATGTTAAAAAGTTTTTCTTCTATGATGGAAGGGAAACAAATTCCAGATAATATAAAAGAAATGCTTAATTCATTACAGAATAACTCTGCTCAAAATGGTGCTAATACAGGAAATAATACTACTGCAAATACAACGGATTCTAATAAGAATTCATATGTAAATCAGGTTAATTCTTCTGAAGCTACTAATTCTGAGCAATCAATGCCAAACATAGATATTAACACTATGATGAAAATGCAAAAAATAATTAGCGCTATGAACAGTCCTTCTAACAATTCTGGTGTAAATTTACTTCGTTCGTTAAAACCATATTTGAAGCCCAGCAGGCAGGCAAAAGTCGACGAATACATTCAATTATTTAATATGGAAAAGGTTTTCGAATTAATGAGGCAATCTGGTGGTGATAAGAATGGTAGTTAATTATCCATACTTTGGACTTCCAAATTACATGCGTTATATGAATCCAAGTGCTTATAAAAATATACAACAGCAAAAGCAAGAATACATACGAAATAATAGTAGAGCTCAACTACAAAATAGAAATTCATATTATTCCACCCCATATACTCAAAATAATAGACAAAATTCACAAGCACCAATGAATTCTCGTAATAACCTAAATTATCAACCTTCATCATACAAAAGCAATATTACTAAACCCAAAAAAGAAAAAGCTAAACAACAAGAGTTGCCTCCATTGTTCAGCTTTTTCGGAATAAATTTATATTATGATGATGTACTTATTTTGTGTATTTTGTTCTTTTTATATAATGAAAAAGTAAATGATCCATATCTATTCTTCACATTGGTGTTGTTACTTTTAACTTAACAAATAAGTTATGTCTACCTTTCGCTATAGCGAAAGGTTATACTTTTTTTTCATTTAATTTTTCTTTTACCTCTTCTTCTTTTAATTCTACTACTTTTGCAATTTGTTCTATAGATATATTAAGTTCATGTAACTTTTTTATTACAGCCTTTTTTTCTTTTTCTATTCCAATTTGCTCTCCTTTTTCTCTTGCCTCTTTTGCCTCTTTCTTTAACTGTAATTTATCAGCTATTTCAAGTGTTCTATTTAATGCCTTTCTTCTTAGTATATCATCTTGGCTTATTCTTTCCAACTCTTCCTTTGCTTCTTTAATATC
>JABLTL010028040.1_pt1 | contig 88582 bp, 68 predicted proteins | sample 7160151 | NCBI WGS metagenome assembly JABLTL01 (sample SAMN14651223, study PRJNA627086) | human gut metagenome | isolation source: feces | host: Homo sapiens | reverse complement strand
TTGTAAAAATGACTTTAAGAATTTTTATGAAATGAGATTTTCTTAGAGGTTCTATGTCAATTGGGAAGTTGATCCCCAATTTCTCCCCAGTTTGACATAATAGTGCTATTTTAAAGCATTATAGCAACCAATTTTTAGACAGTAAAAAATCGCTACAACTACTAAGGCTGTAACGATTAAATCAAAATTGTAAAATAAAATTATTTCAAACTCACCTTAGAGTTATGAGCCGCAAACTTCCTCAAATCCAATTCACTCTTCACATCAATCAACCTATCCCACTACGCCTTCAAATCATCATTTATCCAATGCACTGGAAACTTCCCCTCTCTCAAAATCTCCTTAACAGCCACTGGTAGCAAAGGATAATCCTCAATATTATTTAAATCTAACCATTCATATTGTAAATAATCCTTACCCTCAACATTCTTCAAAGTATATTCAATCTTTTTATCCTCATCCTCAACAAATTCTACTCTATGTACAAACATAATCTCATGATATTTTGCACCTTTCATTTCAAAAAAGTTTTCTATTGTTGCTACATATCCTATTATTTCTACTCTCTTTCCTGTTTCTTCTTCAACTTCTCTTTTTACAGTACTTGCTGAATCTTCTCCAATTTCAACTCTTCCTCCTATTAGTGCATAATGGTCTATGTTAACATTTCTATGTACTAATATTTTTCCATTATGAATTATAACTCCTGCTGCTCTTACATTTAATTTGTAATCTTCAACATCTAATGTTAAATCCATATCAATTTCTCCTTCTCTTTTTTGTCGATTATAACATATTTTTTTAATTTTTAAAATATTTTATTTTAACTTTTTTCATATAAATCCCCCTTGGTTATTTTATCAATTTTTTATTGAAAGCTTTGTCGAATTTTGTTATTAATTTAGTTTTTTTTGACAAAAATAATCTTTTCATCATTTAGTATTAAAAAATTTATAAATTTTCCTTAATTTTTCTTACCTAAACTATTGACACCCCAATACAAAAGTTGTATAATAAAAAAGTCGATACATCGCGGGGTGGAGCAGTTGGCAGCTCGTTGGGCTCATAACCCAAAGGTCGGAGGTTCGAGTCCTCCCCCCGCAACCAATCATATCAATCCAAGCATTTGCTAATAATAGCAAATGCTTTTTTTATTTAATCATAATAACAAAAAAGAAGCCTTACTCTTGTAAGACTTCTTTACTAATTAAAGTTATTATTAATCATTTTCTTTAACTTCAACACTTGTATTTAAAATAGCATCCTCTTTACCTTGTTCACTTTCTTCTTGTTTTTTAACTGCATCTATAATCATAATAAACTTAACTTCTCCCTCATTACCATCATTTAACATAGTAAAATTATTATATTCTTTTGATAATTCAGTTAATTTTTCTGTTCTTTCTGCAACATCTCTTAAGTCTCCGTTTATATAATTACAAATCTTTTTAATACCTTGTTCATTAAATGTTTGAATTCCTTCAGCTAAAGTTGTTGCCCCATCTGATAATGTTTTTGCACCTTCTGTTAATTGTCCGTTTGCTGTTGTTAATTGTTGTGTACTTGTGTCTAATGTTTGAATTCCAGATTTTAATGCTGTTGAACCTTTACTTAGTTTGTTTGCTCCTGCTGATAATGTTTTTGTTCCACTTACTAAAGATTTTGAACCTGCTGATAATTGATTTAATGCATCTGGTAATTTTTTAGATGCTGTATTTAATTGTCCTAATCCTGCATTTACTTGTGTCATTGCATTTCTTAGTGTTGTCATTCCTTTTGTTACTGTTGTTAAAGATTCTTTGCTACTTGAAACTTTTTTAGCTAATTCTTGTTTTTGTGTATCTGCTCCTGCTTTGTATTGATTGTATTTAGCTATTATTGTTTCATTTGCTTTTATTTGTTTTTCTAAATTTTCAATCATTGTTTTATTTGCTGTTTTTGCTTCTTCTGTTGCACCTAATGCTTGTTGTACAGCTTTTAATGTTTGGTTATTTACTGTTAAAGCATTTATTGTTCCTTGGCTTGTTGCTGATAAGTTTTCTAATGCTGTATTTAATCCTTCATTTGATGTTTGTAATGATTCTACTATTGTGTTTACTCCTGTTACTAAACCTGGTGTTGTTTTTCCGTTTGCTTGTGTGTCATTTAATCCATTTAATACTTGTGTGCTTCCTGCATATAATGCTTCTATGCTATCTGGCATACTTGTTAATTGTGAACTTAATTCTCCAATTCCAGCATTTAATTGTTCAGCACCATTTTTAAGTGATGTACTTCCTTGGTTGATTGTTGTTATTCCTGTGTCTATTTGTGAATAGTTTGAGTTTACACTGCTTACTCCTTCAGATACTTGGTTCATTGCATTGTTAAATTCTTGGCTTTTTTCTGAATAAGTTTCAGCTCCATCTTTTAATGTGTTTGCTCCTTCTTGAATTTGATTCATTGAGCTTTGTAATGTATTTACTTGTGCATATATTTCATCTAGTTTATCAAATGCATTTATGTCTTCTTCTTCTAAAACTTTTGGTGTAACATATGAGAATATACCATTTGTTTCAAAATCTGTTGCATCCATTGTTATTTCTATATTGCTTGGTATTTCAACTTCATCTGCTGAAACTCCTAAACTTTCTTGTAATCCTGGCATTGCCATACCAATAACTGTTGTTTTTGTTCCATCATCAATTACTTTTCCGTTTGATATTGTAATGTTTTGATTGTTTTCATTTTTTACTATTGTTCCAGCAACTACTACAAATGGAACATACATTTTTACTTTTTTACCGTTTACTGTAACTGTTCTTTCTTCTTTGTTTGTGTATTGTAATGTTATTTTTACTTTTCCTGATTTTCCAGCTATTTCGTTTGCTGAAAGTTCTTTTCCATCTAATTCATATTTTACTTTACATTCTATTGGTAAGTCTTTTTGACTTTCTCCTTGATAATATATGTCGTTTTTATTTGCATTCCAAGTAAATGTACTTCCATCTTGTGTGAAAGTTTCATCTCCACTTGTATTTTTTACATTTAATAAGTCTGATAAATCTTTTATTAATTCTTCATTTTCTGTATTTTCAATATGTGTACTTACTATTGTTTTGTAATTACTTCCTGAAGCATCTAATTTTGAATATACTGTTTCGTCTTTTGTATATGCAAAAACTGGTAAAGTATATCCAACCATTGAGCATAATAATGTTCCAGATACTATTTTTGAAATAACTTTGTTATTCATTTTTTATTCCACCTTTCTTTATTTTAAATTCTTCATTCCAACTGTTGTTTTGCATATTATTTTGTCAAATAACATTAAGAATGCTGGTAATGCCATTATTACCGTAAACATACTTATTATTGCACCTCTAGACATTAGTGTACATAGTGAAGCTATCATTCCTATTTTTGAAACTACTCCAACTCCAAATGTTGCTCCAAAGAAACATAGTCCACTTACTATAATTGAGCTTATTGATGTTCCTAATGCTTCTGATATTGCTTCTTTTTTGTCTTTTCCTTCTTTTCTTAAGTTTATATATTTTGTTGTTATTAATATTGCATAATCTATTGTTGCTCCTAATTGAATTGTTCCTATTACTATTGATGCTATAAATGGTAATGTTGTATTTGTATATGTTGATATTCCCATATTTAAGAATATTGCAAATTCTATTACTGCCATTAATATTACTGGTAATGAAATTGATTTTAATACAAATATCATTATTACAAATATTACTGCTATTGATACACTATTTACACTATTGAAGTCATGGTCACTTATTTCTACTAAGTCTTTCATTAGTGGTCCTTCTCCTGCTAGTAATGCATCATTGTCGTATTCTTTTATTATTGTATTTATTTTATCTACTTGTTCATTTAATTCATCTGTTGCTAGTTCATAGTCTGAGCTAATTACAACTAGTTGATATTTATCATTTTGAAGTACATTTCTTATACTTTCTGGTATTACTTCTTCTGGAATTCCATTATCTGCAAGTGTTGAATAACCTAATGCAAATTCAACTCCATCTAAGTCTTCTATTTTATCTAACATTTCATTTACTTTGTAGCTTGGTACATCTTTATCTATTAACGCAAGTTCTGTTGATACCATGTTGAATTTTTCTTCTAGTGTATTTGTTGCTTCTATACTTGGTAATGTTTGTGGTAATGTTTTATTTAAATCATAATAAACACTTATATTTGAATATCCATAAATTGCTACTGGTAATATTATTAGGAATGCTACTATAATTGCTTTATAATGTTTTATATTGAAGTTTTTTAATTTTTCAAATCTTGGTAAGATTTCTTTATGTTTTGTTTTTTCTATTGCTTTGTCAAATATTAAAAGCATTGCTGGTAATACAGTTACAACTGAAACAACTCCTAAGAATACTCCTTTTGCCATTACTATTCCTATATCTTTTCCTAGTGTTAAGTTCATACTACATAATGCTAAGAAACCTGCTATTGTTGTTAGTGAACTTCCTACTACTGATACTAAGGTTTTTGATATTGCATGTGCCATTGCTTCATCATTGTCTTTGTAATTTTCTTTTTCTGCTTTATAACTATGATATAAGAAGATTGCAAAGTCCATTGTTACACCTAATTGTAAAACAGCACTTATTGCTTTTGTTATATAAGATATTTCTCCTAAGAATATGTTTGAACCCATATTATAAAGAATTGCAATTCCTATACTTGCTAAAAGAAATACTGGTGCTAGATATGAGTCTAATGCAAATTGTAAAACTATCATACATAATACAACTGCTATGACTACATATGTTACTATCTCTGAATTCGCTATATCTTTTGTATCTAATACTAATGCTGACATTCCACTTATTTTACATTGTTTGTCTGCTATTTTTCTTAGTTGCTCTATTGATTCTAGTGTTTTGTCTGATGATATTCCTTCTTTGAATGTTACTAAAATTGCTGTATCTCCATCTTTGTATGCTATATCTTTTATATTATCTGGTAACATTTCTACTGGAACATTTGACCCTAATAAATCTGCTACACTTACTACTTTTTCTACATTGTCTAATTGTTTGAATTTGTCCTCTAATTTTTGTATATCTTTTGTACTCATGTTTTCTGTAATTACAATTGAGTATGAACCCATATTAAATTCGTTTGTTAATATGTTTTCACCTTGAACTGTATCTACATTGTCTGGCAAATATGCCAATATGTCATAATTAATTCTTGTTGCTTTCATTCCTATTACTGATGGAATTAAAAGTAATAATGCTATTGCAAGTATTATCTTTTTGTGCTTGCATATTTTCTCTGCTATTTTTAACATTTTTTCTCTCCCTTCCTTTTCCAGTCATAAATTATTTTTATGACCATTAGTCACTTTCTATATAATACTACTTTTGTGACCGTTGGTCAATACTTTTTGCAAAATTTATTAAATTTCTTGACCAAAAGTCAATTTTGTGCAATAATAATATTATGCGGGGTGTAATAATATATGAAAAATGATAAAGAAGAAAAAGAAAATAGATTATTAAATACAGCATTTAGATTATTTACTGAAAAAGGAATAAAAGAAACCTCTATTCAAGAAATTGTTGATAATGCTAGTGTAGCAAAAGGAACTTTTTATTTATATTTTAGAGATAAATACGAAATTAGAGATATTTTAATTGTAAAAAAATCTCAAAAATTATTTGAGGACAGTTTGAAGTCTCTTAGAAAAAATTATATATCAGATTTTTCTGATAGTATTATTTATATTATTAATTATGTAATTGATGAATTAACTAAAAATCCTCTTTTATTAAAATTTATTTCCAAGAATTTATCTTGGGGTGTTTATAATAAAGCGGTTTTAAATATATATGACAAAACAGGAAATGATACTAACAATGAACTTACTCTTCACGACTTATTTATAAATGGTATTAAGGAAAATAATATAAAGCTTTCAAACCCAGACGTAACTTTATTTATGATTATAGAGTTAGTTGGTTCTACTTGCTTTAATTCAATTCTTTATAAAGAGCCTTTACCTATTGAAGAGTATAAGCCTTATTTATATAAAACAATACGAAATTTAATAAAATCAGAAGAATGATATTTATTGTGGAAAGTACGAAATTTGTATATTTTGTGCTTCTTCTTTTCTTATTGCTATTATACTTCCACGAACAAAAAAAGCTCTTGGATCTTTTGATGGGCTTACTAAAACTGGAACAATCTTTGTCCCTTTTACAAGTCCTAAATCCAATAGCCTTCTTTTTATATTTCCTATACATTCTATATTCTCTATTTTCCCATATTCATTTAATGGTAATTTATCTAATGTTGTTATTGTTTCCATTTTAATCCTCCAAAATACAATTCTTTATTATATTATATTTTGTCGAATTTTAAATGTTACTGTTCTAGTTTATGTTCTCTTGTGTAAATTTGTGCATCTGCATCCATTTCGTTTTTTACATTTTCTATTATTTGTTCTGTTGATATTTTGTCTTTGTATTTATCTAAATCTCTTAATAGCTTATCTTTTATTTCTTTTTCTGTAAACACTTCATTTATTGATTGTTCTCCATCTTCGTTTTCATAATTCTGAATTTGTCTTACATAGTAATCAATATCTATGTGTTCATGAGTTTCAGTATAATCTTTTCCATCAAAATCTTTTACATCTTTTGGTTCACATCCATTTTCTGTATGTTCTTCAATTTCATCTTGGACTTTATCATTTTGATAAACTCCTTGGTTTCTGTTAAATACTCTTCTTGTTTCTACTGGAATTTTTTTAGTTTTTGATGTTTCTATTTGAATACCTACATTTTCATTTTCTTCTTTTGTTTTTTGATATAAGAACATATTTACATTTCCCATATCATTTTCACACCCAATACTTGCCCCATTTGATTTTCTTGTATATACAGATTGGTCTTTGTTATCTCTTGTTGCTGTACTATCTGCTCTTACTTTTGTTTGTTCTCTACTTGCATTATTACCAACTGTTTTGTCCATTTCAAATTCATCATTTAAAACCTTTGCAGTTCCATCATTTTTCATTCCTACCAAAGAATAGGTTGTATTATTTATTTTTTCCTTTGATTTTTTTGAAATATCTTTAATATTATCTGAATATATTACAAATATACTATCATATTCTTTCAAATCAAGTCTTTGTGCTAAATTTTCTTTTCCATCAACTTTTGTATTTAAATCTACTTTTTGAATTCCATTTACTTTTACTTTTTCAGCTTGTTTATCTGTTAAACTATTTTCTTCTTTTTTATTTTCTTCTTTTTCTTCATTTAACTCTTCAAGTTCTTCTTCAGACATCTTATCTAATTCTGTTTGAACCTCTTCCGGTTTTATTTCTTTACCTAAATATGCTGATAAAACTTCTGCTAATTCTTTATTTTGTAAATTATTTAAAGAATATTCATTTAGCTCTTTATCTGAAACTTTTTCTAATAAGTCATTTACTGCTTGCATTTTATCTGGTTCAGAATTTGCAAAATTTGATTGATAAATGACATCATTATTTTCTAATCCACCACCTATGCATTTATCTCCTAAATAATAATTTTTTTGTTCTGTTATTCTTTCTTTTCCATTTTCATCAATTTCTTTAATTTGTTTCTCCACTATGAAAACAGCATCAGAAATATCTTTTCCATTTACTTTGTCTTTCCAAGTGGCTTTTCCTACATATTTTATATCTTTAATTTCTACTTTTTTATTTTCTGTATTTTGTTCAGCTATTTCATTTTCTAAAGTATCTTTAAAACTTTGTTCTATATTTAAAATTTCTTTTTCTTTTTTATTCATAATAGCACTTCCTATCTATTAATTATTACATATTAATTGTACCCTATTACTTAATAACTGTCAAATTTTTCAAGTCAATTTTAAACTATTGACACATATTATATAATAGTTTAAAATATAATTATTAGATAGATTTTAGGGAGTTTAGATGGAAAGTTTATTACAAAAAATTTATAGTAATGATGAATTTATTCAAATGATAGATGACTTATTAAATAATGACACAGTAAAACAAATGAAAAACTTTAGGCAACATTATGAAACTAGCTGTTTTGACCATTGCCTAATAGCTTCATATTACTGTTATTTATATGGAAAAAAATTTAATTTAGATTATGTTTCTTGTGCTAGAGCAGCAATGCTACATGATTTATTTTTATATGATTGGAGAAAAAAACAAGATGATAGAAAAGGGCTTCATGCTTTTACTCATCCAAAAACTGCATATAAAAATGCTTCTAAATTATTTGCTTTAAATGAAAAAGAAAAAGATATTATTTTAAAACATATGTGGCCAGTTACTATTGCTTTACCTAAGTATAAAGAAAGTTATTTATTAACTTTAGTAGATAAATACTGTGCTTTAAATGAATCTTATCAAGAAATTTATAATAGATTTTGTCAAAAGAAATTATTTAGATATGCTTATGTTTTTTTATGTGTATTATTTATAAGGCTATAACCAATAATTGATTATAGCCTTATTTTTGTTATTTTTTTAATTCTTTATATCTTTTAATTTTCATAGTAGATGTTTTTTCAAATTCGCCATCTTTAATTTCAAGAGCTTTTACTGCTTTATAAGAATTTAATTTTTTATTTTCTTCTTTTATTTTTTTCCAAATTATATCATATATTTCTTGGTCTGAAATATCTCCATATAATTCTTTTATTTTTTCTTTATCTGGAATTACTCTTGCTGTTATAATTAATTCTTCCGCCTCTTTTCTACTATTGTTTTCTGGCTCTTTTCCATATACCATTACTTCTTTTATTTCATCAAGTTTTTCTAATAGCATTTCTATTTCTTCTGGATATATATTTTTTCCGTTTTGTGTTACTATAACATTTTTACTTCTTCCTGTTATGAATATAAATCCATCTTTATCTATGTAACCAATATCTCCTGAACGGAAATAACCGTCTGCATCTATTACTTTTTTTGTTTCTTCTTCATCTTCATAGTAACCCATCATTAAAGTTGGTGATTTTATCAATATATCTCCTTCTCCATTTTCATTTGGATTTTCTACTTTTATGTCAGCTTGAACAATTGCTTTTCCTGCTGAACCTACTGATGTTTTATATTCTGGTGTAAGTGCTGCAATTGGAGCTGTTTCTGTTAATCCATAACCTTGTAAAAATGTTATTCCTATTCCTTCTAACCATTCTCCAACTTTTTTGTCAATTGGTGCTGCTGCTGATACTATTATTCTTAATCTTCCACCTAAGTTTTCATATATTTCTTTAAATACTTTTCTTTTTATATCGATTCCTGTTGTTTTTAATGCATTTGTTATTCCAATCATTGAATTAACCATTTTATCTTTTTTGCTTTTTACAATTTTTTCATTTATTTTCTTGTATAAACTTTCTACTAATAGAGGAACTGTTAAAATTGCTGTTGGATGTGCTTCTTGTAAATTTGGTACTATATATCTTAAACCTTCACATATTGCTACTGCTGAACCAGTTGATATTGGTAACAAAAATCCTATTGTTGATTCATAACAATGATGTAATGGTAATACTGAAAATAACATATCATTTGGATACAATTTAACATATGCTGATACAGCATTTATATTTTCTGCTAAATTTCTATTATTTAACATAACTCCTTTTGCATTTGATGTAGTTCCTGATGTAAAGAATAATATTCTAAATTCTTCTGGATCTATTTCTATTTCAGCGAAACTATTATTTCCTGTTTTTATAATATTTTTTCCTAAACTTATTAAAGCATTAATTCCTACATCTTTTCCTTCTAATGGTTTATCTGATTTCATCTCTATAAAATATTCTACTTCTGGAATATTTTCTTTTACTTTTTTGATGTCTTCTGCTTTTTTAGGAGAATATATAACTGCACTTGCTCTTGATCTTCTTATAATATTTTCTAATTCGTTTTCTGGTAATTCTCTATCTGTTGGTACAGCAATACCAACTCCGCATAGCATTGCCATATAAGACACATACCATCCATATTGTGTTTCTCCAACAATTACAACTCTTTTATCTTTTAAATTTAATACACTTGTTAAAGCTGTTCCTAAACCAAAAACATCTTCTTTAAATTCTTTATATGTTGTTATTTTATATGGTGTTTTATGGTCTGGTTTTTCTAATATGCAATCTTCTTCAGGGTATTTTTCAACTGAATTCAAGAAAAATTCTTTTACTGTTTTATAATGTGTCATATCCTCATATGGTGTATTTCTTTTTTCTTTTGAATTCTTTCTTTGTATTTTTTCATAATCAATATTATTTAATTCTTCTTCTACATTCATTTTCATGTTTTTAAATTTAATCTTTGGCATTTTAAAATCAATAATACTCATTTTGGTTACCTCTCTTTTATTAACTTTCTCATATTATATATAAATTCATAAAATTTTTCAAGTACATTTTATACTATTTGGTCAGTTTTCGTTATTAGCCGGTAATTTACGGTAACAGGAGGAGGTGATATGTTAAAATTATTGTTTTTGAGTGCGATTGGAATAATTTTAGAAATTCTTAATTAATTTTTAGGGGAATGTTCACGTCGAGCGATTAGCGAGGACTAAGTGAAAGGGTCCCAAAAAATCAATTTAGAATTTCTTAAATTATGTATTAAGCCGAAAAAACAATAATTTTAACATATTACCTCCTTCTGTTACCGTAAATTACCGGCTAATAATGAAAATATCAAAAAAGAACGGGAAAACCCGCTCTTTTTACTCTATTTTACTTCTTTTGAAGTTTTTTTATATAATACATAACTAAATGTTCCAACTATTGCAATAACAACTATTGCTATTACTCCACCTTGTTCAATTCCAGTTTTTGGTAATGTTGTCTTTTTTGTAACAGTATTATCTTTTAAAGTTGTATTTTGTTTCGTAGTATTAGTAGTGGTGTTTGTAGTTGTTGTTGTATTACTAATTGTATTTTCATTTTTGCTTATTGCATCTGAATCTGCATTAATTGTTACAGAAGCATTGTTTACATTTATATCTCCTGTACCACCATCTTGAACTCTACCACCAGATACTACAATGTCTTTTAATGTTACTGTTGTTGATTTAACACTAAGAGTTGATTTTACTTTTAATGTTATTGTTAATACTGTTTCACCTTTTGTAACTTTTGAATTTTTTACTGCTGTTAACATATTTGTTGATGAAGCATATGTTGGTGTCCAACTGTTGCTTGCAATTAAGTTTGATGTTTCTACTGTTTCAAAAACATTTTTATCATAGTTTAATTCTGCTGTAATTGTATCGATACCATTTCCAGCATCAATATTTCCTAAGCTCATTGTTACTGTTACAGTATCACCTGCCTTTAATTTTGAGTTACTTGATAATGTCATTCCTACTGAAGCTGCATTTGATATTGTAGAAATCACTACTATTAATGCCATAATGCTTACTGTTATTAATGTTTTTAATTTTGTTTTCATTATATATTTCTCCTTTCATTTTTTATTTAAAAATTAAAAATTAAAAATCTTATTTATTTGTTTTTTTTGTCTAAATTTTTATCGTATGTTAATTTTATGTTTTTTAATATTGTATTATTTATTGTTGATAAATCTGTTGCTGTTAATTTTATATTATCATCTAAATCTGCTGCTTTAAATTCAACCTCTCCTAATTTAGTATCTTTTAGTATTGCTTGATTTAATGTTGATAAATCTACTGCTGATACTTCTCCATCTCCATCTAAGTCTCCCATTACAACTGCTGTTAATTGAATTTGTTGTTCATGTCTAGTAACTTTTATCTTCATTCCTGTTCCTACAATTTTGTCTTCTGTTATTTCTTTTCCATTTTTATCTATAACAGATATTATTCCGTTTGTATCACAACTTTCCATTAATTGTTTTAATGTTGTTTCTGGTTGTATTTTATCTAAATAGATATCTCCTTCTTCATAATTGTCTATATCATTTTCTCCAACTTTATATTTTTCAGATTTTAGATATAGTTTATCATCTTTCCATTGAGCATATAATATTATATTTTCCAATTTAGAAGTATCTATACTTTCTACTTTGTTTCCTTCAACTGCTTTATCATACCATCCTAGGAATTTAGACCCTTCTTTATCTTCTAGATTTTCTAATGTTATATTACTGTCTTTTATTGTGTAACTTGTTGGATTTTTAGAATTGTCGCAATCTCTAATATTATTGTATATTATTTTATATTGGATGATTGTTACTTCATATATTGCTGTAACAGTAGTATCACCTTGTATACTTTCAAGTGCATCTTGATTTTCCCAACCTTTGAATTTTGATTCGTATCCTGGAATTATTTTTGTAGAAACCGGTGTTTTTCCTGAATATACTATTTTATTTCCATATTGAGCTAATGTTGTATAAAGTACACTTCCATCATCATTTTTAAATGTTACTGTGTATTTTTTTACACTCCAACTTGCTGTTAATGTTGTATTTTTTGTTATATTTACAATATCACTTGATTTTATAAGATTTCCATCTTCTGTATACCATCCATCAAAATCATATCCTTCTTTTGTTGGTGTTGGTAATTCTCCATATGCTTGTCCATATGTTACTTCTTTAGAATTTTGTTCAAGTGTTACTCCATTTCCATCAAATGTTATAGTATATTTATTTGCCTCCCATTGTGCATATAATGTTGTATTACTTTCTGGCATATATGATGTTTCAACTTTTGTTCCACCATTTTCTTGTGTAAACCAACCTTTAAATGTGTATCCTTCTTTTGTTGGTATTGGTAATGTTACTTTATTTGAAGTATAGTTAGCTACTATTTCTCCATTTCCATTTCCAAATGTATACGTTGTGCCGGCTATTGTACCACTTCCTGTTTTTGCCCATCCATTAAAGCTTTTTGTTTGTACAACACTTGTTGTATTTTCACTATCATTTAATGTTACTGTATATCCTTTTGGTGCTATAGGATTTGATATTTCTCTTGTAGAATTATATGTTCCTACTACTGTTTGAATTTCAGAACTTTCATTCCATGTACCGCCATTTGGATTTACTGTTAATGTATAGCTTTCTCCTTGCCATTTTGCTATTAATGTTATATTTTCTGTTATATTAACATTATCATTTTCAGATATTTTTGTTCCGTTACTTGTAAACCATCCATCGAATGTATATCCATCTTTTGTTGGTGTTGGTAATGTTCCATATTTTTCTCCATATGTTACTTCTTTTGTTGTTGTTGAATTTTGTCCTCCATCATTATTAAATGTTATTGTATATTTATTTGCTGTCCAATGAGAATATAATGTTATATCATTGTTTGGAGTATATGGAGAATTTACTTTATTTCCTCCTGTTGATTCTGTATACCAACCATTAAATGTATATCCCTCTTTTGTTGGTGTTGGTAATGTTACAACATTTGCTGTATATTCGGCAGTTAATGTTCCATCCCCATTTCCAAATGTATATGTTGTGTTGTCTCTTATATTTCCACTTCCTGAATTTATCCATCTACTAAATATTTTTGTTTGTACAATACTATTTGTTCTACCATTATCATTCAATGTAACTGTATAACCATTTGGTGCTGTTGGATTTGCTATTGTTCTTGTTGAATTGTATGTTCCTACTACTGTTTGATTTGATGCACTTCCATTCCAAACTCCTCCATTTGGATTTACTGTTAATGTATATTCAGTTTCATTCCATTGTGCAAACAATGTTGTTGATTCTGTTGGTGTATATGCATCTCCTGCTCCACCAACTCTTGTTCCTCCTGTTCCTGATGTATACCATCCTTTAAGTGTAGATCCTGTTTTTGTTGCATTTGGTAATGTGACATTATTTCCTGTATATTGTGCTGTTAATGTTCCATTTGAAGTTCCATATGTATATGTTGGCGCTACAAATGTTCCTCCACCTGTTAATTTCCAACCATCAAATGCTGTTGTTTGTATTTGTTGTAATGAATCTGTACTTGTTCCACCATTTGTATTAAATCTAACTGTATATCCACTTGGTGTTGCTGTTGGATTTGATATTGTTTTTGTTGTTCCATATCCTTGTCCAAAATTTTGTGATGTTGTATTTCCATTCCAAGTTCCGCCATTTGGGTTTACTGTTAATGTATATTTTATTACTTCCCAACTTGCTTTTAATGTTATATTTGTTGATATATCAACAGTTGTTGTTTCTTCTATTTTTGTTGTATCTTTATACCAGCCTTTAAATATATTTCCTGTTTTTGTTGGTGTTGGTAATGTTCCATATGTTCCACCATTTATTACTTTCTTTGTTGTTGGATTAACATTTCCGCCATCTGGATCGAATGTTACTATATATTCACTTCCTAACCATCTAGCAGTTAATGTTGTATTACTTGTTATATTTACAATATCACTTTCTGTTACTTTTGTACTTCCATTATACCAACCATCAAATGTATAACCTGCTTTTGTTGGTCTTGGTAATGTTCCGTATGTTTGCCCATATGATACTTCTTTCGTTGTTGTTGAATTTTGTCCTCCAGCATTATCAAATGTTATTGTATATCTATTTGCTGTCCAATGTGCATATAATGTTGTATTATTTGTTGGCATATATGGTGATGTTATTTTACTTCCATCTGTTGCTGCTGTATACCAACCATCAAACACATATCCAGTTTTTGATGGTGTTGGTAAGTTTACACTATTTGCTGTATAATTTGCTGTTATTGTTCCATCTCCAGCTCCATATGTATATGTTGTTCCACTTATGCTTCCGCTTCCTGCATTTGTCCATCCACTAAATGTTTTAGTTTGAACTATGTTACTTGTTGTTCCATTATCATTTAATGTTACAGTATAACCATTTGGTGCTGTTGGATTTGATATTGTTTTTGTTGAATTGTATGTTCCATTTAAAGTTTGGCTTGAACTACTTCCATTCCATGTTCCACTATTTGGATTTACTGTCAATTTGTATTGTACATCATTCCATTGAGCAAACAATGTTGTTGTAGATGATGGTGTATATGATTCACCTGCTCCACCTACTCTTGATCCGCCTGATAATTGTGTATACCAACCTTTTAAAGTTGCTCCTGTTTTTGTTGGTGTTGGTAATGTTATTGCATCTCCTACATATTGTGCTGTTAATGTTCCAGCTGTATCTCCAAATGTATATGTTGTTCCATTTAATTGTCCTCCACCTGTTAGATTCCAATTAGAAAAACTTTGAGTTTGTATTATTTGATTTATTGTATTTCCTCCATTAGAGTTAAATCTTACAATATAACCATTTGGTCCACTTGTTGGATTGCTTATAGCTTTTGTTGTTTGATAATTTTGTGTGTATGTTTGTGTTGTTGTTCTTCCTTCCCAAATTCCTCCATTTGGGTTTACTGTTAATGTTGCTGATTTTATTTGCCATTGTGCATATAAATTTAATTCTGCATCTGTTGAGTATGTTGCATTTGCTGCATATGGAGTTCCACTTCCATTTGCTGCTGTATTCCAGCCTGTAAATGTATACCCTACTCTTGATGGAGCACTTGCTATTGTGTAATTTTTTCCCTCTACTTTTACTCCGCTTGACATTATATTTTCTACTAAATCTGTTGTATTAGGATTATATGTTATTGTATAAGTAGTTGCTCCACTTTCTGGGATTTTTATGCTCATATTGCCCGCATCAATATCACTTTTATTTACATCAACTAATGCTATATTGTTGAATTTTATAGTTGATGTTGTTGCATTTGCAATCGCTTTAAATTTTATTGTAGCTAATAGTCCATTATCTGGTACAGTAAATGATGTTCCTTCAGATTCTGAAATACTTATTTTTTGTACTCCATTTGAATTAGAATATGTTTTTGTCCATAATCCATAATCTTCATCAGCAATAAGTTTAGAATTTATTGAAATGCTATTCTTTGTGATTTTTTCAAAAACACTTTCATCATATTCTAAATATGCTGAAAAATATGAAGTTTCTCCTCCTGTAACATAAATATTAACACTAATTGTATCTCCTGCTTTTATTTCTGTTGCACTAGAAGAAAACCTTACTGTTAACCCTGCTGCTAATGTTGTTAATGGCATTACCATTTGTATTAATATTGAAACAAGTAATAATAAACTTATAATTTTAGATTTTGGTTGATTTTTCAACATTCGCATAATATCCCCCTTATAATATTTCTTATTATTTTTAATTTAACATGTATATTTTTTTTATTCAAGTACATTGTTTTTATTTTACAATAGTCTAATTTATAACACTCTGCGGAAGCTAAACTTTCATTATTTTATAACTTGAATATTATATTTATATTACATTTTTATTACATATTTTTATATCAATTTAAATGATAATTATAAATACAATATTTAAATCATAAAAAATATATTATTAGCTAGCACTCAAGCCTTTTGGCTCAAGTGCTAACTTTATTTTATAGAATCTTTAGTAACATTTTATTTAATGTAGACAAGTCTGTTGCAGTAATATTATTGTTTTCATCTAAGTCTGCTGCTAACTTATATTCATTTTCTAGTTTTGTTGTTTTTAAAATTGTTTGGTTCATGGTTGATAAGTCTGTTGCCGTAACTTTTCCGTCTCCATTTAAATCTCCTGATACTGCTATTTTCAATTCTATTTTTTCTTTATCTTTTATTGCTGTTAATTTCATGCCTGTTCCGACATACTCTTCTTCTGTTAATTTTGTTCCATCTTCTTTTGTTACTGTTATTTCTCCATTTGTTTTTAGATTATTTATATAATCTTTTAACTTTGTTTCTTTTGTAATTCTTGATATATATTTATCTCCATCTTCATAATCTTTTATATTGTTTTCACCAATTTTGTATTTTTCTGTTGATAAATATAATTTTTCTTCATCATTATTTTCAGCAAATGTTTCTGTGACATCACCAAATTCTATTGTTTTGTCATCATTATAAGAATAACAATTTCCATAACTAACTTTAAATTTTGTTGTACTTATATATTCAATATTGTCCAATACTTTTAGTTTTAGTTTACAAAGTTCTGTTACTTCAGTATCTTCATCAAATTCGACTACTATTTTGTTGGCTTTATTACTATAACTAAAGTAACTTAAAGTATCTACATTTAAACTATTTGAAAAATCTTTTGATGTAACTTCTTCAAATATTTCTTTGTCATAATCTATATATGCTTCAATATATGATATTTTATTTTTCATGTTTTTCAAACTAATTGTTAATTCTATTGTTTTGTCCTTTTTATAATTAGTCATATCTTTGGTGATTTCTATATATGGTTTTTCTTCTGTGGCTTTTGAATATATGAATGGCGTCATTATTATTGCTAATACAACAACTAGCACTATAGTAGTTTTAAATATTTTATTCATATTCTACACCCCCATTCCACTGTTATCATCATTTGCTAATGCTTGTCTTAGTACTGTTAAGTCTGATGGTTTTATTTTTCCGTCTAAATTTACATCTAATGATAATCTTTTTTCTATTGTATCAAATCTAGTTGAATCATCTTTACTTATAAAGTTACTTGCATTTGTTTTATCTGAACCGTCCAAACTTCCGTTGCTATTTACATCACCTAATACTATTGCAATAATTTCAATTTTTTGATTTCCTTTTGTTAATACAATTTTCATTCCAGTTCCTATTAAATCTCCATTTTCTAGTATTGTATTGTCTTGTTTTATAACCTCTATTTTATCAGCATTTGTTGTAATATGATTTTTTAATTCTTCTAGGTTTGTTCCTTTATTTTCTTCTGAGTTTTTCATTGCTCCTATTGCTGGCTTAATTCCAAATATATATTTATCTCCATTTACATATTCATTTGAATTTGTATCTGTTGCATAATCATTTTCATTTGAAATTTTATATTTATCAGATTTCAAGTATAGTGCTTCTTCCCATATCGCATATAGAGTTATATCTTGATTTAATGTAAATGTATCTCCTGGTTTAAATTGTGCTACTGTTCCATTTGGCAATGTTGCCCAACCTTCAAATGTATATCCTGTTCTTGTTGGTTCTGTTGTACTTAATGCTATATCAACATCTTTGTCTTTTATTTGATCTTCTGGTACAACTGTTCCTTCTCCATTATCATTAGCGTCATAATGTATTGTAAATTTATTCTGTTCTGCTGGGTAATTTATAACGTCAACGCTAAATCTTACATTAGTTTCGCTAGGTGCTTGTGTATTTATTCTTAAATATTTATCATTGCTTGATGTTGCGTCTGCAATATAAAGTTTTCCATCTTCCTCGTGTCTTACAAATTCTAAAGTTAATGTTAATTCTTCATCAATTTTTGCATATCCTTCTGGAGCAACAATTTCTTTAATAACATATGTATATCTTCCTGGTTTTGATGGTAGTTTCATGTGTGTTAATCTTACTTGATAATCTTTATCTTGTTCGATATAACAATAGTCTAGTTTTCCAGGTCCTAATTTTGTTTCTGAGGTTTCTGTATATACTGATGTGTTGTAATCATCTGGTAATGCTACTTTATAGATTGCTGTTTGTGGAATTGGTTGATTTGTATTTCCATCTATTTTTGTTAAATCTAATGAATATTCATCTTCTTGTATTTTATCGTCAACATCATTTCCTACATTTAATCCTATTAATTGTTTTGTTATCTTTGATATTGTTACATTATGCTCTTCATCTTCTGATACTGTTGAAATTATAATTTTTCCTGCTGAATCTCTTTCAAATGTAACTTCCAATTCTACTGGTTCGGCTAATTTTTCATATCCTTTTGGTGCTTCTATCTCTGTTAATATTAATTTATATTTTCCTGTTTCTGTAGGCATATCTATATTGTCCATAATAGCTTTACCATTTTTATCTGTAAATATGTTTTCAATTGTATTTTTATAAGTTATTTGTCCCTCTTCGTTTTCTTTTTGTAATTCAGCTCTGAATTCAGCTTGGTCTTCTGTAATACGTTTGTTACTTGCTGTTGAATATTTATTTACTATTAATGTAAATTTATCATCAGCTTGAACATCTACTGGTTTTAAATAAACTTCTGTATAATCTTCATTTGTTGTGAAGTTTACATCTCCGCTTATTTCTTCTATTTTTCCAGTATTTGCATCTCTATATAGTCTTATTTGTCTTAATGTATCTATTGCAAATCCATCTGGTGCTTCTAATTCTTCAAGAGTTATTGTTATATAACCATAACCATTGAATGTTAATCCTCTAATTATACCATCTTCGTCTGTTACATCTGTCCAAGTTGTATATTCAATTCCAGCTTCTTCTTGATTTACTGTTATTTTATATTTAGCTCCTGCTAATACTCTATTATAAGCTTCTTCATCAATTTCTGTATCCATAGCATGTTTTTCAACATATACTGTATATCCATTTAATATTTTTGTATTATATACATTAATTGTTATTGTTCTATCTTTTGTTTTTTCGATACTTATACTTGCATTATCTTGTGAAGATAATAGTTCATAGTACTTAATATAACCATTAGAGTCATATTTTACTTCTATTTGAATATCTTCGATAGCTTTATATTTCTCTGGTGTATTTTGATGTATTGTATAAACTATTGTTTTTCCAGCATAAGCTTTTCCAACATTTGCTATTGTTTGTCCATTTTCATCTGATAATGGTGTTGTAACATCAATATCTGTTAAGATACTATCTGTTGCAGTTTGAATTTCAGCTGTAATATTGTAGTTTACTCCTTTTATTACTCTTTCTGTTTCTTGTTTTGATGCTTTTTCTGTTGTTGTTATATCAAATACAACTTGTGATTCATTTAATATTTTGATTGTTATTGTTCTATTTGAATTATCAACTATAACATTAAATCCATCATTTTGTACTACTGTAAATTCTGTTGTTGGATCACTGTCTAATTGTGGTACATATTTTGTTGATATTTGAATATTTCCATCTGTATGTTGTGAACCATAAACATATCCTTTTGATGTTCCTTTTTGACTTATTTCTATGTTTATTGTTCCTTCATAATCAATATTATCAATATATGTTAATCCTCTTTCTACAATTACAGGTGCATTACTATCTTCTGCATTTATTTGTTCATCTGTATAATTCTTTCCATCTATTCCTAAATTTGATGTTTGAGATATTGAACCATTACTAGCTGATGCTCCTGTTTTTGGTTGTACTGTTATCAAGTTTCCTGTTGTTGCATCTGTTATGTTCATATATATACTTGAACCATTAATTCTCTTTCCTGTTTCTGCATCTTCAGTTACTACTTTTACTGTGTAAGCTGGTGATACATCTCCATTATATATGATTGCATATATGTTATGACAATTATAATAATTATCTTCCATAACTGCATTTAATCTACTTTGTTTACTTGATACTTGATTTGATATTCTTCCATATTGGTCAAATGTTACTGTCATTGTTAAATCAACAATTGGATTGTAACCTTCTGGTGGATTTATTTCTTTGAATGTATATTTCCATATTTGAGATTGTGGAGCAACTCCTAACTCAAAACTTAACATACCATTTTTATCTGTTGTTTTATTTTCATCTGTTGTTAATGTTATTGCTTCTCCAATTTCTGCTCCGTTATTGTCAACTTGTTGTGCTATAACTTCAAATTCTGTATCTTTTAATCCAACTTTTGAATTAATATCTTGTTTTAATACTGTTAAAGTTGTTTTTGTTTCATTTTTAAATGTAACTTCTATATTTCCATATGTTTCATCAACTTTTACTATTGCATTTGTTGTTGTAGCATTTTTGTCATCAACATAACCTTCACTTTCAGAGTCTAAATTCAAACTATATATATCTACACCTTTTTGTAATTTTATAGATACTTTATTATTTATATCTGATTTATAGCCTTCTCCTATTTGACGTTCAGCAATATTAATTGTTATTTCTCCAGATTGTGTTAAATCTTCTATTGTTGTTATTCCATTTTCATTTGTTTGTTCTGCTGAATATGATTCTCCATTTATACTTACATCATATTGAGTTCTTTCAATTCCTAATCCTGCATAATTTATATCTTCGTCTTTAATTATTAAGTTATATGCATTATCATTTGGAATTGTTGCTTTAAAGTGTACTCTTTGTCCATTAATTATCTTAATATTACCATTTGTAGCAATTTCTAATTTTGTTTTTGTATTTAGTATTCCACTATCATTTGCAACTTGATTACATGAAGCAATACTTCCATCTGCATTATATCTGATTATAAATACTACATCTTCCATACTTCTATATGAAGTTGGTGTCTCTTTTTCATGTATTGTATATTTTATTGTTTTACCACTTAATGATGTATTAAATGTATCTATTGATGTTATAACAACCCCATTTGTTTCTGTTATAATATCTGATACTGTGCTTTTTCCTGAGTTAATATCTGTTTTGGTTATTTCAAAAGATACTCCCGCCATAACTGAATTTGTTGTTTTATCATATTTGTATATACCCATTTTTATATCTTTTGGCATATTCATTATTTGCATTGATATTTCTCTAGTATTCATAAACTTACTAGCATCAAAATTATTAATTACATCATTTCCTTTTATTATTTTATAATCTTCTATTTTTCCAGCTTCGTTGTATTTTACTTGTAATTCAATCTTTGTTGTATTTGCATAATATTCATCAATTGTATTTGTTTGTTCTATATAATAGCTTACAGTTTCATTTGGATATACTGGTCCTGCTATTACATTTGCATAACCCCTGTTGTCTGTTTGTGGATTACCTGCTGCAACATCACCTTTGCTACTTGTAACTTTAAGATATGCATCTTTTAAACCATAACTCTTATAAAATTTATCAATTACTTGTAAATCTAAATTAAATGATGGTTTATTTTTTATATTTATTGTTAAATCTGGTGTTGTCTTATTTATTTTTTGTGTATCTTCAACAGTATTTACTGTTTCAAAGTAATCACTATCTGATTTTACATTATTTTTTGAGAAATTACCTTTATCATTAAATGTTATGTAATAATCTATTGGTTTTGATATTGGGTAATAACCTTCTGGTAATCTTGTTTCAGATAAAGTATATTTTACTGTTGTATCTTTATATACTTTTCCTAATATTGTCATTTGTTTTGCATTTATAGATGTTTGTAATCCTTTATTAGATGTAACATTAAATCCAGCTGATAAATTATTTATAGTATTATCATAGTAGTCTACTTTATTTAATGTTACTTGTAATTTTCTACTATATAGCATATTTATATAAACATTTCCTGTTGCTGAATCCCATGAGATATTTGCAACATTGTCATCTCCCCATAAATCTGCTTTTAGTGATTGTACGTTAGAGATTTTACCATTACTATCATATGTTATATCTAATTCTGTATAATAATCTGATTCGTTTCCACTTCCACCAAGTCCTGTATTTGCCATATCGCTTGGGAAGAAGTAACCATTGTAGTTGCTTCCTATTCTTGAAGAAGCTATTATGTATTTATTTACATTATCATTTGTTGCAGCTCCCCAATAATTCCATGAAGCTTTTCCATCTGAATTTGTATCTCTGAATGATACTGTATTATATTCATATGAAGTATTTGATACATATGTATTATTTGTAAATGGGTACAATCTAATATTAGCTATTGGATTATTTGATATATCATCTACTGCTTTTACACTTATTTTTGTTGTTAATGCATAGCCTATATAGAAATCAATATTTCTATTTGAACTATCTTTGTTATAATAATAATTATATTCTTTGATGTTGTTATATGATAAAGATGCATTTCCACTTTCATTCATATATGGTTTAATTATATTATCATTTATTTTTCTAACTATAGAATTGTTATAATCAATTTCTCCATTTTCATCAAATTTTACACTTATTATTGCAACTAACTTTTGATTTTCTTTTGTTATGTATCTATCTACATATTTTTGATAATTCTTTGGTTCTGATTGCTCATATACATAGAATAATCTTGTATAATTCTTTTCTATTGGTACAAATAATTCATTTGTATCTTCATAAATAGAACCATCAACTATATGTCCATTTCCATATGTATTTCCTCTTCCTATATATCCAGCTTTAACAAATTCATCTTCTTCTCTTGTACTATTCTTTCTTTCTGTTGATACTGTATATTTAGCTCCATCTAATGAAATTGGTTTTCCATTTTCATCAACTTCACTTTGGAATGTATAATTATCCATTGCATTTAATTTTAAATCAAACATTGGGAAGAATTTTAAAGTAATATTCAATTTGTAATTTGTATGATCTATTAAGTTGTTTTCATCTATTTGAACATATCTTCCATCTACTAGCCAACCTATATATGTATTTAATCCTGTATTTAATCTTGCATCAGTTATTTTTCCTTCATCATCAAAAGTTACATTAATTAAACATTGATATGCAACTGTTTGATATTTTGCATCTTGATTGTAGTGTGTTCCTGTATAGTAACCAACATTATTTCCAGAATTACTTCCATCATAACTATCTAAGTAATAACCACTCTGCTTTGTTTGTTTTGAATCATTCTTTATAACTAATCTTAATGTTCTAGTTCCTGCACCTTTTGTATATTGTCCCATAGATTCATAATCTTCACCATAAGAAATATCAGGTGTTCCGTTATTATCTCTGTCAGCTCCTGTTAATAATGCCTTATCTCCAACTAATTCATATTTTCCATCTGATACATAATCAGTAGGTCTTGTAGAATCTGTCAAGAATGCTTCTACACTCATTCCATTTAATTTTTTATTTACATTGTATGTATCAACTGCTGTTAAATGAATTCCAAATTCTTTAATTTCTTCATTATATATTTCCATATTTATTTCAAAGTTATCTTTATCAAATGATGTAATATTAATTAATTCTCCTCCTTGTGTTGGAGTAATTGTTGATATTTTTCCATCATTATCATATGTAACTTTTATAATAATGTCTTTATCTTGCCAATTATAACCTGAAGATTTTTGAACTTCTTTAATTGTATAATACATATCTTTATTTTCTAATGTTCTATCTAAATATGATGCTGTATAACCATTTATATCTGTATAAGATGTTTCTGGTGTTTGAGTTTGGTTTACTTTATTTGTTGCTGATGAATTAGAATATACATTTTCAGCATATTTACTTACAATTTGGAAACCAATATCTTTTATTTTTGTATTATGGTTTACACTATCTTCTGCTGTTAAGTTGATTTTTAATATTGGATTATTTTTTAATTGTACATTAACTTGGAATTTGTCAACATCATTAGTCATAGTTTCGCTTTTTGATACACTAGCAATTTGACTAATATTATCATTATCTTTCAATGTTACATTACTTACATAACCATTTTCATCATATGTAACTACAACATCTATGTCTTTTCCTAATGTTTGGTAACCAATTGCTGGTTTAACTTCTTTTATTGTATATGTTACTACTGTGTTATCTTTTGTTTTATCTAAATGTGCTATTCCAATTCCATCTGTATTTGTTATTACACCACTTGTACTTGTAAATGAAACTTCTTGATTTTCACTTGTTGTATATTTAGAAGATACACTATATTCAGTTCCTGCTATTTTTGTTGTTCCATCTCTTCTATCTACATTTTCAATGTTCATTTTAAATTCTGGATAATTTAATACTTGTATTTTTACTATTCCTTTTGTATTACCATTGTATGTTGAAGCTGTTGAAGTTTTTGCATATGATACTGTTACAAATCTATTTTCTTCAACATCATTTCCATTGTTATCAACAAGTTTTGCTTCTGTTATTTCTCTATTTTCGTTATATTTAACTTTTACATAGAATTCTTCTACAGTTGCATAAGAACTTGCTCCTGATGTTTGTTTTACTTTATATATAAGTTCTTGATTTGTTCCTAATATACCTGAATATATTCCTGTTATTCCATTTGCATCTGTTGTTCCAGTTCCTCTATCTCCTCCAGATACTTCTGTTACTTCAAAATTTGCACCTTGTAGTTTTGTTGAGTTTTCAAAATAATATAAGTTTGTAATTTCAAATGGTACTTTTGGTTCTACATATATTCTTATTTTTATTGCTTTATTACCAGTTATTGTTATAGTATCATCATCTCTATCACTATCTAGAGTTACATCTGTTACTTTTTCGTTTGTGTATGTTACTTTAAATGTCTTATCTGACATTTTTGCATAAGAATTATTTATTTTTGTTTGAATTAGTTTATATGTTTTTACTCCATTTTCTAAACAATATCCTACTTGTATAGTTTCTTTTCCTGTTCCTGGTAATTCTTGAGAATCTGTTATTTTATATTCAGTATCTCTTAATACTGCATTTGTTATTTTGTCAACAGTTTCTACATTTACTACTAATGGGTCTTGATGATCTAATAAGATTTGTATATTGATTTTTCCACTTGTCTCTAAGTTTTTAATACTCCATATTCTTCCATAATTAGCATCTGTTTGTGCATTCATTGTGCTATCAATATCAACATTACCTGAAACATCAAATACTACATTTACTTTTATTGTATTTTTAAATGGTTTATAATAATCTGCTACCTTATTTGATGTTATTGTGTATGTTATTGTGCTGTTTTCTATATTTCCTCCAACATTAACTAATCCATTTCCATTAGAATCTGTTATTACTGTTTTTTGGGCACCTAATGAACTCTCTACTTTAAATCCATAACCATTTATTCCATTTAATGTTGTAGAATCAACTGCATTAATATTAAATTCGAATTTATCTAAAGAATAATCTGTTAATGTTACTAAATAGTTACTCTTTGTTGTTCCTGCTGATGTAGTTGTTGATTGTTGTTTTTCTAATTTTAATCTGTTTGCTGAGTATGCTTGATCTATTTGTTCTAAAACAACTTCTCCATCATCAGTAATTTGTTTTACTTCTAATGTTTCAGCATTTGTATTTACTCCATAACCAATTGGAGCTGTAGTTTCTGTTATATAAATTAAGCTTCCTACATTTACAGATAATCCTGTTAATTCTATTGCAGAGTTTTCATCTCCATTATCAACTTTAACATGTTTTCTAACTACTGTTGTATCAGGATTTACAACTTTTATATCATATTCTGCTCCTGTTAATTCATTTCCTGTATTATTTTGTTTCTTTAAGTCTAATGCTAGATTTCCTACTTCATCATAATTTGTATATAAATCTAATGTAATATTTGCTAAATATACACCTAAAGAATCTTCTTCTGCTCTTCCTTCACTATTATCTCCTGCACTTGAAAATGTTTTACTTTTTACTAGTCTATTTCCATATATTGTTTCAACATTTGTTAATAAAATTCTATTGTCTTTTTCTCTAAATATTAATCTTAATTTTACAGTTGTTCCATTTTTTACTGTATCTTGTGATGGATCATTATTCTTTCTTGATAATTCAGATATTTCTAAATCATAAATTATTTCATCATTCTCTGTTCCTTCTTTTCCTATATTTGGAACTCTTATATAATCATTATGTGTTTTATCTTCTAAGTAACTCTTATAATCATATGCAATTGTTCCTGCTGAACCTTTTTCACCTGTTGTCTTTTTGTCATTTAATGCCCCATCAGTTTTGTCTTTTAAAATATTTGATTTTATATTAACTAAAACTCCATCTACATATGCTCCATTTGTATCAAGTTTATTTATTGTTAAATTTAGATAAGTATCTTCTGCTGTTCTCTTTTTGTTTAAATGTTGATATACAATTGTTGATCCACCATTTATATATGCTCCTTGATTTGGTTCATTAACATTAGTTTGTCCTCTATCATATGGAGATTGTGATGTTATATTTGTTAATCCATTATTTCTAAAGCTTAGATATATTTCTTGTGTTGTTGTGTCAATAGTATATCCTGCACTTGCTCCAACTTGTTGTACATATATTCTTACTTGATCAGCTTTTACAATTCTTGTAGATAAGTTTCCGCTAGTATTTGTTTGTCTTTCTTTTATTGTTTTTGTTCTTGTTACACCATTAATATCCCATTCAATATTAATATTATATTTTGCTCCTTCAAGAGCTTTACGAGTATCGTCTTTATCATTCAATTGTACCCTAAAATCTACCGTGTTATCTTCTATTAATTTATAGCCAACTGTTATAAAACATGTATATTCCATACTTGTTTCATTAGTTACTTTTGAATAGTAGTCTTTTATAATAGTTTGATTATCTATAACATTTTCATCTACTATATAGCCTTCTCCATCAAATACCAAATTAAATCCGATATGATCTGCAACTTGCTCAACATCATATTCTTTTGGAACACTTGATTTATCTACTATTAATGAATATCTGTGTTGTCCTTCTTCTTTATTTTCTATTGTAAATGATAATTCACCATTTTTATCTGATACTGCTGGTCCATATTGGATTTCTGTTTCTGTATCTTTCAAATAATATATAACATTTTTTCCAATATCAACATCATTTTCATCAGCATCTACTAAAGATACTCTTACTATATTTTGTTTATTTTTCTTTGTACTTGTTAAATTTACAATTATATCTTCTTGGCTTGTACTTTGTTCTACATTTAGATTCTCTGTTTTATACCAAATTGTTATTATATTATTATTTCTGTCAATTGTTAAATTTTTTGAAACTGTATCTGCAACATATCCAACTTTTGGACTTTGTTCTGTAATTTTAATATTTAAATTACCACTTCCATAGATTTTTGTGTTTATTTGACCATCTTCATTTGTTGTTACATATTCATTTCTAACTTGGTTATTTGAATTTGTTGTAGAAACCAAATATGTTACACCTTCTAGTTTTGTTCCATCTTTATCATCACTTAAATTTATTTGTAAATCAAATGGATTTGTTTTTAAACTTTCATCTTTTACTGTAATCAAAACATGATTTTCTTTATCTGTACATACTTCTGTATCTATATTTGGATTAAATTGTTTTGATATTTTTGTTATTATTCCATCTTTATATGTTATTTCTATTAATGTTAAATTTGTTACTTCATACATGTCTGGTGCTGATACTTGTCTTAAAATATAATTGTATGTTCCATCTTTTGTCATAACTGTTGGAGAAAAATGTAATATTCCGTTTTCATCAGTTTTACCTGCTAACACATCCATTTCATATTTGTTATTTAATTTTGGTTGTATTAATTCAAATTCACAATCAGACACTGTTGTTTGGTCATTTCCATTTTCAACTGATTTTATTTCAAAATCTATTCTTTGTGCATTAATAGGCATTATGACTTCAACACTTCTTTTTTCTTCATTTACAGTTCCATTTATATTAGATTCATGATTGTCAAATACAAGTTTTCTTGTTGTCTTATTATTTGTTATATCAAATATTATAGGATCTGTTGAAATATAACCTGTTTTTACTTCTGTTGGTGAAACTGTATATGTTATTGTTCCATCTCCTCTTAATGCTCTTGCATCACTTGCTGTAATAGTTATATATCCATCATTATCTGTTTGTTTAGTAATATCACAAACTACTTCTCCTGCTTCATTTTTTCCTTCTACTTTTACAGTTGCTCCGTCTACTGCTAATTTATTATTAGCTTCATTTACTGCTTTTATTTTTAAATCGTAACCTTGACAAATTTTTATAACTGTTGATTCTGTATTTTCTCTTGCATCTGTTCCTTCTAATTGTTTTTTATTTGTAGAATTTTTATATGTATTGTATTTTATATTTTGTGTTTTGTTTGTGTATAATTCGTTAAATATTACACCTGCATCTATATCTACATTTGACTTCAAGGTAACTTTAAATGTTAATTTTTCTGTTTGTGAAAATTTCATTTCTTCAACATTCCATGTATAACCATTTTCTGTTTTTTCTACAGTTCCTTTTGTTGTCTTAAAGTCTGAAATATCAAAATAATTTAAAATTTCATCTGAGAAAACATTATTTACTTCTACATTTCTTATTGTTTTATTCAATTCATCATATATCAAATCAAAATCTAGTACTTTTGCATTTGTAATTTCTTCTGCTGAAACTTCACTTGGTAAAACATATACTTCTCCTGCTGTTGCTACTCCATTGTTTATGTAAGATGTACTTGTCATATCAACTAAGATTGATATAATTTGTAAGTTTTCATCATTTTCCATTAATTGTTTCATTTTTTCTGAAACTTCATCTGTTGAATCTGTAAAAACAATTATGTACTTATTTACAGTATTTTTTGAATCCAATGGTGTTGTAAATGTCTTATATGCATTATCTAAACCAATGTTACTATCACTACCTTCTCCATCTTTTAAAGCATTTATTTGATTGTTTATGTTTTTTATATTGGTAGTAACATCCGTTTTTGTACTAGTCATATTAAGTTTAACGTTATTATTATTTGATACAGAAATTCTAGAATTTTTAACATTATTCAATATACCGCTTGCTAATTCTTTCGCTTTAGTTTTTGCAGCATTTTGTGCATCATTTATTCCCATACTGTATGAAGTGTCTATTACCATAGCAACTTGTGTTTCAAAGTTTTCTTGCATTATGTTTTTTAATTCTACTTCATAGTTTAATTCTTTTGAATCAAAATACTGTTGATTAGCTGGTTTTACAATCTTTTCTGTTATTTGCATTTCTTCATTTTTGCTTGTTGCACTTTCATTTACAACATCAATAACATAATGATTGTCATTTGCTGAATATATTCCTTTCACTAAAATTCCTAAAATTGTTATAACTGAAATCGCTATAGCAATTATTTTCAAAAATGTTTTACGTTTTTCCATTTTGCTTTCTCCTTTGATTTATATATATATTACTTTTAGTTTAACAAATTTATTTTTTATTTCAAGATGCACTTTTTTCCATTTGTTTTTTTACGTCCAAATACGCTTACGGAAGTGATATTTCTAGTTTTTTTGTTAATTCTTGACATTTTTATTAAACTTTTGTAACAATCATATTGTTTTTTTCTTTTTTTCTTACGGCATGCTGGATTTTCGGCAAAATAAAAAAATCCAGCATTTTCTACTAGATTTTTTATTTTATGTATTTTTGTAACAATTTGTTTTGTCCTCTTGAAACTGTATATTCATCTATTTTTAAATAGGTTTTATATTTTTCCTCTATATTTTTTCCATTTCTTCTTAACTTAGATATTGTTGAATTTTCCAAGTTCATAGTAGTCCTTAACTTGTTTATATTTCCTATCGCTTTTATAACATATGGTGAACTAACACAATTACTATCTACTAAGATATATTCCTTGTTAATGTCCATAAGGTCTGTCATATTAACAATTCTGTTATCATTTATTGATATTGCCTCTGCTCCAGCTGAATTTAAATCATTTATTAATTGTAATAATGTAATCGCTGTTATATCACTAGTTTTAGATGTATCAATTGTAATTTCAACTCCTGAACCTGAAACACTTAAATTTCCAATTAATTTATCTATCTTTTTTAATTTTTTAACACTATTTTTTTCATTTACAACATTTTGCATTATTGTTTTATTTGTTTTTGATATTTCCAAATCTTCACTTTTTTGTACATCTACTTGTATTCCATCTTTTGTAAGTGTTGCTACATATCCTTTGTTTCTTGTAATAGCTCCATAAATTGTTTGACTATCTCCTATAGCTTTTATAAGAAACGGATTTCCTATTTTTACTCCATCGATTAATATTACACTTCCATCACAATAAACATATGTATTACTTACAATTCTTTGTCCATTTACAGATATTGCCTCTGCTCCAGCATTTTTTAATTCATCTAATAATATAACTATATCTTCTTGATGAATCAAATCATTTCCATCATTTATATTTATTATAATTCCTTCTCCATGCACATCTGTAGTTCCTAGTAATACTTCTTTATTTGATATTTGTTCTTCTATATTTGGTGTATTAAAATTTATATATACATTTTCCGCAATTATTATTAATATTGATATAATTAGTAATATTAATATGTTTCGTTTTTCCTTTGTTTTCATATTTTTCCTCTTCTCTATTTGTATTCACATCAATTATATTGTATATTATTTTACTTTAATTATCAAGCTTATATTTTAATAAATTCTTTTATTTTATTAAATTTATTTTCACCTATTCCATTAACATTTTTTATATCTTCTATTTTATTAAATTTTCCTTTTTCTTTTCTATAGTTTATTATTTTTAATGCTGTTGATGGCCCAATTCCTGGTAAGGTTTCTAATTCTGTTTGTGTAGCATTGTTTATATTAACTTTTGAAATTTTGGTATTATTGGATGAATTTAAATTTTCTTTTGTAATATAGCTTTCTGTATTATTGCTAGCCTCATTTGTACTCTCATTTTTTGATGGTATATTTATTTTTATTCCATCTTCTAATACATATGCTAAATTTATTTGCTTTAAATCAGCATCTTCTTTTAATCCTCCTGCCATTTTTACAGCATCTGCTATTCTAGAATTTTCTTCTAATTCGTAAATTCCTTCATTACAGATTGCTCCTGTTATATGTATTACTATTTTTTCTTGATTATTATTTTCTTCTGTAATATTTTCTGTTTGATTATTGATTATAATATCTTGGCTTATATTTTCTAAATTTTCTTTATTCTTATTTTGTGTGAAATAGTTAAAAACTCCATATATGATGCCACTTATTATAATTATTATAAATAATATTTTTTTATTTAATTTTTGCATATTTTTTCCTCCTTTTATATTGAAATTTTTTATAAAAATGATTGAAATTTAATTTAAAATAATATAATATATAGTATATAATTTTTTAAATAATGGAGATATAAAAATGAAACTAAAGAAATTACTTTTAACACTAATTGTACTAATACTTTTACTTCCATATCAACAAATAAATGCAGAATCAGAGTCTCCAGATATAACAGCAGGAGCTGCTCTTTTAATGGACAGTAAAACTAGTAAAATTTTGTATTCAAAAAACGAAAATGAAAAAATGTATCCAGCAAGCACTACCAAAATTATGACAGCCATCTTAACAATAGAAAATTGTAATTTAGATGATATTGTAACAGTTCCATATGATGCAATAGCTACAATTCCATCTGGTTATTCAATAGCTGCTTTGCAAACTGGTGAACAACTTACAGTAAATCAATTATTACAATTAATGATGGTACATTCAGCTAATGATGCAGCAAATGTTTTAGCTTTTCATGTTGCTGGTTCACTAGAAAGTTTTGCAACTATGATGAATACTAAAGTTGCAGAATTAGGCTTAGAGCATACTCACTTTTTGAACCCAAGTGGAATGCATAATGAAGACCATTATACAACAGCTTATGATTTAGCTAAATTGATGCAATATTGTATGAAGAATTCAACTTTTAGAACAATCGCAGGTTTAAAATTTTGTACAGTACCAGCAACAAATAAATATGGAGAAAGAATTTTCACTTCTACAAATGAACTTTTGACATTAGTTGATAATAGAAATGTTGCTAGTAATTATTATTATAAATATGCGATTGCTGGTAAAACAGGTTATACAACAGAGGCTAAAAATTGTTTAGTTTCAGTTTCTAATAAAGATGGTTTTGAATTAATTTCTGTTATTCTTTCTGTTGGTTTATACCCTAATAATATAAGTGGAAAATTTGTTGAGACAAAATCATTATTTAACTACGGATATGACAATTACACGCTTCGTAAGCTTAGAGAAAAAGATGCTATTGCAACTCAAGTTGAAGTTGGGAATGGTACAAAAGAAACTAAAAATTTAGACTTATTAATTTCTGATGATATAACTGCTACAATTAAACAATCTGATTTTAATACTGAATTTGAACCTGAAATACAAATTAATGAAAATTTACATGCTCCTATAGCACAAGGTGAAGTTTTAGGAAAAATAACATATAACATTGATGGAATTTCATACTCAGCTGATTTAAAAGCTTCTCATAATGTAGAAAAATCTGGTTTTATCACACTTTTAATTCAAATTGTTATGGCTGTGTTAATACTATTCTTGTTATATAAATTGTTATTTGATGGGAAAAATAAAAGAAAAAAATATAATAAAAAATATAGAAATTATTATTATAGATAAATTTATAGATATAGGCAGATATTAAATATCTGCCTATTTTTTATTCAAAATCTTCTCCAATTACTATAGTTACATCTACTTGACTTGATGCTTGTTTATTTGTTGAAATATTTCCTGTACTAAGAACTTGTTTTATATTTTTTAATTGTTCATCTGTTGCATTCTTCTTATTTGTTATTACTGTTTTAGAAATTGTTGAAGTCTTACCTGTTTTCTTTACTGTAAAACCTGCCTCTTCCAATTTTGTTTTTGCATCTTCAAGTTTTGAGGTATTTCCACTTCCATTTATTAATTCTATTGTTAATTTGTCATTTGCTACTGCTGTTGTATTACTAATAGAATTGTTTGAAGTATTTAAACTATTTGTAATTGTATTGTTTTCTGTTTCTTCTGTTTGATTATCACTATAAAACATTGATTGTATTAATTCTTGTGTTAATTTTTTATTTACTACCAATATACTAACATTGTTTGTTTCTTTCATATCTGGTGTTGTTCCTGGTAATGTAGCTGTTTTTAAATCTTCTGTATTAAATTCTACAGCATATGGTATATAGTCTTTTATGTATGAAAGTTCTAAATTTGTTTCAACATTTTTATGAGCTATTTCTAATATTTCTCCAAGTTTAAATATATTTCCTGGTTTTAAGGTTTGTTTTAATAATGCTGAAATAAAATCTCTTTGAGTTCTCATTCTTCCAAAATCATCATTACCATATTCTATTGGATATGTTGTTCCATCATTGTTTTTTCTAAACCTTAAAAGTTGTTCTGCTTTATCTCCATCTAATTTTTGTGTTCCTTCTTTTAAATTTATATTTAAATTTTGTGTTGGATCATCATATTTCATATTTATCGGAACATTAAATTCCACTCCACCAATTGCATCTACTAATTGTATCAAGGCTTCTGTTTTTACTAGAACATAATATTGTATATCAAGTCCTGTTAATTCATTTACTGCTTCTAGTGTTTTTTCTGGTGTTCTATAATAATTATATAAAGCGTTTATTTTTAATGATGCTGTTGCCTTTGCTGTATTTTTGCCTGTATATGAATCTCTTGGTATTGATAAAAGGTTTGCTTTTTGTGTATTTGGATTGTAAGATGCTACCATTATTGTATCTGTTAGCTGTGAATCTAAATCTGTGCTTACCCCTAATATTAATACTTTTATTTCTGACAAATTCTTTTTAGTGTTTTCATCATGTCCTACTACTGTTGCAAGCATTCCACTTAATCCCCAGCCATTTTTATATGTTCTGTATGTAAACCATGCTATTCCTAACAATAACACTATTAAAATACCTATTAATATTTTTTTACCTGTTGATTTTTTGGCTTTTGTTTTTCTTCTATTTCTATTATTTCTTTTTTCTTGACGTTTATTATTCAAAATAATCACTCCTAATTTTTTATAGCCTTAGTATAGCAAAAAAAATAAAAAAACGCAATAAATTTGCGCTTTTTTATTTAATTTTTACAACATTATCATAAACCTCTTTAAGCAAACATGTACTCTCAACATTCTTACTTAAAGAACCGTTTGGATTTAATTTTGCAACAGTACCAATTACTAAAATTAAAACAAAGGAAATTATAGCTCCTCTAACTAACCCATATAAAAAACCACCAATTTCATTAAATTGTTTTAATATTGGTAAACTTGCAACAGCATTCGCAAGTGATATAACTATAGAAAGAACTATTTTACTTATTATAAATAATATCAATGCAGTTGCTCCATAAACAACATTAACTGCTATATTTCTAGCTTGCTCTGGTAGCACTTCTTCTTTAACTTGTGAAACTGCATTATCACTGGCATCTTGTATATATTTGTTGTCTGATATTTTTGAATTTTCATCTATAACATTAGTTGTTTTTTCTAATATTGTATTTTCTATTTTTTCATCAATACTTGTATTTTTTATAACTATATTTCCTACAGGCTTATAAATTATTAATGTTATCACAATTGCAATTATTCCTGCAAATAACTTTGCTCCTAATTCAACTAAACCTTTTTTATATCCTAAAAATGCAGAAAGTGCTACTATTAATACTAAAATTATATCTATTACAATTCCCATATTTTACTCCTCCTTATAAATTTATTAATTCAATTTTATCTCTGTAAACTATTCCAGCCATTGAGCTTGATAAAACAATATTTGTTATTTCTTGTTCTGCTGTGTATTTTTTTACTAGCCATCCACTGGTATTAATGAATTCTACTTCAGCACCTAAATTTAAGCCTATAATGTTGTCATATGTATAAATTTCTTTTGTAACCGCTTCTGTAGTATATGTTGATATATTTTTGTTATCCGGATTTATAATACTAACAATAGAATCTGCGGTAAATAATCCAGATGATTTCTCTTCTAACATCACAGCTGAATTTGAAAGACTAATAGATGTAAAAGAAACTTTTTTATCTTTATTCTCAGAAATCGTTTCAGTTGTTTCATCTGTTTTTATCACATCAATTTTATCTGTATACATACATAATAGCTTATCTTTTTCTTGATATTTTATTTGTGTTATTAAATCTCCTTTTTCACTATTATATACTTTTTTTATAGAGTTACTTGGATTATTTTTTCCTTCTTCAATTGACATTACTTTTATACTTGATTGTATTTGTGTTCCTGAGGTATCTATTTCAGCTAGTGCAAGATATTTATTATCATTTGATAAAGATGTTGATACAACTCTTGTTGTTGATAGTATGTTATTAAATAGCCAATTTCCTGTATTATCATATACAGCAACTACAGTTTTATTTATTGTATCTACAATTGTTATTGCAACATAACCATTTTTATTAACTTCCACTTGCGATATATTACCTTCTACACATTTTTCCCAAGCTATTCCTTTATCAGTAATTAGATATACCTTTTGTCCTTTTTCTTCTGCTATTACTAAATGTCTGCCATTTGAATTAAAAATTGGCTTTGTAATTTCAATATTTAATTCATCTTGTTTTTTTCCAGAATTATCATATATAGCAAATTGATTTTTACTTAGAACACCTATATACTTATTAAAGGCATATATATTTTGTGTATCACTTTCATTTAATTCGATTGTTGGTAAATTATTTTGAATTACTTCTTTTCTAAAAATATTTTTATCAATCCATAACCTTACATTTTTATTATTTATGTATATGGCACTTATAATAATTAAAAATAATGTTATTATAATTGCTATTATTGTAATTATTACTTTTTTCTTATTTACCTTTTTTTCCTTAGTTTCTTTTGGTTCTTTCCAGAAATCCTTCATAAATAACTCTCCTATCTTTAGTTATTTATGTTATACCAGTTTTTAACCTTTTTTGCAACATTTTTTTAGTAATATTTGTAAAATTTGAATCAGCCCAATTCCGCCCCAATATAGGGTATAATAAAGTCACTAATTTTGAAAAACCTATTTGGGAGAAAAGTATTGCACTTATGCAAATAATTATATTTATTTTATTGAATTGACTTTTACTTTTGGATGTGTTTTTTAAGAAGCTCATTCCAAGTGAAATTGCTGTTGTAAGTATAGAAATTAAAATTATTATTCCATAAATTATTTTTATTTTAGGTGATATCTTTTGTATTACATATATAACCGGCATTTCTAATTGTTTTATATCAACATCTATATTAATTAAAAACATATATACAATTGTTAATAATATCATAAAAATAATTGTTGATATTATTGATATGTTTTTAATGTCTCTTTTATCTTTTATATAATCTTTCATTGATATAAGTATTGGTATTAACAAAATACAATTGTAGCTTCCATATATTATACTGTTAATTAGCCAATTTTCCTGATTTTTATCTATTATATAATTATTTATATTTTTTAAACCAAGACCTTTTATATTCAAAAATCCGTACAAATACTATTACTACAATGAGAATAGGAATCAAAAATTGATTTACTTTTACTACCCCTTTTAAATTTGATTGAAAAATAAAGTAACAAATTATTGATAAAATTCCGCTTCCAAGAATACTATTTATGTGTAATTCTTGTTCTAAATATGCTCCAAATCCAGCTATCATAATATAAAATGATATTAATATAAATATATTTATTAATATATCTGCAAAATCTTTTATCTTTTTATTTCTTATCAAATTTTTCAAAAACTCATCATAATTTTGAATATTTTCATACTTTATTATTTTTAAACTTTTATATATAATTAATCCAATTATAACACTAGAAATAATAATTCCTATTAATCCTTTTATTCCATGAGAAAAAAAGAATATATATACTTCTTGCCCAGAGGCAAAACCAGCTCCTATAATTGTTCCAATTATAACACATACTGTTTTTAAAATATTTTTCATAATAAAAAAGACCCCATAATATTTTATGAAAGTCTTTTTTTCTTATTCCTTATTTCTTTCTTTTTCTAGAAATCCATACAACTATTCCAATTAATATTATTAGTATTGGAACTGCTGTTATTATTGCTAAAATAATTCTGCTTTCTTGTTCTGTTGCAGTATATTTTACTGTTCCTGTTCCTTTTCTTACTGTTATGTCTTCTTCTCTATTTGATAAATATGCTATAGAGTTTAAAGCTAAGTCTTTATTTTGTCTGTAAGCTATTATTGGAGTTTGTGATGATTGTGATAGTTGAGCATCTGATGCGAAGTAATTTTCTCCATATATTATTAATTTTGATTTTACTTCTTCTGTTCCATTTTCAGAATTTGCTTCTGTTATTGTTTTTTCTAATTCAGCTCCAACTAGATATGCTTGTTTTTCTTCCCCTTCTTGTGGTTCTTCTGATTGTATTTTGAAGTTACTTCTAAAATATGAGTTCTCACTTGTTTTTATCAAATCTGTTTTTGTTACTTTTAAATTACTTAATTCTTCACTACCAACAACATTTATTTTTGTTGCATTTAGGAAAATAACTCCTGTTGAATTATATAGTTTTTTTGTAACATCACTATATTGTATTTCTGGTATAATTAAATCTGGTGATTGTGAAACCATTTTGCTTGTGTCTGTTTCTCTTATTGCTCCAACTTCAAATGGATTTATTCCATATGTTGCTAATATTTTATTTACATTTGTGTAATCAATTTCATTTGCTATTGCTGAGTTTAACCATAGGATGTTTCCACCTTTATTTATATAATCCATAATAGCATTTGTTGCTATGTCATCAAAATCTTTATTTGGTGTTGTTATTACTAATGTATTACAATCATCTGGCACTTTTCCTGTTGATAATATGTCTAAACTTGCTATTTCATTAATTTCATTTTGTAGATACATATTTAAATATTGCATTCCACTTGTTAATGAAAATTGGCTATACCCTGTTAAGAAGTATATTTTTGGAACTGTATCTGCTGTTACTGATTTTATTGCTGCTGTTAATTTTTCTTCAGCTATACTAACACTTTCATAAGTTTCTGAATCATATGTATATAAATCACTTGAAGATAATACTTTATATTTATCTCCATTTTCTACTATAATTCCTTCACTTCCACTTTCAATACCATATTTTTCTACTAAATCTGGTCTATCATTTGCTGTTACAGCTTCAACTGATATTTTATCAGTTACTTTTGTGTATTGTCTTGCTAAATCTAATGTAGAATCATCTTCTGAATACCCTACAAAATATATATTTACATTGTTATTATCAAAATTAATATTTCTTATTTGTTCTTTACTTTCTTCTGTTAATGTAAATAGTTTTTGTTCTGTTAAATCAATTGGTGTTAAATTTAATTTTTGCATACACATTGTTATTGCTATAAATATTCCAAGAATTATAACTACTAATAACAATGTTTTTGAGCCATTTATTAACCATCTCTTTTTTATTATTTCTAAAAATTTGTTATTTTTTTCTTCATGCTCTTTTTTAGTCTTTTTTTCTTTTTTCTCTTTATTTTTCAACATTAACCCTCCTTTATTATTTTACACTTTTTCTTCTTTGCATAACTACTGCTGTTAATAATAAACATGTTATTGTAAATGTTATAAATGTTACTGTATCACCTATATCAATTTGACCTTGTGTATATTTATAAAACATATTTATAAATGAATAACTTTCTAAGCTTGAGTTAAACTCTGGTAATACCCATGTTATTATGAAAAATCCTATTGATATTATACCTGCTATTATTTGATTTTCTGTAATACTTGATGATAACATACCAAATGCTATGTATGCCATAACAAATAATAAAAATCCTAATAATGTTGCAAATGTAGTTGTTAATTTTGGTATTCCATAATGGCATAATATTCCAAAATACATAAATGTACAAATTTCTGTTATTACAACAATTGCAAGTGCTGCAATGAATTTTCCTATTACTATTTTTGTTATGCTAATAGGAGATGTAAGTAGCAATTGTTCTGTTCCATTTTTTCTTTCTTCTGCAAATGATCTCATTGTTAATAATGGAATAATAAATGCTAATACTAATATTGTTGGTAATGAATAAAATATATTTTCAAAATTTACATTTCCATACCCTATTACGCTAAAATAAAATGATATACTAAATGCAATTAAAAATACTCCTATAAATACATACCCTATTGGTGTGCAAAAATAAGATTTGAATTCTTTTTTAATAACTGCCCACATTATTTTTCTCCTCCTTCTATTAATTGCATAAATGCATCTTCTAATGTTATGTCTGCTTTTTTCATTTCGAAAATTGTTATATTTTCTTTTGCAAATTCTGAGAATATAACTTTTCTTAGGTCTGTATCTCCATTTGCTTCTATTACGTATTGTTTTGTTCCATCTTCATTTTCTTTTACTAATTTTACATCTTTGATTTCTTCTATTTTATCTTTTATTGAGTCCATTTTTTGTTCTAAATCTTCTACTGTTACATATACAGTGTTGTTGTTATTTACTTTTTTCTCTAAGTTCTCTGGTGTATCTATTGCAACTATTTTTCCTTTATTTATAATTATTACTTTATTACAAATCTGGCTTACTTCAGATAAAATGTGTGAACTAAATATTATTGTATGTGTTTTTCCTAATTCTTTTATTAACTCTCTTATTTCTGTTATTTGCTTTGGGTCTAATCCTACTGTTGGTTCATCTAAAATTAATATTTTTGGTTCTCCAACTAATGCTCCTGCCATACTAACTCTTTGTTTATAACCTCTTGAAAGATTACGGGTTAGCTTGTTTTCTACATTTTTTAGTCCTGTTTGTTCTATTATTTTTTCTACTCTTTCTTTTCTTACTTTTCTATCTACTTTCTTTAATTCTGCCATATATTTTACAAATTCTTTTACTGTTAAATCTGAATATAGTGGCACTCCTTCTGGCATATATCCTATTTGAGATTTTGCTTTTTTAGGTCTTTTTGATATGTCATACCCTTCTACAAGAATTTCTCCTTCTGTTGGTTCAATAAATCCTGTTATCATGTTCATTGTGGTACTTTTTCCTGCACCATTTGGTCCGTAATAGGCCGATTATCTCGCCATCATTAATTTTAAAACTAATATTGTCTACGGCTGTAAAGCTTCCGTATTTTTTTGTGATGTTTTTTACTTCTATCACGAGAATTCCTCCTTACTTTTGTAATTTTTATTATAATATCATTTTCTTTTTTTAAAGTAAAGTAATTCACAAAGATTTCACATTACGGACATAGGAATTAGCTGTTTTTGAAAATTTTTCATTTTTTGTTTATTTTTTCATTGACATTTTATTTTTTTTGTGCTATTATATTTATTGTTCAATGATTTGGGTCAGTAGCTCAGTTGGATAGAGCACGCGCCTTCTAAGCGCGGGGTCGGGGGTTCGAACCCCTCCTGGCCCACCAATGATTGTAACATTGTAAAAAATCGACTTTTAGAGTCGATTTTTTTATTTTGAATAATTTTTTATTTTTTGTGTATAACTAATAATTATACACTATTTTTATTTGCTTTTTTCTTAAAGTATTATAGTATGACCTTTTTCGACATTTTTCTTGTGTTTCATTTGTCATATTACCAATTGGTTCAAATGTCTGCTAACACTTGTTATACTTATAGTGTTATATCTACATAGGAGGCATATAATGGAAAATATATCAAAAGAAGTTATTAATAAGGCTTTAGGAAAAGTTGTTAAAGAATATCGTTTAAAAAACAAATTAACACAAGAAGAAATCGCAGAAAAATTAGAAATTTCTGCTAAATATATATCAAGAATTGAAAATGGTAGTGGTGGTGTAAAAACTGAAACTTTGGTAAATTATATTAATCTTTTAGGTATATCTCCTAATGTTATATTTAAAGATTTAATAAATAATAAAGATTTAAATTTAGAATTAGAATTATCTGAAAAAGCAAGTAAACTATCAAAAGAAAATGTCCAATTTATAATTTCTGTTATAGATTTATTAGAAAAAGATAAAGAAGACATAAATAAATAAAAAATGGGGCTGTAAAAAGTCCCATTTTTTATTTTTATTCATTCCAAAAAGCTTTATAAGTTTCATATGCTGAGTAAATATCAAATTTACTTGTTACTTCATAAGGAGCGTGCATTGAAAGAACTGGTACACCACAGTCAATTACATCTACACCTTTATTAGCTAAAATGTATGCTATTGTACCGCCTCCTCCTATATCAACTTTTCCAAGTTCTGCAATTTGATATCTAATATCATTTTTTTCTAATAAATTTCTAATCCATGCTACATATTCTGCGTTAGCATCAGAAGCTCCTGATTTTCCTCTTGCTCCTGTGTATTTATTCAAGCTTATTCCTTTACCAATAAATCCTGCATTTGCTTTATCTGAAACAGAGGCATAAATTGGATCAAATCCTGCATCAACATCTGATGATAACATTTTTGAATAGCAAAATACTTTGTCTAATAAGTTTGGTCTATTTATTTTTAATTTATTTAATATTTCAGAGATAAAGAAATCAAACATATGTGATTCCATCCCTGTATTTCCCATACTTCCTATTTCTTCTTTATCAGATAAAATACAAACTGCTGTATTTTTTACATTTTCTAATGTCATCATAGCTGCTAAAGATGAGTACGCACAAACTTTATCATCTTGACCATATGCAGCAACCATACTAGAATCAAATCCTAAACTTCTTGCTTTAAATGCTGGTATTACTTCTATTTCTGAACTTGATAAATCAGCTTCTGTAATTCCATATTTTTGATTTAATATATTTAAAATATTTAACTTAACTTTTTCTTTAGCTTCTTTATCATCATATGGTATACTTCCAATTAATACTCTTAAATCTTCTCCATCTATTCCGTTTTTTAGCTTTTTCTCCATTTGTTCTTGGGCTAAATGTGGTAATAAATCTGTAATTGTAAATATAGGATCATTCTCATCTTCTCCAATATTTACTGTAATTTTTTCTCCATTTGTTTTTACTATAACACCATGTAAGCTAAGTGGTATTGTTGTCCATTGATATTTTTTTATTCCACCATAGTAATGTGTTTTAAAATAAGCAAGTTCCGTATCTTCACAAAGTGGATTTGGTTTTAAATCTAATCTTGGAGAATCAACGTGTGAACCAATAATATGAAGTCCATTTTCAATATTTTCTGTTCCTATAACAGCTAAGTACATACTCTTTCCTCTATTAACAAAAAATACTTTATCTCCAGCTTTTAATTCTTCAAATTCATTAATATCTTCGTAGCCATTTTCTTTAGCCATTTTTACTGCCTCAACAATAAATTCTCTTTCTGTTTTAGCTCTGTTTAAATAATTCATATAATCTTTTGTAAAGCTGAATATCGCTTCTTTTTTTCTTATATCTACTGTGTCCCATCCGTTTTCTCTTTTGTTAAATAATTTTTCTTTTAAATTCTCTTCCATTTTATCCTCCTTAGTTTAATTTTTTTTAGTATATCACTTTACTTTTTATTTTTCCAGTTTTTTTAGTATTTATTATATTTTTTTGCAAATAATAAAATTACTAATTATTTTTGGAGGTTTTTTATGAATTCTTTATGGTTATCAACTGCTAATTCAAAAAATTTTGAAACTTTAAATACTAGTTTGAATACTGATGTATGTATAATTGGTGCCGGAATATTCGGTCTTTCCTGTGCTTATTATCTTTCAAAAGCTGGTTTAAAAGTTATAGTTTTAGAAAAAGATTCGATAGGAGAAAAAACAACTGGACATACTACTGGAAAAATCACTTCTGCTCATGGACTTTTTTATAACTACTTGGTTAATAATTTTAATGAAACTTTTGCTCATGATTATTTATTTGCAAATGAAGAAGCAATTTCAAATATAAAAAATATTATAGATACAGAAAATATTAAATGTGATTTTGAATATAAATCTAATTTTATATATACAACTAACAAATCAGAAGTAAATCAAATAAAAGCAGAAGTTGAAACTGTTAATTATCTTGGTTTTCCTGCTAACTTTGTTACAAAAACTGGCCTACCTTTTGAAATTGCTGGAGCTATTCAATATAAAAATCAAGCACAATTTAATGTAATTTCTTATTTAAATGGCTTGTGTAAAGCAATTTTGAATAACAGTGGTAAAATATTCACACATTCTACTGTTATTGATGTAAAAAACACTGGTTCATCTTATATAACTTCAACTTTAGAGGGTAATGTTGAATCGAAATTTGTTGTATTAGCATCTCATTTTCCTTTTTTAAATTTTCCAGGAATGTATTTTACCAAAATGTATCAATCAAGTTCTTATATTATTGGAATTGATTCTAAAAAAACATTGTTTAATGGAATGTATATTAGTGCTTCCTCCCCTATTTATTCTTTTAGAACTGCAAAATATAATGGAAGAAATATTTTACTTATAGGTGGATCAGAACACAAAACTGGAACAATCGTAAATTATAACGAAACTTATGGAGCATTAGAAAAGTATGCTAAACAACTCTACCCTAATTGTGAAATTTTATTTAGATGGGATACTAGAGACTGTATTACCTTAGATAAAGTTCCATATATTGGTCCATTTTCTAATGCAATGGAAAATATTTATATTGGAACTGGTTTTAAAAAATGGGGTATGACTACTTCTAATGTTGCAGCAAATATAATTACTGATTATATTTTAGGCAATGAAAACAAATATGCTTATTTATTTGACTCAACCCGTATGCAACCAATAAAAAATAGAGTTGAATTTAAAAATATTTTAACCGAATCCGTAAATTCTTTAGTTTTAAATAAGTTTAAAACTCCTAAACTTACTTTTGATAATATATCTAATAATTCTGGTGGAATAATTGAAGTAAATAATCAAAAAGTAGGTATTTACAAAGATACTTCAGGCAATATTTTTGCTGTAAAACCAGTATGTTCTCATTTGGGATGTTTACTATCTTGGAACGATGCTGATAAGACTTGGGACTGCCCTTGCCATGGTTCTCGATTTGACTATATGGGAAAAAATCTTTATGACCCGGCTATTAAGGATTTAGAAAAGTACAATTTATAACAGATTTTTAACTTTTTTAGCATTTTTTGTTGACTTATTTTACTGTTTTTGCTACAATTTGCTTATAAATTCATATATTTATATATTTTTTATTTATGAACTAGATTTCTTCATTCGTGATAATCTAGTTCTTTTTACTATAAACATGTTAAAAGAGGTAAAATTATGAGCAAAAGAAAAAGAAATAATAAAACAAAATATTTAAAATTTATATCATCAATAATATGTTTAGTCTGTATTTTAATTTATGGCTTCATAATGCAAAATACAGAAAATACTAATAATGCAAATGAAAATATCTCACAAAATCAAAATGTAACTTTTGACTTATCTTCAATTCCAGAATATTCTTCAAGTCCTTATGTTGAAATAAATAATAATATTCCATACTTTGAAGAAAAAGACTATACTACTAAGAGTTTTGAAAATTATAGTGAATTAGATGTTCTTGGTAGATGTGGAGTTGCTTTTGCAAATGTATGTACAGATATAATGCCACCCGCTGGAGATAAACGCGGAGATATAAGTTCGGTAAAACCTTCTGGTTGGAAGCAAAAAAAATATAATGGAGAATATTTATATAATAGATGTCATTTGATTGGTTATCAATTATCTGATGAAGATGCAAATAAACAAAATTTAATTACTGGAACACGTTATTTAAATGTTGAAGGAATGTTGCCTTTTGAAAATAAAGTTGCAGATTATATAAAATCAAATAAAAACAATCATGTTCTTTATAGAGTACATCCAATCTTCAAAGGAAATAACCTTGTAGCTAGTGGTGTTCAAATGGAAGCTTGGTCTGTTGAAGATAATGGACAAGGTGTATGTTTTAATATTTACTGCTATAACGTTCAACCCGGAATAGTTATAGATTATTCAACTGGTGAAAGTCAAATTTCTGCTAAATAAAATTTATAAAAATCATTGTAATTTTATGTAAAATGATATATAATCACTTCTAGTTTTATTCTTACTACTATTTTTCAATAGTAGTTTCCCTACACAAAAATTTAAAAAGCGAAGGAGTGATTGCATATTGAATTTAGATTTAGTAAATGATTTATTTAGTAATTTAAAGGAGAATAAATTAGTGCAAAATTTTATGAAAGAATTATCAAATTATTTAGAAAAAAATCTATCTAATAATAATTTTAGTTCAAATAGTTGGATTGATTTATCAAATGATGATTTAACTATTTTTGATACTAAAATAACTACAAAATTTAGAGATGAAATGTTAGTTGAAAGAAATAATATTTTACAAAATTATGCTAAAAATATTAATGACGCTGATGATATTTTTTACATTTATTCTATTAATTCTAATAATAAAAACTCTTATAATTTATATAATTGTAGAACTAATGAGATTGTTACAAAATCTATTGATAATCTACCTAATGGTTCTAAACTTGGAAGTATTTTGTCTTATAAATCTGGAAGTTTTATTTTAGATAATGGAACAACTGAAATGCTTGGAAATGAGATAGTTTCTATGATTAAAGATAAGATTATTGAGCAAAATGATTTTTTAGCTAATAATAGAATTGAAGGTCATATTTACGAAGTTGGTGAAAAGTCTTCTGGCCGTGTATGGTTATATGATTTGAATAGTGTTAATGGTGGCAGTGATGGTATTGAAGAGGTTGAATTTCCTGCGGAATTGTATGATAGAGTTGATGAAAATGATAGAGTTGTTTTTAGAGATGGTGAGTACAAAAATATCGAAAATTAATAAATTTGATTTATTTCAAATCTTATGATAATATCTACACATAATTTTTTTACTTCCTTTAGATAAAGGAGTTAATATAGATGTAACTTATTAACAATATTATGCACGTCAATTGACAGGAGGAAAATCATGTATAAAGACTGTCATGTTCACACCAAAATCAGCCATGATGGAAAATCATATATTATAGAAATAATTAAAAGATATAAGGTGCTTGGCTGTAAGATTATAACAATTGGTTCTGATGCTCACAATTCAGATGATTTAGCAAAAGATTTTGATTTGGTTTATGATATTTTGCGTTCGCTTAATATTAAAGAAATTGCAGTCTTTCATAACAGAATACCTGATTTTATTAGTATTAAATAATTATTATATCAGGTAATTGAATTTTAACCGGCTCACTAGAATAGTGAACCGGTTTCTATTTTTCAATTTTTATTTTGATAAAAAAATAAGCAGTAAATTATATTTACTGCAAAAATATAGTCAAGGTAACGAGAGTTTGTTTTTGAGAGTCGCTTATTTTCTAGCACTTTGACATTTTTTTGAATATACTTTGAATGCGATTAAATTGATTTTTTGTTTTTTTCATTAACTTTCCATAAAAAGTATAATTCATTTTCTTCAATGGGTTCTTCACTTGATAAATTAGCTATGTCTCTTATTCCTGTGCTTATTCCTAATAAAGACATTAATCCGGTTATTCCGTCAAATGAAAAATGATTATATATACCAACAGAGCATATTATAGAAGTTAATCCTACATCTATTCCAATTTTCCTTATTAAATGCTTTTTATTTTTTTTCAATACATTATTCATTTTATTTATTTCTGGTTGAATTAAATCATTATAAGCCTCTTGATAATCTTTTTCTGTTTTCAAATCACTAATTTTAATCATCTCTCGTAGTTTATCTCTATATACAAGAAACGAATCATAATCATTATCTCTTATTTTTAGTAGATTTTCAAGATCTACATTTTGGATTAATGGAAGAACAGGTTTTATATAATTTAAAGTGTTTTTATTAGCTATATTATCTTGTCCTAATTTTTTCATTATTAGAGTATCTATAGGTCTATTAGTTAAATAAGTTGTTTTTAAAGATTCGTTGTAAATATTATGCAAAATAAAGTCATTAATTATTGGGTCTAATATATAGTCTACAATCCCTAATTCTTTTAAAGTTTCAAAAGGTAAAGATACATTTGTGGTTTTTGGATATTTTTTTAAGCATTTTGGGTTTCCTTCTATTCTATAAAAAGTATCATCCGGTAGTATTAAATTAGATTTTGGTTCTACATGTATGAATAAATTTTTAAGTTTAGTATCTGTAGAAATTTTAAAATCTTTTTTCATTTCATTTGTTATATATTCTTTTATTTGTTTTTCTTGCTCAAATAATTTTTTTTCTTTTTCGATTTCTTTTTTTAAGCATTCTTTACAAAGAAGCATATGAAATGTGTAAAATTCTATAATTTTTCTTAGAACTAACGGCTTTATATACAATAATAATACAATATCTGTACATAATCTGTATCTATTTATAGGCAATTTATGGTGTGTAAACTGTTGATAATGATAGTCTATTGGAGAAGGAATTATTACTTTTTCTGCATAGAGTGTTGCAAAAAAAGACAGTTCACTTAGATTTTTTAGCTTACAATCAATGCATGAGCAAGGATATGCACTTCCAGATAGACTTGCATTAGTTGAAAAGTTAAATAAAGAATCTCCTGATACATGACTATTGTGGATGCACTTAAATATAAACTCTACCAACCCTTGTAGATCCTCCTCTGGTAAATTATAAATTGTATCAAAAATATTATCTATATTGTTAAATTTTAAATCATCGAAATGATTGTACATATCTTCTACATCTAACATATCTTATTATCCTTTATATCCAAACTTCTCCATTCTTTCTTTTTCTCTAGTAGACAATTCTTTCAACCATTCATCAAAACCATTACTATTATTATTTCTTAAAAATTCAAAATACTTTACTCTATCTTCTTTTGCTATAACGACAGGTGGTAAATTATTTTTTAACAATTCATAATTTATAAGTAATCTACCTGTTCTACCATTTCCATCTTCAAAAGGATGTATCCTTTCAAACTCGATATGATATTTAGCAATTTTGGTAAATATATCTTGCTCATCGTGATTATAATTGTATATATAATACATCATCAAATTTGGTACTTTCTCAGGTTCAGGTGGGATATGTTCACTACCTTGAATAAATACTTGGACAGTTCTATAACCTTCTGTATCTTTAATATCTCTATTTATAGTTTCATTTAATTTTTTAATGAACCTTTCATCAAATCCTTCATTATTTTGCAAATTCTTAAAAACTAATTCTAATGCCTTTTTATGGTTAATAGCTTCGTATATTTCTCTAGGTTCTTTTCCTTCTATTTTAAAGCTATTGTCATTATAAAGAATAGCATAAGTTTCAGCATAAGTAAGTGTACTTCCTTCAATAGCATTTGAATGATAAGTACTTCTTGTAATTAAATCTTCTAAATAATCTTTATTATTTAAAATAAATTCTAAAATAGTCATAATCTTCCTCTTTTCTATAATCTTTTCATTATATATATACTCTCCATCAGTTAAAACTGTTTTAGGCAAATGTAATTAAATATAATAAGTATATTTATTTTTTTATATATAGCATCAATAATTTTACAATTTTGTAAAGTTGTATTTATCTTTAATAGCATATATATTAAGTGTATCTCTATCTGTTTCATCTACAAATACATCTGGTGTTCTTCCAAGTAAATAATCCATCGAAACATTAAAAATTGTAGCTAGTTTTTTATAGTTTCTATATTGGGCACTCTCATATCTAATTCATATTTTGATATTGCTGCAGATTCTACTCCCAATTTGGTAGCAATATCTTTTTGAGTGAAACCATTTTTTCTCTTAAATACTTTATTCTTTCTCCGTTTGTCATAGTTTTTGCGCCTTCTTAATTTATGTATAAATTTTATCATATCCATTTTAGAAAATCAATAATTGTTGATAATTAAATATTTTCTAAATAAAAATTTTAGTGAAGAACTTAAGAAAGAATTAGTAAAACAAACTATGAAAAAATATGTATTACATAATAAAGATGGTTCAGCAGAAGAATTATTAAAATATAAATTAGATTATATTTTTGAAAATATAAATAAATTAACTGATTATAAAGTTACTATGAATTATCTAGAAAATATTATTTGTATGTTGCTAAAAATATATTATCTCCGGAAAAATGCTCAAGAATACAATCTTATGTAGCTACTACAGGAAACGATTTATGATGAACTTGAATTATAACTGTATAAACTATAATTTGAATACAATATTTAATGCAATAACACAAATATAGAGGAATTTTGAAAAAGTTAGGAAAATAAAAAAGGCTAAAATTAGCCTAAAAACAAATTAAGGAGCTTGTAAAAAAGCTCCTTTTTATGGTCGAGGCGACAGGGATCGAACCTGCGACCTCATGGTCCCAAACCACGCGCGCTACCAACTGCGCTACGCCTCGAAATATTATTTTTTTGCTCAACGCTTATATATAATAGCACATATTTTAGAGATTTGCAACAATTTTTGCAAATTTTTTTGCAAAATCTTCAAAAATATCTTGAAAATTATTCCAAAAGCAATTATAATATTGTGTATGCACCAGTAGCTTAGTTGGATAGAGTGTTCGGCTACGAACCGGAAGGTCGGGGGTTCGAATCCCTCCTGGTGCACCAAATATAAAAAGTCATACAAATATTGAATTATCAATGTTTCGTATGGCTTTATTTGTTTAAAAGACTGCATTAGTACTGCAATATTCACTCTTCTAAAAATCCACTAATTCTAAAATATCTTTTTCTGTTAATTTATCAAACTCAAATGAAAATTCTCTCATTTCATTATATAAATCACTTGATTGAACACTGCATCTAATTGGTAAACCATTATCTTTACTTATATAAATATAATCATTATTTCCAGCTTGATAATTATATAAATTTGTAAATCTATAGCATTTAATTCCATTACATGTTGTTTCTTTAATACTAGCAAATAAATAATTTTTTAAATAATCATATGGACTCATCAATTTTAAATAATAACTTGTTGGTGTTATTGGCATAATTGAATTTTTTTCTGTTGAGGTACTAACATGATTCTCTCCATTATATATTGTATTTATTTTTGCAACTTGACCATCATAAAATTCTTTTATTATTAATGTATTCTCCCCTGTTTTTCTATTTATATTTTTTAATGTTCTAAAATAAATATTATTATAATTATAAGAATCTATAATAGTAATTTCGTTTTCCGTGTACTGATAATACTTTGAATAATAATTTGTAGATTTTTCATAACTATTTGATTTAGAAATTAAATTATTAATTATTATTGCTTTATTTATTGTTATTACTATTAAAACAAGAATAATTATTATGATTATATATTTTAAAATATTAAATTTCAAATTAAATTTTTTTGCATAATTAATAAAAATTTTATCATCTTCATTTACTTTATTTTCTGTTTTATAATTTTTTAATAAATCATTACATTTTTTACAGTTTTCAATATGTTTTTCTATAAATTCGTTAGTATCATTATTAGTTAATTTTTCTATATAATTTGGTAATAAATCTCTTATAATATTACACTCTTTTTCATTTTTCATAGTAATCCCTCCTTTAAATTTTCCTTACCTCTAAAAAAAGTAGTACGTGCCCAATTTTCGCTTTTATTAAATAAATCGCCAATTTCTTTAAATGATAGATTTCCGTGTATTCTATACAAAATAACTAATCTCGTAGTTTTATCTAATTTTTCAATTTCATTATATAATTTTCTTTTTTCATCATTTAAAATAATATAATCTTCAACAATATAGTAATTTTTTAAATTTTCATTATCGCTTAATGGAATTATATTAATTTTTTTGTTATGTCTAACTTCGTTTAATAAGAGATTTTTTGCTATTTGACAAAGCCATGTTGATATTTTAGATTTATTCTTAAAGGTATGTATTTTTGTAATTGCTTTATAGAATGTTTCTTGAGCTAAATCTTCTGAAATATCTGCATTGTTAGTTAAAAATAATAAATACTTATAAACTAGTTTAAAATAGTCATTATAAATTTTTTCAAAATCATTCATTTTCTTCTCCTTTTGTATATTAGACACTTAATAAGACATTTTGTTACAAATTTTTTATAATATTTTATTATACATCAAAACACATTAAAAATGTTGATTTTTCAATATTTTTAATGTGTTTTGAACTTAACCAATTTGATATTCTATTCTCCCTTTTCTTGGAATAAAAAATTTCCATCATACTCATTTTGTTCAACTTCTTGTCCATTTTGACTAAATAAAAATTTGCCTTCTATTTTATTGTTTTTACTTTTTAAATTTAAATAAAGTACTAATATCGTGCAAAAAGCAATAGCTATAACAATACTTAAAGTCAATAAAATTTTATTTAATTTATTCATATGTATTTTCTCCTTTTTTCTATATTTAAATTATATCATTAAAAAATAATAATTAATAGTATTTTTATCTAATCTCCGGATTTTCCTCCAAAATTTTCTCTACAATATCATCATTAATACTAAAAGGAACAACATAACCCTCCAATAAATTAGCTTTTTCTTTTAAACTCTCATTAGCAGAATTAACATATATTCTAGATTTTCCCTTACCATTTTTAGCCTCTTGAACCAAATTAGAAACAGGTGAATTTCCATCAAAAGCAATAACTATAGAAGTTCTTCTTTCAAAAATCTCGTAATTAAAACTTTTATATATACCAAATTCATCACTTTCTGTAGAAATACAAACTCCATTTAATCTTTTATCTAATAGACGTTCTTTTACTTCTTCAGAAATTGTTTTGGGTATAATTGCATCAACTTCAAACTTTTTATTTATTTCTTTTTCTATATCAAGTATCTCTTTTTCATACCCTTTCATTTGATGGCCAATTACAAAATATACTTTATCACTATCTACATTTTGCATTAATTTCTTTAATAGCTCTTTTCCATTTTTTTCAACTTTTGTATCTCTGTTTCTAGCATTAAAGCTTCCCCCAGCTATTATGATTGGCATTTTATCTGTAGGTAATTTTACAATTTTATCTTTTAGAGCTATTTCAGATAATATGTTGTTATTTAATCTTAATTTCATTTTATTAGATTTGCTTTCCTCTTCTATTTCATCTTCTAATTGTAAAATTGCTTCTCTAATTGTTCTTCCGTTTAAGAATTCTTTAAACTTTTTGCTTTTTTCTTTAAAATATTTCTCTTGATGTTCAATAATTTCATCTTCAACTCTTCTCATTTTCATAAAATCTTCATTTGTTAAACCTAATAAATTTTGCATGGCTAATTGTTCATCAATTGTATCTGTTCCATAAAATCCAAATCCATCTGTTCCTTGTACACATTTAATATCGTTCTCTAAATACCTTTTTAATGGATGTTTTTCAAGCTTACTTAAATTATTTAATCTAACATTTGATGTTAATTGAAATTCAAGTACAGCCCCTGTTTCTTTCATTTCTTCTATTAATTTTTTACCTTCTTCTGTGTCTAAATCTTCAGTATATAAACCATGTCCTAGTCTAAATCTAGGCATCTTTTGCCCTGGCTCTAATCCATCTTTAATACATTGTATTGATTTTTTTACATTATCTCTTAAACTGTCATTTTCTCCTGCATGGATTCTTATGGTATAGCCATTATCTTCTTTTGCTACATATTGTACAATTTCCTTTATTACTGGACTTAATTCTGATATATCATTTATTTCTTCTCCTATAAAATCACTTCCAACAACATAAGGACTTTTTGATACTGCTTTTAATACATTCAAATTTTCTCTTAAATAGTTTTGATTTGTTAAATTGTCTTTTATTATTGTTAATGGTATTCTTCTTATAGCTACTAAAAATCTAATTTTCACGCCTGTTTCTTTTTCTATTTGAGGCATAATTTCATCTAATTCTTCTAGTAATTCTATTGCATGTATTCCTTTTTTAGTTAAAACCGTATCTGCTATTTCAACATAATAAATTCCTTGTCTTTGATATTCTCTTGCAATCCATAAAAGTTTATCTTGTCTTAAATTATTTTTGCAATATGGACTTTCTTTTTGTTTATCTTCTAACATTTTTAATGTAATTGATTTTATATCTTTGTCTGGTATTTGTTTTATTAAATCTGAATTTAATTCTATTTTTTCTTTACTTTCTGTACCCTTTGCAAAAACATATCTATAAATATATAATTTTTCCAAATTTGTAAATACAGCTTGTCCATCTTTTAATATTTCTAGGCTTTTACTTATTTTTTTTAAATTTTCTGTTGCATTTTCTAAATTATTTAATATAAAATCAGCAAAATTTATAAATGTGTTATCATCTATTTTTCTTGTTAAATATTTTCCTTTTAAATCAGAATCAACAAATAATTTTTCAACTTCTTCTCTTTGTTTGTAAATCTCTTCTTCTTGTTTTTTACTTAAAGTTAATCCTAATTTTTTTATATAATATAATGGGTATCTAACTTGATGTACAAGTCCTAATGCAATTAAACAATCAGATGGTAACATTGCATTCATATGTGTATGTAAATCTGTTCTAAATTTTGCTTTTTTTAATATATAAGATTTTACTAATGTTTCGTTTATACTAAAATTATAGTTTTTTGTTTGTGACATCAATGTTTTGCTAATTGCCGGAATTGTAGCTTTTATTGCTACTCTTCCATCTTTATAAATATTTGCAACTTTTATTCCACCCATTCTAAAAATATAAACTTCTTCATTGTCTCCATTTATGCTTGCTGGTATTGTTCCTTTTATTATTTTCATATTTTTTTCATTTTTTATAGTTTTCAAGCCACAAATTCTTGCTAAGTTTGTTATTAAATTTCCTGTATTATGGTTTGGTGTCTCTAATATATAAGTTAATTCATCCTCTTTTTCTTCAATTAAATTTACAACTATATCTTTTTCTTTATCTAAATAAAATCTACTTGCAATCTTTGATTTTTCCATTTTTCCCTCCTCATTAATATATTGTTCCATTTTCTTCACTATATCTTTTAAAGGTTTCCAGACATTCTTCTCTATCTAATTGTTTTAAACAAATCAAATCTTTATTATTTCCCTTTAAATAATCATAAATAATATCATCTCTAAACCCAATATTTCCCGCATCTTCTTTAGTACAACCATAATATACTTCTTTAATATTAGCCCAAATTATTGCAGATAAACACATTGGACAAGGTTCGCAAGAGGTATATAAAATATAATTTGATAAATCGTAAGTATTTAACTTTTTACATGCTTCTCTTATTGCAACAACTTCAGCGTGTGCAGTCGGGTCATTATTTTTTATTACTTTATTATTTCCGTTTGAAATAATATTTCCTTCTTTGTCAGTAATTATAGCACCGAAAGGCCCTCCCTCTTTATTTTTTATTCCATTATCAGCATTTTGCTTTGCTTTTTCCATATATATATTCATAATTTTTCCTTCTTTCTATTAAAATTATATTATATTTTTGTAAATCCATCAATTAAAATCATAAAATTATTTTTATTTAATATATTTTTATGAGGTGTTTTTGATGATTATTAAATCTTATAAAATAAATAAAAAACTCACTTCTATTACTTTTTTATTAATAATTGCTGTAACTTTTGTAAGTTATTATTTTTTTAACTCAAAATCTGCTACATCTAGTTCTTATATTTTTTGGAATGATGAACAAAATAAGGTTTCAGAAAATAATAATTTTATAAAATGGGTAGATTTTAAAATAACTTATGAAGCTTTAGATAAAACTTCTAAATTAGATATAAAATCTCATAATTCAGAGTCTACTATTAAATATAATTGGATTGAATTATTAGCTTATTTGGCTTGTAAAAATGGTGGTAATTTTAAAAACTTTAAGCAAAATGATTTAACCAAATTAATAAATCAATTAGATAGTGGTTCCACAATGGAAGATTTAACAAAAAATATGAAATATTATTCTTACTATTATGAAAGCTATTCTGCTGTTTTAGGTGGATTTATTGGTAATTATTCAATAGAAGTTCCTGATGAAAATGGAACTACTCATTTTGAAAACAAGTATGGAATTAAAGCATTCTTACCTATCGCAAAAAATTATAGTTTCAGTCATTATGATGATTTTGGAGCTTCTAGGTCATATGGTTTTAAAAGAACTCACCTAGGAAATGATTTAATGGGAAATATTGGTACTCCAATAATTGCTGTTGAGTCTGGTACTGTTGAACATTTAGGTTGGAATCAATATGGTGGTTGGCGTGTGGGTATTCGAAGTCTTGATGGAAAAAGATATTATTATTATGCTCATTTGAGAAAAAATCATCCTTTTGTTAATGGTCTATGTGAAGGTGCTAAAATTAATGCCGGTGATGTTATTGGTTATTTGGGTATGACAGGTTACAGCACTAAGGAAAATGTTAATAATATTAATATTCCTCATCTTCATTTTGGTATGCAATTAATTTTTGATGAGTCTCAAGTGGATGGTAATAATGAAATTTGGATTGATGTTTATAATATTATTGAGTTTTTGAGAAAAAATACTTCTTCTGTTTTTATGAATAATGATGAAACTAAGGATTTTTCTAGGAAATATAATTTTAAAGATTTGGATTAATTGAAAAAGCACATAATTAAAGTGCAATTTTTTCACTTTAAAACGTAGAAATTGCACTTTATTATAAATTCTAACTTACTATTTTTATTAAATTTCTTTTATAACTTTACACGGATTTCCAACTGCTACACTATTTGATGGAATATCTTTAGCTTTATATCTATCTTTTATTAATTCTCTATCATAGTTAGCATCATATAATTCTCCTGCTAGCATTTTATCTTTTTCTGACATAGTTTTCCTCCGTTCATTGCAATATATTTCTATTTTATTTATTATAGTTTTTATTAATTTCTCTTGGCTTTTTATTTATAAATATCTTATAATAAATATATGAAATGACAAATCCACAAACGTGGGTTTTGCCGATAGATATAAAGTTCACATCTAATCGTCAATTTGCAGATGTGAACTTTTTTTATTTATGTAAATTTCAATAATTGATTTTCTCATTTTATCACATCAACATTATTACTTTTTACTATTGAGTCTAATTGAGCTATATAATTATCAGCTTCTTGCCTAGATTTAAAAATAATTATCTTACATTTTTCTTTATATTTATTTAATAATTCATAAATTTGTAGTAATTTTTCATTAGCAAATTTAACAATACTTTGTTCAAAATTTGCATCTAATTCTTTCTCTATCCATGGTAAATCATCTCTCTTTTTACCAATACGTGATTTTGCTCCTTCTAGACAAATTTCAGTTGGAAAATCTAATAAAAACACTGTATTACATTCTTTTAATCTCATTTCTAATGTTCTTTGATAATTTCCATCTATTATCCAATCATCATTTTGAAATATATTTTTAAATTTTTCTTCAAGTTCTTCTTTAGTTATATGTGTACCATCTTTTTTGTGATATAACATATCAATGTGATATACTGGCAAGTGCATTACATTACTTAAATTTCGTGAAAACATACTTTTTCCTGCACCAGGACACCCAATAACAATTATTTTAGGCATATTTTATTCCTCCTCATAAAATATTTAAGTATTTTTTATAAAATAATGGACGTTCCAGTTTTTTTCTAATATTCCATCATAGCTTTTTCTTAATTCATAATTTATCCTTATTTTCAACTTCTAAGAAAACTTGTCCTTTCATTGCTGCATTTAAAACCTTTTTTAATTTTTCCTTATTACTAAACCAATTTATTTTTTCTATAAATTCATTAAAGTTACACCATTTATAATCTATATTTTCTTCATTTAATATAATATCATCTTTATTTACAAAACTTATATAAACATATTCATCACATTTTAATCCTAAGGATTCATATTCTAAAATCCAATTTAAATATAAATTCTGATTTGTTATTAATCCAGTTTCTTCAATTACTTCCCTTTTAACTGTTTTTTCTCTATTCAAATCAAAATCTTCACATCCTCCTGTTACAGTATACCAAAAGGACTTTTTAAATTGTGGATCATTTCTACTTCCTTTTAATAATAATATTTCATTATATTCATTTACTATAAAAGTTAAAATCTTATCCATTTATATCACCAATCCTATTATATTTATTTAACTTTTTTTCACAATATGGGTTAATCCTTTAAGATATTCTTCATTAATTAACATATCTTTAATGTTACTAGGCCTTAAGTCTATCTCCTTTAGCTCTTCTAAAGTAACCCATTTAAAATTTAATAACTTTTCTTCTCCTTTATCATTTTCTATTTTTTCACAATCTTGCATTGGTAATTGTTGTTTCGGTTTTATTATATAGTAAAACTCTATTCCATGACATTTTTTATTATTTCTCGTCCAAAAATTTTCTTCTATTGAAAATAATTTTGCTTCTTTAACATCACACCCTATTTCTTCTTTTATTTCACGAATAACAGCTTGCTTTGAATCTTCTCCAATTTCGATATGTCCTCCTGGTATATGATAATAAGGTGTTTTATTCACTCTCATAATTAGGAATTTATTTTCTTGTTTAATTATTCCACAAGTTCTTACATGAAATTCCTCTGTTTCAGTTTTAATTTTTAAATCCATAATAGCCTCTCCCTTTTTATTTTTAATTATACTATTTTTTCAATCTCTCTTAATTTTTTATCTATTTGCTCTATTGATATTGGTCCTTCTCTTAATATTCTTATTTCATCAGAAGTACAATCTACAATCGTACTACCTTTTGAAAAAACAACATCTCCTTCCACCATTCCGTCTAACAGTGGACAACATTTCTCTATTTCATCTAAATTAGTACATTCCTTTTCCCCACTTTGGTTTGCACTTGTCATAAACACTGGACATCCTAATTTTAAAATTAGTTTTTCTACTGATTTTGATGTTGCCATTCTAACTGCAATTGTATCTTTTCCATTTGTCACATACTCTGGTAAATTCTCATTTTTCTTTAATACTAATGTAATTGGTCCAGGCATAAATGCTTTAATTAATTGTTCTGCTCTCTCATTTACAATAGCTATACTTTTTATCTGTTCTTCATTTGTACACATAACTGGAAATGCTTTATTAAATGGACGTTTTTTTACCTCTATCAATTTATCATGCGCTATCTGTGAATTTATTCTAGCACAAATACCAAAAACAGTATCTGTTGGAACACTAATAACTCCGTTATTTTTTAATATTTGGACTAATTTATCAATTTCATCTTGTTTATATCTTTTTATCATCTTTTTTCCTCTTTTTATTTTATTATATTATATATCTTTATAAGGATATTTTATATCTATACATACATATTTTTTTAATTCATCAGTAGTATATTTAAAATCTTTTTCATCAAATTTTTTACTTAATTCTTCTATTTTATTGTCGTCTACAAATAATATTGAATTATATCCAAAAGTAGTTATAGGCTTCATATTTTCTAAATTAATATTTTCATTTTGGGCCTTATTTTCAAGTGTATATATATCTTTATTATAAAATCTCCATTCGTTTTCATTATCACGAGAATATATTTTATCAAATACATTTTTAAATTCTGGTATTAATTTAAAAAATCTATCTACCCAAACGTTTCTTGCTGTTGTGCATAATATAATATCAATATCTTGTTTTTTTGCTTCATATAATTTTTTAAGTAATATATCTAAATTAGGTCTTAATACCATTTACATTTGATTACCTACATCATATATACTTTGATATATTCCATGTTCTAATGTTTCATCTAAATCTAATATAATGACTTTTTGGTTTTTTTCCATATATTTTGCTCCTTTTATAGAATATTTTATTACAAAAATTTTTTAATTCAAATATGATATTGTCGTAATATAATAACTCTCTCTTATATATTGTAATTTGTTGCTCTACTTGTTTTCGATTAAATCGGTATAATATATAATTTTTTTACCTAATTTTTTTGCATAATCTATTTCTAAATTTGTACTTTCTCCAATATAATTATTTATATTTACTACCAATATAGCATCTGATAATTCTATTCTTTTAAAATGTGCCTCTTTTAATTTTATTAATTGCTCTTTGGTTCTCTCAATATCCTTTGATACTGGATATACTGGTGTAAGAATACAATATCCTTCTAATGCCATTTTTTCAGCAACTGTCATCATCTCTTTTTGAAATTTTAAGCTTCCACATAATGTAATTACTTTCATTATAACTCCTCTAATTTATAATTTCTTTTTAATTCCATATACTTCATATGCATTTTCTGTTGTTTTTTTTACAACTTCATCTTCTGGTATTCCTTTGATTTCGGCAATTTTTTTAACAATATAATTTAGATACAACGAATTGTTTCTTGAGTTTTTTTCAAAAGGTTCTGGTGGTAATACTGGACTATCTGTTTCTATAACAATTTTATCTATAGGAGTAATCCTAACAGTTTCTTCCACATCTTTATATCTTGTAACAGGTCCACCAACTCCCAAATAATAACCCATTTCAACAAATTTCTTTGACATTTCTGGAGTTCCAGAATAACAGTGCATTATTCCTGCTTTTTTTACTGCATTTTCTTTTAGAATTTTGTATACATCTTCTTGTGATTCTCTTGAATGTATTATTATAGGTAATTCATATTTATTTGCTAATTTTATTTGTTCTAAAAAATATTTTTTTTGTAATTCAACAGGATAATCAAAATGATAATCTAACCCAGTTTCTCCAATTGCAATTAATTTTGAATATTTATTTTTTAATTCATCTTCAAATATATGCTCAATTTGGTCTAATGAAGTTTTCTTTTCAACTTCCATTGGATGTATTCCAACTGAATAATACATATTTGAATATTCATTAGAATATTCTTTTACTTTCATAGCTGAATCTAAATTTATTCCTATATTAACCAAACCACATAGAGTTTCATTAAATTTATTAAATAATTTTCTTCTATCCTTATCAAATTCTTGCCAATCATAATGAGCATGAGTATCAAAATATAACATATTATTTCCTCCTTTTTCTTTGATATTATATTGCTAAATTTAGAAAAAAGCAAGGTATCATTTGACACCTTGCCTAATTGCATATCAATTCTTGGAGAAACCCGGATAAAGCTGTGCTGCAAGAGCATATATCTCATCAAAGTTTCTTTTTTTCTTCAAATCGTACACTGCTACCCAATTGGGCTGTTTTTCAATCTTGTGATAATTATGTCCGATTACATCAAAATGTAATGTATCAAACATATGAACCACAATTTTATTATGCGTACGAGTCTGGATGAATGCATAATCGTAGTTTTGTTTTCTGAGTTCTTCCAGAACCTGTAACAAAGCTTTCTTTGCATATCCTCTTTTCTGGCAATCCGGAAATACATAGATTCCATTTACCTTTGCACATTTTTGTGTGGAAAAATGAACCATCATATATCCGACTGTCTTTTCATCGTCTTTAAGTTCATAAACAACTCTCGTTCCGTCTTTGAATGTTTCCTTGTTTTTCTCAATCCAAGTTGAGTAATACGGATATTCCTCAATGAACTCATCAGTCAAACTCCGCAGACTTTCTTTAATCCTTTCGGATTCCTTCAGCTGAAAAATTTTCATCTTGCATACTCCTTTCCGCTATTCGCTGACCTCATAATTCCAGATATTCAAATGCCCTTTGGCTGGAATCGGCTTTTCAAGTATCTCAACATCTTCCAAAATCCAAGCATATCTTCCCACGCTATATTCTCCGCATAAGAATTCCTGCCTGTCCTTCTGTATCATGTCTAAGAATTCCTGATCCATATATACACAATCAACCAATCTGCATTTGCATATAATGTTACCATATCCCATAGGTACATTTGGAATCAGTTTAAGTAATTCACTTGTGTGCGCATCACTCCTTTTAATTTTTTTATTACTTGCATGAATGTAAAGTTCACCTCTGTAAGATGTTTTCCAACTTCTTGTTTCGATGACCTTCTTTCCCTCTTTAATAAGAGTTGCCCATGGTTCAATAATACTTAAAACTTTCATAGCGTATGACACCTTTCTGATTGATATGTAATTTTTATTTGGAAATAAATTCCATGTTTATATTATACAGCATTATACCTAAAAAATCAATGTTTTACATAACATTTTAGGATTTATGTAACATATTTTTTGAATTTCTTACTGAACTGTAACACATATTTTCTATGAGAATTTTTAACATTACTTTGATTCACCATTGCATATTCCATTGTTGTATCTATTTTAATATGACCTAATAATTTCTGCACTTGTTCTATTGGCATACCTTTATCAATAGCCATTGTTACCATTGTTTTTCTAAATTTATGTGGATGTACTTTATGTTTCAGTAGTAATTTCATCTATTGGAAGATTTATTGTATCTAACATTTTAGTTATATTATCTTTATAGTAATTTAAATGTCTATTTGAGCAACCTTCAATTTCTTTAGATGATATGAATTTATTCAATATATCTGTATTATTCTTTTGTGTTTCTTGCTTTTTGGTTTATTCTTTGGTTATTGTCTAAAAAATTTTCTGCTGCATTAATTACTTTTTATACAAATAATTCTCTCATGACAATTACCCCCTTACATTTTTTTGATTGTTTGCAGTATATATAACTCTATCTATATTATACAATATTTAATTGACATAATAAAAGATGAGCATATTTTATATACCCATCCAAATGTTTATATTTTTTGTTCAAATTTCAATCTCAGCGACAAATTACTATTTTTTAAAACTATTAAATTGTATTTTTTATTATAATCTTTAGTACAAAATAATTCAACAAAAAACTCATATTAATCTTATAGAAAATAAATTAATAATATTAATTTACTTTTTTCCGCAACACAACTTTAATTACTTTATTAACTTTTCCTCTAGTAATATTAAGTTCTACAACATCTCCTACATTTTTTGTATAAATATACTCTCTCAAATCATTCATTGTATTAATTTCCTTATTATCAACAGTATTAATAATATCACCCTCTTTTAACTCAGTATTGTATGCAGGTCCATTTTTATTAATTTGAGCAACATAAATTCCTTTTGTAAATGTAATAATATTATTATCTAAATATGGTATAACATCTTTATCATACACATAAATTCCTAAAGTTGGTTGTTCAAATTTTCCTGTATTTTTAAAACTCTCAATCACACCTTTAACAACATTTATTGGAATAGCAAAACCAATCCCATCAGCCGAAGATATTTTTACTGTATTAATTCCTATAACTTCCCCATTTGGATTTATTAGAGGACCTCCACTATTTCCCGGATTAATTGTTGCATCTGTTTGTATTAAATCTGACATATATGATGTACTATTATTTTCCTCTAATTTTATACTTCTATTTTTGGCACTTATAATTCCTGATGTAACTGTTCTTCTAAACTCAAATCCTATAGGATTTCCTATTGCATATACATTTTCTCCTACTTTTATTTTACTTGAATCTCCTAGGTTAATAGTTGAAAGATTTTTGGCATCAATTTTTGTTAATGATAAATCCAAGTCAGAATCACTCCATACAACTTTTCCCTCTTGTTTTTTTCCACTTTCCAAAGTTATATAACAAGTACTAAACTTACTCCCTGTTACGTGTTCATTGCTAAGAATGTAGCCATCTTCTGCTACTATAATTCCTGTTCCTATTCCTAATGCATCTTCATTGCTAGTTGAAAATATTGAATTTCCATTACTTTTTAATTTTGATATTCCTACAACACTTCCCATTGCTTTTTCTAACATAATTGAAATTTTTTCGCTGTTTTCTATTACGTTTTCCACAGTTTGTTCATTTGCTGTGGAAATTGTTCTTTCTGTTTTGTAATCTGCTTGATTTATTTCTATATTTGTATATGTATTGTATAAAAATATTATTATTATAAATGTAATTGCTATAATAAGTGTTGATTTTATTATTTTTTTAGCTTTATTTTTCTTTTTTCTTTTTGACATTTTTATCACCTTATTTTTATTTTTGACGTATTTTATTATTTTAAACAAACATTTATTATTTTCATAAAATATTTTGTGCCAAATATCTACTTTTTATTACGTTTTTCTTGCTTTTTCTATTTTTTAATTATATAATCGTCTTGTATAATTAAAATTTTTTATAAAAGGGTGAAATTATGGAAAATAAGGATGTTTACGAATTAACAAATCCACAAAAATCTATATGGTATATGGAAGAATTTTTTAAGGGTTCTAATATAAATAATATTTGTGGAAATATAACTATAAATGAAACAGTAGATTTTAAGAAATTAAAAGAAGCTATAAATATATTCATTCACTCAAATGATTGTTTTAACATAAGAATAATATTAGATAATAATGTTCCAAAACAATATTTGTGTGAATTTGGTAATTTAGATTTTGATATCATTAATATAAATTCTAAAGATGAAATAATTTCAATAGAAAAAGAAATGGTAAGTCAAACTTTTAATATAATTGACTCTCCTCTTTTTGCGTTCAAATTATTTAAACTTCCTAATGGACATGGTGGTGTTGTCATGAACATACACCATATTATTTCTGATGCCGCTACTATTGCTATAATTAGTACTGGCGTAGCTAAAATTTATTCTAATTTAATGAAAAATTTTAATCTTGATATAGAAACATCTTCTTATATCGATTATATTAATTCTGAAAAAAACTATTTAAAAAGTGAAAAATTTAAAAAAGATGAACAATATTGGAACGAAAAATTTGAAACAATTCCCGAAGTCGCTTCTTTACCATCATCATTAAAAAATATAAACACAACATATAGTAGTGACTCAAAAAGAATTTCATTTGTTTTGAAAAAAAATATTGTTGATAGCATAAGAGAATTATGTTCAAAAGAAAAGATATCTGTATATAATTTCTTTATGGCTGTATATTCACTATATATTGGAAAAGTTTCAAATTTAGATGATTTTGTAATTGGAACTCCAATTTTAAACAGAACAAATTTTAAAGAAAAACATACTCCTGGAATGTTTATAAGTAATGTACCTTTTAGAATAAATTTAGATGATAATTTAACTTTTAATAATTTTGTGTGTAATATTGCAAACGATACTCTTGGAATGCTTAGACACCAAAAATATCCTTATCAATATTTATTGGAAAATTTAAGAAAAAAATATGATTCTATTCCTAATTTATATGACATTATAATATCTTATCAAATAACAAAAACAGTTGATAAAACTATAGACCTCCCTTATACAGCTAGTTGGTTTGAAACTGATAAAATTTCATGTGGAATTAATATTCATATTCACGATAATGATGATTCTGGTAATCTTACTATGTGTTATGATTATCTAATTGATAAATATTCTCCTGAAGATATTAATTCTGTACATAACAGGATTTTACATATTGTTGACCAACTATTAACAGACATCAATCCTTCTATCAAAGATATTGAGATTGTTACACCAGAAGAAAAAAATAAAATATTATATGAATTTAATAATACTTATGCTGACTATCCAACTGATAAAACTATTATTGATTTATTTGAAGAACAAGTAGAAAAAACACCTAATAATGTTGCTGTAGTTTGTAATGATAAATATTTAACTTATAAAGAATTAAATAGTAAAGCAAATCAATTGGCAAATTATCTAAGAAATTCTGGAATTAAAAATAATGATATTGTTGGTATTCTAATAAATCGTTCTTTAGAAATGGTTATAGGTTTACTAGGGATTTTAAAATCTGGAGCCACTTATTTACCAATAGATCCAGATTATCCTTCAGAAAGAATTTTTTATATGTTAGAAAATAGCAATGCAAAACTTGTAATAGTAAACAATATTACTAATTCTCTAATACCTTCTAATTATAAAAAAATAAATATTTCTAATACTGAAGATTTATTTAATTTTAATAATACAAATAATTTAAATTTGGATATTTTACCATCACAATTAATGTATTTAATTTACACTTCAGGATCAACAGGAAATCCTAAAGGTGTTATGATTACACATAATAATTTTCATAATTTTATCGTTGGAATGTCACAAAAAATAAATTTTTCAAATGATAAAACTATGGTTTCTTTAACAACAATTTGTTTTGATATTTTTGGCTTAGAACTTTGGTGTTCTTTACTAAATGGTGTTAAAGTTGTTATAGCAAATGAATTGGAACAAAAAGACATAAAATCATTCAACTTATTGTGTAAAAAATATAATATTTCTATGATGCAAACTACACCTTCTCGTTTTTCAGCATTTTTAAAAGATGATTTATGCTTAGATTATTTAAAAAATTTAAAAGACATTATAGTTGGTGGTGAAGCTTTTCCAAAAGTATTATTAACTAAATTAAAAAAACTATCTAATGCAAATATTTTTAATGTATATGGTCCTACAGAAACCACTGTTTGGTCAACATTTAAAGATTTAACTTGTAAAAATGATATATCAATTGGAAAACCTATAGCAAATACAACTTGTTATATTTTAGATAAAAATGGTAATTTTCTTCCTCCATTTGTAATTGGTACTTTATATATTGGAGGTTTAGGGGTTTCTAAAGGTTATTTTAATAACCAAACTTTAACTAATGAAAAATTTGTAAAATTAAATTGTATTGATGACCAAATTTTATATAACACAAATGATTTAGCGTATTATGATAATAATGGTGAAATTTTTCATATTGGTAGAGCTGATTATCAAATAAAACTTAGAGGATATAGAATTGAATTAGGAGAAATTGAAAATTCAATATTAGATTTTACTGATATTACATCTTGTGCTGTAACCTGTCAAAACTCAGAGAATTCTCAAATTCTTTGCGCTTATTATACTTCAAAACAAGAAATTAATATTAGTAAATTAAAAGAACACTTACTAAACAAACTTCCTACATATATGATGCCAACACACTTTATACATTTAGATAACTTACCAACTACACCAAATGGAAAAATTGATAGAAAATCATTAAAATTTAATTTAGAACAATTTTCTAAAGAAATAGTTTTACCACAAAATGAAACTGAACAAAAATTGTGTGATATTATCTCAACCATTGTGCCTAATGTAAAAATAAGTACAACTGATGATTTATTTAGTATTGGTCTAGATTCTATTGGAATTATTGACCTTTCATATAAAATAGAAAGAGATTTTGATATAAATATTTCAATAAAAGATTTATATGAAGTAAATTCAATAGTTGATTTAGCAAATTTAATATTATCATCTTCTAATAATATTATTAACCACATAAAAAAAGCAAAAAAACAAGAGTATTATCCACTTTCATATTCACAAAAAGAAATGTTTTATGCTTCACAAATTGATAAAAATTCAATTGTTTATAATGTGTCTTGTGGATTTTTAATTGATACTATATTAGATACAAATAAAGTAAAGCAAGCATTTGAAAAGATTGTAAAAAATCAGCCTGTATTTAGAACAAAATTTGAAATTATTGATGGAGTAGCATATCAATCCATCTTAGATTCTGTATCTTTAGACATAAATGTTTATGAAGATAGTAAAGATAATATTCAAAAAATTGTAAATAATTTTCCAAAACCATTTGATTTGGAAAAAGCACCTCTTCTTAGAGTTTCTCTCTATATATTAGATAATACACAATCTTTAATTTTAATTGATTCACATCATATAATAATGGATGGTACTTCTTTGTCTATAATTATGGATGATTTTTGTAAAATTTATAATAACGAAAAAAATAACGTTTCAAGTATTAATTATATTGATTATACTGTTTGGGAAAATAATTTTATAAATAGTAATGAAATTAAAGATATTGAGAATTACTGGTTAAATAAATTTAATACATCTGATTTACCTATATTAAATTTACCATATGACTATACAATTTCAAATGTAAAATCATTTAAAGGTGATAGTATAAATTTAACTATAGAACCTGATATATTTGAAGCTATAGAACATTTTTCTAAAAAATATAGTATTTCTCCTTATACATTTTTTATAAGTGTTTTCTATATTTTACTTTATAAATATACTGGCCAAAATGATATTATAATAGGTACACCCGTTGATTTAAGAAGATTACCTGAATTACAAAATATGATTGGTATGTTTGTCAATAATATGGTTTTAAGAAATATTTTAGAGCCATCTAAAAGTTTTGTAGATATTTTATCTTCAACTCATAATTTGATAAAAGAAGCACTATCAAATCAACCTTATCCATATGATAGGCTTGTAAAAGAATTAAATTGTAATTCATTATTAGACGTTGTTTTTACTTACCAAACACCTCATAATGAAAAACTTAATTTTAATAATTATGATTTAAAAGTTTTGAGACCTGATACAAAAACTTCTAAATTTAATTTGTTATTAGAAATTATACCTGATATGAATACAATTAGATTAGAATATAATACCGATTTATTTAAATATCAAACTGTTGAGAATTTTATAAAACATTATATTTATATTTTGAAAAAATTATTAAATAGTCCAAATCAAATTATATCTGATTTTGATATAATAACACCTGATGAAAAATGTATACTTAATGAATTTAATAATACTTCATCACCAATTAATGATGATACAATTGTAACAATATTTGAAAAACAAGTTATAGAACACCCTGACAATATTGCTTTAATTTGTGATGATAAAAAATTAACATATATGGATTTAAATAATAAAGCTAATTGCTTAGCAAATCTATTAATATCTAAAGGTATTGGTAGAAATGATATTGTTTGTATTATGACAAATCGTTCTTTAGAAACAATTGTATGTATGCTTGGTATATTAAAAGCTGGTGCTGCATTTTTCAATGTTGACCCTACTTATCCAATAGAACGTACTAAATATTATATTGAAGATAGTAAAACAAAATATGTATTAACTCAAACAGAACTAAAAGAACGTGTAAACAATATTGAAAATTGTATAGAAATCGATTTAGATAAATCTGAAATTTATGATAATATTTGTAAAAATCCTAATGTTAAAGTTGAGCCATATGATTTATCTTATATCATATATACTTCTGGCTCAACAGGAACACCAAAAGGTGTTATGTTACATCAAATTGGATTTGCAAATATGGCTAAGGCAATGACAAAAGCTCTAGATTATTTAAGAGATGGTAAAAAACATACATTGGCTTCTGTTACATCTACACCTTTTGATATATTCGTTTATGAGATTTTTGTATCATTAACACACGGATTAACAGTTGTAATGGCTAACAATGCTGAACACAGAAATCCAAAATTACTAGATGAATTAATTAGAAAATATAATGTCGATGTTATGACTGTTACACCTAGCTTAATGAAAATTAATTATGATAATAGAGAGCCAAATTCAGCATTAGCATTAGTTAAAAATATGGTATTTGGTGGAGAACCTTTACCCGAAAAATTTGTTAAAGATTTAAAAAATTTATCAAATGATATAACCATTTATAATATTTATGGTCCAAGTGAAATTACAATTCTTTCAAATGTCCAAAATTTAAATGGTGAAAAAGAAATAACTGTTGGTCCCCCTATTATGAACACTCAAATTCATATTCTAGACAAAAATATGAAACCAGTTCCAATAGGTGTAATTGGCGAAATTTATATTTCTGGAATTCAAGTAGGTCTTGGATATATTGGTAAAGATGAATTGACAGCCTCTAGATTTTTAGAAAATCCTTTTGGAAGTGGAAAAATATATAAATCCGGAGATATAGGAAGATGGACTTTTGATGGAAAAGTTCAATGTTTAGGAAGAATAGATAATCAAATAAAATTAAGAGGTTTAAGAATAGAATTAGGAGAAATAGAAAATATTATTCAAAACATAAATGGTGTTACTGATTCTATAGTAAACAAAATTGAAATTAATGGTAGAGAAACTTTATGTGGTTATTTTGTTTCTGACTCTTCTGTTTCAGAAAAAATGGTTAAAGATACTCTTAAGGCAGCTCTCCCTCAGTATATGATTCCAACTTACATAATAAAACTAGATAAAATGCCTTACACTATTAATAGAAAAATTGATAGAAAAGCTCTTCCTTTACCAAACTTACATAAAAGCATTCCAAGTAAAGAGATAAATATAGAAGAGTTGAATTCAAATGAGGAAAAACTATTACAAATATGGAAAAATATCTTAGGTATAGAAGATATTGATATAAATGATAATTTCTTTGATATTGGTGGTGATTCTATATCTGCCATCCAAATGCAAATAGAAGCAATTAAATATGGTCTTTCTTTTGAATATGCAGACATATTTAATTACCCAACAATAAAAAAATTATCAAACAAATTGCCTAACTCTGAAATAAGTTTTATTGAAAATTATGACTACAATAAAATAAACAGTGTATTAGCTAGAAATACTATTGAAAATTTTTCTACAATTGTACCTACAAACGTAAATAACATACTTTTAGTTGGAAGTACAGGTTTTCTTGGTTCTCATATAATTGATGAATTTTTAAAACAAAACTCTGGAATTATTTATTGTTTAATACGACCAAAAAATGGCATTAATCCTTTAGATAGATTAAAACAAACTTTAACCTTCTATTTTGGAGATAAATATATAAATGAATTTTCAAAAAGAATTCAAGTTGTTACTGGTGATATCACGAAAGAAAATCTAGGATTATCTGATTATGATTATAATTTATTAAAAAATAATATTGATGTTATTATAAATTCTGGTGCAATAGTAAAGCATTATGGATTAAGAAAGGAATTTGAAGATATAAATGTTTTAGGTACAAAAAATATTGTTGATTTCTGTCAAAGAGAAAACAAAAGATTGTTACATATATCTACCATGAGTGTCTCAGGCAGTGGTGAAAAAGAGGAAGCAATAATTGAAACTCCAGAAAACATAAACAATAAAAAACAATTTTATGAAACAAATTTATTCATTGGACAGAAAATAAAAGGTATTTATACTACAACTAAATATAAAGCTGAATTAATTGTTTTAGAGGCTATATACGACGGATTAGATGCCCAAATTTTAAGACTAGGTAATATTACCAATAGATATTGTGATGGTGTCTTCCAACAAAATATTGATAATAATGCTTTTGCAAAAAGAATTAAATCATTTATTGAAATTGGAGCAGCACCTAAATATATGTTAAAACATTCAATAGAGTTAACTCCTGTTGATTTGGCATCAGATGCTATTGTGAAAATTTTAAACCATAATAGCAAATGCTCTGTTTTCCATATATATAATACAAAGTTATTACCTGTAACACTATTAGTTGAAACATTAAAATCTCTTAATTACGATATTTTGCCAATGTCTAATGATATGTTTGCTTCTTTACTTACAGGAATATTGGCTGATAATAATAAAAAAGATATCTTATCTGGTATAATTTATGATTTAGATGAAAGTAAAAAATTAATCTATACATATGATGTCCGCTTACATGCTACATTTACTGAAGAATATTTAAAACATCTATCTTTTAATTGGAAAGATATTGATGAAAATTATATTATAAAATATATGAACTATTTTAAAAAGATAAATTTTATTAATGGAGGTGTTATTAATGAATAATTTTGGTTTAAGTTTTTGGCTTCTTGTCTTTTCTACGCTCTTAACATTTATACTACTTATTTATATTGCTCATAGAAAAGAAAGAAAACAATTACATACCATATTTATATTAAACCTTGTATGTGTACTTATAATTTCGATTGGCGTACTTTGTCAAACACTTTGTAATTATTATTTTTCAATCCCTTCTATATGGTTTGAAAATATTATATACATAGGTACATGTTTCTTACCTGTATTTGTGTTTTTTACTGGTGAAATTTTTGTAAATACAAAAATAAAATTTAAAAAGACTTACCTTTTATTATTTGTAATACCTATCTTATCATTACTTATATTGTGGACTAATAACTTTCACCATTTATTTTACGTTAATTATTCCTCATCCTTTACTGATACAATATATGGGCCTTACTTTTATATCCACACAATATATTCTTATACTTTATTAGTTTTAGGTATTTTACGTTTATTGAATTTTTCACTTAAGAATTCAGGATTCTTTTCTAAACAATCTCTATTGATTTGTCTAGGATTAGTAATTCCTATTACTGTAAATGTATTAGGTTCATTTCTAAAATTAATACCTATGACTGTTTTTGCAACACCTATTACATTTTCAGTAGCAATTATCTGTTGTGCTCTAGCTATTTTTAAATTTAATTTTTTAGGTGTTACACCTATAGCTTTACAAAAAATAGTAGATAGAATTTCAGATAGCTATGTGGTACTAAATGATGAAGGAACCATAACAGACTTTAACCAAACCTTCTTAACATCATTCCACATCAAGACATCAAAAGACTTAAGAGGGCAAAACTTTGAAGACTTTCTAAAAGAACACGACCTATATTTAAATTTAAAAGAAATAAAAAAGGCATTACCAAAAGTCAAAAACTCAGAAAAAACTGTATCATTTGACTTATACATAAAAAAAATCAAAAAACACTTTCACATAGAAATAAACTCAATATTATCAGAAGGCGCATCTTTAGGCACACTAATACTATTTAAAGACATAACACAACATATAGAAGATATGCAAAAAATAAAAGATGCCCAAGAAACCCTAATGGAAAGTGAAAGACTATCATCATTAGGACAACTAATTGGAGGAATAGCACACAACCTAAAAACACCAATAATGTCAATATCAGGTGCAGCTGAAGGATTAACAGACTTGGTAAAAGAATATGATTCATCAATAGATGACCCTGAAGTAAATAGTCAAGACCACCATGACATAGCAAAAGATATGTTCTCATGGATTGAAAAAATAAAAGAATACACTGAATATATGTCTGATATCATAACAGCGGTAAAAGGACAAGCTGTTACACTATCAGAAACAGAAAATGTATCATTTGATTTGGATGAACTTGTAAAAAGAGTTAATATTTTAATGAAGCACGAATTAAAAAGTGCAGTTGTATATTTAAATATTCATATGAATGTAGATAGCAAAACAACTATTCATGGAGACGTCAATAGCTTAGTACAAGTTATTAATAATATGATTTCAAATGCAATCCAAGCATATAATGGTAAAGAAGGAGAAAATATAGATTTAATATTAGAAAAACAAAATAATAATCTAATTATTTCAGTTAAAGACTATGGCTCTGGATTACCAGAAAAGGTTAAGAATAAGTTATTTAAAGAAATGATTACAACAAAAGGAAAAAACGGTACTGGTTTAGGATTATATATGTCATATTCAACAATAAAAGCTCATTTTAACGGAGATATCACATTTGAATCAGAAGCAAATAAAGGTACAACTTTTAATATAACATTACCATTATAAGGTATTTTATAAACAACAAAATTAATAATATTTTGTTGTTTATTTTATTTAAAACACTTGATTTTTATTAAATTTATTAATATAATGGGAGCACAATTAAATATATTATAGTAACCACAGAGGTGATTAGATGAGAAAAGGATTACAAAATTTACAAACAGAAGAAGAAAAAGCGAATGCGCAATATAAAATACTTGCTGTTGATGATGAAGAAGGAATTATAGATTCTTTATCAATCTTTTTAAAGAGGTCTGGTTATAATTTTACAGGTGTTACAGACCCATTAGAGGCTATCGAAAAAGTCAAAACAGAACATTTTGACATGTTAATCTTGGACTTTATTATGACTCCTCTTCATGGAGATCAAGTCGTAGAAGAAATAAGAAAATTTAACAAAGAGTTATATATTTTGTTACTTACTGGTCATAAGGACTTAGCTCCACCATTGGAAACTATAAGAAGATTAGATATTCAGGGTTATTGTGAAAAAAGTGATAAATTTGACCAATTGTTATTATTAATAGAATCTGGTATAAAATCAATTGCTCAAATGAATGAAATAAAAAATATAAATTCTCAATTGTCAGAAACATATGAGAAATTAGAACAAGCATATCTTGAAAGTATTCAAACTTTAAGATATACAGTTGAAGCAAAAGACCCTTATACAAGAGGTCATTCAGACAGAGTTGCAGAATATTCTGTTTTAATTGGAAAACATTTAGGATTATCTGATGCTGATTTAAAAACACTTCAAATCGGTGGATTATTCCATGATATCGGAAAAATCGGTGTACCTGATGCAATTCTTAGAAAAGAATCAAAATTAACTGATGATGAATATTCTGAAATTAAGAATCATCCATCTATTGGTGCACATATACTTTCAACTGCAACAATTTTCCAAGATATTATTCCAATAGTTAAACATCATCATGAAAAATATGATGGCAATGGCTACCCAGGAAGATTAAAAGGTGAAGAAATACCTTATTTTGCAAGAATTGCAGCAATTGCTGATACTTTTGATGCAATGACTTCAAAAAGAACTTATAGAGATGCTTTACCTTTAGATGTTGTAATAGCTGAATTCGAAAGATGCAAAGGTACTCAATTTGATCCAGCATTAGATGATGTATTTTTAGATATATTAAAAAATCATTATGATGAAATTAAAGAAATTCAAGAAAAATATAAAAGTTAAAAATAAGGATGACCTTTTTTATAAGTCATCCTTGTTTCACTTTTTATACCTTCATTGATAATCCAACTTTTTTTCTTTCTCTATCAATTTTAATAACTTTTACCTTTACAATATCTCCTACAGAAACTAAATCTGATGGATTTTTTATAAATTTATCACTCATTTCTGATATATGTACTAAACCATCATATTTAACACCAATATCAACAAATGCTCCAAAATCTATAACATTTCTAACTGTTCCTGTTAATATCATTCCTTCTTGTAAATCTTCTAACTTTAATATGTCTTGACGTAGTATTGGCTTAGGCATATCTTCACGAGGATCTCTTCCTGGCTTACTTAATTCTTCTATAATATCTTTTAATGTCATCTCCCCTATTTCTAATTCTTTAGCCATTTTTGTAACATCTACTGTCTTTAATTTTTGTCTCAACTCATCTGTTTTTATTCTATCCCTTAAATCTTCTTTGTCAAATCCTAAATTTTTTAATAATTTTTCTGTTGCTTCATAACTTTCTGGGTGAACCGCAGTAATTTCTAATGGATTTTTCCCATCAATTATTCTTAAGAAACCTGCACATTGCTCAAATGCAACTTTACCTAGCTTAGGAACTTTTAAAAGTTCTTTTCTTTCTTTTAATTTTCCATTTTCATCTCTATATTTTACAATATTTTTTGCAATTGTATTATTAATTCCAGAAACATATGCTAAAAGTGATGGTGTTGCAGTATTAACATCAACTCCAACTTTATTAACACTGTCTTCTACAACACCTGTTAAACTCTCTGCTAAATTCTTTTGATTAACATCGTGTTGGTATTGTCCTACACCTATTGCTTTTGGATCTATCTTTACAAGTTCTGCAAGTGGATCTTGTAATCTTCTAGCTATTGAAATTGCTCCTCTTATAGAAACATTTATATCTGGGTATTCTTCTGTTGCTAATTTTGATGCTGAATAAACAGATGCTCCTGCTTCACTTACTATTACATAATGAACTGGTCTTGCTGTATCTTTTATCATATCTGCTACAAACATTTCTGATTCTCTTGATGCAGTACCATTTCCTATTGCAATCATGTCAACTTTATCTTTCTCTATTAATTTTAATAATTCTTTTTTCGCTCCAACTACATCATTTTGTGGTTCTGTTGGATATACTGTTGTATAATCTAATACTTTTCCAGTTTCATCAATAACAGCAATTTTACATCCAGTTCTATATGCTGGGTCAAATCCCATAACTGTTTTTCCTTTAATAGGTGCTCCTAAAAGTAATTGTTTTGCATTTTTTCCAAAAACTTTTATGGCTTTTTCTTCTGCCTTTTCTGTTAAGTCTGAACGAATTTCTCTGTCTATAGATGGTTCTATTAATCTTTTAAAAGCATCTAATATTGTGTCTTTTAACATTTGTGTAAATTGTGTTTCACCTTTTATTATATCTTTTTCCATATATAATAATATTTTATCTTCTGGCTTTTCTATTTTTACTTTTAAAAATTCCTCTTTTTCTCCCCTATTGATTGCTAATATTCTGTGGCTTGGAATAAATTTTAAAGCCTCTTGATAATCATAATACATTTCATAATTAGATTGCTCTTCTTTGCTAGCTTTTGTTACTATCAATGCTTCTCTATAGCAAATTCTTTTTATTTCTTTTCTATATTTTGCATTATCAGATATATTTTCTGCAATAATATCTAATGCGCCTTGAATTGCTTCTTCTTCATTTGCAACAACTTTGTCTTTATTTTTCTTATCTTCTTCACTTAATTTTTCAATATTTACAAATTCTTTTGCAATTTCATTTATATCTTTTTTCTCTTTTTGTTCTAAAATAATTTCAGCTAATGGTTCTAATCCTTTTGCTTTTGCTACTGTTGCTCTTGTTTTCTTTTTTTGTTTATAAGGTCTATAAATATCTTCTACTTCTGCCAAAGTTTTAGCTATTGCTACTGCTTGTAATATTTCATCAGTTAACTTTCCTTGTTCCTCAATAGATTTTACAATTTCCTCTTTTCTAGTTTCTAAATTTCTTAAATAAGTTAATCTTTCCCCTAAATTTCTTAAAATCTCATCACTTAAACCACCTGTTACTTCTTTTCTATAACGTGCTATAAATGGTATAGTATTTCCTTCATCAATCAATTTAATAGTATTTTCTACTTGTGATGGTTTGATGCCTAACTCTTCAGCTATTGTTTTTACAATTTTGTCCATATTAATTTCCTTCCTTTTTTGAATTTTTTATATTGTTACGAATATATTTATTATAACAAATTACTATTATAATAAGTCAATATAATTTTCGGATTTTGTCGTTTTTTCTGTTTTTTTATTGACTTTTTATATTGTTTAATATATCATAAAATTAAATAAAATAAAAGGGGGAATTGAAATGATTTCATCAGATTTCAGAACAGAAGCTCGTAGAAAATTAGCTGGAAAGTGGGGAAAAACAGCTTTAATTATTTTAGCATATTTCGCAGTATTTTTCGTAATTAATTTTGTAGAAGGATTTTTCCCAGATTCTACAAAAGGATTATTTTCAATTATTAATGCTGTAATTGAAATACCTTTAGGATTCGGTCTTATCATTACACTTTTTAAAGTTTATAATGATGAAGAAGTAAAAGCTTTTGACTTTTTAGAATTAGGTTTTAGCAATTTTAAAAAATCTTGGGGAATAACATTACAAACAGCTTTAAAAATGATAGTACCTATAATTTTAGTTGTAGTTGCATATATAATTCTTATTGTAGGAACAGCTGGAGCAGTTACATCAACAATATTTTCATCATCTAGTGCATCAGCAGGTTTTACACTTTTAACAGTTGTTGGATTTATTCTTCTAATAGCATCTATGATTTGGGCTATAACAAAATCTTTCTACTACCAACTAGCTTATTTAGTAGCAGTAGAAAATCCTGATATGTCTGCAAAAGATGCTGTTTTAAAAAGTGAAGAATTAATGCAAGGTAATCGTGCTAAATTATTCTACTTACAACTTTCATTTATTGGATGGGCAATTTTATCAGCATTTACATTTGGAATTGGTATATTATGGCTTGCTCCATATATGCAATTTGCTGTTATAACTTTCTACAAATATGTTAGTGGAAACACTCAAAAAGTTGAAGCTACAGTTGAAGAACTATCAAAAGATGATGACGAACCAATTAAATAAGATTAATTATAAAAAAATAGAGAATTTTACTTCTCTATTTTTTTATTCAATTCCTAAATATTCATTATATGTAACTTCTCTATCAATTACATTTCCATCTGATTTAATATCAATAATTCTATTTGCAACAGTTTGAGTTAATTCGTGGTCATGTGATGTAAATAAAATATTTCCTATAAATTTTTTCATTCCTTCGTTTACTGAAGTAATACTTTCCATATCTAAATGGTTTGTAGGTTCATCAAAAATTAAGAAATTTGCTCCTGAAAGCATCATTTTTGAAAGAACACATCTAACCTTTTCTCCTCCTGATAAAACTTTTACTTGTTTTAAAGCCTCATCTCCAGAGAATAACATTCTGCCTAAAAATCCTCTTACATATGTTTCATCTGGATCTTTTGAATATTTTCTAAGCCATTCTGTTATGTTTTCATCTGTTTCAAATAAATAATTATTATCTTTAGGGAAATACGATTTTGTTATTGTTGTTCCCCATACTAATTCTCCCTCATCTGGTTCTAATTCACCAGCAATTATTTGGAATAAAATAGTTTTTGCAATTTCATTATCTGCTAAAAATGCAATTTTATCATCTTGTTTTACAGTAAATGATACATTGTCTAATACTTTTACCCCCTCATATGTTTTTGAAATATTTTTTACTTGTAATATTTCTTTTCCTGGCTCTCTATCTGGTTTAAAGTCTACATATGGGTATTTTCTATTTGATGGTTTTATTTCATCTAATTCAATTTTTTCAAGTGTTTTCTTTCTTGATGTTGCTTGTTTAGATTTAGAAGCATTAGCACTAAATCTTGCAATGAAGTCTTGTAATTCTTTGATTTTTTCTTCTTTCTTTTTATTTTGTTCTCTCATTTGTTTTAAAGCTAATTGACTTGATTCATACCAGAAATCGTAGTTTCCAGGGTAAACTTTAATTTTTCCAAAATCAACATCTGCAATATGTGTACAAACTTTATTTAAGAAATATCTATCGTGTGATACTACAATAACTGTATTTTCAAAATTAATTAAAAATTCTTGTAACCAATTTATGCTTTTTAAATCTAAGTCGTTTGTAGGTTCATCTAATAATAAAACATCTGGATTTCCAAACAAACTTTGAGCTAATAATACTTTTACTTTTTCTCTTGCTTCTATTTCTTTCATACATTTATAATGATTTTCTGGAACTATTCCTAAATCATTTAAAAGCATTGCAGCATCTGATTCTGCATTCCAACCATCTAATTCCGCAAATCTTTCTTCTAGTTTTGCAGCTTTCATTCCATCTTCTTCTGAAAAATCTGGTTTTGCATAAATTTCTTCTTTTTGTTTCATTATATCATATAGTTCTTTATTTCCCATCATTACTGTATCTATAACAGTGTTTTCTTCATATGCAAAGTGATCTTGTTTTAGAACTGATAGTCTTTCTCCCTTTTCTAAACTTACATCACCTTTGCTAGGTTCTATTTCCCCTGATAATACTTTTAGAAATGTTGATTTTCCAGCACCATTTGCTCCTATAATACCATAACAATTTCCTTTTCCAAATTTTATATTTACATCTTCAAATAGAACTCTTTTACCAAATCTTACGGTTACTCCATTTGCACTTAACATTTTATTCCTCCTAAATTTGTTTTCTCTTTTTATATCTGTTATAGTATAACATCTTTTGGAAATAATTTCAAATTTTTACACAAAAAAACTCAGATGTGACAATGCCACATCTGAGAAACAAGATTTTATTTTTCTTTTTCTACTATAATAGGTCTTTGTGTACTGTAAATGATTTCATCATTCACTGTTCTAAACGCATAAATGCTAAGTCCATTCGGTGCAGTTCCACTGTCCGCATTCGAACTAAGAAAATCAGGAATGTCTGTTATTTCTTGCGTACAGTATATGTCCTTATAGAACTTCACTTTGTTATCACTCCTGACAGTGTAAGTTTTTCCTTCAGTTTTTGGAAATTTCACATTTACATATTGCTCATATGAATCTTCCTGTTTTACTGCAGTTGTCTCTTTTGTTGTTTCTTCTTTCTTAGTTTCAGCTTCTGTTGCAGTTGTTGCTGTGACACTTAATATTTCATTTAAGTCTTTCATATTAACTTCCAAATCTGCAATTGCTGAAGAAACATACTTTACACTTTCCATTTCCTCTTTTAGTTCTGATATAGATTTTTCTACATCATCAACCCGCTTGCTATCAGCCTTTTTTCCGCATCCAGCTAATACCACAACCATTGCTATAACTAATGTTCCAAAAAAAATTAACTTCTTCATAATGAACCTCCTATGATGTTATATAATTTTTTATATCTTGTTTTTTGCCGTTGTTATGTTAATTATATCATACTTCTATTAATTTGTCTAATTTTTGTCTTCAAATAATAATTTGATTCCCCATAATCCAGAAATACCAACTAATGCATAAATTATTCTTGTTAAAACTGTCATACTTCCAAAAATAGTATCAACTAAATTAAATTTAAAAAATCCTATTAATCCCCAGTTGATTGCACCTATTATAATAAGTACTAATGCAATTTTATCTATTACCTTCATATTTCCCTCCAATTTTACTTAAATTTCCGATATTATTATATGTATTATTATTGAAAATTATTCTTTTTTATGATAATTTTATATTATAAATTATAAAAAAGGGGATTAATATATATGAAACATACTAAAAAAGGCAATAAAAAATTATTATTAATTTTATTTATTATTTTATTGATTTTTATTATATTTATTTTTAATAAATATAATAAAAATGCAAATACAAATACTGAAAATAACTCTACTGAAACTACTTTATCAAATAAAAATACAAAACAAGATACAGCAGAACCAATAACTTTTACTCTTACCTCATTAGGAGATACTTTATGTCATAATACCCAATATTGGGATGCCTATAATTCTAAAACAGATGAATATGATTTTTCTTATGTTTATGAAGATATAAAAAATTATACTTTATCATCTGATATAACTATTGGAAGCCTTGAAACTACATTTGCAGGAAAAGAAAAGGGATACAGTAATTACCCAACATTTAATACTCCAGATAGTTTGGCAACAGCACTCAAAGATATTGGTGTTGACGTTGTTTCTCTTGCTGGAAATCATGCTTTAGATTACGGCTACACTGGTTTATGCAGAACAATTGATGTTTTTGATAATATTGGACTTTCTCATTTAGGAACTTATAAAACTGCTGAAGATCAAGAAAAAATATTAATTAAAGATGTTAAAGGTGTTAAAATTGCCTTTATAAATTATACATATGGTACAAATGGAATTCCACTTCCATCTGGCAAAGATTTTTGTGTAAATCTTATTGATAAAGATTTTATAAAAAAACAAATTAATCAAGCCAAAGAACAAAATGTTGATATGATAGTTGCTTGTATGCATTGGGGTACTGAATATAGAACAACTGCTAATTCTGAGCAAAAAGATTTAGCCAATTTTCTTTTTGAAAATGGTGTTGATGTAATTCTTGGAAATCATCCTCATGTATTGGAGCCAATGGAAAAGAAAACAATTACTTTACAAGATGGTACTACTAAAGATGTTTTTGTTGTTTATGCTTTAGGCAACTTTACTGCTGACCAAAGAGATGAAATTACTAGGGATTCAGCAATTTTAAATTTAACAATTACTAAGAATTCTAATGGTAAAATTTCTATAGATAAAGTTAATTACATTCCAATTTATATGTATAAAAACACAAATGTATCTATACATAAATTTAAAATACTTGATATAGAAAAAACTATAAAAGATTATGAAGAAGGAAAAACCACTTCAATTAATTCTACTGTTTACAATAATCTAAAAAAACAATTAGAAAAAATTAAAAGCATTTTAGGTGATGAACTAAATTAAAAAACTAGCAAGTAACTGCTAGTTTTTTAATTTTGGTGCACCATCTCGGTTTCGAACCGAGGACCTTCAGATTAAGAGTCTGCTGCTCTACCAGCTGAGCTAATGGTGCAAAACTACTTTCTAATTATATTATTTTTTAATAGTGATGTCAATAGTTTTTTAACAAATTAAGCACAAACAAAATTATGTAAATTAGTTAAATTTCATTGACAAGCATCAAATAAAAGGTTAAAATAAATAGAATAATAAAAAAGAGGTGGGAAAAATGCTAAAAATATATAATACAGATATAGAAACAAATAAATTAGAAGAAATAAAAGAATTTAAAAAAGGTAGTTGGATTAATTTAGTAAACCCATCGGAACAAGAAATAAAAAAAGTATGTGAAAGTACAAATATTCAAGAAGATTTCATTAGAGATGCTTTAGACTTTGAAGAAAAAGCCAGAATTGATAGAGAAGAAGATGATGGTACAACTTTATTTGTAGTTGATGTTCCTATAGTGGAAAAAAATGAAGAAAATGATGTATATACTACAATGCCATTAGGAATGATTGTTGTTAGAGATGACTTTTTCATTACAGTATCCCTAAGAAAAAATAAAGTAATAGAAGATTTTGAAAAAAGAAAAATTAAAGATTTTCAAACATATAAAAAATCAAAATTAATATTCCAAATATTATATTTAAATTCATCTTATTATTTAAGTTATTTAAAGTTAATAAATAAAGAAACTGAAATTGCAGAATATATTTTAAAAAATTCAATGAAAAATAAAGAATTATTAAAATTATTAAGTTTGGAAAAGAGTTTGGTTTATTTTACTACATCATTAAAATCAAATGAGCTTGTTATGGAAAGAACTTTAAGAGGGAAAATCATTAAATTGTATGAAGATGATGAAGATATACTAGAAGATGCTATTACTGAAAACAAACAAGCTATAGAAATGGCTAAAATATATAGTGATATTTTGAATGGAACTATGGAGGCTTATGCTTCTATTATTTCAAATAATTTGAATGGTGTTATGAAATTTTTGACTTCTATTACAATTGTTTTAGCAATTCCAACAATGATATCTAGTTTTTGGGGAATGAATGTTAATTTACCATTTCAAGATAGTAAATTAGGATTTATTATTATGATTGCAATATCAGCTATTTTGACTTTAGTGGTTACATGGTGGTTAAAAAAGAAAGATATGTTAGATTAAAAAATAAAAAGTTGCTTATAAAAGCAACTTTTTATTTTTGTTATTTAGTTTTTAATCTTATTAAAATTAATATTCGCCAAAACCATATATTGCTATTTTTACAATATTAAATCCATTACAATATGAAGAAAAACAAGTAACTGTAGTATCTGTTGGAAAATATATTACTTTATTTGAATAATATTGAATATTATCTGTGTTTTGTGTTACTCTAATCCCATAAGAAGAGTTATTAGCTTTTAAAAAATCAAAATCGTTAAAATAATTCATTAATCCTACTTCATATTCATTATGTTCATATCTAATTCCAATTTTTTTATAATTTTTTATACTATAATTCAAATTTTTAGTATCACCTAAATTTAATTCTCCATCATACAATAAATCATATGTATTTTCTTCTCCTCTAGTGTTACTATTAATATTTATGGTTTCTTCGTTTATCTTATTTTCATATTTTTTTAATATTACATCTTCATTTTCTTGTATATTTTTTGTTATCTCTTTTGCTTGTTTTGTTTTTGCAAACAATCCTGTTTGTGTTAATGTTATTATTGCAACTCCTGCTAAAATTAATAAAATAATTATTGTAATTACTAGAGCTACCAAGGTTATTCCAGTTCTATTTTTCATTTGTTTTTTCCTCCTTATATTAAGCTAGAAACTTAATATAAGACAAACCTTTAAAATATATTGAAATATTCATAGTTTTAATTTTATAATTATATCATATTTAATGATTTAACTATTGATTTTTTGTTTTGGTTATGTTATATTTTTAGTATAATAAATTAATTAAGTTTCTAGATTAATTAATGTATTCAACGCTTTCATATAGAGGTGTTATTTTTTTGCCTTTTTTTAGTTAAGTTTCTAGCTTAATATAAGGAGGAAAAAACAAATGAAAAATAAAAGTGGCATAACCTTGATAGCTCTAATAATTACAATCATTATTTTATTAATTTTGGCAGGAGTTGCAATAACAACATTAACACAAACAGGATTATTTGCAAAAACAAAACAAGCAAAAAATTTAATGGAAAATTCCCAAATTTTAGAAAATACAACTATTTCACAATATAGTAATACAATAAATGCAACAATTGGTGGAAGTAGAGATACAATTACAATATCTAAAGATGAATATAACACATTGCAAAATTTAAATAAATATTCAGAAGAAGAAAAAATAATTGGAACTTGGACAAATGGTAAAAAAATATATAGAAAAAATATTACTATCAATGTAAAAAATTCATCTAATTATACATTTGATGCAAAAAAAGTGTTAGATTCTAATATAGACTCAATCCTTAAAACATATGGTTATTCTCTTGTTGACAATGGATTAACTTATGCTAATTTTCCATGTTATTATGAAAATGTAGCTTACCTTGGTAGTTGGTGTACTACTTCAGACAAGACTGTACATATTGTAAGTGGTAGTCAATACACTACGGCAACTCACTATCTTACTTTTGAATATACAAAATTGACTGATTGATTATAATATTACAAAAATCAATAAAAAAGAATTATCATAAGATAATCCTTTTTTAATTGGTTTTATTTCCAACTACATTACTTTCTTTTTGTTTATTTGTAGTATTAGTTGGTTTTGATGTTTCATTCTTTATTTCATTAGTTTTATTATCACTTGCTGGCTTTGTATTAACTGTTGTTGTATCATTTTTATTATTATTATTGTTATTATTTGTATTTGAATTATTAGTAGTAGGATTGTTTGCTGCTCCTTTAGTTCCTTTTAATATTATTTTTTGCATTGCACTATATGTATCTCTTGAAAGCAATTCTCTTGAAACCACTTTTCCATTCAAACTTTTTATCATATAAGTTTCTGATATTAATCCATTTGCACCTTTTTGTTTAACCTTTTCAGTTCCCGTACTTAATGTCGCATCATCAACATATTTTACAGTAAATGGTATTGAAGAAATTGTTTTTGTTTCAAAAGAAGTTGTATACTCATTTTCTTCTTTTATACCATATATTGATATTGTTGCAATTCCATTTGAAACACCTGCTTTTATTTTTATAGCATATGTTCTTGTATTTTTAAATTTAAAATCTGTTAATCCATAAACAACAGTTGCATCTCTTCCTGCTGGAACATATGATGTTACAAATTGATGATTTCTTCTTTCTGTTACTTTCATGTTTGCCATTAAAACTGCATTATACAATGTAGATGATATTTGGCAAATTCCTCCACCAATTCCATCTACAACTTCTCCATTTTCATATATTTTTCCATTTTTGTATCCTGCTGCAACAGTTCTCTCTCCTAAAGTTTGATTATATGAAAATGTATCTCCTGCCAATACTACTTTTTCATTAAGCTTTTGACAAGCTATTCTTAAATTTGTAGTTCTATCTGTATTACTGGCATCATATCTAGTTGTAAAAGTTGCTAATACATCAGGAAAAGCCTCTGAACCAATTTGAGCTGTTGTAACTTTTGGCTTTGTTATTGTTAATAGGATTGTGTATTCTTCCTTATCTTCTGCTGAAATTATATTTTTAGCATCTTCTACATTAAAATCTATTCCTTCAACTTCTGGATGAATTGTGAAAGGATCTTTTGTATAATAAGCATCTTGTACTTCTTTATATATTTCGTCATGTATTTTTTGAATATCGATATCTTGAGGCTTTTCGTTTATTACAGGTATTTCTATAATATCGTTTGTTTCGTTTATATTTCCTAATTTATCTTTTATTTTTTGTAAAAGATTTTCTGTATCAATTTTTATACCCTCTTTACCTTTTGTTATTATTAAATTACTTCCTTCTATATAGTAATCTGGTTCTTCCAATGCTCCTGGAAGATTTGTTCCAATATCTTCTATTTTTTGTTTAGCATTTTCTTCATTTATTGACATATTCACATTAATATCTTTTTTTCCTATTAGAGCAAATAAAATATTATAATTATTAACAAATATATTATTTGATTTTCCCACAGAAATAGCTTCTTTTACGGCTTTTTCTATTTCATAATTTATTTCTAATAATTCAGAATTTATGCTTGCTTCATAATCTTCGTATTTTAATTCAATATCCCTGCTATTTTTTTCTTGATAAATTAATTCTATTTTACTCTTAGCCTCATCTTCTGTTAATCCAGAAACATCTGTTCCTTTAATTTTAACTCCACTTACGATTTTATCATTATTAATATTCATAATAGCAAATACTGTAGACAAAGCTAATATAGCAACAAGTATAATTGAAATTATGACTACTAATATTATTATTTTTTTCTTTTTATTGTTTTCTTTCACTTTTATTTTTTGACTTCCTCCATCTGTATTTTTCATACTTTCTTCAGTTTCTTTTTCTTTTAAATTTGTTTCTTCCATAACTTTTTTCTCCTTTTATCATCTATATTTATACTACCATATTATTAATTTTTTGACAATATTTTTTCTAACTTACTCTTTGTTTTTATAAATTTATATTCAAAAACATTTAAAATATGTTAGAATTAAAAATATTATATTTAAAATATTACATTTTTCAAAAAAATTTTGCAAAATTTTCAAAAAATACTTGAACAATATTTAATTTAATATTATAATGTTGAGAGCAAAAGATAAATAAGGAGATATTATAATGGAGTTAACAAAAAATATATTTTTTAATACAGATAAATTAATAGAAAATACAGATGTAAAAATCTCATATACAGGAAAATTTTTTCAAGACAATTCTGAAGAAGTTTTTATTCACTATGGATTTGGACTTAATTGGGACAACATAAATGATATGAAAATGGAAAAAACTGAATTAGGATTTCAAGCTGAAATACATTTATGCGAAGGAGAAACATTTAATTTCTGTTTTAGAAATAATAATAATGAATGGGACAATAATGATGCAAAAAATTATATCTTCAATTTAGAGAAAAAACAAACAGAATTATTAGTATTAGATGATGAACCAGTTTCTTTAGGTTCTGCTAGAAAATTAAGAAAATCTTATTTATGGAGCAAAAAAATTCGTTTAGCTGTTTATAAAATTATTACATATTTCCCTAAAATAATTTCTGGAAATTATAGAAGAAGAACAAGTGAAAATTAATTATATATATAAAAAGAGTATTTTTTCAATACTCTTTTTTGTTTTATATTGACCATCCTCCATTTATAGAAATAATTTGTCCTGTTATATAATCATCTTCAATTAGCCATTCTGCACATTTTTCAATATCATTTACTTTTCCTATTCTTTGAAGAGGAATTTCTTCTTTTATATATTCTAACTCTTCTAAACTTAAATGTTTATTCATTTCAGTATCAATTATTCCTGGAGCAATTGAATTAACTCTTATATTTGATGGTCCTAACTCTTTTGCTAGAGATTTTGTCATTGCATCAATTCCTGCTTTACTAACACTGTAGTGTGATTCGCAAGAAGCTCCTATTTGCCCCCATATTGATGACATATTTATTATACAACCTTTTTTATTATGTATCATATTTGGTATAACTTCTTGTGTCATATAAAAAACAGAATTTAAATTTACATTAATCATATTATTCCAGTCTTCATCAGTTATTTGTGTAAATTCTTTTATTTGTGATATTCCAGCATTATTTATTAGAATATCAATTTTATTATATTTTTCAAGCACATATTTTACTAATTCTTTTGCTTCACTTCTTTTTGATATGTCTGCTTTAAAAATGTCTATATTTACATTTTTTTCTGATAATTCTTTTTGTAATTCTTTTATTTGGTTTTCAGATTTGTTATAATTTGCAACAACTGTATAACCTTTTATTGCTAATTCTTTTGCTATTTCTTTTCCTATTCCTCTTGATGCTCCTGTTACTATTACTATTTTATTCATAAAATCACCTTATTAAATTAATATAAAAAAGCCAGTAATTAAGCTTATGCAAAACTACTGACAATTGTGGAGCCACTTCTCAGATTCGAACTGAGGACCCCCGCATTACAAGTGCGGTGCTCTGGCCAACTGAGCTAAAGTGGCATTCTTGGTGACCCCTACGGGAATCGAACCCATGTCTCCGCCGTGAAAGGGCGATGTCTTAACCGCTTGACCAAGGGGCCTTATTATAATAAAGAACTAAATAATGATTAGATTATTTAGTTCTTTTTGGTGAGCTATCCGCGACTCGAACGCGGGACAACTTGATTAAAAGTCAAGTGCTCTACCACCTGAGCTAATAGCCCGTTTCTTTGTTCTAAGTTCAACTCAGAACGCTTTTATATATTACACCATTTTTTTCAATATGTCAATACATTTATCAAAAAAATTTAAATTTTTTTTAAATTTTGTTATTTTTTGACAAATATACTAACCTATGCGTTTAATTTTGCTATAACTTCTTGTACATCTATACCATGTACACCACAAGCTTCTTCTAATGTTTCCATTTGTGAAGCTGGACATCCTAAACAATGCATACCAATTTCTAATAAAATTTCTGCTTTTTCTGGTGCTTTTTCTAAAATTTCACCTATTGTAGTGTCTTTATCAAATTCCATTACCTTTTCCCTCCTTTTAATATCATCTTTTTAATTTTACCATAAATTTCATTAAAAGTATAGACAAATCTTAAAATTTGTTGTATTATAATAAAAATTGTAAGGTGGTGATATTATTTATAACCTAATCAATTTATTTTTTATCATTTTTATTATTAATCTTTTTATCACATTATATTCATTTTATATGTTTTTTGAAATAAAATTTTTTCACACAATTCAAGGTTCCAAATTAAAAATCAAAAAAAATAATAACAAGGAGGTCTTTTAAATTTATAATAAAAAAAGAAAATTATTTTTTATTATTTTATTTTTATTAATTTCTATATATTGGTCAATTAAAAAATTTTATCCAATTTTTATCGCAACAGAAATTATTATTCCATATGGAATTCACCCATTTGATATTTGCTCAAAAAATCCTTTATTATGGAAATATATTAAAATTTTATTTTTATTTACATATATTTTTTCGAATATAATTATTTTAAATTCTTTTTATAATAAATTTATTTTTAATTTATTTAATAAAAAAAATATTCCCAAAAAAAATAATAATAAATATGATATAAATA
>JABLTL010196838.1_pt1 | contig 88962 bp, 86 predicted proteins | sample 7160151 | NCBI WGS metagenome assembly JABLTL01 (sample SAMN14651223, study PRJNA627086) | human gut metagenome | isolation source: feces | host: Homo sapiens | reverse complement strand
CATATCTTACAAGAAGTTCTTACAATTAAATCAGATGATGTAGTTGGAAGAGTTAGAGTATATGAAGCACTTGTTAAAGGTAAACCAATCCCAACACCAGGTGTTCCAGAATCATTTAGAGTATTAATTAAAGAATTCCAAGCATTAGGCTTAGATATTCAAATAGTTAATAAAGATGGATCACTAAAAGATGTTAAAGAACTTGAAGACGATGAAGATAAAGAAGACACTCCAGTATCAATCGAAGAAATTAGTAAAGTAGAAGATACTGAAAGTGATAATACAGATGAATCTGTTTATGAAAATGTTCAAGATGAAGATGATGAGGATGAAGATCTAGAAGATTTAGAACCTACTGATAAAGATCTTGAATATGAAGAAGAGTATGGTCTTGATGATTATCAAGATGATGCTTACGAAAGGGGTGAAGAATAATGATGGAAGTTAATGAATTTGATGGAATTCGTATTGGTATAGCTTCTCCTGAAAAGATTCGTGAATGGTCTTATGGTGAAGTTAAAAAACCAGAAACTATTAACTACAGAACTTTAAACCCTGAAAGAGATGGACTTTTTTGTGAAAAGATATTCGGTCCAACAAAAGACTTTGAATGTAGTTGTAAAAAATATAAAAGATTAAGATATAAAAACGTTATTTGTGATAGATGTGGTGTAGAAGTAACACGTGCTAAAGTACGTAGAGAAAGAATGGGACATATTGAACTTGCTAGTCCTGTTAGCCACATTTGGTATGCAAAAGGTGTACCTCCTAAAATGGGACTTGTACTTGATATTAGTCCTCGTGAACTTGAAGAAGTATTATATTTTGTAAGCTATATAGTACTTGATCCAGGAATTGCACCTCTTGCTAAAAAGCAAACTTTATCTGATAAAGAATACAGAGCATATTATGAAAAATATGGTGATGAATTCAAAGTAGGTATGGGTGCTGAAGCAATTAAACAATTACTTACTGAAGTTGATCTTGAAAAAGAAGTAGAAGAATTAAAGAAAGAAGTAGAAAAAGCTCAAGGACAAAAGAAAATTAGATTAGTTAAGAGACTTGACTGTTTAAATTCATTCCTTGAAAGTGGTCAAAGACCTGAATGGATGATACTAGATGTACTTCCAGTAATTCCACCAGATTTAAGGCCTATGATTCAACTTCCAGGTGGAAGATTTGCTACTTCAGATTTAAATGATTTATATAGAAGAATTATTAATAGAAATAATCGTCTTAAAAAGTTATTAGAACTTGAAGCTCCAACAATTATTGTTCAAAATGAAAAACGTATGCTTCAAGAAGCAGTAGATGCTTTAATTGATAATGGAAGACGTGGTAGAAGTGTTTCTGGTGTAGGAAATAGACCACTTAAATCATTATCATCAATGTTAAAAGGTAAACAAGGTAGATTTAGACAAAACCTATTAGGTAAACGTGTTGACTATAGTGGTCGTTCAGTTATCGTAGTAGGACCTAGTCTTAAAATGTATCAATGTGGTGTACCTAAAGATATGGCTCTTGAGTTATTCAAACCATATGTTATGCAACAATTAGTTGAAAGAGGAATAGCTCATAATATTAAAGCTGCTAAGAAGATAATAGATGTACAAGATGAAAGAGTATGGGATGTAGTAGAAGATGTTATTCGTGAACATCCAGTATTATTAAACCGTGCCCCAACACTACATAGACTTTCTATTCAAGCATTCGAACCAGTTTTAGTTAGTGGTAAAGCATTAAGATTACACCCACTAGTTTGTAGTGGATTCAATGCTGACTTCGATGGTGACCAAATGGCTATCCATATTCCAATTAGTGAAGAAGCACAAGCTGAAGCTAGATTATTAATGTTAGGTGCTAATAACATACTTGACCCAAAAGATGGAAAACCAATCGTTACACCATCTCAAGATATGGTATTAGGTAACTATTATTTAACATTAGAACTTGCTGGTGAACCTAATGAAGGTAAAGCTTATAAAGATCCAAATGAAGTGTTAATGGCTTATGAAAGACGTGATATTACTCTTCATACTAGAGTATGTATTCCAACTAAGGAATTTAAACATAAAGTTTGGACTGATGAGCAAAAAGATAAATATATAGTAACAACTGCAGGTAAAATAATATTCAATGAAATATTCCCAGATACTTATCCTTACATTAATGAAGGAAGTAAAGAAAATATCGAAGTTATGACTCCAGATAAATTCTTTATTGAAAAAGGTAAGAATCTTCCTGAAGAAGTTGCTAAAATGCCTGTAGTTCCTGCTTTAATTAAAAAAGATTTAGGAAAAATAATTGCTCAAATATTTAAGAGATATAAAACTACAGAAACATCAATTTTCTTAGATAAATTAAAAGATTTAGGATTTAAATATAGTACTAAATCTGGTATAACAATTTCACTTTCTGATATACCAGTTAACCATGAAAAAGAAACTATTATAGCTGAAACAAATGCTACTATTGAAAAAATCAATAAACAGTTTAAGCGTGGTCTTATAACTGATGAAGAAAGACATAATAAAGTTATTAAATTATGGACAGATGCTACAAATAATGTTCAAGGCAAATTAGGTGAATTACTAAAACAAGATGTAGAAAATCCATTATCAATGATTATTAACTCTGGAGCCAGAGGTTCTGCAAACCAATTAGGACAACTTGCTGGTATGCGTGGTATTATGGCTAAACCAGATGGTGGTCAAGTAGAAATTCCAATCTTAGCTTCATTCCGTGAAGGATTAGACGTTCAAGAATTCTTCTTATCAACACACGGATCTAGAAAAGGAACTGCCGATACAGCTCTTAAGACTGCAGATGCAGGTTACTTAACAAGACGTTTAGTTGATGTTGTACAAGATATAATTGTACGTGAAGAAGATTGTGGAACTATTCAAGGTATTGAAGTTGAAGCATTCACTGATGAAAAGAGTGGAGCTGTTATTGAAAGCTTTAAAGATAGAATAACAGGTCGTTTCTCAAATCAAAAAGTATTAAATCCTGAAACTAAAGAAGTATTAGTTGATAAGGGAGCACTTATTACTGAAAAGATTGCTGACAAGATAGAAAAAGCTGGAATTACTAAGATGGAAATCAGAAGTGTACTTACTTGTAAGTGTACTAATGGTGTATGTCAAAAATGTTATGGACTTAACCTTGCTACTGGTAACCTAGTAGAAGTAGGTGAAGCTACTGGTATTATGGCTGCTCAATCAATCGGTGAGCCAGGTACACAATTAACAATGCGTACATTCCATACAGGTGGTGTTGCATCAGCTGCAGATATCACTCAAGGTCTTCCAAGAGTTGAAGAACTTTTCGAAGCTCGTATTCCTAAAGCTAAAGCTACTATCGCTGAAATCAATGGTAAGATTACTAAGATTACTGATGATAAGAACAATAGATTTAAAATATATATTACTAACGATGTTGAAACTCGTGAACATGTTACTCAATACAATGCTAAACTTAGAGTTGAAAAGGGTGATGTTGTAAATGCTGGAGATCCATTAACAGAAGGAAGTATTTCTCCAAAAGAATTACTTGCTGTTACTGACCCAACTACAGTACAAGGTTACATCTTAAAAGAAATTCAAAAAGTTTATAAGAGTCAAGGTGTTGATGTTTCAGATAAACATGTTGAAACAGTTGTTAGAAGAATGATTACTAAGATTAAAGTTGTTGATCCAGGAGATACAAATTTAATTGAAGGACTTACAGTTCCTCTAAGAGAATTTGCTGAAATCAATAAACCAGTTATCTTATCAGGTGGAGTTCCAGCTACTGGAAAACCAATTATGTTAGGTATAACTAAAGCTTCATTAGAAACAGATTCATTCTTATCAGCTGCATCATTCCAAGAAACTACAAGAATCTTAACTGATGCTGCTACTCGTGGTAAGATGGATATGTTACATGGACTTAAAGAAAATGTTATCTTAGGTAAATTAATTCCTGCTGGTACAGGTGCTAAACAATACAACAATATCGAAGTTATATTAAAGAATGAACTTTTGGATGATGATGCTGCTGAAGTATTAGAAGAAAAGTTCTTAACTGATGATAAAACTGAAGAAGTAGTTGACGCAATGGCTAAACCAGAAAAAGAAAACGATGAAGAAGAAAATGCTTAATGCGTTTTCTTTTTTTATGCCTTTATGTTATAATAATTTTTAGGTGATATAAATGTTTGAAAACTTGAGTGAAAGATTACAAAAAGTAGTTAGTAATATTAAATCTAGGGGTGTAATAAATGAAGATAATATTAGTGATATTACTCGTGAAATTAGACTTTGTTTATTAGAAGCTGATGTTAATGTTAAAATTGTTCGTGAATTTATAGATAGTGTTAAAGAAAAAGCTCTTGGTGAAGAAGTTAGAAAAAGTATTAAGCCGGGAGATATGTTTGTTAAAATTTTAAAAGATGAACTTGTTAATTTACTTGGAGGAGATAGTGCTCCTTTAGAAGTAAATAAGAATCCAACTATAGTTATGGTTGTTGGTCTTCAAGGTGGTGGTAAAACTACTACTATAGGCAAGATTGGAAATATGGTTCGTAAGAAGCATCATAAAAAGCCTATGTTTATTGCATGTGATGTATATAGACCTGCTGCTATAGATCAACTTAAAGATATTGGAAAACAACTTAATATTGAAGTTTATGAAGAAGGAAAAGGTAATCCTGTAGAAATATCTAAACGTGGTATAGAGTATGCTAAAAGTAAAGGGTATGACTATATATTAATAGATACAGCTGGTCGTCTTCAAATAGATCAAGCACTTATGGATGAACTTGTTAATATTGAAAGTGAAGTTAAACCAAATGAAGAATTACTTGTAATAGATGCTATGATGGGACAAGATGCTATTAATGTAATTACTGGATTTAATGAAAAACTTAAACTTACTGGTTGCGTTCTTACTAAGATGGATGGAGATACTAAGGGTGGTGTTGCTTTATCACTTAGACATCTTACTAATATACCAATTAAGTTAATAGGAGACTCTGAAAAATTAGATGGTATAAGTGAATTTTATCCTGAACGTATAGCTGATAGAATTCTTGGTATGGGAGACCTACTTTCAATAATAGAGAAAACTGAAGCTGAACTTGATCAAGATGAAATGATGAGTACTGCTAAAAAGATGCAAAGAGGTAAATTTGATCTTGAAGATTTCTTAAAAACAACTAAACAAATTAAGAAATTAGGTCCACTTGAAAACTTATTAAAGTTACTTCCAGGAGCATCTAAAATGGGACTTAATAATGTTAATATAGATCCTAAAATAATGGCTAGAACTGAAGCTATAGTTCTTTCTATGACACCTGAAGAAAGACACAATCCTGATATAATAAAAGCTGAAAGAAAGGTAAGAATAGCTAAAGGTTGTGGACAAAAAGTAGAAGATGTAAATCGTTTACTTAAACAGTTTGATCAAATGAAACAAATGATGAAACAAATGAAAAATATGAAATTTTAGATTATTGATATTCAATAATCTTTTTTTATGGTAGAATGTATTTAAGGTATGAAGATCATGGATGAGAAAGCACAAAAAGAAGCACTTAAAGAATTAAATAAATCTTTAGAAGTATATAAATGCTATAAAAATAAATCTGTTAATAGTTGTGATAATGAAGTAACTGATTTTAAGAAGAAAAATATTAAAATTGATGAAGTAGAGATTAGAAAGACTGGTATAAGTTGTGGTAAATATAATCAAGTAGTATATAAAGGAAAGTTTGGTAAAAATATATATTCTTATATAAAAGATACTGATTATTATAGAGTGTTATTTAAATATAAAGATGGGTCTAAAACATATAATATAGAATATAGCTTTTTCACAAATATTTTACAACCAGAGGTTCTGTAATTTACTTATAAAAGTTATTATGATATACTAATTTAAGAAGATAAGGTGTTGGTTATATGAAAAAGAAAATTATCGTTGTAGTAGTTGCTTTATTATTTGTTTTTAGTTTTGCTAAGGATTTTATTGAAGAACAATTACCAAGTATAAACGATAAAAAGAGTTTTAGGATTTTAGCAAATCCTGATAATAAGGACTTCATGGATGAACTTGTTAAATATGGTAAAAGTGAACATATCAAGGTTAATGTTGAGTATGCTGATGATTTGGAAGCTGTAGATATGTTAGAAGAAGACAATAATTATGATGCTGTATGGATGTCTAACTCAGTATGGCTATATATGCTTAATAATGCCAAAGTATCAAATTCTAAATCAATTAGTATTAATCCTGTAGTTATGGGTGTTAAGAAATCTAAAGCTAAAGAATTAGGATTTGTTGATAATGAAATTAAAAACAAGGATATTTTGAATGCTGTTAGTAGTGGAAAACTTAAATATGTTATGACTTCTGTTACTAAAACAAATACTGGTCTTACTGCTTACTTAGGGTTTTTAAATTCTCTTGCTGGCAGTCCTGAGATATTAACGAGTGATATGCTTAATAATAATAATTTGGTCAAAAATTTAAAATCATTATTTAGTGGAGTAGAAAGAGTTTCTGGTAGTGCTTCATTCTTAGAAGATATGTTTGTGAATAGTAATGATTATGAAGCAGTTATTGCGACTGAGTCATCATTAATAAATATAAATAAACAGTTAGAGAGTAGTAATAAAGAAACATTATATTTACTATATCCAAGTGATGGTGTTGCTATTAATGATTCTCCATTTGCTTATGTAGATAGGGGACAAGAAAAGTTAGAAAAATTTAATATTTTACAATCATATTTATTAAGCTTATCTACTCAAAAAGAATTAGAAAAGCTTGGTAAAAGAACTTGGTATGGTGGAACTAATAGTAATGCTGATAAATCTGTATTTAAAGCTTCTTATGGAATAGATACAACTAAATATTTAATGCCACTTAAATATCCTTCTAAAAAGGTTATGAACGAAGCTATAGCTTTATATATTGCTGAACTTAGAAAACCAGCTGCAGTTGCATTTTGTTTAGATTATTCTGGTAGTATGACCGGAAGTGGTGAAACTGAACTTAAATCAGCAATGGATTTTATACTTGATTATGATAAAGCTAGTAAAGAAAGACTTCAATTTTCAAAGTATGATAAAATAGTTGTTATACCATTTGATTCTGATAATAGAACAGTTTTAACTGGTAATGGAAGTTATACGGATAGTTTAATTACTAGAATAAATGATTCAAAACCTAGTGGTGGAACAAATATTTATGGCTGTACAATTGAAGCATTTAAGCAACTTGAAAAAACTGGTAAAGATTATACAAAAACAGTTATATTAATGTCTGATGGATATTCTAATATGGGAAGTTTTGATGATGTTATGAGTTATTACTCAAGTATGACTGAAAAAATACCGGTTTATAGTATTATGTTTGGTCAATCTAGTGAAGATGAACTTGGCAATTTAGCTAATCTTACTAATGCAAAAGTATTTGATGGTAGAACAAGTTTGATAAGAGCATTTAAAGAAGTAAGGAGTTATAACTAATGATTAATATACAAAAAAGATATTTGATGTCTGCTTTAGTATCTGGTCTTTCATTTATAGTATTGTATGTTATGTTAGACTTTTACTTATGGATGTCATTATTATTAACAATACTTATTTATATAGCAGGTATATTCTTATTTAAGTCGCAAGATATAAGAATATATGATAGAGAAGCTCTTGCTAAATATAACTTCGAAATGTCTAAACTAAATGATTATAAAGAAAAAATAAAAGATAAAACTATAAAAGATAAGTTAGCTAAAATAGTTAATGTTTCTCAAAAAATAACAAAACATTTAGAAACTAGACCTAGAAATGCTACTAAAATTTATAACTTCTTAGATTATTATTTACCATTTACAACTAGAATAGTTACAAAATATATAGAAGCCGAAAGTAAAAAAGAAAAAACTTTCATAGAAAACAAACTTATACTTAAAATGTCAGTATATATTAAAGAAGTAGAACATGAATGTGATAGATTGCTTGAAGAGATTGTAAAATCTAAAGATAAAGAATTAGATTTTGAAATGAAAGTCTTTGAAAAAACATCTGATTTAGATATAAATGAAGATGAATTAAAAGGAAGTGAAAAAAATGTTTAAAAAAGAAGGAATGGTATCAAAGATAGTTGGTGTTGTTTTACTTGTAGTTATTATTGTTTTAGTAATAGTAATTAAGAATGGAAATTTCACTAATAAAGTTGATGAGATTTATGGAGCAGTAGGTGGTGGTAAAGAAGACTTACTTGCTGATGAGGAAATTAATAAAATATTTGCTAAGAAGTATAAATTTAAATTTGTCCAAGATTCATGGAGTAATGGAAAAACTGTTAAAGAAAGTTTAGTTCGTAAAGATGGAAGTAAGTATGATTTAGCTTTCTTTTCTGATCAAAGATATTATGATTATTTCAAAACTACTCCTAAAGCAGATGAAGCTGCTCGTGATTATGTAATTGATGGAGATTTGGTACTTAATACACCAATTGTTATTTATAGCTGGGCTGAAGTAACTGATGCATTAATTAAAGAAAATATTGTAACAGTTAAAAATGATGTTTATTATATTACTGATATGAATAAACTTATAAATTATATATTAAATGGTAAAAAATGGAGTGCACTTGGTTTAGATATATATGGTCAAGTTAATATAGGTTCTACAGATCCTGTTACTTCATCACCAGGTGCTACATACTATGGACTTTTACTTTCTATAATGGCTGGTGGAGATGTTAATAATGTAAGTATAAAAGAAGCACTTCCTAAATTGAAAGAATTTTATATAAAGAGTGGATACATGAATAATACACCTGCTGACTTATTCTCAATGTTCTTAAAAACTGGTATGGGTGCTAAACCTATGATAGTTGACTATGAAAAGAGTGTTATTGATTTTGCTAATGCAAATCCTGATGGATGGAATCAAGTAAAAGATAAAATTAGAATATTATATCCAACACCAACTATTTGGAATAGTCACTGCATCGCAGCATTTGATGAAAATGGTAAAAAACTTTTAGAAGCATTCAATGATAAAGAGGTTGCTCAAAGAAGTTGGGAGAGATATGGATTTAGAGTTGGTACTACTGGAGGAAACTATGATGTTAGTAAAATTAGTGGTACTATAAAAGGAATACCTCAAGAAATAACAAGTGTAACTTCTGGACTTAGAATGGATGTATATAATGAAGTTATAGATTACTTAAAAAATAATCAATAAAAAGATATTTTAAAATATCTTTTTTATTATGTTATAATTTTTATAGAAGGTGTAATATGATTATAAGAGTAGAAAATGTAGATGACTGTAAGACTTGTGATAACTTTTTAACACTATTAATTCATGATGAAAAACAATATGATGAAACTATTGATGAGAATTTTGTTGTAAAAGATTATTTTGTTAATGTAATTAAAAATAAAGATAATATATTACTTTTATATAAAGAGGGTAATAATAGTATTGGTTATGTATTTGCTAAAAGAGTTGATGATGGATATTTATTAGATGGTTTATATGTTGATAATAGCTTTAGAAATAAAGGAATAGCTAGAAAACTTTTAAATGAAATAATTAAAGAAATTAACTTATTGGGAAAATATAAAATATTTATAAATGTTTTAAAAGAAAATATTGTTGCTTACAATTTATATAAAAATTTAGGATTTATTATTAAAGAAGAAGATAAACTTAAATATTATATGTTTTATGAAAATTAGTTATTACTTTGCCTAAACATAGATTTTATTTTTACATAAAATATCTATGAAAAGGAGAAGTGTTAAAATGAATAATACAATGGGTATGTATCAAGGTTATAGTGTTGAAGGTAGTGCTGAATTAAAAGTTACTCCTGAAAAGATGATGAATGAAAATGTTTCTTCGTGTAATACTATGCCAGGTGTAGTTTGTCAACCAATATATGAATGTCCACAAGAAAGATGTGTGCATAGACAAATTATTCATGAAGTTCCACATGTTTGTCCAGTAAATACAAGAATTATTAATCATCATATTTATAGACATACTTATAGTCCTTGCTATACATGTACTGAAGAAAATGAGATTTGTAATGAAAATGTGGGTTGTCCTATAAAGTTCTAATAAAAGTTTATAAAAGAGTTATTTAATATAACTTTTTTATTTTGTAAAAAAGTGTTTTGGTTTTTTATAACTAGCTATAATAATAGGAGGTTATAATATGAAAGAAAATCAAATGCACTTAATAAAAAAATGTTTAAGAGTGAAACAATTAGAACTGTGTGGGATAAGGAAAAATAGAAATACTATATCAGTGCTGTGGATGAGGTAGGAATTAAAATTAAACAATCATATTTGAGAAAGTTAAAGCAAAGACTAAAAGAAGAAGAAAATGAAACCATGACAAATTGTCATGCTTTTTAAATTATGGTTAGCAAAATATGACAGATATTGAAGTTGTACTTGCTGATTTAGGAGAGACAATAACAAGAAAACTTACATAGAAACATAAACCATAAGGTTTAAAACAAAATAAAATAATTGCAAAGTTTAGTGGGCATGATTTTAAAGTTGTATGTGAAGATATATAAAAGAATTTATGACAAAGCATTTTAAATGATGAAAATATATTAAGTTCTAAATATATTCAAGATAGAGAAGTGAAATAAATAATATGTAGTATTATAAGCTTATTATTTGTGTTAAAATGATAGTGGTGAAGATAATGATTAAAAAATATGAAAAATTATTAAATTTAGATAATACGATAGCTAAGGATTTGTTTGATAAAATTGAATATCCTTGGGAAGTATTGCCTGAAATTAAAAATTATATATTAGAAATAATTCCTACTTTAGGAAGTGAGTATTTAAAATTAAAAGATAATGTTTATGTTCATAAAAGTGTTCAAGTTGATAAAAGTGCTCATATAGATGGACCTACTATTATTGGTGAAAATAGTGAAATAAGACATTCTGCATATATTAGAGGTTCTGTTATAATTGGTAAGAATTGTGTTATAGGTAACTCTACTGAAGTTAAAAATTCTATTCTTTTTGATGGAGTAGCTTGTCCTCATTTTAATTATGTTGGAGATTCTGTTTTGGGAGAAAATGCTCATACTGGAGCAGGTGTAATACTATCTAATGTAAGAAGTGATAAAAAGAATGTTAGAGTGGAAGCAATAGAAACTAATTTAAGAAAGATGGGAGCCATAGTTGGAAGTGATGTGGAGATAGGATGCAATAGTGTAGTATGTCCTGGTACTATAATAGGAAAGAATAGTAGTATATATCCACTTACTATGGTAAAAGGTATAATACCTGAAAATGTAATAGTAAAATCTATGGACAATATAATAAATAAAAAATAATTATGTTATAATGAATGTGGTGAAATATTATGATTTTAAGTATATGTTCTAATCCTGAAGTATTAGAAGTTATGAGAATAATTAATGTTATTATATTAATTATTCAAATCGCTGTACCTATATTATTAATTTTAACTGGTATGACAACTCTTATGTCAACAATTAAGGTTGGCAATGATGATTTACTTGCTAAAGCTAAAAAACAATTTGTAAATAATTCTATTGCTGCAGTAGTTATATTTTTAATACCAACTTTAGTTAATGTAATTGTTAAAATAAGTGATAGTAATAACGAATATAGAGATTGTTTACATGCTGATACTGAGATTATCAGTAATGCATATGTTTCAAGAGCTAACGAGTTATTGAGTTCTGCTGAAAAATCTAAAACTTATAATGACTATTATGCCGCTAAAGATGCTGTTTCTAAAATTAAAGATAAAAATGAAAAAGCTAGTTTAGAAGATCGTTTAGAAAATTTATATAAAAATATAAAAGATAATATAGATAAAAATAATAGTGAGAATAATGGAAATGGTAATAGTAGCTCTAATGCTAATACTGGAAATAATTTAAATGTAAGTGCTGGTTCATCTGAGTATACTGGAGTAGGAAACATTACTAAATATACTTTATTTACTCCTACAAATGCTAAAGAGAATATGCCATTAATAGTTATGTTACCTGCAAGTAATGGAGATTATAGTGCTGCTGTTAATGAATTTAAAAATATGAAACATGAAAATGATTTAGCATTTATGATGGTTGTTTATCCTAGCAGTAATTATTCTACGCAAGCATATAGTGATATTAAATCTACAGCTGATGAAGTAGTTAGTAAATATAAAATAAATAAAAGTAAAATAGGTGCTTCTGGATTTAGTTCTAGTGGGACATATGTATATCATTTGGTAGTAAATAATCAAGGATATTTTCATAGCATGGTTCCTATAAGTTCTGGAGTAAGTGCAGGAGATAAAATTTTAAAAGATAATTTAGATTATTTGAAAACATTAAATGTTAAAGGCTATGGAGAGAATGGGGGAGCATACGATGCTAATGGAAAAAAATGTGCCGGATGGACTAATTGGTCACCATCTAGTTCTATGACAAGCGCATTTAATGCTTTAGGTAAATCAAATAATTTTGTTAATCTTGGTAAAATATGTCATAGTAATGTTAGAAGTTATGTCTTTAATTTAGATGAAAATAACAATAATCGTTCAGATTATATAGAATGGTTTACTAAATAAAAGTATTATTTAAAAATAATACTTTTTTTGTAAAGTTTTTAAATATTTTTCATATGTATTGACAAGTGAGTAGTTATTCAACTATAATGTATATAGTTGAAAAGATATTCAACTAAAGGAGTTGTTATGTCAAAGAATGAGTTTGCTTGTGATTGTAATATAATACATGAAGATGCAGTTTGTAATGTTAAAAAAAATATGCCAGATGAAAATACATTTAATAATTTAGCAGATTTATTTAAATTAATAGGAGATACTACTAGATGTAGAATATTATTTGCTTTAGATGAAAATGAAATGTGTGTTTGTGATATTGCTAATGTACTTAGCATGACTAAATCTGCTGTTTCTCATCAACTTGCTACTTTAAGAAGAAGTGGGGTAGTAAGATGTAGAAAAAGTGGTAAAGAAGTATATTATACACTTGATGATGATCATATAGTTAAACTATTTGAAATAGGACTTCAACATATAAAACATAGATGTTAGAAAGAAGGTATTATGAAAAAATATAAGTTCAAGATTGAAGGGTTAGATTGTGCTAATTGTGCTAATGAATTAGAAAGTGAACTTAGAGAGTTAAATATAATAAATAATGTTAGTATAAGTTTTATGACTGAAAAATTATCTTTTGATTGCGAAGAAGATAATATAGATGAAGCGTTAAAAGAAATAAAGAAAGTAATAAAAAAAGAAGAACCTGATGTTTTTATTGAGGAAATGTAATGAATAAAAAAATGAAAAAGCAACTACATAGAATTATAATATCTGGAATTATGTTATTATTTTCTATGTTAGTTAGTATTAATGTTAATTATATAAATAATATTATATTTATTATTGCATACTTTATAATTGGTTATGATATTTTATTAAAAGCATTTAGAAATATAAAACGTGGAAAAGTATTTGATGAAAACTTTTTAATGGCAGTTGCTACTATAGGTGCTTTATGCATAGGGAATATACCTGAAGCAGTTAGTGTTATGTTATTTTATCAAGTTGGTGAATTATTTCAAAATTATGCTGTTAACAAGAGTAGAAAATCAGTTGCAGCATTAATGGATATTAGACCTGATTATGCTAATGTAATTAGAAATGATAAACATATTAAAGTAGATCCAAATGAAGTAAATATAGAAGAAATAATATTGGTTAAACCAGGTGAAAAGATTCCACTAGATGGAATAGTTATTGAAGGGAATTCAATGCTTAATACTCTTGCTCTTACTGGTGAAGCAGTTCCAAGAAGTGTTAAAAAAGGTGATGAAGTTCTTAGTGGATGTGTAAATAATGAAGGTATATTAAAAATAAAAGTTACTAAGAAATTTGGAGAATCAACAGTTAGTAAAATATTAGAATTAGTTGAGAATGCTAGTAGTAGAAAATCTAGCTCAGAAGCATTTATTACTAGGTTTGCTAAATATTATACTCCTATAGTATGTGCTATAGCTTTAGTACTTGCAATACTTCCTCCATTAATATTAAATCAACCATTTAATACTTGGATATATAGAGCATTATCATTCTTGGTAGTTTCATGTCCATGTGCTTTAGTTGTTTCAATTCCACTTAGTTTCTTTGGTGGAATAGGAGCATCTTCAAGTATAGGTGTACTTGTTAAAGGTAGTAATTATTTAGAAGCACTTTCTAATGCTGAGATAGTTGTTTGTGATAAAACTGGTACATTAACAGAGGGAATTTTTAAAGTTCAAAAGATAGAAGCTATATCTATTAGTGATGAAGAATTATTAAAGTATGCTGCTTATGCTGAAAGTTTTTCTAATCATCCAATTGCATTATCTTTAAAAGATGCTTATGGTAAAAAAATAGATAATAAGAAAATTACTGATACTAAAGAAATATCAGGAAAAGGGGTATATGCTAAGATTGATGGAAAAGAAGTTTTAGTAGGAAATGAAAAACTATTAAAAGAAAAAAATATTGAATTTAATAAATCTAAAGATATTGGTACTATAGTATATGTTGTTATCAATAATAAATATAGTGGTTACATAGTTATTTCAGATAAAATAAAAGAAGACTCTTATAAAGCAGTTAGTTCATTAAAGAAAAATAATGTTAAAAAGATTGTTATGCTTACAGGAGATAAAACTGATACAAGTAGAGAAGTAAGTGAAAAATTAAAACTAGATGAATTTCATAGTGAGTTATTACCTCAAGATAAAGTTAAAAAAGTTGAAAAATTAATGTTAGAGAAAACTAATGATGGTAAACTTTTATTTATAGGTGATGGTATAAATGATGCTCCTGTGCTTGCTTTATCAGATATAGGTGTAGCTATGGGTGGTCTTGGAAGTGATGCTGCTCTTGAAGCTGCTGACATTGTGATTATGACTGATGAACCATCTAAAATTGCTGAAGCAATTAAAATATCTCATAAGACAATGAGAATAGTAAAAGAAAATATAATATTTGCTATAACAGTTAAGATAGCAGTACTTGTATTGTCTGCACTTGGAATTGCTACTATGTGGGCTGCAGTATTTGCTGATGTTGGTGTTTCAGTAATAGCAATATTAAATGCACTTAGAATTTTAAAGGTAAATAAATAATTTGCCTTTTTATTTTGCATAGAAATATGTTATAATTCATAATAGGTGAAGATATGAAAAATAAATATGGTTTTACATTAATAGAATTACTTGCGGTAATTGCTATAATCGCTGTATTAACATTGATTGCTGTACCTGCAGCATTAAAAATTTATAATGAAAACGTTATTAAAAGCATGCGTGTTCAAGAAGGGCAAGTAAAGGATGCAGCTAATCTTTTTGTTGAAGATTATTGTAAATCTTCAATTGACCAAACTAAGATATGTCCAAAAAGTTATAGTAAAGGTTTGGATAATAAAAAAGTTGTATGCCTTCAAGATCTTCAAAATAGTTCTGATAAATATATAGGTACTGTTAAATATAAAAGTTCTGATTGTAAAGGATATGTTACATATTATTTAGATTCAGAAACTGGTATTTATGGAAATGAAAAAGCATATTTATTTTGTGGAAAAGATAAAGACAATAATTATGAATATTTGACTGATGATGATTATGATTTTAAAGAATATTGTTCTTGCAATGACGATGAAATATGTGAAGATGCAGATAAAAATACATATTGTACATTTGATGGTGAAATGACTCAAGGTAGTGAATATATTAATGGTCAATATGTTTATAGATATATGCAGCAAGGGGCTTATAGTAGAGGTAAAACGAATGCTTGGTCAAATATTTATACTGATGGTTGGGGTGTTCAATTAGCCAATAAGACTAGTGCTTCAGAAGTAACTTCTAAACCATGTACGTATATTAATGGTAAACCTGTAGTTTCTATGTCTTACATGTTTGCTAATAGCAATGCTTTAGGTATTGATTTAAGTTCTTTTAGTACTGCTAAAGTTACTAATATGAGTAATATGTTCTATAACAGTAGGGCAGAAGATTTAGATTTAAGTTATTTTAATACATCAAGAGTTACTGATATGCAGGGTATGTTCAGTGGCAGTAATGCCACAACTATAAATCTTAAAGGTTTAGATACTTCAAATGTTGTTTATATGTCATCTATGTTTTATAAAAGTTCAGCAAAAACTTTAAATTTCAGTAGTTTTAATACAAGTAAAGTTAAAAGTATGAGTTCAATGTTTAATGAAAGTCAGGCAACATCATTAGATTTAAGTAGTTTTGATACAAGTAATGTAACTAGTATGTCTCGTATGTTTTATAAGAGTAATGCAACTTCTTTAAATTTAAGCAGTTTTGATACTAAAAAAACAGTTGATATGAATGCAATGTTTGGTTATAGCAAAGTTGCTAATTTAGATTTAAGTAGTTTTGATACTTCAAATGTTACGAGTATGGCTTATATGTTTTCTTTTGGTGAAAATGAAACCATTAATTTAAGTAGTTTTAATACTAGTAAAGTTACAAGTATGGCTAATATGTTTTATAATAATACAGTTCAATCATTAAATTTAAGTAGCTTTAATACAAGCAATGTTACCAATATGAGTTGGATGTTTGCTTATGCTAAAAGTTTAAAATCTATCGATGGAATTACATCATTTGATACAAGTAAAGTTACTACAATGTTGTATATGTTTTCTTCAACCGAATCTTTAAATACATTAGATGTAAGTAATTTTAATACAAGTAAAGTTACTAATATGGGAGGATTGTTTTCTAATTGTAATGCTAGTACTATAAAAGGATATGAAGATTTTGATACAAGTAATGTTACTGATATGGCTTCCATGTTTTTTAAAACAAAAATTGAAAAAATAGACTTAAGCAGTTTTAATACAAGTAAAGTTACTGATATGGGTTCTATGTTTCTTTATAGTGCTGCCACAACCATTAACTTAAGTAGTTTTGATACAAGTAATGTAACTAGTATGTATCGTATGTTTGAAGGAACTAAAACAACAATATTGGACTTGAGTACCTTTGATACATCAAAGGTAACTAATATGTTTCAAATGTTTACAACTTCATATGCAAAAACTATAAAAGGTTTAGAAAACTTTAATACAAGCAATGTTACAGATATGACTAATATGTTTTCTAGTTCGAGAGCCACTGAACTTGATGTTAGTCATTTTGATACAAGTAAAGTAACAATCATGGTTAATATGTTTTATGCAACAAGTGCTACTAAAATTGATGTCAGTCATTTTAATACAAGTAATGTCGTAAATATGGGGGCTATGTTTGGTTATAGTAGAGTTACATCATTAGATGTAAGTAGTTTTGATACAAGTAATGTAAAAGATTTTGGATGGATGTTTAGAGGCAGTAGTGTTCAAACTTTAGATTTAAGTAATTTTGATACAAGTAATGCAATAGATATGCAATATATGTTTGATGGCTGTAGGGCCACTACAATAAAGGGTTTAGAAAAATTTAATACGTCAAAAGTTACTAACATGAACGAAATGTTTAAAAATAGTTATGCTACAATACTTGATTTAAGTAGTTTTGATATTTCTAAGGTAACTGATATGAGTGGTATGTTTAATGGTGCTAAATCTACCACTGGATATGCTAAAGATAAAACTACTGCTGATAAGTTTAATGATAGTAGTGTTACTAAAATACCAAAAACACTTAAATTTACTGTTAAATAAAAAGTACTAGAAATAGTACTTTTCTTTTGTTATAATTTTTATGGTGATAATATGGAACATATGATGAGACTTCATAAAGAACCATTTGAATTAATTGAGAATGGTAGTAAAACTATAGAGTTAAGACTTTATGATGAAAAAAGACAAATGATTAATTTGGGAGATACTATTACTTTTGAAAATAGAAGTGATGGAGATAAAATTCAAGTTAAGGTAATAGCTTTATATATATATCCTAGTTTTGAAGAATTATATAAACATTTTGATAAAGTATCGATTGGATATAAAGAAGATGAAGAAGCTGATCCTAAAGATATGGAATTATATTATAGTAGCGAAGAGCAATCTAAATATGGCGTGGTTGGTATAGAAATGGAGTTAATAAAATAATTATGAAAATATTACTTAGCTGGAAGTTTTGGGTAATTCTATATTTGATTTCTGCGGTTATATTTGCTCAAGCTTTTAAAAAATCAAATCGTAATATGAAGAGTGCCGGAGCTCTTACAATATTACTTGAAATATTTACTGCTTTTTTTGCTATATTTTTTATTCCATTTTTCGATTTTGTTTGGCCAACTGATTCTAGTGTATATTTAACATTAGTAGTAGTTGTAAGTATATATGCTATAACAGATAGACTTAATATTGAAGCTAGATATGGACTTGACCCTTCAGTATTTAGTATGCTTAAACAATTATCTACAGTATTTTTAATAATACTAGGATTTATATTCTTAAAAGAACCAGTTGTTCTTAAAAAGATTATTGGTTCATTAATAATTATATTTGCAAATGTTTTACTTGCTTTTGATAAAGGAAAAATAAAATTTAATAAATATTTTATTATGTCATTTGCATCTAACTTCTTATTTGCAGTTGCAATGCTTATAAATGTTAATATTTCAAATTATTTTAATTTAGCTTTTTATACAATTTTGACTGTTTTTACGCCATCAATATTAATATTTATATTTGGTAAACATAGTTTAAATGAATTAAAAAAAGAATTTAATTCTTATGATAAAAGGTGTTTCTTACTTGCTGCGTTTACTTGGTGTTTAATGTTAATTGCATCAGTTCGTGCATATCAACTTGGTAATGTTACTTTGATTGCGCCACTTTTAACATTGACATCAATATTAAATACTATGTATGAATACTTTGTTTGTAAAAATAAAAGTAAATTTATTCAAAAAGTTATTGCATCTATACTTATTATAATAGGTGTTGTTATAATAAAGATGTGAGGTGAAATATGAAAGCATTAACTATAAAAGAACCTTGGGCATCTTTAATAATTGAAGAATATAAAAAATATGAGTTTCGTAGTTGGAAAACTAAATACAGAGGTAAAATACTCATACATGCTGGACTTGGTATTGAAAAAGATATGATGGAAAGATTTAAAGACTATAATATCGATATTAATCCTGGATATATTATTGGTGAAGCTACTATAACTGATTGTATACTAGTTGATGAAGAATTTAATTGTGAGCTTAGGAGTATTGATCCCGTTGTGTATGGTAGAAGTAATCACACTGAAACATATGCTTGGAAACTTGAAAATGTTGTTAAATATGAAAAACCAATACCATGTAAAGGTAAACTTGGTTTATGGAATTATTGTGAAGTAAATCTTGAAAAAAAGTAAGTGTTGTGGTAATATATCTACGCACTTATTTTTTAGTGTGATGATGTGACAAAAAGGGGAGGAAAGATATGAAAAAGACAAAAATTATATGTAGTATAGGACCTGCTAGTTGTAATACTGAAACTATGACTAAAATGGTTCAAAATGGAATGAATACTGCTCGTATAAACTTTTCCCATGCAACTTTAGAAGAAAGAGAAAATGTTGTTAGAGTGGTAAATGAAGTAAGAAATAATACTGGACTTTATATAGGAATATTATATGATACTAAGGGTCCTGAATTTAGAAATGGAATGTTAGAAAATGATTCTATAAATTTAGTTGAAGGTAAAACAATTAAAATGATTAAAGAAAATGTTCTTGGAAATGAAGAAAGATTTTCTGTTAATCATCCACAAGCAATTGATTCATTAAAAGTAGGAGATACTGTACTACTTGAAAATGGTCTTATGAAAATAGAAGTTATTTCTAAAGAAGACGATGGTGTAACTTGTAAAGTAATTAATGGAGGAGTACTTGGAAATAGAAAGAGTTTAAGTGTTCCCGGAGTACATTTAGATATACCATTTATATCTAAAGAAGATGATGAAGATATAAGATATGCATGTAATCATGAAGGAGACTTTTTAGCTTTATCATTTGTATCAACTAAAGAAGATGTATTAGAAGCTAAAAAAATCATTGAAGAAGAAAACGCTAATATAAAAATTATATCTAAAATAGAAAGTACAACTGGTATTGAAAACTTAAGTGAAATAGTAAGTGTATCAGATGGAATTATGGTTGCTCGTGGAGACTTAGGTGTAGAAGCTCCTATGGAACAAATTCCATACTTTCAAAAGGAAATTATTGATGAGTGTAGACGCCAAAATAAATTTTGTATAGTTGCAACTGAAATGCTAGAAAGTATGAAACATAATGCTAGACCTACAAGAGCAGAAGTATCTGATATATTTAATGCTGTTATAAATGGAACAGATGCTGTTATGTTAAGTGGAGAAACTACTACTGGTAAATATCCAGTTGAAACAGTTACATATATGTCAAATATTTGTGAAGAAGCAGAAAATCATTTTAATTATAAATATTATCCAAAATATATTACTAAAGATATAGCTGGAGCTATAGCAAATAGTGTATTTGATGTTTCTAACTTACTTGATACTAAATTAATAGTAGCTGCTACTATGAGTGGAACAAGTGCTAGATTGATTAGTAACTTAAGACCAAGAAATTTAATATTAGCTGCATGTCCAAGTAAGAAAGTTGCTTATGGTTTATCATTAAATAGTGGTGTATATCCAGTTGTAACTGAAGTATATAGTTCTACTGATAGAATTATTGAAGATGCTAAGGCAAAATCAATGGAATTTATGGAACTTAATAAAGGTGATATGATTGTAGTTACTGGTGGTTTTCCAAATAATACAAAAGATAAAAAAACTAATTTTATGAAGATAGAAGAAATATAAGTATAGAATACTTATATTTTTTATGTTAAAATTTAATTATAACGATAAGAGGTGTTAGTATGTTAATTATGTCTATATGTTCAGTACCTGAGGTGTTAGAAGTTATGAGAATTATAAATATGGTTATTTTGATTGTTAAGATAGCTGTACCAATATTACTAATTTTAACTGGTATGATAACACTTATGAAGACTATTAAAGTTGGTAATGAGGATTTACTTGCTAAAGCTAAAAAACAACTTGTAAATAACTGTATTGCTGCAATAGTTATATTTTTAATTCCAACTCTTGTGAATGTAATAGTTAAAATAAGTGATACTAATAATGAATATAGAGATTGTTTATATGCTGATACTGAAATTATTAATGATGCATATGCTTCAAGAGCTGCAAGTTTAGTATCTAAAGCAGAAAGTACAAAATCATATAATGATTATTATGCTGCTAAAAATGCTGTATCTGAACTTAAAGATGAAAGTGAAAAAGCTAGTCTTAATGAAAGACTAAATACTTTATATGAAACAATTAAATCTGATATAGATAAGAATAATGATAGTGAAACTAATAATGGAACTAGTGGAGGATCTGGTTCAGGTACAGATAATGGTTCTGGAAGTACTACAGTAGGCAGTGAAGTTAAAAATGTATCTGGTACTATTTATATGGGAGACTCTAGAACTAATGGTTTAAAACTATATGGAGGGCTATCATCAGATGAACAAGTATTTGCAACTGATGGTGGAGGATATAATGATTTTCTTGGACATATAACTAGTGTTAATAATGTTTTAAGCAATGGTAAAAGTTATAATATAGTGCTTAATTATGGAGTTAATGATTTAAGTAATTCATCTAAATATTGTGAAAAATATAAATCTTTTATAAATAGTGTTAATTCTAAAAATAATGTATATGTAATGTCTGTAAATCCTGTTAATGATAGTGGAAGTAAATATGCTAAAAATTCTAATATACAATCATTTAATTCTTCTATTAAATCTTGTATTTCTGGACTTAAGAATGTAAAATATTGTGATGTATATGGAAGTGCATCAATTAGTGATTGGACAAGTAAATATATAAGCAGTGATGCGATACATTATACAAGTGATGGATATAAATACATACATTCTATGGTAAAGTCATGTATGAGATAGGAGAGTTATGATAAATATAGTTTTATTTGAACCTGAAATACCAGAAAATACAGGTAATATTATGAGAACATGTGTGGCTACTAATAGTCATTTACATTTAATTAAACCTTTAGGTTTTAGTCTTGAAGAAAAATATATTAAAAGAGCTGGTGTAAATTATATAGATAAATGTATATATACAGTTTATGAAAATATAGATGAATTCTTTGAAAAGAATAAAGGAGAATATTATTTCTTAACTAGATATGGACATAAACCACATACTAGTTTTGATTATAGTGATAAAGATAAGAATTATTATTTCTTTTTTGGAAAAGAAAGTACTGGAATACCACCACATATATTAAAGCCATATATAGATAGATGTATGAGAATGCCTATGACTGATAATGTTAGAGCACTTAATCTATCTAATACAGTGGCTATAATGACTTATGAAGCATTAAGACAACAAGGATATCCTGGATTATTATTTGATGAACCACATAAAAGTAAAAATTTTATAGAAGAAAGTGAGTAATTACTTTTTCTTTTCGGAGGAAATATGGCAATAACTAAAACAAATTTTATAGATTATACTAGATGTAGAAGATATAGTGCTCTTGAGAATATTAGAAAAGATAAACTTGATTCTAAAATGACTATAGAAGAATACATGAATGAAAATGAAAAAGAAGAATATAGAGAACTTTTAGGTGATATGTTTGAAAGTACTGATGAAGGAGATACTGACTTAACTAAAAAAGAAGATAAAGAATTATTAGCGATGATGAAATATTATAAAGAAGTAGAACTTGAAAGTGCATTTAAAGCTAAAAGAATATTTAATGGTAAATTTGTTTATAGTGAAAATACATATAATCAAGAATCTTTTGATTTTGTCCATAATGGTATTAGATATTTATGTTATGTAGATATTTATAATGAAAATAAAGATGAAATAAATATTATAGAAGTTAAATCTACTACTAGTAGAAACTATATAGAAGGTTTAAAATATGGAGGAGATTCTAAAGAAAAGCATGAGATGTTTATACTTGAAGATGGAATTTATAGACTTAAAAAGCCAATAAATGGTAGTGATAAGTTAATAAAGAAATTTAGTGAAAAATATAAAAAGTTATTTGATAGATATAGTGATGTGGGACGATATGTTTTTGATTTAGCTGTTCAAAGATATATAATTGAAAATGATTTAAAGAGTCATAATATAAAGAAACATGTTAATTATTATTTATCAGTACTCAATCATAATTATGTATATGATGGATATATGGTAGGAGAAAAACGAATATATAGAACTATAGATGGAGAAGATATAGTAAGTTTCTTTGATATGAATGAGATAACTAAAGAATATATGCCTATTATAGAATCTATGGTAAAGACTCTCGAAAATAATATTTATAATCCTGATTCTAGTCCTTGTAATGTAGGAGTTCATTGTTCATATAAAGAGAAGTGTGAATGTAAATATAAAAGTATTTGTTATAAGAATTTACCAGAGTATAATGCAAGTTTTAATTATATCGGTTTTACTGATAGAATTGGTTTAGGGCCCGATAAATATAATAAATATGATCTAATAAATAATGGATATTATAAGTTAGATGATATACCTTTAGAGTGGATTCAAAATAAACCTAATATGTTAATTGAAAGAGACTGCTATGATAATGATAAAACATATTTAGACAAAGAGAAGATTAGGGCTATGTTTGATACTTTAGAGTATCCAATATATCATTTGGATTTTGAAAGTTTTCCATGTCCTATGCCTAGATTTAAAGGAGAAAGGCCATATACTCAATCATGTTTTGAGTTTAGTCTACATATAGAGCGTGAACCTGGGGTTTGTGATAAAGATAAAGATAACTATGTATACTTAGCTGAAACTTTGAATGATGAAAGACTTGAAATGGTAAAAGAAATAGTTAAAAGAATAGATCCTAATAAAGGTACTATGTTTGCTCAAAATGTTACTTTTGAAAGAAGTAGATTAAAAGAACTAGCATATATATTTCCTGAATATAAAGAACATTTACTTAAAATAGTAGAGAAGTCTACAGATTTGCTTTATTTTATAAAAAATAATCAAAGTATATATGAAGAGTTAGGTTTTGATGATGAAAGAAGTAAACTAGTTAATTTTTATCATAAAAATCTGAGTGGAAGTTATTCAATTAAGAAGACTTTACCAGTACTTAGTGACTTAACTTATAAAAATTTAGAAGTTAAAAATGGAACTGAAGCATTAGTGACATATTCATTATATGATGATATGAAACCTGATGATTTAGAGAGAGCTAAAAAGAATTTAAGAATATATTGTAAACAAGATACTTGGGCTATGGTAGTAATATTAGATGCTTTACGTAATCTTATAAAAAAATGATAAATAAGTATAGAAAGTGTGATAATATTAAAGTATGAATGAGAGAATGGATAGAAAAAAATTTATAATAATATTTATAATTATCTTTGTATTAGTATTACTTGGTGCATTAATAGGATTCTTATATAGAAATAAAACTCAAGAAAAGACTGGCATGACATCTGTAGTAGTTGCTAAATATATTATTGTTGATGGTACAAAAATTACTGAAGAAATGGTAGAAACAAAAGAAATGAGTGTAGACGAATCTAGTGAATATATTTTAGATATTAATAATGTAGTAGGTAAATGTGTTAAGAATAATGTTAAAGTTGATGCTGGAAAGGGTTTTAAAGTTGATGACATTGAAGAATGTAATTAAAACATTTAGTATAATTTTACTACTTATACTTTTAACTGGATGTGGTAATAAATTAAATATTAAAATATCAGATGATAAAAGAGACTTTAAAGTAACTGAAAAAACTGACTACATAGAATTAAATTATAAGGATAAAATATATAATTTACATAATTATGAAGGTAAAACTAAAGAAATAGTTTTAATACCTAATTGTTCTATGGATGAAGATTATTTAAGTGTAACGCTACTTACTGAAGATAATTTATACTTTATGATGATTGATGATGAAGATTTAGAAAGCGCTAATGATTTAAATTTTACTTGGATTAGTGAAAGTAAAAACATAAAAGATTTAGATTATACTAAAGATATAGAACAAACAAGTGATAAGTATTTGTATTGTTTTAGAAATGTTCAAATTAATTATATAAATAGTAGCAAGAAGAGTATATTAATGTCATATGATAGTGATACTGTTAAAAAGTATGATTTAGTAAATTTTAATTAGTTGTAAATTTAATGTAAAAAAATGTGTATATTAGTTGTATAGAACTTTAGAATTGGTTATATTATTAGTGTAGGGAGATGGTAAAAGTGATATATCCTTCAATCGATAGACTATTAAACATTGTTGACTCTAAATATAAGTTAGTTCATATAGCTGCTGATAGAGCCAAAGTTATGAAAGAACATAAACACTTTCAAATGCCTGAGAGTGAATATGTATCTAAAAAAGAAATAGGAAGGGCATTAGAAGAAGTAGATAGAGGGTTAATTACAATTAAGAATAATTAATTCTTTCTTATAATATTTAGACTAGAAATAGTCTTTTTATTTTGGCTTTGAAATGAAAACTAGCATTTTTTATAAAATTGTGGTAAAATACTTTGTAGCATTTAAACTTTTAAAGGGAGTGATATTATGAGTAAAATTAATATAATGAGTTTAGGTGGGTTGAATGAAAATGGTAAGAATTTATATACAGTAAATGTAGATGGACATTTATTTATTTTTGATTGTGGTATGAAATATGCACCTGATAAGATGTATGGCGTTGATTATGTAATTCCTGATTTTTCATATTTAGTAGAACATGAAAAAGAAATAGTAGGATTATTTATAAGCCATCCTCATCGTGAAAATATGGGAGCACTTACTGATTTATTAAAAGCATTACCAAACATAAATGTATATGCATCAAATTATACTAGTGAAATAATAAAATATGAATGTGCTGAAGAAAAAGTAGAAATTAAAAATTTACATACTATTAAAGCACATAAAAAGATTGATATTACTAAGAATTTAAGTATATTTCCATTTAGTGTAACACATAGTAGTCCTGAAACATTAGGATTTGCGATTAATACTCAAGATGGTGCAGTTATATATATGGCTGATTTTGTTATAGATCCAACTATGAATGGTTACTATGACATGGATCTTGGGAAACTTGCATATATAGGCAAACAAGGAGTACTTTGTTTAATGGCTGAAAGTGTGTTTGCTGAAAAGAAAGGACATACTTCTCCAAATCACAAATTAGAAAGTTTCTTTAAAAATGTAGTTGATAAAAATAAAGGTAGAATTATATTTACGGTGTTACCACTACATATTTATACAATTCAAGAAATATTTAATTCAATAAAGGGTAAAAATAGAAAAGTTGTTATAATGGGTAGAGAACTTCATAATATAGTATCTTTATGTGCTAAGAATGAATACTTAGATATTGAAGAAGATATGATTGGTAATTTAACTGATTTAAAACAAGAAAATACTATTATACTTATAAGTAATGATAGAGAAACACCATATTCTAATATAAATAGAATATTAAATGGCCATGATAAATTTATAACTCTTGAAAAAACAGATACTGTATGTTTTGCTGAACCTAGTTATGATGCTTATGAGAAATTACTTGTAAAGATTCTTAATGATTTAGCTATTAAAGGTGTTAATATAGTACAAATACCAAAAGATAAGAGTGTACGTCATCATGCATCAAGTGAGGACTTAAGATTACTTATTAAATTATTTAATCCTAAATACTATATGCCTATTAAAGGTGAATATAGATACCAAGTACAAAATGGAAATCTTGCATATAGTGTAGGAATACCAAAAGAAAACATTTTACTTAAAGAAAATGGAGATATAGTAACTATTCTAGATGGTGAATTAAAAGAGAATTTCGATAGAGTGTTCGTAGATGATATTTTAATAGATGGTAACTTTAGTGAAGATGTTGGAGATGTAGTTTTAAAAGACAGAGAGTTATTAAGTAATAATGGACTTGTTGTTATCTCTTCAACATTAAGTAAGAAAGATAAATCTATGATAATTGAGCCTGAAATAATTACTCGTGGATTTATATATTCTAAAGAAAATACTGAAATAATAAATGAAGTAAAGAGAATAAGTATAGAAATTATTAAAAATAATACTTTTTCTAATAAATATGCTGATTATGTTAAAATTAGAAATGATATACGTGAACAAGTTGGACAGTATTTATATAAAGAAACTCAATGTAAGCCAGTTATATTAACAGTTATTCAAGAAATATAGGAGGAAGATATGATATATTTAGATTATAGTGCGACTACACCAGTTGATGAAAGAGTGCTTGATTCTTATTGTAAAGTTACTCGTGAATTTATTGGGAATGCTAATAGTATTCATACTCTTGGTGTGAGATCTAAAGAATTATTAATGCAAGCTACTAATCAAATAGCTGAGATACTTAATTGTCATCCAAAGGAATTGATATTTACTAGTGGAGCAAGTGAAAGCAATACTACTGCTATTAAGGGTGTTGCATTTAAGTATTGTAAACGTGGAAAACATATTATAACTAGTAAACTTGAACATAAGAGTGTTCTTGAAGTTATGGGATATTTAAGTAATATAGGTTATGATGTTGATTTTGTAGATATTCAACCTAATGGGCAAATTGATTTAAAGCATTTAGAAGAGCTTATAAGAGATGATACTATTCTTGTTAGTATTTGTGCAGTTAACTCTGAAACTGGTTTTAAACAACCTTTAAAGACTATTAGACAAGTTATTAATAAGAAGAATCCTAATGTTATATTCCATAGTGATTTAACTCAAGCTTTAGGTAAGACAAGATTTTATTTAAGTGATTTAGATTTAGCTAGTTTTTCTAGTCATAAAATATATGCTCCTAAAGGAATAGGAATTCTTTATAAAAGACGTGATTTACAAATAGATACATTAATATATGGTACTACAGAGAATTGTCCATTTAGAGGTGGAACTCCTGCATTACCACTTATAGTATCATTTTCTAAAGCTATGAGACTTATTAATGATAAATTAGAATCAAATATAAAGAAATGTGAAAAATTAAAAGCAGAATTATTGAAAGGACTTTCTAAATACCCAATTCAAATAAATTCTAATGATTTATGTGTACCACAAATAGTTAATTTTAGTTTACTTAAGATTAAATCTGAAACATTTGTACATGCTCTTGAAAGATATGAAATATATGTATCTACTACTACTGCTTGTTCAAGTTTAGAAGAAAGTACAGTATTAAAAGCATTATCAAATGGAAATAAAGATGTAAGTACTACATCTATAAGAGTTAGTTTAAGTCATTTAACTACGATGGAAGAAGTACATAAATTCTTAGAAATATTTGATAAAGTATGGAATGAGCTATTGTTGAAATGAGAAAAGTAATATTAATAAAATATGGTGAATTAACTACTAAAAAAGATAATAGAAATTTCTTTATAAATAAACTTAAAAATAATATATTTGATAAGATAAGTGATTATAGTTTTGAAATTAGAGATGACTATTATAGAATGTTTATAATTCCAAATGAAGATGATATTGATGGAATAGTTAATATTCTTAAAAATATATTTGGTATCCATGAAATAGTTATTGCTTATATGGATGAAGAAGTGACTGAAGAAGCTATATTAAAATGTTCTTTAGAGGTTATGAAGATGCAAGAATTTAACACTTTTAAAGTAGTTACTAATAGAAGTGATAAGAATTTTCCTATTAAATCAATGGATATGAATAATATAGTAGGTGGACATATTCTTAAGAATATTGAATGCAAAGTTGATGTTCATAATCCTGATGTTTATTTAAATATAGAGATACGTAATGAAGCAGTTTATTATTATACTAACGGAATAAAAGGTTTAGGTGGATATCCAGTTAGTACTCTTGGCCGTGGACTATTGATGTTAAGTGGTGGAATAGATTCTCCAGTTGCTGGATATATGACTATTAAAAGAGGAGTAGAGTTATATTATTTATACTTTGAAAGTAGACCTCATACTAGTATAGAAGCTCGTAATAAAGTAATAGAACTTGCGAGAAAACTTGAAAAATATAATTCTCACGGTAAATTGATGGTAGTAAATTTCACTAAAATACAAGAAACAATATATAAGAATCTTGATACTACATACTTAATAACTATTATGAGAAGAATGATGTATAGAATAGCTGAAAGAGTTGCTAAAAAGAATAAATGTTTAGCAATAGTAAATGGTGAGAGTGTAGGACAAGTAGCAAGTCAAACATTATCTAGTATAGTTGCTGTTAATGATGTTACAAATTATCCAATATTAAGACCTTTATGTTCTTTTGATAAATTAGATATAATTGAAATATCTAAGAAAATTGATACTTATGAAACATCTATACTTCCATATGAAGATTGCTGTACTGTGTTTGTTCCTAAACATCCAGTAATTAATCCAAATCTTAGATTTATATACGAAGAAGAGTCTAAAATTGATTTTGAGCCATTATTAAAAGAAGCAGTTGATACTATAGAAATAGTTGATTTAAAAGAAGAAAGAAGCGAATATTTATAGCAAAATAAAACCTGGAAAATTCCAGGTTTTTTGTTTTATCTATCAACTGCGTCAGTTTGAGGTTTAAATCCAGCAGCTATTAATTCATCCATAGTAACAATTCCATTATTCAAAGCTTCTTTAATGTTATATTTTTTACCATTAACTGTAACTATAACATATTGACTTTTAATACAATTGAAGTAATATCTTTTATAATAGTATTCAATTGCTTGAGCACAATTTTTACCAGCGCTAGTATCTGTAATTGTTATTTTCTTTGTAGTGTCTGTTGGTTTTTCTGTTGGATTAGTTGGTTCAACTGGAGTAACAGGCTCAACTGGTTTAACTGGGTCAGTAGGCTTTACTGGTTTACTTGGAATAGTTGGTTCTGTAGGTGTTGTAGGTTCAGTTGGAGTAGTAGGTGTTGTTGGTTCAGTTGGAGTAGTAGGATCATCAGTTACATTTTTCTTTAATGGCTTAAATCCTATAGCTATAAGTTCGTCCATTGTAACAATTCCATTATTTAAAGCTTCTTTAATTGTATATTCTTTTCCATTAACTGTAACTATAACATTATGACTTTTAATGCAAGTGAAGTAGTAATCTTTATAATAGTATTCAATTGCATCAGCACAATATTGTCCTTCGCTTCTATCAGTAATAGTAATTACTTTTTTGTTTTCAACTGGACAATTAAATTTTGTACCTTTAAGTTTAAAAATTCTTTTTCCATCACATTCATAGACATCATATAATATTGAACTTTGTTTAGTATCAGTTTCACTTATTATAATAAAAGGTTTACCTTTAAAGGCTAAAACATTTAATAAGTCAATTGCAATAAATAAAACTATAGCTGTACATACTACGATTACACCTCTAATAGCTAACTTTTTAGTTTGTTCTTTCTTTTCCATAAATTTCATCCTTCTTTCATAAAAAAATTATAACATAAGTATTATTTTTTGTAAATGTAACATAATATTATTGGAGGATATAATATATGCTTTTGAATAACTATTTTAGTAAGAAAAATAAATTGCTTTATAAGATGAAAATAATGAATTCTAGAAATCAGGAATATGAAGATGATTTTAATTTTGATTATGATAGAATAGAAAAATATAATGATAAAAGAAAAGTAAAGTAACTTGAATCTTAAGACACTATTTATGTGTCTTTTATTTTATTTAAATTTATTTCCATTTTTAGGTATTATTTGTTATAATATTAATACAAAGAAAGAAGGAAATATTAGATGAAGATATTATGTGTTAATGCTGGTAGTTCTTCTTTAAAATTTCAATTAGTTGAAATGCCTGAAGAGAAGTTACTTATTAGCGGTTATTTTGAAAAAATTGGTTTAAAAGATAGCTTTTGGACTACTAAAGTAAATGGTAAAAAGTATAAAGAAACTAAATTCTTAAAGAATCATACTGAAGCTGCTGAAGCTTTAATTGAAGAATTATTAAAATATAAAGTAGTTGAGAGTTTAGAAGAAATTAAAGGTGTAGGACATAGAGTTTTACATGGTGGTGAAAAGTATAGTGACTCAGTTTTAATTACTGATGAAGTTATTGAAGATATTAAGTCTTTAACAAAATTAGGACCTCTTCATCATCCAGGAAACTTAGCTGGAATTGAAGCTATGCAAAAAGCACTTCCAGGGGTACCAATGGTAGCTGTATATGATACTGCTTTCCATCAAACTATGCCTAAAGTAAATTATATGTATCCAGTACCTATGGAATGGTATACTAAGTATGGTGTACGTAAATATGGTTTCCATGGAACTAGTCATAAATATATTACTTTAAAAATGAAAGAAAAATTAGGTAAGGATGACGTTAATTTAATTATTTGTCATATTGGTAGTGGAGCTTCTATTAGTGTTATTAAAGATGGTAAATGTTATGATACTACTATGGGTATTAGTCCACTTGATGGATTAATGATGGGTACTCGTAGTGGAGCTATTGACCCTTCAATCATTGAATACGTTGCTAAAGAATCTGGAGAAGATATTGAACAAATTACTAATGATTTAAATAAGAAGAGTGGTCTTCTTGGAATTAGTGGATTTAGTGATTGTAGAGATGTTGAAGATGCTGCTGCTAATGGAGATGAGAATGCTATATTAGCACTTGATATGTATAATGATCGTATTGCTAAATATATAGCTGAATATTATATTAAATTAGATGGTAAAGTAGATTCAATCGTATTCACTGCTGGTGTTGGTGAAAATGGTATTGAAGCACGTAAAGCTATTTTAGGAAGACTTGGTGCTTTAGGAATCAAAATAGATGATGAAAAGAATGCTAAAATTGCTGGATTCAAAGATGAAGTAGAAGGAATTATTTCTACTGATGACTCTAGTGTTGTAGTTAGAGTTCTTCCAACTAACGAAGAGATTATGATTATTAAAGATACTTATAATCTAGTAAAATAGAAAGAAGTAATTAATGAATAATATTTATAAATCAATATATAATGAGATTAAGAAATTTAAGAAGATTTATATAGCTAGACATATAGGGCCTGATCCTGATGCATTTGGTAGTCAAATGTCACTTAAAGATTCTATTCTTCTTACATTTCCAAGTAAAGAAGTTTATGCTGTAGGAACAACTGTTTCAAGATTTAAATATTTTGGTAAAGTTGATAAAGTAAATTCTTATGATTTTGAAAATGCTTTATTAATAGTAGTTGATACTCCAGATAATAAACGTGTTGATATAGATAATTTCTTATCATTTAAGCATGTTATTAAAATAGATCATCATCCTTTAGTAGATAAATATAGTGATATAGAATTAATTAGAGAAGATGCAAGTAGTGCATCAGAACTTGTATTAGAACTTATAAATAATACGAAATTAAAGATGAATGAAAGTATTGCTGGTAAAATATATATTGGAATAGTAAGTGATTCTAATAGATTCTTATTTAATGTTAATTATAAAACATTTGAACTTGTTAGTGAATTAATTAAAAAATATAAACTTGATGTAGAGAAGTTATATAGACTTGTATATGCTAAACCTTTAAGCGAAGTTAGACTTATGGGTTATATAGCTTCTACTATGAAAGTTGATAAAAATGGTTTTGGATGTATCGAACTTGAAGATGATGTTATTCAATCATTAAATTCGGATATATCTGCTGCATCTAATATGATTAATGACTTTAACAATATTAATGAAGTAGTAGTGTGGGCTTTTTCTTCACATGATGCTAAAAATAATATGTATAGAGTTAATATTAGAAGTAGGGGACCTGTGATAAATGAAATTGCTGCTAAATATCATGGTGGTGGACATAAATATGCAAGTGGTGTTAGAACAGATTCAAAAGAAGATGTTGATAACTTAATGAAAGACTTATCAAAAGCATGTAAAGAATATACAGAAAGAGAGAAGAATTAATATGGAGATTACTAAAGTAGATGAACCAATTATTGCTGTTAGAATTAGTCAATATCCTGAAGATAAGAAAAACGAATTCTTATGTTTAGGTAGAAGCAATGTTGGTAAAAGTAGTTTTATTAATACTATAGTTAATAGAAAAAACTTAGCAAGAACTAGTTCAAAGCCTGGTAAAACAACAACACTTAATTTTTATAAAGTTAATGATGACTTTTATATAGTTGATGTTCCTGGTTATGGATATGCTGCTACTAGTAAAAAACAAATTGAAAAATTTGGTGTAATGATAGAAGAATACTTAAAGCAAAGACAGTACTTAAAACATGTATTCTTACTTATTGATTATAGACATAAACCTACCGAAGATGATGTACTTATGTATAAATTCTTAAAGTATTACAATCTTCCTGTAACAATAGTAGCTACTAAATATGATAAAGTAAATCGTTCTTTAAGAGCTAAACAAGATGATTTAATTAAATCTACATTAAATCCATCACTTGGAGATGAAATAATTAATTTTTCAAGTGTAACTAAAATCGGTAAAGATAGAGTTTATGAAATTATAGAAAATTATTTTGAAAAATAGTTGAAAAAAAGCCTTTATTCTATTATAATGTACATATAGAATAGAGGTTTTTAATATGAATAAAAAAGGTTTTACTTTAACTGAGTTATTAGTTGTTATAGCACTTATTTCTATAATCGTTTTAATTGCTGTTCCAAGTGTTGTATCAATTAGTAAAAGAATTAATAAGAGAGTTTATAATGCTAAAATTCAAGAAATAGTTACTGCTGCTGAGTTATATGGTACAAATAATCCTGATTTATTTAATGGAAGAAGTGAAGTAAAAATACATATTTCAGAACTTGTAAATAAGGGATTTGTAAGTACTGATTCTAAACCTGATACTGCTGTATGTAAAGCAGATTCATCTGAACATAGATCTTCTAAAGGTTGTGTTGTTAACCCAGTAGATAAAGTATCTATGAATCAAGATTACGTAATTATAAAAAAAGAGGCTGCTGGTGTAACAGCAAGTTATGGTGGAGAAACAACTACTATAACAAATGGTACTTTAGTTGAACAAGTTTGTACAAGATATGAAAATGGAATGTTTACTGGAAAATCAGGTACTGGTACTAATGATTATTGTGCTTGCGATTTTAATGATAATGGTAAAGTTACAGGTATTTATAAATTAAAAAATGGTAAAGTTGATACAAGTTCACCGGTTAAAGCTTGCATAATTGCTGGAGATGAAACAAATAATTACTTAAAATATGGCGGAACTATGTGGAGAGTAATTGGAATTTATAATGTGTATGATGATCAAACTAGATTAGTTGCTAAAATGATAACTAATGATAATGTTGATGTACAATAAAAGATAATCAATGATTATCTTTTTATTATCTTATATTTATTAATATTCTTCTAAAACTTGCATAGAGAGAAGATAATATAAATGTAATAGTTAATACTATTGGTGCAAATAATATACATCTTGATTGTGGGATATTATAGAGTAACATTTTCGAATTGAATATAGTATAAACTATATGATCAACTAAACTTGATGCAAGATAAATATCCAAACTCATTATTGAAATTGTCATAATAATTGTTTTTAAAAAATTTGATTTAATATTCACATCATAGAATAGCAAAAATACAATTACTGAACTTAAATATACGGTTAGACTTTCAAATTCTATACTTGATTTATTCATTAGCATGAATGATATAATTTGTATTACAATAAATATAAAAGTTAGTAGTATTTTATTGTATTTTGGATTTACATCTTTTAAGTATTTTCCGGTTATATAGTAACCAAGTGGATAAACTGCATACCACCAGTTTGGAAAATGTATATAATCTTTTAATAAATCATTTATTATTCCTGGAAGAATAAATGTTATTATAGATATAATTAATAATATATTTTTATCTTTTGTGTCAAAATTATTGTAAGAGTTATTTATTATTGGACTTAATAAATATAATCCAATATACATTTCTATATACCAGGAATATCTACATGCTTTAAATGATGTTACTGCTAATAATAAATTTTTAAATGTTAATTCTTCTAGATCATTATTGATATATTTTTTTACTGTAAATTCTATAACACTATAAAATAACCAAATAATTAGTATATTTATAAGTCCTTTAAAAAATTTTTTATCATATTTTTTATTATTATTTAAATATCCTGTTAATAATATAAACAGTGGAACACATATCATAAATATATTTCTAATTACAAATTGTGCTTTCATTCCAATACCATTCTTTGAAACTATATAGTACTTCGTATTTAAAAAAAGTGTACTGATAGTACCGATATTATCGCTATTACTCTTAGAATATCTAAACCATAATTTCTATCTCTCTTCATTATTCACCTCATATTTAATATATCATAATAATGTATAAAAGTGTTATAAAGTTTGATTTTTATGTGAAAAATTTGTATAATGTTAATAGAGGTGTATTATGATAGGGTTTTACGATTATACTGTAATATTAACATACTTAGGTTTTTCTTCTGGTATGATTGGTATATTTTTAGCAATAACAGGAAATACTTTTTGGGCAGTAATGTGTTTAATGTTTTCTGGTCTTTGTGATATGTTTGATGGAAGAGTAGCAAGAACTAAGAAAAAAAGAACAAATGAAGAAAGACATTTTGGTATACAATTAGATAGTTTATCTGATTTAGTATGTTTTGGTGTTTTACCTGCAATTATTGGTTATTCTTTAGGGATTAAGTGTACATATTTAGTACCATTAATAATTATTTATCCTTTAGCAGCATTAATTAGACTTGCTTATTTTAATGTTCTTGAAATAACTAGAAATAGTAGTACTCCAGTTAAAGAATATACTGGACTTCCAGTTACATCTTCTGCTTTAATATTTCCATTCTTATATATATTTAGAAAATTTTTAGGTAAGTACTTTGTATTAATATATGGAATTGTACTATTTGTAGTAGCAGTATTATTTATCAGTAAAATTAAAATTAAAAAACCAGGTATTAAAGTTATGATTGGTTTTATAGTAGTTGGTGTTATTGAGATATTATTAATATTAGCTGGTAAGTTTCTATGAAATATATAGTTAGAAATAGAAATAGTAAAAAAAATATAATTATAGAGTCTAATAAAGCTCTTAATTTTTTTTATGATACATTTATTGGAAGAATAATTTTAAAACCTTTTATAAGTAAAACGTTTAGTAATCTTATGGCTAAGTATATGAATAGTAAATATTCGTTAAAAAGAGCTACTAAATTTATTAGTAAAAATGATATAAATATATATGAGTGTTCTAAACAAAAATATACATCATATAATGATTTTTTCATAAGAAAGGTTGTGCCAGCTAAAAGACCTATTAATGCTCATAAAAATGTATTTATTTCACCTTGTGATAGTAAACTTACTGTTTATGATATTAATGAAGATTTAACTTTAAAAATAAAAGATTCATATTATTCAATTGATACTTTAGTTGATAATAATATTATGAATGAATATAAGAGTGGATATGCTTTAGTATTTAGATTATCTACTGATAATTATCATAGATATTGTTATATAGATAGTGGCACTAAGGGAAAAAATATTCATATAGATGGTGTTTTTCATACAGTGCAACCTATAGCACTTAAACATTACAATTTTTATAAAACTAATACTCGTGAATATACAGTGTTAGATACTAATAATTTTGATAAAGTAATTCAAGTTGAAGTTGGTGCTATGGGAATAGGCAAGATAGTTAATAATCACCAAGAATATAAATTTAAAAAAGGAGAAGAAAAGGGCTACTTTGAATTTGGCGGTTCTACAATAGTTGTTCTTGTTAAAAAAGATATAATAACTATTGATGAAGATATATATAGTAATAGTTTAGAAAATATTGAAACAAATGTTAAATATGGAGAAAGAATTGGAATTAAGAAATAGTTTCAATTCTTTTTATTTTGTGTTATAATATGGCCATTAATTGGGGGATTATATGATATTTAAAAGTGTAAAAGAATTAAATCATCATATTAAGGCTAATTGTGTGGCTATTAGTTTTGGTTCTAAAGGAACTACATATTATGATAAAACTTCTAATAAGGTTATTAAAATATTTGATATGGCATTAAATTATGTTGATTATAAATATTTTGAATATAAAGATATTGATTTTTTAAGATTTAAAGGTGTTAAAAACTCTACGTATTTATTTTCTATTGAAATTATATTTTTAAATGATAGAGCAGTTGGATATAGTTCAGAACTAGCTAAAGGAAGTTCCTTATATAGAATAGACCCATTAAGTGTTAATTTAGATTCAATTAAAAGTGCATTTATAAAAACATTATTAGATGTAAAAGCTATTTCAAATAATGGTATATTAACTGATGATCTTCCTTATAATACGCTTTTTTATCCTAAGGGTAGTAAGTTATTTATTATTGATACAGACGATTATTCTTTTAGTGATATGGATAGTTCTTCTTTATATGCATCTAATAATGCTCAAGTTGGAAATTCTCTTAAAATGTTTTTAGTTGATGGATATTTTGATGGTGTTGTTCGTAATAATAAATATTTATATGATTTATATAAAGATGGAGACTTTCTTACATTTTTAAGAGAATATAGAAAAGTTTTATCAGAAATGTCTTCTAAAAAAGTAGTTACACTTGGTGATGCGAGTGACTATATAGATAAAGAAAATAGTGGAAGTTATATAAGAATATTAGCAAAATAAAAAAGTACTTAGTTAAAGTTTTCTAAGTACTTTTTATATGCTTCTTTTGAAGTTGTTTTTTCAATTTTATAGTCTAATTTTTTAGTTTTGCAAATACTCTTAAGTATGTAATCTGTTAAATATGGGTTTCTTATTAGTAATGGCCCAATTGTATGTGTTGCATAAACATTTTTATAAGTAAATCCTTCTTTATTATTTGTTCCATCATTTGAGAATTTTTCTTCTACTTCTAATAAAGGAGTTTTAATGTTATATACATAATCACATCTATTTTGAAATCCTATAATTGTTTCTTTTATTAGATTTGTTTTACCTTTTATTTCACCGACTATTCTATCAGAAGATGCATTTTTAAATGATACTTCTGTTATATACTCAGTGTAGTAATCAAATATATCTAATGCATCTAGTTTTGCTTCTTTGGTTTTAATATATTTACCAAATAAGTCCATTGAGTTACCAGTAAGTATTAAGTATTTATTTGATTCTATATATTTTTTAAAATCATCTTTTCTTTTTAATATATCTTCTAAGGCTAGTTCTAAACTTTCTTCTGAACCACTTCCAATATAGATAATATCATATTTTTCAAAGTCTATTTTATCATTAATACTTTTTAAATCTACTTTTACTTTGATATTACTTCTTGTTAGTTCTTCTTTTATACATCTTGTATTTGCGTTTTCTCCATAAAGATTTAGAAGGTCATAATATAAATGTAATACGTTAATCATTATTTTCCTCCTTTATAATTTTCTTAAGTTGTATTTCTTTATCAAAACATACCATTGAGAATATTTTACCAGTTGTTTTAGTTTTGATTGTTTCACTAAGATTTTCTAGGTTTTCTACTAAAATTATTTTATCTTTTTGTATTCCTGCATATTCCATACGAACTTTCATGTCGTAACAGAATTTTCCAATAAGAATAATATTTTTAATACTTGGGTCATTTAATGATTCGAAATCTATATCCCATATCCATGAAATATCATTTTCTTTGTATCTTCTGCTTGAAGAGTCAAAGCCAAGAATTATAGTTTTTTCACCATCTTGGTGTAAGATGTAATCTAGAGATTGTTTATAACTTAAGTTGTTTTCATTTTTACTTACTAACATTTGCCATTTTCTATTATCAAAGTCATAAATTTCCATTCTTTTAGTTTTGATATTTTCATCATTTAATACTTTTAATATATCTTCATCTTTAAGTCCAAGTTCACGAGCAAGTGCATAACAACCAGTTACGAAGTATACTGTATATAAGAAGTTTGATGGTAGATGAACAATATTATCATTTATTTTGATTTGTTTATTATCTACATCTATTTCTTTTGCTTCATAATTTGGTTTACCACGATTAAAATGATACTTTGGGCAATGGTATGAACCAATGTGTCCGTAATGATAGAAATCGTATTCTAGTTTTGAATGACAGATAGGGCAGTAAGCTGCATCTAAATTATTTATATTACTTTTTCTTGAATAGTTATTTTCTGCCATGCCATATGTTGTAATTTCACCTTTATGATTAATTCTAATTCTATTTACATATGGGTCATCTACATTAAGTATTAAATGAGTTCCGGCAGGTATTGCATTTTTAATTGCATTATATATTTTTTCAGGATGAGAGTTTCTTGGTGGTTGATCACGTGTAATATTGGTAATCATTAAATGAGTAGGTGTAATATATTCAAAAATATATTTCATGAATTGTTCATCTAGTTCCATTAGTAATACATCAGCCTTTAATTTTCCAAATAAAGATGAATTATTTAATATTAATGAAGTTATACCATTAATAGTGTTGCTTCCTTCTTTATTGTATACAACTTTGTATCCATTTTTAGTTAGTATGTTATATGTAAGTTCGGTTGAACTACTTTTACCACTTGATCCAGTGATACCTATAACGTACTTTGGTAAACGAATTTTCTTTAATATTTTTTTATCAAGTTTACGTGCTACATTACCACCTATAACACTTCCTTCATGACCAGTTAGTTTACTAAGTTTGTTTGCAAGTTTACATGCAAGTATAACAATAAATCTCCACATATTTAATCACCTAAGTATATTATATAACATTTTTGGTTATTTATAAAGTTTTATGTTTTAAGCGTGTAAACAAATGTTTGATTTTAATATAAAATAAAAAGTTCCTTTCGGAACAATTGTTTCTTCTTGGTGACTCATATGGGATTTGAACCCATGAATGTCGCCTTGAGAGGGCGATGTGTTAACCATTTCACCAATGAGCCATAACAATGTTAATTTTAACATAACTTTATTGTTTTGACAATATTTATGCATTTAAAAGTTATTTTTGGTAACAATAGTTGTAGGTGACATAATGAATAATAAAGAATATGATAAGTTAGTTAAGAGTGTTGTTGGTAAAGAAAGTACACTTAAAAATGTAATGATAGCTTTTATAAGTGGTGGATTAGTAGGTGTTATTGCTCAAATGATGAGTGAATTTTATTTTAAAGTATTTGATATATCCTTAAGCGATGCATCATTTTATACTTTTTCAACATTTATATTTATAGGTTCTTTTCTTACTGGATTAGGTGTGTTTGATAAAGTTCTTAGTGTAGTAAAGTGTGGTCTTATTGTTCCATCTACCGGGTTTGCTAATACTATGACAAGTAGTGCAATGGATGCTAAAAGTGAAGGCTTTATTAAGGGAATAGGTGCATCTATATTTAAACTTACGGGTAGTATTATTTTATATGGTATTATTTTTGGAATAATATTTGGATTTATAAGGGGTGTGATAATGTGACATACTATTTTAATAATGTTTATATTAACAATAAATATTCTCTTCTTGCATCTACTAAGTTTAAACCAATAGTCGCATCTAATTCAGATAGGGTGATTGATGACTATTATTTTAATGAAAAAAGTATAGAACTCGCTGAAAGTAAATATCAAGAAACAACAATTAAAGGTTTAATGTTAAAAAGTAAGAAAGTTACTAAAGAAGTTAATTTGCTTATTAATAGTGATTTGCAAAATCAAGTACTTGCTAGTAGTTTAGCATCTAGTAAATTTAAAATACCTAGTTGTACTATATATTCTGCTTGTGCATCTTTTGTAGAAGGTCTTATTATTGGTGCAAATATAATAGATAATAAAAATATGAATGCTATAGTTACTGTGTCTGGTCACAATTTGGTGAGCGAAAAACAATTTAGATTTCCAGTTGAATATGGTGCTATTCGTAAAATGGTTAATACATGTACTTTGAGTGGTGGTATCAGTGTACTTTTGAGTAATGAAAAAAGTAATATTAGACTTGAAAGTGGAACTTTTGGATATGTAACTCAAACTAATCATAAAGATGCTAATGATATGGGTAGTGCTATGGCTCCTTCTTGTGCTGAAGTTATACATAATCATTTAGAAGATACTGGTAGAGGTTATAAATATTATGATTTAATTCTTACTGGTGACTTAGGTGTTTATGGAACTAAGATTATGAAAATGTATTATAAAAAGAAATACAAAGTTGAATTAACTAATGTTGTTGATTCAGGAAGTATAATATATAGTGAAGAAAATATTTATGCCGGAGGAAGTGGGCCTTTATGTCTTCCTATAACTTTGTTCGATTATATTTTAGAAATGAAGAAATATAAAAAAATATTGGTTGTTGGTACTGGGTCATTACACTCAGTTATAAGTTCTAATCAAAATATATCTATGCCAGGTGTGAGTCATATAGTTAGTTTGGAGGTGTTAGATTGACATATATTCTTTCATTTCTATTTTGTGGATTTGTTTGTGCTATTTCTCAATATGTGTTAGAGAAGACAAAGTTTACACCGGGACACATGAATACAATTTTAGTAATTGTTGGATGTATTTTATCTGGCTTTGGTATTTATGATAAATTATTAGATATTTTTAAAGGTGGAGCAAGTATTCCAATTATGAATTTTGGACATTTACTTGTTACTGGTGCTAGTGAAGGGTATCTTGAATATGGATTTATGGGATTATTTAAAGGTGTCCTTGTAAATGCATCAGGTGGTATAAGCATTGCTATAATTTGTGCTTTTATTATAACATTGATATTTAAAATAAGAGATTAGTTCTAAATGAATGACATTTCTTATTTTTTTTGGTATAATTTTTTTAGAAATAAGAATAAGGGTGATATCGATGAATCCAGAAACTAATAATCAAAGTGTTAATAATGTGCCTGTTCAAGGAAATACTGCGAGTGGTGTAATAAATAATGTAGCGCCATCTCAAGTTGCTCCTGTACAAAGTAATCTGCATGCTGCTCCTAGTGCAGTATCTCAAAATACTGTCCAAACACAACCTATTGCATCAGCACCAGTGCAAACTACGGTACAAACACCAGTTCAAAACACTGCACAACCTGTAATGCAAACGTCAGTACAATCAGATCAAACGCAACTAGTTCAAGCACAACAACCTCAAGCACCATCAACACAACAAACTACTTTAGCTGCACCTTCTAAGGAAGCACAAACTACGATTTCTGGAGCGGTTGAAGGAATGACTCAAGTTACTGAGAATGCCAGTGACACACCAGTAGTTTCTGAAACACCAGCAAATGTCGATAATGGAATTCGTGAAGAAGTTAAATTAGATGCGAGTGTTGCTATGGAAGGAGTTCCAACTATAAATGGAAGTAATGTTTCTGTAGCAGTACCTACTCAAGAACAAAAAGATGCTTCTGAAATATCTAGTCAAGCTGTTATAAATACTCAAAAAAGTAAAACAAGTAATACTATAATAGTTATTTTATTGCTTATAATGGCTGGGTGTGTATATTTTATTGATGATATCTTAGCATATTTTAATACTAATTTTTCTCCAACTATTAAAAATAATAAAGAAGAAGAACTAAGTAATAATTTAGTTGATGGTTATATAAAATTAGGTACTCCTGATTCTTATATGAAAACAGGTGGAATAAAATATTATAATTTTTCTCTTAGTGAAACAAATAAAGTAATATTAAGTTTCGTATCAGATAAAAAATTAGATGAAACTGCTTCTTTAGGATATTATCTTGTTTTATATAATAAAGATAAAGAAATAATTTATAAAGAATTATTCTCTATATCTAAGAAAGTTGAAGCTAATGAAGTTAGTCAATATAAAATTTCTTTAGATGTCGATGTTTATGAAGATGCTAAATTTGCTAAAATAATAAAATATACTGATGAAGAACTTATTAAGAAATACAAACTTATATGTTCATATAGTACTGAAAATAATGGTATTAAATTAAATTATGAAAATACTTATGCATTTGAAAATGATTTATTGGTATCATATACTATTGTTAAAGATTATACTTTACCAGTAGAAGAAACTAATGAAAGTAAAAAATACAAAGAAGAATTAGAAAATGAAAATACTAAAATGACTGAAGCAGGTATTAAAACAGAATATAAAGATAATAAATTAACATACAGTGTTAGTATGGTTAAATTGCCAGATGGATTTATTCCTTTATATAAAAATACAGCTACTAAAACAATGATAATTAAAAAAGAAAAATTAAAGAAATGGGAATGTAAATAATGGATAATTTATTGATAGGGGATTTTGAAGGTCCACTTGATTTACTTCTACATCTTATAAAAAAGTCTAAAATGGAAATATTTGATATTGAAATATCTGAGATTACAAAAGAATATTTAAATTATATCCAAGAAATGACTGAAATGAATTTAGATATAGCAAGTGAATATTTGGTAATGGCTGCTGAATTAATTGAAATGAAAAGTAGAAAGTTGTTACCAAATAAAAAAGATGAAGAAGAAACAGAAGATGAAGAAAATCCAGAGGAAGAATTAAAACGTAGACTTATTGAATATAAAAAATATAAGGAAAGCACGGAAGTATTTAGAAGTCTTGAAGAAAATAGGGCTAACTACTATACTAAAGCGCCAGAATCTTTAAAACAATATTCAAGTGAAAAATTAGAAAATGATGGTAGTATTGGTATATTTGATTTATTAGATGCTTTTCAAAAGTTGCTCGAAAGACAAGAATATAATAAACCTAAAAATACTAAAATTACTAGAAAAGAGTTGTCAGTTAAAGAAAGAGTTGCTAAAATAAGAGATATTCTTAAAGTTCATAAAAAACTTAATTTTATAGAACTTTTTGATGATTTTAGTAAACCTTATGTAGTAGTTACTTTCTTATCAGTATTAGAAATGGCTAAAAATAGGGAGATTAATATTAAACAAGATAATAATTTTAGTGATATATACTTAGAAAGAGTTGATTGATGTGAATAAAAAAGCAATATTAGAGGGAGTATTATTTATAGTAGGTGACGAGGGTGTCACAGTAGATGAAATTAAAGATATTCTTGATGTTGATAACGAAGAGATTAAACAAATATTTATGGAACTAAAAAAGGATTATGAGAAACCTGATAGGGGACTTAGAATATCATATTTAGGTAACAAATTTAAACTTACTACAAAAGAAGAACATAGAGAATATTATGAAAAGTTAGTTACTGATACTAAAAGTAGTGGACTATCTAATGCTGCTTTAGAAGTACTTGCTGTTATAGCTTATAATGAACCAATAACAAGACTTAAAGTAGATGAAATAAGAGGAGTAAATAGTAGTCAAATAGTTAGACGTTTACTTGCTCGTGGTTTTATAAAAATATGTGGTAAGGATGACTCTATTGGTAAACCAAATTTATATAAAACTACTAATGAATTTTTAGATTATTTCGGTCTTTCTTCTAAGAGTGATTTACCTGAAATAGTATTTAAAGAACAAGAAGATGATGAAAACTCTGACTTATATGAATCTAATTATAAAGAGAATTAGATTCTTTTTTATTATTATGCTATAATACTTTGCAATGGAGGGTAATATGGAAAAAATTAAATGTAGAAAAATATCAGTTGATTCAGTTTATAATGATCCTGTTGATATTAGATGTGGGGGACCTGAATACTTAGGATTTGACTTTTTTGTTAAGGAAGAAGAAGTTAAAGAAATGACTACTTTTATTGCTGAATCATTAAATAAATATGGTGTTCCTCTAAACGATATGTATATAGTAGGATCAACTTGTTTACTTAGTGAAGATAAAGTTTGGACTAAAGAAAGAATAGATGAATGTATTAAGCGTGATGCTAGTTACTTAATAAGTGAAGGTAATAGAGGTTACTCTAGAAAGATGAGAATAGATAGTGAAAGATAATCACTATCTTTTAAAATAGAAAAAAATTTGATACCGATGTGATATGGAATTATTTAAAGCGAAAACCTGTTATTATATCTAAGATAGTATATTTATATTATTATGCAGGAATGAATTTAATAGAAATATCTGAGTGTTTAAATATATCTTTATCAAATGTTAAAAATTATTTGTATAGAACACTTAAGGAATTAAATTTGATATAGAAACTTCTAATGTAGATATAAATGATTTTAAAAGTATACTTGAATTAATTATTAAATAATTTATTGTTAACATACATAATATAGCTTATAATGATAATAAGGAGAATATATGAAAAAGAAAGTAATAATTTTAATTTGTGTTATTTTAGTAATAATGCTAATACCTGTAAGACTACAACTTAAAGATGGGGGAACGGTTGAATATAAAAGTATACTTTATAAAGTAAGTAAAGTTCATCGTCTTATTGATAATGGTTTTGATATAGGTACTGAAATAAGAATTCTTGGTTTTAAAGTATTTGATAATGTAGAAAGTGTTTATGACAAAAAAGAATTAAAAGAAACAAAAGGGGTAGAAGTAGTACCGACTTTAAGTGACAAAGTAAGTGCTGATACTAGTTGGTGTCCAACATTTCAATTGATATGGAATGATTTTAAAAATGATATAGTTAAAGAAGATATTAAGTTCGATGAGAAATCAGATATTTTAGATAACTTAAATAAAGAAGATTTTACAACTAAAGATATAAGTGATAATTATTATTATAAAATATATGGAAGAAAGAATCTTGAACTTAAAAATAAAATAGAGACCGCTATAAAAGAAAAGTTTAATCAGACTAGTGATATACTTGATCAATTTGATTGGAGTAATGATGCTCTTGATAGTGGAGAAGATGTAATAGATAGATATTTCTTATATAGTATGCTTTATAGAAAGTTTGAATTTAATAAGAAATTTGATACTTTTAATGATAAATTTAAAGAAATAGAGAATGTTAAATATTTTGGTATTATAAAAGATAATGATGAAATCCGTGATCAAATAAAAGTATATTATTATAATGATGAAAATGATTTTGCAATTAAATTAATAACTAAAAATAATGATGAAGTAATTGTGATTAAAAATCCTAAAGGTGAAACATTCGAAGAAATATATAATAATATAAAGGGTAAAGAAACTACTGATTTTAATAGTGATGATAACTTTATGATGCCTAAAATAGATTTTAATGTTCTAAGAGAATATAATGAACTTGAAAATAGGAAAATTGAAACAGTAGATGGAATTTATACTATTGAAAAAGCTATTCAAAGTATTAAATTTTCTCTGGATGAAAAGGGTGGTAAAGTTAAAAGTGAAGCAGGTATGGATGTAAAGTTTGAAACAACTGTCTCTGATAAAAAAATTAGAAACTTTTATGTTGATGATACTTTTGCCTTATTATTAAAAGAATCTAATAAAGAGAAACCTTATTTTGCTCTTAGAGTAGATGATATAAGTAAATTTCAGCAATAAAAAAGGCAACTATTAATTTAGTTGCTTTTTTGTGTTAATTTTAATGTTTGACTTTCAATTTGATTATTTATTGCATAGTTTGAAACAGCTCTAAAGTTTTCATCATATGGATATGTTTGTTGTCCAAATTTTAGCCACATTGATGACCATGATTCTCCTGCATGTAAAAGTTTACTTACTCTTTCATTTTCAGTAACACTATTTCCTTCTTGATGATTTAAATCTACACAATGTTCTTGATCGTATAATTTGCATTGAAGGTCACATTCTAATTTGTCACATTGATATGCGAACATTGCTTCTTTAGTTTCTCTTTTATCAAATTCTAGAAATAATTCTTCTATAATTTCTCCATCTAATAATCCTCTTAAGATGTTATGAACTGCTTCACGTTCTATTTTTTCTTTTTCTTTTTTTGATATTTGAAATTGAGTTAAGTCTCCAATAACAGTTTCACCAAGTTCATGCACTGCAAGCATAAATACAACTCTTTGTATATCGATATCATACTCGTATTCTGATTTCATAGCTATTGCTAACATTTGAACTCCAAATATATGTTCAGCTATACTTTCAATTCTTTCTCTTTCAACTTTCCAGTCTTTCCATCCTGTTCTAATAACATTTTTAAGTTTATTACAAAGTATGTAATAATTTAATACACTTTCTTCTTTTGTCATATATAACTCCTATTTAGTTTGTTATTCTATAGTATTAATTATTTTTTGTCAATCAGATAAAAAAGGTTTTTGATTTTTTCAAAAACCTTAATATTGATATTTTTTTGATAGAAGTAGTGAAGTAGATAATGTACTAAATTCATTTACATCTAGTGGAAGACCGTAAGTCACTCTTTTCTTTAAAGAAAGTTCTTTTTTAGCTTTTCTTAAACATTCTTGATTATTTTCATCAAACCATTGAAAACTTTTTAATTTATCGATTCTTTTACTTGCTGATGCATATTCAAGAGTAGGCGAAGTGATTACTCCTTCATTATAAAAGTAACCTCTTAGCATATTCTCTAATATATTTGCTTTTTCAAATTCTATTAAATTAGGTGTATATTCTTTTATTGGCTCTAATGTTCTTACTATTTCTTGATGTGATCTTATTTCAGCTATTCTTTCATCTGGAAGTAATAAATAGTGTTCTTCTCTGAGAGTTTTTTCTCTACGTATATAATATAGAATTTGGTCTATTGTGAATCCTTCATTCAGTAGTGTGCTTACTAAATCTATATCAATATTTGTTACTGATGTTTTTAAAACTTTAGATTCTAATGTATCTTCTTTTTCAATTATTCTTCTTTGATTAGCATGTTCTAATTCATGCAATATTATTTGTGTTATTAAAACATTTTTATAGAATATTTGTTCTATACCATTAAAAAGTTCTTGATATTTGTCATGGTCTTCTAACATTCTTTCCATAGCTTCAGAGTATATTCTTATTAATTTTCTATTTGGTCGATATTCTGCTAATAAAATTCCATCCATTGTTTCTTCAGTTCCACTGCTTACTATTTCTGAATTTTGCACGTACTTGCTTATATCTTTAGAATTTACAACTAAATCTATAAGTTTTTCTAAGTAAGCTTTATCAATCAATTTACCATTTTTAGAATAATCAAATATTAATCTTAATAATTTTGATTTCATTTCAAACCCCTCATATACGCTGCAAATTATATCACAAATGATACAAAAAGTCAATTTTAACTTATTAATTATGAGGTTTTATAATTCTTGGCATTTTTATTTAAATTATTTTAGATAATATTTGTTTCAAGGATTTTATCGTTTTCTTTCTTAAATAAAAAATACTAACTATTTCTAGTTAGTATTTATAGTTATAGTTGGTGCAAGAGAAGGGAATCGAACCCTCAAGGTATTACTACCGGCAGATTTTGAGTCTGCTGCGTCTACCAATTCCGCCACACTTGCATTACTAATCAAGTATAACATAATAGAAAAAAAATAACAAATCTTTTTATTAATTTAAAAACTATGTTATAATCTATGTAGAATGGATGGTAGTTATGGAAAATAATCAAGATAATCAAATAAATAATATTAATAAAGAAAACGAAAAATCTACTATTGAAATAATAGAATTTTCTAATGATACTAGTGAAAGTAAAGGTATATTAACTGATGATACCGCAACTACTGAACATCAAAATGATTTTAGTGATAAAACAATAGATGCTGTAGATAAACTTATTAATACTACAGATTATTCTAAATATTTTGGAAGCGATGAAGTTAAACAATATAAGATGTATGCTACTTTATGTTATATTCCATTAGTTGTTTTATATTTTAAATATTTTGCTAAAATGGATACTAAGTCTAAATATATGGCTTTTCATATTAATCAAGGTATGAATATAACTTTATTATGGGCTTTTACTTTTATATTATCTAAAATTTTATACGCTTTATTTACTAAAAAATATTTAATGAGCGAAGCAATACCTGAATGGGTAAATTTTGTATCATATATTTTGTATTGCATTTCTATAATAATGAGTTTAGTTGGTATGTATAGAACATATAACTCTAAATCACAGAATTTACCTGTGATAGGTAAGTATAGATTTATTAAATAGCACATATGTGCTTTTTATTTTGTAAATAAAATGTAATTTAAATATTAATTATTAAAAATTATGATATTATATAGTAGGAGAGTGATTTATGAGAGATGTAGGAACAGTTGTTAGAGGAATTAGAACACCTATCATAAAAGAAGGTGATGATCTAGCAAAAGTAGTAGTTGATTCTGTTCTTAATGCAAGTAAGAGTGAAAACTTTGAGCTTGAAGATAAAGATGTTATTGGTATTACTGAAGCTGTAGTAGGTATCAGTGAAGGAAACTTCGCTACATTAGATCAAATAGTAACTGATGTTAAAAAGAAATTTAATAATAGTGAACATTTAGGACTTGTTTTTCCAATTTTAAGTAGAAATAGATTCGCTGTATTATTAAGTGCATTTGCTAGAAGTACTAAAAAAATAACTTTGTTATCTAGTTATCCTTCTGACGAAGTAGGAAATGATATATTATTAAGAGAAGACTTAATTAAATATAGAGTTAATCCTTCAGTAGATTTAATTACTGAAAACGAATATAAAGAAAGATTTAGTCATTTTAAACATATATTTACTGGTGTTAATATGTATGAAGTATATCGTGATTTAGTATTAAAAGAAGGTTGTGAGTTTGAAATGGTATTCTCAAATAAACCTGAAGATATTTTAAGATATACCAATGATGTTATAGCTTGTGATATTCATACTAGAAATGAAACTAAAGCTAGAATAGAAAAAAATGGAGTAGATGCTAAAGTTCTTACACTTAGCGAAATATTAAATGAAAGCGTTGATGGTAGTGGATACTCACCATATGGACTTTTAGGAAGTAATCGTTCTACTGAGGAAAGAGTTAAATTATTCCCTAGAACTGGAAATATTTTAGTAAACAAAGTTCAAGAATTAATTAAAGAAAAAACTGGTAAAACTGTTGAAGTTATGGTTTATGGAGATGGAGCATTTAAAGATCCTGTTGGTAAGATTTGGGAACTAGCAGACCCAGTAGTAAGTCCTGCTTACACTAGTGGATTAGAAGGAAGTCCAAATGAAATAAAACTAAAATACTTCAGTGAAAATAAATTTAAAGATTTAAAGGGTGAAGAACTAAAACAAGCTATGATAGAAGAAATTAGAACAAAAGATTCTAAGCTTAAAGGTTCAATGGCTACACAAGGTACTACACCAAGACGTTATACAGATTTATTAGGTAGTTTATGTGATTTAACAAGTGGAAGTGGAGATAAAGGGACTCCAGTTGTACTAATTCAAAGATATTTCACTAACTATAGTAATGAATAATAAATATTAAATAGTTTCTATACTGAAACTATTTTTTGTGGTAGAATGATTTTGGTGAAGTTTATGCATATTAACAAATTTAAAAAAGTTGGTAAAAATAAATATAAGATATTTTTAGATACTACTGAAGTAACTCTTTATGAAGATATTATTTTAAAATATGATTTATTATTAAAGAAAGATATAAGTATAGAAAGTATTGATAAACTAATAGATGAAAATAGCTATTATGATGCTTATAATATGGCACTTAATTATATTGAAATTAAACTTCGTAATAGAAAAGAAATAGTAGAATATTTAAAGAAAAAAGAGTTTAATACTAAGTGTATTGATTATGCTTTAGAAAGACTTGATAAATTAAATTTACTTGATGATAATAGATATACTGAAGCATATATTAATGATAAAATACTGCTTAGTAATGATGGGCCTTTTAAAATTAGAAAATCTTTGATTGAATTTGAAATAGATGAAAATATTATAGATTCATATTTATCTAAAATAGATGAAGAAGTATGGAAAAATAAACTTTCAAAACTAATTAATAAGAAGAAATCTATTATGAAAAGTAAAAGTTATTATATGTTTATAACTAAGATGAAAAATGATTTATATAATATGGGTTATGATAAGTATATGATTGATGAATTACTTTCAAATATTGAGTATTCTAGCGATGCTTTAAGTAAGGATTTTGATAAAGCTAATAGAAAATTTAATGGGGATAGAAATAAGATAATTTCTTCATTACTTAGAAAAGGATATAGATATGATGAAATTAATTGCAATTTTTAATAATACTTTTAAAAGTATTATTTTTTTGTTATACTTTAAGAGAAGATAGGTGAAGTGAAGTGAATATATTGGGTATTTGCCAAAATGGTGATATATTATCAGTTTTTAGAATCATTAATATTATAATTATGATTATTAAAGTAGCTGTGCCTATATTGCTTATAATTACTGGTATGATAACACTTATGAAGACTATTAGAGTTGGTGATGAAGACTTACTTGCTAAAGCTAAAAAACAACTTGTAAGTAATGCTTTGGCTGCAGTTATAATTTTTTTAGTTCCAACTCTTGTAAATGTTATTGTTAAAACTAATGGTGTTGAAAACGGTTATAAAGATTGTTTAACTTCTGCGACTGAAGAGGGTATAACTTATGCGTATATTACCACAGCTGATGCATTGGTTGCTAAAGCAGAAGAAACTAAAACTTATAATGATTATTATGCTGCTGTTAATGCACTTTCTAAAATTAAAGATGAAACGTTAAGAAATGATTATAATGGTAGATTAAGTATTTTATATGAAGATATTAAAGCTAAGATGGATGCAGAAAATGAAAAAGAAAAGCCTACTGGTGATGGAAGTAGTGGAAGCGGCGGAGATGTATCTGGAAGTGGAAGTTTAGATGTTCCAGGTGGTTCTTCTTCAAATGGAAATTCTTCTTGTAAGGCTAATGCTTGTAATAGTAGTGAACCTGATCCTAGTGCTGCACTTAATTGTTGGACAAATTATATTAATGTATCTGGTTTTACTTATCCAAAAGATGATGCTACTGGTAAACCTTTAGGTGCATGGCCTAGTAATGCAAATTCAGTTCCTACACAATTAACTGGATATAAAACATATCAAAATGGTAAGGTTATTCTTCCAACAACACCTGCTAATGGTAAATATAGTTATGTTTATGAACATAATGGTATTGATATAATGGCTGCTTTTGGAACTCCTGTTTATTCTCCAGTTGATGGTACTATGGATTATTCTGAGTGGGGTCATACTGTAAATAAGAGTGGTAATGAAACATCTTATACTGTATCAATTAAAATGGATGGTTATATTACTATTGATGGTAAATCAGTAAATAGATTCTTCTTAACACATATGAGTGGAATAAGATATAGATGTAATAGTTCAAATTGTAGTAGAAGAGTTAAAATGGGAGAATTAATTGGATTTACTGGAAATGCATCTGGTAGTACATGTGGAGCTTCTGGATGGGCACCTCATTTACATATGACAGTTTATCCTGATAATAATTATGCTGGTGGTCTTACTACAGCACAAACTGAAAAAATATATGGTTTAACGAGTGGTATGTCTATAAAGGCAGGAGGATAACAATGAAAAAACTTTTAATATTATTAATTGTCATGTCTTTATTGACTGGTTGTGGAATTACAAAGAATAATGAATATTATAAAAATGTTTCTGATACAGTAGTTTCATTTTATAGAAATTCTAATTATAAGAAAAGTGATTTTAGTTCAAATGATGCTGATGTAATTGAAAAGTATTTAAGTACTTTAACTCATGAAAATCAAGAAATAGATATTACTGAATATGTTAATGAATCTACTACTAAAACTTTAGAAAATGATACTAAAGGTGTATATAAAAAAAATAATAAATGGTTTATAAAATATAATGATTTAAAATTTGTAACTGATAGTGATATAGATACTTATGCAGTTGTTAATTGTAATGGTAAAACATTTACTTTATTTAGTAGTTTGTTTTATCCAGATTACAGGGAGACTAAAAGTAATAGAGTTTATAATTACGTATATATAGGAAGTCAAATAGAAAAATATACTAAAAAATATGCTTATCGTTCCAGTTATGATGGTTCAGGTTTAATTGTTACACTTGAACTTAAAAATAAAGATATAGTAGATATAAATACTTCTTATGAAAATGTTAATGATTTTGTATCAAGTAGTAGTATAAAAAATGATGGTGGTTTATTTAGAATTATAATAATACTTTTTGTGATTGTTGCTGGAGCATTTTCGGTTTATAAGCTATATAAAAATGCTAAGAACTAATTATTTAGTTCTTTTTATTTTACATTTAACTGTCTTGATGTTATAATATGCATTATTAATTGGGGAGGTTACTATGCATTTTAATGTTTTGAATTTAGAAACAAGATTAAAAAAATTAGAATCATTACGTGATTCTACAGAAAACATTAATAGAAAAATAGAGCTTTCTCGCGATATACAATCTTTAAAAACTATGATTAATTATGTATCTGGTTTTAAATATAAAATTTTAGAAGGTGAAAAAACTTTTGATGATAGTTTAGATTGTAAAACTGATGAATTAGCTTCTTTTTTAAGTACACATTGTTGGGATATATATAAATCATTATATTGTTATACTTCAGGATTTAGACTTCCTTGGAGAATAATTAGAGATAGTAAAATAGAAGATAGGGAGTACTTTAAACTTCTAGAATCCTTTTTAAGTTCATACGATAAAAGATTATTTGACATTTATAATTGGTTAAAAGAAGAAGAAAGAATTGAACTTTGTCCTAAAAGATTTGAAAAAAGTAAAAGTGCTTTAGGATTGAATATTCACTTAACTAGTTTAGATGAATCATATGTTCTTTCTAGATGGAATAATAAAATAAGTTCTGCATCTATTTTACCTCATGAATTAGGGCATGCCTTTCTAATGAATGGAACTAATTCTACTAAAGGGCTAGTTAATAAACATGCTTCTATCTTTTTTGAGGCGTATTCAATATTTTTAGAATTAATTTTCTTTGATTTCTTAAAAAATACTAAATATTCTAAGAATGCTATAAGAGAAGAGTATTATAAATTAGATGGGTTTATTGCTTTAGTTGAGCATCATTATGGAGAAATATTGACTGTATGTAAGGATGAATCACTTATTAAAGAAGGAAAAAAAGATTATACTTATTCTTTTAGACTTATTCTTTCTAATGTTTTAGCTATGTATTTTGCTGATTTATATAGGAATGATAGAAAGAACTTCGTAAGAGAAATCACTTGCTTTTTTGAAATGCTTGGGTATACTAGTGAAGAAGATTTATTATCTCATTTTGGTTTAGAGAAGATTGTTAAAGGAAGCAAGCATGTTGTTAATGAATATATTAGAAGTTATAAGCAATAAAAAAGCATTGTAAATTACAATGCTTTTTTGCTTAATTAATTATTTGATGAAGATTTTGCTTGATTTTCATATTGAAGTATTAATTTTTCAAATTCTTTTTCAAGAGTAGTATCTTCAAATTTCATATTGTTTTTTTCTCTTAATGCTTTTAATGCTTTTACTGAAAAACCAGATTCAGCAACTATTTCTTTTCCAATAGTTGTTTTGATTTCTTTAGTTAGATTGTCGTCTAATTCAGCTTTTTTGTCTTGAGAAGTTCTATATACAATGTGATATCCATAACTTGATTTAACTGGTGAAGTAGAGTAACTACCATCTTTTAAATTCTTTAATGCTTCAAATACTTCATCTGCATAATCACCTGTATTAATTTTTCCAAGTGAACCACCTTTAGATGCTGTAGTTGAATCTTTAGAATATTCTTTAGCTAATTTAGAGAAGTCTTCTCCTTTTTTTAATTTTTCAATAATTTCTTTAGCTTTATCATATGCTTTTTGTTCAGCAGATTTCTTTTCTTCTTCAGTAGCACCATCTTTCGTATCTACTGTAATAAGAATATGACTAGCATCAATGTCTCCTACAACTTCTGTTTCATAGTATTCTTTGATTTGCTTTTCAGTTACTGTTTCTTCAGCATATTCTTTTGCCCATAAGCTTCTCTTATAATTTAATGATAGGTAATCTCTAAATTCTGATTCATTTTTAAGACCATAATAATAAGTTAAATATAAATTGAAGTCTGCATTAACTTTTTTAGCTGCTTCTTTTGTACTTTTAACTGTTTGATTAATATAACTTTTTTCTTCAGTTGTAGTTTCATATTTTTCATTTAATAGTTTACTATCTATTAAATTCATTAATCTTTCAGCACCATATGATTCTTTTAAACTATTATATAGTTCATCAGAACTAATTCCTCCTTCAGTAAATGTTACTACTGCGTTTTCACCATTAGTTAGTTTTACGTTGTTACAACCAGCAAGTAGAAATACACATGCAAGAGCAAAAAATATTTTTTTCTTCATATTTTCTCAATATCCTCCTAACTCTTATTATGATAGCAAAAACTCATATAAAATACAAGTAATTATCATACACAAAAACAGCTAAATAACATACTATAAGAGTGTAAAGATAAAAAAGGAGGAATGTTTTATGAATACAGGATGCGGATGTGGATGTAATAGAGGAAATGGAATTTCAGGGGCAGCATTTGCTTTAGTATTATTTATATTGTTAGTAATCATATTAGGTGCTTTTATCTAGTTTAAGGAGGTGAAAAGCATGGGTTATTGTAATCAAGGTTGCAATATATTCTTCATTATTTTAATATTATTCATCCTTTTAGCTATTATATTTGGTACTTGCACAGGATGGTAATTTTTTAAAAGAGGGTAACCTCTTTTTTGTTTAATTATTTATATTTTTATGTTATAATTGTTATAGAATAAATGAGTGTAGGTGATAGAGTTGAAAAAACTGTTTAAGTTGTCTTTACTTTTATTTTTGTTTTTTCCATTGATTGCTAATGCTAATGTTAGAGTTAGTTTTGATGATGCTAAGTGGTCTAGTAATACTTATATAACACAGTTTAGCAATTATAGATGGTATATTGATTTTAATACTAAGAAAAAATATGGTTATAATGGTTCTACTTTTTCAGAAGTAAGTGGTTTTGATAGGGGTGGACTTATTAATTTAAATGAATATAAAATTTCCTTAGAAGACGATAAATCTTATTTAAAAACTGTAAGACCATTTTGGACTATGACATTAAATGGTTCTAAAATATATAGTATTAATGATGGAACTGCAACACTTTTAGAAAGAACTAATATTGCAAGTGGTGTAAGACCTACTGAATATATTATTCATCAAACTGAAGTTACAGGACAAGGTAGTTTTAAAGATCCTTGGATGTTTGTTAAACCAGAATTTTATGTAGATGTTGAATATAATAGTCCTCAAATTAAAAGAAATGGTACTGGTGTTAAAGATACTGCAGTTGAGTATGGAGATATAATTACATATTCAATCGGTCTTAAAAATAATGGCGTTAAGGATTCTGTTATTAATATTCGTGAAGTAGCTCTTATAAGTGCTATCGATAAGTTGATTAAATTAAAAATTGATAGTAGTAAAGATGTTAGATTGGTAATTGGTGGTAAGACTATGCCTTTAGCTGAGGCGAAAGCTGCTGCTAAGGCTATTCTTAGTGACAAAGGTTATAATATTACAATTGCGCCTGGTCAAGAAATGACATTAGAATTTAATGTTGTAATTATTGGAAATGCTGGAGAAGTTATTAATAATCAATTATTATATGTAATGGATGGATTAGAAGCTGACCCTGGTACAAAGAATTCTATGAATATTGAAAAGGTTGTTCAATATAATGAAGTTGCTGAGAATGGTGTAAATGTTGTACTTGCTCTTGATAACTCTGGTAGTATGGGTAGTATTACGAGTAGTACGTCAAGAATATCAAAATTAAAAATTGCAAATCAAAAATTCTTAGATGTTATGCTTGGAGATAATTCTAATGAAAATAACGAAGTTTGTGTAGTTATTATGCCAAATGATAAAAATGTTGTTGTATCTAATATTAAGTTTAAATGTTCTAATGATTATGATGAATTAGTAACTTTTTCTAATAGTAATTTAAATGCTAATGGAAATAATACTCCATTTACCAATACTTTTGAAAAAACATTTAATTTATTAACTGAATTAAAAACTAGAAATAATATGAATACTAATTTCGCAATGTTCTTATCTGATGGTGATCCAGTAGGTGATAGTAGTTCAAATTATACACAAAAAGCAAATTCTATTAAAGGCATTGCTGAATTCTTTACAGTTGGTTTTGAAACAAATGCAACTGCTACTAATTTATTAAAAAGCCTTGCTACTGATGCAGATCATTACTTCGATGCAAAGAAATCTGATATTGAAGAAGTATTCAAAAATATTGCTAAGAAGATAAATGAAAAATCTAAAAGGACGATTAAAGGTGTGTTAGCAATATCAAGAAATATTGATAAAACAAGAAATCTTATTATAGAAGTTACTGCGAATGGAACAACAAAAGAGATAATAAAATCTTATACCGAAGCATTAAATGAAAGCTATATTATTAATAAAGGAAGTAGATATGAAATTAATATTAAAAAGTTTAATGCTGAAGATAAAATAAGTGTTACATATTTTTTAGAAAAAAATTAATTATTTTTTTCTTTTTATTTTGATTAAATAATGGTATTATATTAAATAAGAAGAGGTGTTACTATGATAGATATTAAACTAATTAGAGAAAATAGAGAATTAGTAAAAGAAAATATTAAAAAGAAATTTCAGGATGAAAAACTATCGTTAGTAGATGATGTCTATAATTATGATATTGAATATAGAGAATGTAAATCAAAAGGTGATTTACTTAGAAGTGAGAAGAATAAATTAAGTGCATCTATTGGTGAACTTATGCGTGATAAAAAAATAGATGAGGCTAATGAAATTAAAGCTAAAGTAAATGAAATGAGTCATGAAATAGAGGCATTAGAAGAACGTGAAGCTGAATTAGAAAAATTAATTAGAACAGATATGATGGCTATTCCTAATATTATTGCTCCTGATGTACCTATTGGTGAAGATGATAGTAAGAATGTTGAAGAAAAGAGATTTGGTGAACCAGTTGTTCCTAAATATGAAATCCCATATCATTCTGATATAATGGCTACATTTAATGGACTTGATAAAGATGCTGCTGGTAGAGTAAGTGGTAATGGATTCTATTACTTAATGGGAGATATTGCTAGACTTCATTCTGCAGTTCTTGCTTATGCACGTGATTTTATGATTGATAAGGGATTTACTTATTGTATTCCTCCTTATATGATTCATAGTGCTGCTGTTGATGGTGTTATGTCATTTACAGAAAAAGAAAATATGATGTATAAAATAGAAGGTGAAGACTTATATCTTATTGGTACAAGTGAACACTCTATGATTGCTAAATTTAAAGATCAAATCTTAAAAGAAAGTGAGCTTCCTATTACTATGACTTCCTATTCTCCATGTTTTAGAAAAGAAGTTGGAGCTCATGGAATTGAAGAAAGAGGAGTATATAGAATACATCAATTTGAAAAGCAAGAAATGATAGTTGTATGTAAACCTGAAGATAGTGAAACTTGGTATGATAAAATGTGGAATTATTCAGTAGAATTATTTAGAACACTTGATATACCAGTAAGAAAATTAGTATGTTGTTCTGGAGATTTAGCTGATTTAAAATATAGATCTTGTGATATTGAAGCATGGAGTCCAAGACAGCAAAAATATTTTGAAGTATGTTCTTGTTCAAACTTAACAGATGCTCAAGCACGTAGACTTCAAATAAGATATAAAAAAGAGAATGGAGAAAAGGAATTTGCTCATACTCTTAATAATACAGTTATTGCTCCACCTAGAATGTTAATTGCATTACTTGAAAACAATTATAATGAAGATGGAAGCGTTAATGTTCCAGTTGCATTAAGACCATATATGGGTGGAAAAGAAAAATTAATACCTATTAAAAAGTAAGTCAAACTTACTTTTTTTCTTTTATTATAGATTTAAAATTATAAGTATGTTAATATAAAGTATTATTAGGGGGAAGAGGTTATGGAAATAAACAAAGATAGACTTTGTAGAGAATTAAAGCAATTAAGAAATTATTATATGGGTAATCCTAAGAAAGATATGTTAAGGATTGATTATCCTAAATTTGTTATTCTTAATAAAGTTTTTTGTGATCTTACAGGGTTTAAATTTCCTGAAGAGAATATATTTGATAATCCGGAAGAAATATCTCGTATGCTTAATAAAGATGTTGTAAAAGCCTGTTATAGGTATTGTGGTATATTAGATGAATATTTAGAAATCTTTTTCGAACTTTTTGAAAATTATTGTAAAAAATTAGATGATGTAGAATATTGCGATGCTCCTTTCTTTTCTAAGTTAAGAAAATATAGTGAGAAAGATTTTATTGATATTTTGCTTTCTTATTATGCAACTTATGGTGATAAGTATTATAGACTTGCTAAAAAATATGTTGATGAAGGTAGAATAATGATGGGATATAAAACTAAAGAGTATACTGGAATGTACGTTGGCACTATGTATACTGGCTCAGGTTATATATTTAATAATGATAATAGATTTAATTCCTTAACCATGAATACACTTGCTCATGAACTTGGACATGCGGTAGATAGAGAAATGTTTATTTTCCCTCAAAAGAAAAGAATGACTTATTATGATGATGTGTTTTTAGAAGTACCTTCTGCTTTTTTTGAATTTAATTTTATAAATTATTTAAAAAAAGAACGTATTGATCAAGATGGGGCTGATATATTAACTAATGATTTACTTCTTAAGATTAGTGAAGCATATGGTTCAATATTTTCTGTACTTGAAGATGAAAGTGATGAGAAGTTTAATGATATAGATTTAGAAGGAAATGTAGTTCTAAGTAGTGGAACAAAGATAGAATTTAGAGATACATTATTATATGGACTTGGATATTATACAGCACTTCATATGCATACTTTGTGTGGAGGAGATTATAAAAACTATATGAAAGAATTTTATAACTTCATATCTAGTAGAAAAGAAGCAGGTATTGAAGGAAGTATAGAGAATCTTGGAATATCATTTGAAGATTATTTAAGTTCTGAAATTATAGCACCAATTATAGATGAAAATGCTTTAACTCTTAAAAAGAAATATAATTTATAATTTTTTTCTTTAAAGTGTTGACTTTTAAATAAAAAACCTTTAATATGTTTATTAAATTTATTGTTGAGGTATTTTATGGAGAAGTGTTTTATGTTTAATAATATGATTGTTAAATATAATGTTAGAATTGTTTCTAACAACGTTTCTTTATGCTACAAACTATAAAATGACGGCTGATTTTGGTTGTCTTTTTTTATTTATGGAGGTGAGTGTATGAAAAGTGCAACTATAGAAAAATTAATTGAATCTATTAATTCTTATGATTCAACTATGATTCCTACTGTTTTAAAGGCTTATCAATATGCGAAAGATTCTCATAGTGGTCAAATACGTGAAAGTGGAGAAGAATATATAACTCACCCGTTAACCGTAGCATATATATTATCTGAAATGAAAGCTGATAAGGAAACAATATGTGCTGCATTACTTCATGATACTCTTGAAGATACAAAATTAGAAAAAGAAGATATTGTAAGAGAATTTGGAGTGACTGTTGTTGAATTAGTAGATGGTGTAACTAAATTATCTAAAATGGAATTTACTAATAAACAAGATAGAAATTATGCTAATACTAGAAAAATAATAACTAGTTTAACTAATGATGTTAGAGTGATAATTATAAAGTTAGCGGATAGACTTCATAACATGAGAACTCTAAGTTTTAAAAAAGAAAGTAAGCGAAAAGAAATTTCTATTGAGACTATGGAAATATTTGTTCCTCTTGCATATAATATTGGTGCTTATCAAATTAAAACTGAATTAGAGGATTTATCATTAAGCTATTTAAAACCTCAAGAATATAAGAAAACTAAAGAAGAAACTGAGTTATTGCTTATGCAAAGTGAAGGATTCTTAAAAGAAATGCTTAATAATATAAGTGGTTTATTAAATGATAAGAATGTTCCTAATGAAATTAAAATAAGAGTTAGAAATATATATGGTATTTATAGAAGAAGATATCAAGGACAAGAAATGAGAAATATACATGATTTGCTTGCTCTTAAAGTTATGGTTGATGAGGTAGCTTCTTGTTATTTATCTCTTGGATATATTCATAGTTTATATAAACCTATAAATAGTAAGTTTAAAGATTATATTTGTAATCCTAAAACTAATATGTATCAATGCTTACATACTACTGTTTTTGGCCCTAAGGATATGCTTGTTCAAGCACAAATAAGAACACATGAAATGGATAAAATAGATAGTTATGGTATTGCTGCTTATTGGGATTTAAATAAAGAAAATGCTAGTGAGGTAATGCAAGAAGTAGTTGAAAATAAATGCCAATTTTTTAAATCATTAGTTGAGTTAGATGAACAATATACTGATAATAGAAGATTTGTTGAACAAGTAAAGAAAGAACTATTTGGCGGTAATGTATATGTATATACTACAGATGGATTAGTCTTACAGTTACCTTTTGGTTCTACTCCTGTAGATTTCGCTTATATGATTGATCCTAAAAATGCTAGTAAGTTTGTATCTGCATACGTAAACGATAAAAAAGTTGCTGATGATTATATATTGCAAAATAAAGATAGGGTACGTATACTTACTAGTAAGAAATCTCTTCCTAAAGAAGAATGGATGGATAGTGTTCAAACTACAAGAGCATTAACTCTTATAAATAAAGATTTATGATGAATAAATCTTTTTTTATGAAAATATAATTAGTATGAAAAATTATTTTAAATATTTCTTGATTATTGGATTTGTTATGTTTAGTTTTTACTATACAGATAAAGTCACTAAAATATCTGAACAAAATAATGTGATTATGGCTTCTATAAATGATTACGCTATTAAACATGATTCAAAGTGTATTGAAGGGTCTATTACTGAAGATGGAGTAATACTAGGACTTAGTGGTATTAGTGTTAATAAGAATAAAAGTTACTCTAATATGAAAGGTATTGGATTTGATGAAAAACTAATAGAATATAACAATGAAGAATGTATTTTATCAACTAATAATAATTATGATAAATATATTGTTGCAGGTAATAGTTATAATAATAATGTAAGTTTGATTATAGATGTGAATAGTGGAAAATATTTTTCTAAGATGTTAAAGATTGCTGAAACTAAAGAAGCAATAATAAATTTACTATTTAATTATGAAATGCTTAATAAACATATAGAATCTATTAGTAATCATAATAATATTTTATTTAAAGGGAAGAATAAAGATGAATTAAATGATTATATTAAAATATTACATGATGAATTTTATTGTACTAATAGAGAGAGTGATGTAATTGATATTTGTAAAAACAAGAAATTAAATTCTATAAACGTTATTAATTATATTGATAAGAATTTACTTTTGAATATTAAAAAAATCCTTAATAAAGGTTCTATTATCTTTATTAAGGAAAATGAATTTAATATGAATGAGTTATCTTCTACTATTAATTATATTAAAAGTAGGGGATATAATATTGTTTCTATAACTGAACTTTTATCTTAAAATATATTGTTTATTGTCATGTATTGTTTCTGGACTTATTATTAATTCTTTATGTTGTCCTTTAGATAGTGCATAGTAGTTTGCGACTGCTAAAGCATTTTCCACTATTCTTTTAATTCCTCTTGCTCCGATTCCTAACTTTTTAGCTTCTTTAGCAATTTCTTCTATAGTTCTTTCATCGTATTTAAAGTCTATACCAATTCCATCAAAAAATCTTTTATAAAGTAATAATTGACTCTTATCTGATTCTTCAATTATTCTAATGTATTCTGCAACATCTAGACTATTCATTACTACTATGTTGTCGTTTCTTCCTACAAATTCTGGAAGTAGGCCATATTTTTTAAGTGTTTCATTATTGAATATTTCTTTATTATCTTGTGGTTCTGCGCTTGATGCATTAAAACCAATACCTCTTTTAGTTCTTGAGTATTCTTCTATACCTGAGAATGCTCCTAGAAATGCGAATGTTAGTCTTGATGTATCAAATGTTATTGTTTCTCTATCTTCAGAGGATGTTAATGTATAAGTATGTCCTTCCATCATTTTTAATAATGATTGTATTACAGCTGATGTGAATGTAGCATGATCTCCTTTAGATATTTTTTTATCTATTTCATCTACTACTATTATTCCTCTTTGAGCTTTTTCTTTGTCTTTACCAGCATTTTCATAAAGATGAAGTAACATTTCACTTACGTCTTTTCCTTTATAGCTTGCAGCTGTATATTCAGTTGAATCTTCTATTGTAATTGGAATATTTGTTTTTTTACTTATTGTTCTAAATATTTCTGTTTTTCCAACACCAGTAGGGCCACATACAAGCATATTTGATTTTAAACTTGTATCTTTTAGTCTTTGATTTTTAGCAACTGATGTAGCTATTTGTCTTACTTGTTCATCTTGACATATTACTGTTTTACTAACTGATTCATATAGTTCATCAGCATATATAATTTTTGGTATAACAACTGTTGGAAAAGTATCTTTTTTTCTTCTTTCTATTTCTTTTTCTACTGTATGAATTTCACTTTTTAATTCTTTTACTTTATCTGAAAATTCATTACTTCTCATTTCTTCAAATCCATCATAATTATCAGTATTAACACTCATTTGTGTTTCTAAGCCATCCATTGATGCTAATGTTTCTAGAGTATCTTCTCCAACACTATATATTTGGAATAAAAGGTATTTATCAAAATCTTCTGCGTCGTTTCTTACTTGTTCTATTAATTTTTCTTTTTTTCCTTCTGATAGTTTATCTAAATATACAGGGAAAGCATAAACAAACTTTTCATCAAGATTAAAAACATCTTCTATAAAAGGATAATTAAACTTTTGATCATCATCTATAAATATTCTATTGCCATCTTGGCTAAATTCGGTTCCATGTAGAATTTCTGAAGGTTCATATGTGTAACTTTCTGTTTCATTGTCTGCCTTTATTCTTTTCCTTTTATATATGAAGACTAGTACTTCTCTTTCCATGTTATATTACCTCCAAAATAAATTAGTTATTATTATAATGTAATAGCTATACGTAGTCAAGCAAGGTTATTGCCATTTTTATAAAAAAAATATATAATTAAAGTGTAAACAGGTGGGATAGATATGAAGAAGAATTTAAAAAAGTTTTTTGATTATTTAAAAAAACATATTAAAGGAATTAATCGTAGTATTAGACTTATTAGAAAAAAGAGTAGTGAGAGTAGAATATTCTTATTCTTTGATATGTGGTGGTCATATATAAGATATGGTGTTACTTATGATGAATATAGAATGTTTGAGTTTTATTTAATACCTGGTTATAAAAGAGATACTTATATGAGTAAATGTAGACATCAAAATTTAGAGAAACATTTATGTGATAAGAATCATTTAATAATATTAAGTAGTAGAGAAAAGTTTTATATTAAATTTAAAGATTTGTTAAATAGAGAATTTTATAATATAAAAGAGATGAGTTTTAAAGAGTTTGAAGAACTTGTTTTAAAGAAAAAAGAACTTGTATGTAGAAGTAATAGTTTAAAGGGAGAAAGTGGAACGCTTACTTTAAATGTTAAGAATTTTAGAGGTCCTGCATTCTTACTTGATAAAGCTAAGAAGAGTGGGTTAAATATTGTTGAAGCAACTATAAAACAAAATAAGCTATTTGAAAGTATTAATTCTCATAATATGAATACTATTAGTGTTGTAACATTACTTTGTGGTAATAAGGTTGATATAGTTTCATCATATGTTAAATTTGGTATAACTGAGGAAGATAAGTATGATGTTAATTCAGTAAAACATGTAACTGGTATTGTTGATATTAAAACAGGAACTATAAAACATAAACTTGTATGTGGAGAAGACGAAGTTTATAGCGAACATCCGATTAGTAAAGTTAAACTTGTAGGACTTGAAATTCCATTGTTTGATGAAATAAAGAAGGTTGCTTCTGCTTGTGCTTTAGAATTTGATGAAGCTTTAGAAGTAGAATGGAATTTTGTTATTTCTAATACTAAAGTATATTTAATAAATGCTAATTTATGGGATGATTATGTATTTTCTCAATTACCAATGTTTTCTAAAAATAAAGTAGGGCTAATGCCATATTATAGAGATAATGTAAAAAAGAGAAGAATTTAAATTATATTTTTAAATTTTTCTCTATTTTTTATTGTTGAATTTTTTAAGAGTGATGATGCTCTTAATAATGAAGTATCACCAAATCTTTCATTTATTTTATCTATTGCTTTATGATATTCATCGTTTTCAATTATGTTGTTTTCAAATAGGCTTAATTGTGTGCATTTCTTATCAGATAATTTTGAGTATGCGATTGTTACTTTTCTAATTGGAAGATTCTCTATATTCTTATAATAAATATATTCTAGTACTTCATATATTCTTTCTGGAATATCTTCACTTTCATTTAATAAAATTGTTTCTTTGAAACTTTTACATAAGTCTCTTGAATAGTTTATTCCAAGATATACTAGTTTTGTTGTTTTATTCATTCTTCTTAGTTTTTTACTAAGCATATCATTCATTTCTTTTACGATTAATATTGCTTCTTCTTTACTATAATCTCTATATAATATTTGACTCATACTTATAGATTTATCTCTTGTTCTTTCATTTAAATCTTTGATGGTTGTAAAATCTATTCCATTTGCTTTACACCATATATCATTACCTGCGACATTTCCAAAACGTCTTATATAAAAGTCTCTTGTATAGTTGTTTATATCTTTTACTTTTTTAATGCCAAGATTATTTAGTTTCTTTTCTGTGTTTTTTCCAATTCCCCAAATAGTACTTAGTGGTTCTAAGTTCCATAGTTTTGTTTCTATATCATTAAAGGTCCATTTAGCAATAAATTCTTTATTGTGTTTTGCTTCTACGTCCATTGCAACTTTAGATAAGAAAATATTTGGTCCGATACCACAAGTAGAAGTAAGTCCAGTTTTATCTTTTATTGTTTTCATTATTGTTTTAGCAAGTTCTATGTCTGTCATTTTATAATATTTTAAGTAGTCTGTTACGTCCATAAATACTTCGTCAATAGAGTAAATGTGTATATCTTCTTCACTTATAAAGCTTTTAAATATTTCTCTTACTTTTTCACTATATGTTTCATATAATTTCATTCTTGGTTTAGCAAATATAATTTTAATATTTTTTGGAAGTTCAAAGACTCTACTTCTAGAATTTACTCCTTTATTTCTCAAGTATGGAGTTACAGCTAGTGTCATGGCTCCATTACCACGTGATGTGTCTGCGACTACAAGAGGAGTAGAGAATGGGTCTAAACCTCTATTAACACATTCACAGGAAGCAAAGAAGCTTTTTAAATCTATACTCATTATAACTCTTTCTCTCATACAAACACCCTTTCGTAATTAATTCTATCATATATAGATTTACTATTCAATAAAAAAGAGCTATTTATTAGCTCTTGGTTTGAATTCTAGAATTTTACATTCGCTTCTTGGTCTAGGCTTTAGACTTCTTAGTATTTGTGCTTGTCTTTCTCTTGAACTTTCATAAAGTCTATCTTCATTTTTTAATGCTTCAATTAAATGATCAACTGTAACTTCTTTACTTTCATTGAATGCTGCGATAGCATATGCTTCTTTTAATACATCAAGTACTAATCTTGGATTACTAGCTCTGTCTTTGTAATCTCTAAATGTTGGCTTTGTTGAATTTATTAACCAATCTATAATCATATGTCTTTCTTCAGGACTTACAATTAATTTAGAATAACTAATTTTATTATATGCTTCAATTAAATCATCTAGTACTTGATATGTAGTGTTGTAGTCTGGTTCTTTAATTGCTACTTTTTTAAATCTTGTTTTAAATGCTGTATTACTTTCAACGTGTTCTGCATATTCTTCTTCAGTAGTTGCTCCTATAACTCTTACTTTTCCGTAGTCTAGATAAGGTTTTAATATTTCAGCAACAGTGTTATCATTTCCTTCGGCTCTACCACCAGACACAGCTTGATGAATTTCATCTATGAATATTATTATATTTTTATCATTACTAGCTTCATCTAATATCTTTTTCATTTTTTCTTCAAGAGTTCCAACATATTTAGTTCCAGCTACCATAGTTGCTGTATCTATACTTATTATTTTTAAATCTTTTAAAGGAGCAGGTACATCTCCTTTTTGTATTCTATAAGCAAGGCCTTTTACTAAAGCAGTTTTACCACATCCTGCAACCCCAGTAATTATAACTGATTTATCTCTTTCTGGGTATAAAAGTATTTTCATTATACGTTCTAGTTCTTGTTTTCTACCAACTGAAGGATCTTTTAAATATGGCATGCTTGTTAAATCTTCTCCATATTTATCTAAGTTAGGAGTTTCACTCATATCTATTTTTTTATTTGTTACATCTTCCATCTTACCACTTCCAAACATGTCTTCTTTTATAACTGCAAATGAATTTTCACATCTTCTATCTATATCATATGTAGTAAATTTTATAATCTTATTTTTATCTTTTAACATTTCAATTAATTCATCAAAATTTCTTCTAGTAACTAATTTATCATTAATTTTTATTATTTCAGTATTTCTTCCTAAAGTAATACTAGCATTTTCTCCGTTTAGAGTAGGAATTGTAATTTTACTACCTGTATTTGAGAATAAATAAAGTTTTCCATCATCAAAAATAATATTAAAATTTTCTGTATGATATTCTCTTATAGATTCTGTATGTGCTTGTTCATAAACATCAATTCCATACTTTTTAGCAAATTCAGCAAATTTATCTTCTCTATATGTTGTATATTCAAAGAAACTAGTACTATCCATAAAATCTTCAATACCATTTGATTTTTCTATTAAAGCACATATACTTTCATAATAGAACATCATCATATAATCAAATATTTGATATGGTTCAATATCTTCATATTTTATTTCTTTATCTTCTAAATAATAATCATTTTTTAATTCATCTAAAATAGTTCTATAAATATCTTCTAATCTATATGTTGTAAATTCAGATGTTTCTAATGCACTTCTTTCTTCTAATGGAATTGTTTCATTTTTTAATGAATCAAAACATTTATCAAAAGTGATTCCAAAACTATTAAATGTTTGTTTTATAAAATCATCAGTTTTAAGACCAGCTAAGAAAAATGAAATAGGTAATATATCATTATCTTTAATGCTTGTTTCATTTTCATCAAAATATCTTAACAGCGAAAAAACTGCATCTAAATATTTTTTAGTACTATTATTAGTACTTTCATATAATTCATAATTGCTCATAAACTACCTCTTTGATTATTTATACTAACAAAATATGTATATAATTTCAAGAAATTTTATTTTAAAAATAATATTATTTTGTTATAATTTGTTTAGAGTGGTGAAGAAGTTATGAGTATATTGAGTTTATGTGATAGTGGAGATGTTTTATCAGTTTTTAGAATTGTTAATATTATAATTATGATTATTAAAGTAGCTGTGCCAATATTGCTTATAATTGTTGGTATGGTTACACTTATGAAATCTATAAAAACTGGTAATGAAGATTTACTTGCTAAAGCTAAAAAGCAACTTGTTAGTAATTGTATTGCTGCAGTTATAATTTTTCTAGTTCCAACTCTTGTTAATGTTTTAGCAAGGTTATCTTCTAATGATGGAAATAGTTATTTAAGTTGTCTTAAAAATGCGACTATAGAAAATATAAATCAAGCATATATTACGCAAGCTGAAGCTTTACTTGCAAGTTCAGAAGAAAATTTAAATTATAATGGTTATTATAGTGCTGTAACTGTAGTTTCTAAGATAAAAGATGCTGCATTAAGAAAACAATATAATGAAAAACTTGCAACTATGTATAAAGCTATAGAAGCTGAATTAAAAGAGAGAAATGAGCAAGAAAAGCCAACTGGTGATGGAGGTACTGCTAGTGATGGTACTCCTTTAGGAGATGGAAGTGCATTTCCAACATATATTCAATGTGATTCTAGATGGGGTAATAAAAGTTATAATGGTACAAATTTATGTAATGCTGGGTGTGGATATACTTCACTTGCAATGGTAATAAGTGGAATTAAAAGAGATCCTACTATAACTCCAGATAGTGTTCACGAGTATATCTATGGTAATCGTATTTCTGTTAATCCAGGTGGTGGTGCTATAACAGATGCTGCACTTTGTGATAGTAGAGTTGCTTCACATTATGGAGTTAAAATTGAAGTTTTATTCGGAAGAGATAGCGTTGGTAAAACTGAAGCTTCTAATCGTATAGTGAATGCTCTTAATCAAGGTAAAAAAGTTGTACTTTTAAGACCAGGACATTATATAGCTCTTAGTGGTACAGGAAGTCAAATAGAAGTTCATGATCCTGCATGGTATGGGAAAAATGGAGTATATGACATAAATGGTGTATATAATACATTTGGTTGTAATAAATCTGGTAGCTGTGGTTTTGTTTATGCAGTTGCGTATTCATAAAATAATATTATTTAAATGGCAAATGTTAAATCATAAAAAAGTTCTTGATACATATAGTTTAATATGTTATAATACATTTGACAACGAAGAGTGGGCCTAAAACCCACTCTTTAAATTGAATATGAATAAGGAGGTCTTATGGAAGAAAAGATTTATGAAGCAGTAAAAGAACCACTTGAAAAAGAAAATATTACTTTAGTAGGAGTTCATTTTGGAAAAGAAGATGGAGAAGAAACATTATTTGTAACTATTGAGAATCCTAACGGGGATCCAGTAGATACAGATTTATGCGTTAAAGCTACTAAAATAGTTGATCCAATTATTGATAGTCTAGACTTAGATTTAGAAAATTATGTACTAGATGTTGGAAGCAAAGGAGAAGAAGAAAATGAGTAAAAAGATTAAAGAAGAAGATGCAGCTTTAGCAAGTGCTAAAGAATTTAAAAAAGCATTAGAATTCATAGTAAAAGAAAAAGGAATAGATGAAGATGTAGTTATTGAAGCTATGCAAACAGCATTAAGTACTGCATATAAGAAAAATGAAAAGGCTGATTATAATAGTCGTGTACTTATAGATAGAAATACTGGAGAAATTAAAGTATTTAAAGTTACTACTATAGTTGATGATTATCAAGATGATGATGATGACATAGATCCAGAAACTGGAGAAGTTAAAGTTAGTCATGATTATTTAAATGAAATGACTATTAGTGAAGCAAAAGAAATAAATAGTGATTATCAAGTAGGAGATGAAATACTTGAAGAAGTTACTCCTAAAAACTTTGGTAGAGTAGCTATTTCTGTTGCTAAACAAGTTGTACTTCAAAAGATTCGTGAAGCTGAACGTGAAAAAATAATGGCTGATTTTGCTGATAAGGAAGATGAATTAATGGTAGGATTCCTTGCAATGGAAGATGCTAAAAATTATTATGTTGATTTAGGAAAAGCACGTGGAATACTTCCAAAGACTGAATTAATTCCTGGAGAAAAATTAACTATGGGAGATTCTATAAAAGTATATATTACTAAAATAGAAAGTACACCTAAAGGACCACTTATTCTAACATCAAGAAAAAATTATGGATTTGTTAAAAGATTATTTGAACATGAGATTCCTGAATTTAGTGATGGAACTTTAGAACTTCGCGGAGTTGCTCGTGAAGCTGGTGTTCGTAGTAAAGTGGCAGTTGCTTCAACTAATCCAAAAGTAGATCCAATCGGAAGCTGTATTGGCGAAAAAGGAAGAAGAATTGCTAATATAATTAATGAACTTGGTGGAGAAAAAGTAGATTTAATAGCATATTCTGATAATATGGAAGAATTTATTGCTAATGCATTAAGTCCAGCTAAAAATTTAAATGTAAGTATTACTGATGAAAAGAAGAAAGAAGCATTAGTAATAGCTGATGATGAAAATTTAAGTTTAGCAATTGGTAAGAAAGGAATTAATATTAAATTAGCTAGTAAACTTACTAAATATACAATTAATATTAAGACACTTGCAGATATTAATGCAGAAATAAATAAATAATCATAAGGAGGGTAAACATGAAAGTTAAAAAAGTCCCTATGAGAACATGCGTAATTACACATGAAAAATTAGAAAAAAGAGATTTACTTCGTGTAGTTAGAGATAACGAAGGAAATGTATTTGTAGATGAGACAGGTAAAGCTAATGGACGTGGAGCTTACGTAAAAAAAGATAAAGAAATTATTGAAAAAGCTCGAGCATCTAAAGCTCTTGAACGTCATTTAGAGGCTAAAATAGAAGATAATATTTATGATGAATTAATTAGTAAAATATAAAATAAGAAAAGGAGGAAATAAATATGAGTATTGAAGATTACGCTTTAGAATTAGGAGTAGATACTAAGACTGTTATTAGTAAACTTAAAGAACTTGGTTTTAAATATAATAACGATAAAGATATTCTAGATGATGAAGCAATAATTATGTTAGATAATGAACTTACTGGTGAAAAAGAAAACAATTTAACTGAGGAACTTGCTAGTAAATTCGAGCTAGAGGATAGAGCTGAGGAAGCTGCTTTAGCATATAACATAGAATTAGATGAAGAAGTTAAGGTTAAGGAAAAAATCAAGAAGAAAGATTCTAATAAACAAAGTAATGATGATTTATCTCAAAAGAAGAAAAATATTTATAAAAATAAATCTAAATTACAAAGCAATAAAGAAGAAGTTCTTAGTAATGTAGTTTTATATAAAGAAGGTATGAGTGTATCTGACCTTGCTGCTGCGATTGGTGTTAGTGCATCTGATGTAGTTAAAAAATTAATTGGTATGGGTCTTATGATATCTTCAAGTCAAGCTATTTCTTTTGATGATGCTAGTGTAGTAGTACTTGAATATAATAAAGAATTAGTTAAAGAAGAAACTACTGATATTACTAATTTTGAAGAATATGTAATAAATGAAAAAGAAGAAGATTTACTTCCTAGACCTGCTGTTGTAACTATTATGGGTCATGTTGATCATGGTAAAACAACTTTACTTGATTACATTCGTAATTCACATGTTGCTCAAGGTGAAGCTGGTGGAATTACTCAAGCAATAGGTGCTTATCAAGTAGAAAGAAATGGTAGAAAAATTACATTTATAGATACTCCTGGGCATGCTGCGTTTACTGAAATGAGAGCAAGAGGAGCTAGTGTAACAGATATAGTAATTATTATAGTAGCTGCTGATGATGGTGTTATGCCTCAAACAAAAGAAGCAATTGATCATGCTAAAGCTGCTGGTGTACCAATTATAGTTGCAATAAATAAAATTGATAAACCACATACTAATATAGATAAAATAATGAGTGATATGAGTGAACTTAATCTTGTTCCTGAAGAATGGGGAGGAGATACAATATTCGTTCGTATGAGTGCTCAAACTGGTGAAGGTGTTGATTTACTTTTAGATAATATTAATGCTTTAAGTGAGCTTTTAGATTTAAAAGCAAATCCTAATAGATATGCTAGTGGTTCTGTTATAGAAGCAAGACTTGATAAAAACATTGGACCAGTTGTTACATTATTAATACAAAATGGTACTTTAAGACTTGGAGATCCTATTGTAGTAGGTACAAGTTATGGTAAAGTTCGTACATTAAAGGATGATACTGGTAAAGAAATAGTTAGTGCTGAACCTAGTAAACCAGTTGAAGTTACTGGACTAGAAGATGTACCAGTTGCTGGAGATAAATTTATGGCATTCGAAGGTGAAAAAGAAGCTAGAAGTGTTGCTATAAAGAGAAAAGAACATGAAAAGAGTAAGAGATTTGCTCATAAAGCATTAAGCTTAGATGAACTATTTGATCAAATTAAAGAAGGACGTAAAGAAATTAATGTTGTTCTTAAGACTGATGTTAAGGGTAGCGAAGAAGCTGTTAAAAATGCTTTATTAAAAATACATGTTGATGGTGTTAAGATTAATGTAATTAGAAGTGGTGTAGGTACTATTACTGAGAGTGATGTAGTACTTGCTAATGCATCTAATGCAATTATTATTGGATTTAATGTAAGCCCTTCTAAAGCTACTAAAGAAACTGCTAAAGACTATGGAGTAGAAATTAGACTTTATAATATTATTTATAAATTAGTAGAAGAAATAGAAGCTGCTATGAAAGGTATGTTAGATCCTGAATATGAAGAAGTAGTTATTGGAGAAGCTGAAGTAAGACAATTATTCCATTTCTCTAAAGTTGGAAATATTGCTGGTTCACATGTAACTAGTGGTGTTGTTAAAGTTGGATGTCCATGTAGAGTTATTCGTGATGGAATAGTAATTGCAACTTCTAAGATTGCTACACTTCAAAGAGAAAAAGATCAAGCACATGAAGTTAAAGCTGGATATGATTGTGGTATGACTATTGAATCATTCCCAGATATTAAAGAAAGAGATGTTATAGAAGCATTTGAAAATAGGGAAGTGAAAAGAGCATGAATTTAAAAGGTGAGAGAGTAGCTTCTGATATGCAAAGAGAACTTGGTAATATTTTGCTTCTTGAAGCTAAAGATGAAGATTTTAAACATGTAACTATTACTGATTGTGATGTAACAAATGATTTAAGTTTTGCTAAAATATATTTTACTACTACGGATGACAGAGAAAAAGTAGAAAAAGACTTAAATAATGCAGCAGGATTCTTTAGAAGTTTACTTGCTGAGAGATTACAAATTAGACATACTCCAGAACTTAGATTTATATTTGATGAATCTATAGAGTATGGACAAAAAATTGAAAAAATTATTGAAAAGTTACATGAAGAAGAAAATAATAAATAATTAGGTGGGTTATGGATAAAATTAAGTATGTGAATTTATGTAAATGTATGACAAAATTTCTTATAATAGATTTTGTTCGTGAATATAAAGAAGGTTTTATTCTTTCTAATTTCGCAAGTGATGTAACAGATGGACAATTATGTTTAGTAAATGATGAAATAGTTGATGAAGGAGATTATGACTTAGATGGAAATTATCAAGTTAATTTTCAAGTTAAAAAGACACTTTATCCTATAGAATATTGTCCTTGTTGCGGAAAAAGAATAGAATATAAACCGATAATTGATAAATCACATATATTAGAACTAAAATAATGCAGAAATGCATTATTTTTTTATTAAAGTATGATATTATAAATGTATAAAGTAAAACTTTATGTGAGGTGCTATAAATGATTTTAAATATATGTGATAATCCTAGTGTTTTAGAAGTGATTCGAATTATAAATATGGTTATTTTGATTGTTAAGATAGCTGTACCAATATTACTAATTTTAACCGGTATGATAACACTTATGAATACTATTAAAGTTGGTAATGAGGATTTACTTGCTAAAGCTAAAAAACAACTTGTAAATAACTGTATTGCTGCAGTAGTTATATTTTTAATACCAACACTTGTTAATGTTTTAGTTAAAGTAAGTGATACTAATAATCAATATAGAGATTGTCTATATAGTGCTAACTCTGAGGTGATTAATCAAAAGTATTATGAGAATGCAGAAACTGCTGTTTCAAAAGCAGAAAGTTCAAAAACATATAATGATTACCATGAAGCACTAAGTAAAGTTAATGAAGTAAAAGATTCTGATCAAAAGAAATTTCTTATGGAAAGATTAAATGCAGTTAAAAGTTCTATTGATAATAAGATACAAGAGGATAATAAAAAAGAAGATACTAAGAGTGAAAATAATTCTAGTAATAGTAACAATACTAATGTACCAGGTGATACAGATGCATCAAATGGAGATTATCATGTAAACTCTATAAATCATATTAAATATAATTTATATAACCAAGGGGATGCTAGATGGGGTTCTGTTAAATATGATAGTAATGATGATATAGCAAGTAATGGATGCATGATAACATCTATAGCAGTTCTTTCTTCTGCATATGATTCAAGTATTACACCATTAACTGTATTTAATTCAAATTATAGACATAGAAGTGCATATAAAGGAGTAAATGCTTTATCAAATAATACGTTTTCTTGTTATCAAAATAATAGTATGAGTAATAATGATATTGTATCTAATTTAAAAAGTGGTAATGTTGTTATAATTATGGTTAAAGCTAAAAGTAATTTTACAAATTCACAGCATTATATGGCATTAATAGATGTTAAACAAGATGGTAGTCAAATATTTGTAGGAAATTCTTATGGAAAAGGAACTGGAACATATAGTAGAAATGGTTGGTTTAATACTGATGCAGTTTTATATGATAAAAGAGAAGTGAATGTTTGTACTCCAACTAGTACATTACTTAATAAATATAATTAGTAATTATATAGAAAATATGATATTATAAATATATAGAATAGTGATTGTTATGGAAAAAGAAGAAAAAATAATTTTTGAATTTATTTTGTTATTTATTTTTATTGGAACTGTAGGTTTTACTTATGGTTATTTTAGAGCTGAGTTTTCATATCAATCTGATGAATTAAAAGTAACTACTGGAACATTAAAATTAGATTATGTTGATGAGAGTCCACTTATTTATAAAGAAAGTTTTAAACCTGGAGATGTAATCACAAAAACATTTACTGTAGAAAATACTGGTACACTTGCTGCTACATATGACTTAATATGGAAAGAATATAAAAATGAAATAACAAATAATGAACTTGTTATAAAAGGTATTTGTGATAGTATGACAACAAATAACATAATGAGTGGAACATGTAGTAATATAGAAGAAATGCCTGTTACATCAAATAATATAAAATCAAAAGTAAATATAGCCCCTGGTATTAAACATAAATATACAATAGAGATTACTTTTAAAAATTTAGATGAAGAACAAAATTATAACCAAGGAAAGTCTTTTAGCGGTATTATTAACGTGAAAGATAGTAATTGATTGTGAGGTGTAGTAATGATTTTACAAATATGTGATAATCCAACTGTTTTGAGTGTAATGCGTATTGTTAATATTGCGATTTTAATTATTAAGATTGCTGTTCCAATATTATTAATTTTAACAGGCATGATAACACTTTTAAAAACTATTAAGGTTGGTGAAGAAGACTCACTTGCGAAAGCTAAGAAGCAACTTATTAATAATGCAATTGCGGCAGTAGTTATATTTTTTGTACCAACTTTTGTTAACGTGCTAGTAAAAGTTTCTTTAACAAATGGTGAATATAAAGATTGTCTAAATAATACTTCAACTGAAGTGATTAATCAGAAATATTATGATATAGCAGTAAATTCTATTAGTAAGGCTGAATCATCTTCTAAATATAATGATTATTATGATGCTGTAAATAAAGTTAATAATATAAAAGATACTGATACAAAGAATGCACTTAAAAAAAGACTTGATAATGTAAAAGATATTATTGATAAAAAAATAGAAGAAAATAATAAAAAAGAAAATACTAAGAATGAAAATAGTAGTAGTGGTAATAGTAATAATAATAGTGGTGGTAATGGTTCTAATACAACCGTTCCTGATATAAGTAATCCAGGTACATTTAAACCTGATACAGGAAAAACCCATGATTGCAATAAAAATGGAAAATACCAATTATGTTCTGCTAAAAAAGGAATCTTTGGATCATTTGCCTATTATGATAAAGCATCAGCAAATGATACTTCTAATCGTAATAGTATTGAAATGGATCCATCATGGAAAAATACAAATCTAGTTAATGTATCAACTACATGTTCTAATGGAAAAAAATATAATTGGACAGTTCATAGACTTGCTTCTTCAACATGGAAAAAAGTTCAAGAAAAATTTTGTGAAATAATTACAGTTGGAATAGACGGAATAAAATATGAATCTAATCAAATAGTAGTTAGTGGACCTATATCTATACGATATATAAGTAATACCAAAACAATTAGTACTCATGCTTTTGGAATTGCAATAGATATAAATCCTAGTGAAAGTTATACTATTAATGGGAAAAAATATCCAACTCCTTATGGTAGAAGTTTAGAAAAATATAATAATTTTATAAATGCTATAGGTGGAGAAAGCGATCCTAGAAATGTTAATTATGTTTTATGGAAAAAAGTTTTTGAGCCACTTGGATTCATATGGGGTGGTAATTGGGGAAGAAATGGTAAAGGTACAAAAATAGATGGAATGCACTTTGAGATTGATTGGAGGAATGCTAGGTAATGAAAAAATATATAATTGCACTTATCATATTAATTTCAATATGTATTCTTACAATATTTATATTAGATAATAACAATAAAAAACAAATAGAAGAAAATAAAGAAAAAAGCTTTATATATTATAAGTCTCTTAATTTTAATGATAATATTAATACTTTAAGAAAAAATATATATAATAATTCATACTTCAATTTATTTGTAAAAATAAATGAATATAATGGTGTTATAGATGAAAATAATATAAGCGAAATAATGAATTATTATATAGTTAATATTACAAAGAATAAAAATGAAGTTTTTGAAACAAGTGATGATAATTTAAATTTTTGTTTAAATAAACAATCTTTTATAAATTCGTTTAAAGAATTGTTTGATAAAGATATTGAAAAGTTTTATCCTAATATTAATGTTCTTCCAAATATTAATGCAGGACCTATTAAAATATGTTTTAATTATGATGAAGATTATCTATATGATTATTCAAGTTTAATTTATGTTAAAGATAAGAAAATAAAGAGTGATATAGTAGAATTAAATATATATGAATATTTAATTGATACAGATGATAAGGATATTGAGGAGAGTTTAATAAAAAATTTTGTTAGAAGTTTAGATAGTAATGACATTAATAATTTTAATGAGGTTTTTATTAATGATTATGGTTTTGAAATTTTAGAAAAAAAGATTAAATTTAGAGAAATTAAAGATGGAGATTTCTTTAAATATCAATTAATATCAATGAATACTATTTGACAAATAAATAATATAGATGTATAATCTCCTTATAAAACGAGGAACAAGAGGAGTAATATATACTAATTATTAGAGATGAAAAGTCACTGGGTGAAAGCTTTTCTTAAGATAGGTATATGAAGGTAGCTTGGGAGTTAACTTGTGAAATATAGTAAGAAGTTACGTAGATATGCGTTAAATATATAGAGTATAAAATAAGGTGGTACCACGATTGATTCGTCCTTTGGTATTACCTTTTTATTTTGGAGGAAAAAGAAATGAACGAGATGAATGAAAATTTTGATGAATTTGATAAGTATGTTATGGGGTTTGATTTTAATGAAGATATGATTGCTTATAAATACAATCATTCATATAGAGTCATGCATCAATGTGATGAAATATCATATACATTAAATTTAGATGAAGAAGATAATTATTTAACTTGTTTAATTGGATTATTACATGATTTTGGTAGATTTGAACAATGGACTAAATATAAATCATTTGATGACTTAAAAACTATTGATCATGGAGACTTAGGAGAAGAATTATTATTTAAGAAAGGCTTAATAAAGAATTTTAAACTTGATGATGAATTTTATGATATAGTTTCTAAAGCTATAAAATATCATAACAAGTATGAATTACCAGATGATTTAACAGTACGTGAAAAGATGCATGCTAAAATAGTTAGGGATGCCGATAAATTAGATATAATATATGCTTTTTCTACAATTAGACTATTAGAACTTAAAGAAGATGATTCAGAAATAAGTGCAGAAGTAAAAAAAGAATTCTTCTTACATGAACCAGTTAAACGAGTCAATTGTAAGACTGTTAATGATAGAATAATATTCTTATTATCATTTGCTTTTGATTTATATTATGACTATAGTAGAGGTCTATTATTAGATAAAGGATATTATAATAGAATATTTGAACATATAAAAGATAAAGATAAATTCAAACCTTATTTTGATGAGGTAGAAAAATATTTAAGGGAGTGTGAAATAGATGCTTGATAAAAAATATAATCATAAAGAAGTAGAAAATGGAAAGTATCAAATGTGGCTTAAAAGTCATTGCTTTGATGCTGGAGATAAAAGTAAAGATGCTTTTACTATAGTAATACCACCACCTAATGTAACAGGTAATTTACATTTAGGACATGCACTTAATGGTAGTATTCAAGATGTTATTATTAGATATAAAAAGATGAAAGGTTTTGATACTTTATGGCTTCCAGGAATGGATCATGCGGCTATCGCAACAGAAGCTAAAGTTGTTAATAGACTTAAGACAGAGGGAATAAATAAATATGAACTTGGTCGTGAAGGATTCTTAAAAGAATGTTGGAAATGGACTGATGAACATAGAAGTAATATTCATAAGCAATGGGAAACTTTAGGACTTAGTGTTGACTATAGACGTGAGAGATTTACTCTTGATGAAGGCCTTAATGATGCAGTTAATGAAGTATTTATTAGACTTTATAATGAGGGACTAATATATCGTGGTGAAAAGATTATTAACTGGGATCCAGTTGCTAAAACAGCACTTTCAAATGAAGAAGTTATTTATAAAGATGATCCAGGAGCTTTCTATCATATTAAATACTTTATTGAAGGAAGTGATAAGTATTTAGATGTAGCTACTACAAGACCTGAAACTTTATTTGGAGATACTGCTGTTGCTGTTAATCCAGAAGATGAGAGATACAAAGAATTAATTGGTAAGAATGTAGTACTTCCAATTGTTAATAAATTAATTCCAATTATAGGAGATGAACATGCCGATCCAGAATTTGGAACAGGTTGTGTTAAGATTACACCAGCACATGATCCTAATGACTTTGAAGTAGGTGAAAGACATAATTTAGATAGAATTCTAATTATGAATGAAGATGCTACAATGAATGAGAAGACCGGTAAGTATAATGGCATGTCTCGTGAAAAGTGTAGAGAAGAATTACTTAAAGATTTAGAAAGTCAAGATTTATTAATTAGTGTTGAAAAGATGACACATAGTGTAGGGCACTCTGAGAGAACTGATGCTGTAGTTGAACCATATTTATCTAAACAATGGTTTGTTGATATGAGTAGTATGAGTAGAGACTTATTAGATGCTCAAAAGGGTGGAGACAATAAAATTAACTTTATACCAAAGAGATTTGAAAAAATATTAAATCACTGGATGGAAGATTGCCATGATTGGTGTATAAGCCGTCAATTATGGTGGGGACACAGAATTCCTGCTTGGTATAAGGATGAAGAAGTTAAAGTACAAAAAGAATGTCCAGGAGAAGGATGGACTCAAGATGAAGATGTGTTAGACACTTGGTTTAGTAGTGCATTATGGCCATTTAGTACACTTGGTTGGCCAAATAAAACAGAAGACCTTGAAAGATACTTCCCAACAGATGTACTTGTAACAGCATACGATATTATATTCTTCTGGGTTGCTCGTATGGCGTTCTCATCACTAAAACAAATGAATAGTCGTCCATTTAAAGATTGTATTATTCATGGACTTATTCGTGATAAACAAGGAAGAAAAATGTCTAAGTCACTAGGTAATGGAATTGATCCAATGGATATGATAGAAGAATACGGATGTGATGCGTTAAGATTCTATTTAACAACAACATCAGCTATGGGTATGGATATTCGTTTTGATACTGATAAAGTTGCTTCAACTTGGAATTTCATTAATAAATTATGGAATGCATCAAGATTTGTACTTATGAAATTAGAGGGTTTCAAAAAAGAAGACTATACACTTAAAAATTTAAATAATGCAGATAAATGGATACTTACTAAACTTAATGAAACAATTAAGAAAGTAACTAAATCTATGGATAAATATGAATTTAATAATGCAGGAAGTGAATTATATTCATTTATATGGGATAATTTCTGTGATAAATATATAGAAATGTCTAAATTTAGTGAAAGTAATGAAACTAAGAGTACACTTTTATATACAATTACAGCTATAGTTAAAATGATGCATCCATTTATGCCATTTGTTACAGAAGAAATATATAGTAATTTTGAAATAAAAGATACAGATATATTATTAATGAGTGAGTATCCAACTTATGATAAAAAACAAGTATTTAAAAGTGAAACTAAAGAAATAGATGAATTACTTGAATATGTAACATTTTTTAGAAATAAAAAAGTTGAAAGTAAAATATCAAATGATTTTGAAGTAATTGATTATAATAATAATGAACTTTTAAATAAGATGCTTAAACTTACAGATAAGATTGTTAATGAAAGCAAGTTTAATGATAAATTAACTATAGAACTTTATAATTATAAATTTGATATATTCTTTGATAACTCTAAAAATAATGAAGAAGAAGAGTTAAAGAAAAAAGAAGAAATAGAAAAATTAGAAGCATCTATTAGTCGTCGTAAGAAATTATTATCAAATGAAAACTACGTAAATAAAGCTCCAGAATCAATAGTTAATAAAGAAAGAGAAGACTTAGAAAAAGAAGAAAAGAGACTAGAAATTCTTAAAAAGAACTAGTCTTTTTATTATATTTAATGATATAATTAACTTAATAATAGGAGTTGAAGTTATGAAGAAAAAAGGTTTTACACTAGTAGAGTTACTTGCAGTAATTGCTATAATTGCAATACTTACATTAATGGCAGTGCCTGCTGTTATAAAAATGTATAATGAGAACGTTATAAAAGCAATGCATATACAAGAGAGTGAAATAAAAGAAGCAGCTGATTTATATATTGAAGATCATTGTGATGATCCTATAGATCATTCTGTTATTTGTCCAAGCAGCTATGAAGAAAAAAACACTGATGAAGAAAAATATATATGTCTTAGTGATTTACAGGTTAAATCTGATAAATATATTGATAAAGTTAAATTTAAAAGTTATTCATGTAATGGGATTATAATTTATCAAAAAGATGATGAAACTAATCTATATACAAATTCTAATGTTTATTTATATTGCGGTGATAATTCAAAAGGCGATTATAAATATATGACTGATGAAGATTTTAACCCAGCTAAATATTCTAGATGCAATATTAAGGCTAATAATGATATGTATTATTTTCAAATAATGGAAGAAAAATTGAGTGAAATTTATTCATTGCTTCAAAATGAAATGGAGCTTGTTGTTCAAGCATCTAATGAAACAAATACATCTGATGAAATAAAAAATATAAAAAATAGTGTTTTGAAATTGAATAAAAAAATAGATAATATTTATGACTTTGAATATTTGAATTATAAAATTCTTCATAAAGATAATGATTTAACTGGTAAATATGTGGTTAAAGTTATTAATTCTAATAAGCTAGGGCTTAATAATTTGACATTTAGTGATTATAAAAATGATATAAAAGTTGTGTCTGAAGCAATTAAAGATGTTAGTTATTTTAGAAGTTATTTGAGTGCTGAACAAAATTCTCTTGAGTATAGATTAGATTATAAAAAATGTAATGATAATGATTGTAAAATAAATGTTGTTAAAAACATTGTACTTAGAATATCTGAACTTGCTTATAGCATGGCATATGGTACTACAAATAATGATGATGATTTTATTTCTGTTAATTTAGAAGTTCAAAAGTTATTTGAAAATCTTGACTATTTTTCAAATGATATGAATGATAATTCTATTAGTAAAAAATCTATATTTCCAAATGGTGTAGATACTTTAACTAAAGAAAATAGTAAAAAGGTATATGAAGATGCGAGTAAATATATAAAAAACAATTTAAATAATAATTTGAATTATACCGATACTTGGAAAAATCAAATATCTATGTATAATGTTATTAATGGAAGTTTAGATAATATTTCTAGTATTGTTGATAGACAGGCTGAGTTAATAAATAGCTGTATAACTTCTTCTTTAACGAATGGCGATAAAAACGAAATTGATAAAGAACTTGCTAGTCTATATAATGAAATTGAAAATATAAAAAAGTCAACTTTATATAATACAATTGAAGTATTTAATGATAGTGATTATTACAAGGATTATTTAATCTATGACTTAAGCGATTTAGATTTGAAAAAAATAAGTTGTTCTAGTGGTTCTACTTCTTCTAAAACTGTTAGTAACTATAAAAGAAAAATGAATTTAAATATTATTAGTGTGAATGCTAATATTAATAAAGCAAATAAAATTATTGAATTTGTTGAGTGTTCAAAAAATAATTGTGCTCTTACAAGTGTAAAAGATATTTTGGATATTATGATGAGTCTTGCTAATGATGCAATTAATGCTAGTGATAATGTTAGAGAAGAATATAATATTCAGTATAATGTTTATTTTAAAACTTTAAATCATATAGCAGAAATAAGTAAGAATTCAAATTATAGTGTTGAAGAACTTGGTCTTGTTAATACTAACATATTAACAAGTAGTGCAGCTTCGTCTGTTAAAACATTAATAAGCAATAAACTTTCAAATATTAAATAGATTTTAATTAAAAGAAATAATGGAAACTTAATATTTAAGTTTCTTTTTTATGACTTATATTGTATAATTATGGTGGTGAAGGTTATGGATAATCCTATAGAATTTAAAAGTGCTAAAGAATTATATGATAGAGTTTTACCTGCATTATATTCTAAAGTTAAAGAAGTAAGAAATTTAGGTTTTGCGTATATTACTGAAAAGGATATATGGAACTACTTAGTAAATAGTACATGGAAAACTAAAAGAAATTTACAACTTCACGATCTTATTAGTGATATTTTGTATGCTGATAATTATAAACTTAATGATTATGTTATGGATAAGATGAGAAAATTAAAAAAAAGAAATGATAATGTTGATGAGGAGATGCTTTAATGAAAAAAATAATTAAGCCAATAAGTATATTGGTAGTATTAGTAGTTGGCTGTTTATTACTTATAAAACCAACACTTAAGTCTATTCATTATGGAATAGATTTACAAGGTGGATTTGAGATTCTTTATAATATTGAACCACTTGATAAAAATGCAAAATTAACTGATGATGATTTAGATAAGACATATAAAGCTATAGTTAATAGAATAGATAGTCTTGGTGTATCAGAACCAGTTATAAGTTTTGAGGGAGATAATTTAATTAGAATTCAACTTCCTGGTGTATCTAGTGAAGAAGAAGCTAGACAAAGAATTAGTACAACTGCAGTACTTTCATTTAGAGATGTAAATGATAATTTACTTATGACAAGTGAAATTCTTGGACATAATGGTGCTTCATTAAGTCAAAATAGTCAAACTTTTCAATATCAAGTTAAATTAGATATTAAAGATACAGCAAAGTTTTATGATGTAACTAATTCTTTATCTAAGAGAAGTAATGGAGAAAATTTAATTATTACATGGTTAGACTTTACTGAAGGATTAGATTCATATAATAATGAAAAAGAAACATGTGGTAAAGACTCAACTATGAAATGTATTAGTGCTGCTTCTGTTAATGAAGGACTTAATAGTAGTGAAGTAGTAATTGAAGGAAACTTTACTAAAGAAGAAGCACAAGCATTAGTTGATTTAATTAATAGTGGTAGTCTTCCAACTAAGTTAACTGAAGAAGCTACACCTAAGAGTGTTTCACCTTCATTTGGTAGTGAGACTATTACTAAAACTGGTATAGCAGGACTTATTACATTTGCGATTGTTTCATTAATTTTAATATTTAAATATAGATTTAGTGGACTTATTGGAAGTGTATGTTTATTTGTTTATGCAATGCTTGTATTTGTAATATTTAATGCAGTTGGTGGAGTTCTTACATTAACTGGTATAGCTGCTTTAGTACTTGGTATTGGTATGGCAGTAGACTCAATAATAATATCAAATGATAGAATTAAAGATGAACTTAGAAAAGGAAATAAATTAGTAGCTGCGTATAAAGAAGCAAATAAGAGTAGTTTAGTAGCTATAATAGATGCTAATATTACTACATTAATAGCTGGAATAGTTCTTTATTTATTTGGTGAATCTAGTGTTAAGGGATTTGCTACTATGTTAATAATTACTATATTTGTAACAGTATTTACAACAGTTATTCTATATCGTGTTATTCAAGGAATGTTTGTAAATAGTAAATATTTTAATGGAAAAGAAAAGATGTTTGTAGGTAAAATTAGTAATGTACATAATTTTGATTTTGTTAAATTTGCTAGAAAACCTATTCTTGCTGCGATAGCTGTTATAGCTATTGGAATAGCATTCTTCTTAGTACGTGGATTTAACTTTGGAGTAGACTTTACTGGTGGAACTAATATTAACTTATCATCTAATAGTGATATTGATTTTGATAAATTAACAACTATGCTAAAAGAATATGATGTTAGAGGATATGATTATTACGTTGGTGTAAAGACTGAAGGATATATTAAACTAAATGATATTCTTAGTGATGAAGATACAACTAAAGTTAAAAAAGAATTAAAAGATATGGGAATAGAAACATCTATGAGTGAAATTAGTACTCTTGTTACTAATAACTTAACTAAGAATGCTATAAAATCATTATTATATTCATTAATAGCTATCATTATTTATATAGCAATACGTTTTAACTTTAACTATGCAATAAGTGGAATATTAATGTTAACCCATGATGTATTAATTATACTTGCGATGTTCGCAATATTTAATATACCAGTAGATTTTATTATAGTAGCATCATTACTTACAATAATTGGATATTCAATTAATGATACTATTGTAGTATTTGATAGAATTAGAGAAAATAGAAAAAAAATGTTTAGAAATAAGAAAATACTAACTGATGAAGAATTAAATACGCTTATTAATAATTCTTCTAATGAAACTATTTCTCGTAATGTATGGACTAGTATTACTACTATTAGTGCTGTAGTTGTATTATTATGTGTTGGTCTTAATGACATATATACATTTAATGTTTCTATACTAATAGGATTAGTAGCTGGTAGTATATCATCATTATTAATTGGACCTAGAGTATGGATGGCTCTTGAAAAGAGAAGTCAAAATAGACCAGATGATGATGACGATGATGAAGTAGAAGAATTAAAAATAAAGGGTATAAATATATAAAAGGGAAGTGAATACCATAAAAAATTATACTTATGAAGATTTAGTAGATGTTCTGAAAACTTATATGGCTCCAGAATATATAGAGTTTATAAATAAGTATTATGAACAAGCTAAGATAGTTTATGCGGGGATGAAAAGGGAAACTGGGGAAGACTATATATATCATCCAATTAATGTTGCTTATATTTTAGCAGATTTAAAAATGGATCCAGTAACTATTGCATGTGCATTAATTCACGAAGCAATAACACTCGGAAAAATGACTTATGAAGAAGTAGCAGAAATGTTTGGAACAGAAAGTGCTAATATAGTAAATTCTATTACAAAGATAAGCAATCTTAAACAAACATTTAAGATTAATAATCCAGAAAAATATAGAAGAATAATAGTAGGTCTTTCTGAGAATCCAGCAACTTTATTTATTAAATTTGCTGATAGACTTCATAATCTTAGAACTCTAAGAGTACATGATAAAGAACATCAAAAATATATAATAGATGAAACTCAAAATATATATATACCAATAGCTCATAGACTTGGTATGAAAAAGATGAAGAGTGAGATGGAAGACTTGTGTCTTCAATATAGTGAGACAGAACAATATAATAAAGTACTTGATAGAATAAATGCTGATAAAGCAGAGTTAGAAAAAAGTCTTGCTAAAATGAAATATGAAATAATGCAAGTTTTAGATCACCATAATATTAAATATGAAATATTAAGTCGTGTTAAGAGTGTTCGTGGTATATATAATAAGCTTAAAAATGGTAAAAGATGGGAAGATATATATGATTTATTAGGACTTAGAGTCTTAGTAAATACAGTAGAAGATTGTTATAGAGTTATAGGTCTTGTACAAAGTAAATATCAACCAGTACCAAATAGATTTAAGGATTATATAGCTAATCCAAAACCAAACTTATATCAAAGTTTACATACTACAGTTTATGGAGAAGATAAGAGAATTTATGAAGTACAAGTTCGTACTTATGAAATGGATGAAATTGCTGAAAAAGGTGTTGCTTCTCACTGGAGTTATAAAGAAAAGATAGATGGAAGTGTTAAAAATAATTTAGACCATATTTTAGAACAATTCCGTGTACTTGTAGAAGTAAATGATATAGAACAAAATATGGAGTTTTTCGGAAATATAAAAGAAGAACTTAAAAGAAATGAAATATATGTATATACTCCTAAGGGAGACATTATAGAGTTACCTGCTGGAGCTACACCAATAGATTTTGCATATAAAATACATAGTGAAGTAGGTAATACTACAACTGGTGCTTTAGTTAATTCAAAAATGGTTAAACTAGATCATGAACTTAAAGATGGTGATATGGTTGAACTTATTACTCAAAAAGGTCATTCTCCATCTAAAGGATGGTTAAAAATAGTTAAAACTGAAGCGGCTAAATCAAGAATAAAATCATATTTTTATAAAAAAGAAAGAGAAAAATATATAGCTCTTGGTCATGAGATGTTATCAAATGAGTGCAAGAAAAAGAACGTTGATATTAATGATATAATAACTGATGAGAATGTTGAAAAACTAAATAATAGTCTTGGTACTAAAGATTTAGATGACATATATTTTTCAATAGCTACACTTAAATATTTACCATCTTCGATACTTAGTCGTCTTGAAGTACATGAACCTAAGAAAAAAGTTTTAACTTTAAATAAAAAGGATAATAAGAGTGGAAATGGAATATTGATAGCTGGTTCTAACGATATTTTATGTAGCTTAGCTACTTGTTGTAATCCGGTTTATGGTGAAGATATAGTTGGTTATATTACTCGTGGTTATGGGGTTAAAATACATTCTAAAAATTGTCCTAATATAGATTTAAATAGTGAAAGAATAATAGATGCTGAATGGGAAGGTAGTACTGATAATAGATATACTGCTAAATTAAAAGTATATATTGATGATGTATCAGATATTTTATTAAAAATAATTACACTATCTACTAAAGATTCTATAATAGTTGATTCAATAAATTTAATAAATAGAAATAAAGAGTTATTCTATGATATAAGTTGTAGAGTTAAAAATATTAATGATTTACATCAGTTTATTGATGAAATTAAACTAATAAATAGTGTTGTTAAAGTAGAAAGGGTATTTATATGAGAGTGGTACTTCAAAGAAGTAAAGCAAGTAAAGTAACAATCGATGGTAAAGTTAATGGTAAGATTGATAAAGGATATGTTGCTTTAGTTGGATTTACTGATGGTGATAATACTGAAATAATAGATAAAATGATAAAGAAAATAGTAAACTTAAGGGTATTTGAAGATGAAAATGAAAAGATGAACTTAAGTATTCAAGACATAGGTGGAAGTATTCTTAGTATTAGTCAGTTTACTTTATATGCTGATGCAAAAAAAGGAAATAGACCCAGTTTTATAAATGCTATGAATCCAGAAGAGGCATCTAAACTATATGATATTTTCAATCAAAAATTAAGTGAAATATTACATGTAGAAACCGGGATATTCGGAGCTGATATGAAAGTAGAAATATATAATGATGGTCCTGTTACCATAATTCTAGATAGTAATGAATTATTTAGTAAATAAGAGATAACAGAAGTTATCTCTTTTATTGCATAAAAATATTATTATGTTATAATGAATATGATAGGAGAGTAGAAAATGAAAAATAAAAAAGGATTTACGTTAGTAGAGTTACTAGCAGTAATAGCAATACTAGCAATACTCGTAATTATAGCGCTTCCTAATGTAATAAATATGTATAATAAAGCGCAAAAGGAAATTTTTTTAACAGAAGCAAAGAAAGTGCATAGTGAAGCAGAGAAAAGATT
>JABLTL010012647.1_pt1 | contig 89992 bp, 77 predicted proteins | sample 7160151 | NCBI WGS metagenome assembly JABLTL01 (sample SAMN14651223, study PRJNA627086) | human gut metagenome | isolation source: feces | host: Homo sapiens | reverse complement strand
ATATAATCATAAGTATTTCTCAATATATCAGAATAATTTGGATCTGTCTTAACATTAAGGTATAACTTATTATTTACATTCATTAATAACGCAAACCATTTTTTATTTTTACAATGTTTCATTGTTACAGATTCAAAGTCATCTGAAAATGGACAATCCTTATATGTATTTTCTAATGTTAAACAATATTTTATTATTTCTTCTTTATTCATAACTAAATCCTTATTAGCTTTTACATTATTTATTATTTAATTATCTGTAAACTATGTCATCTACTTTGTATCAATTAACAATTCCTTTGGGTTCTTTTTTAAACTACTTATAGATGATAACACTAAAGATATTATAAGTACCAAAGACATAAATAAAATTACATATATTATTGATTTTGGTAATATATTAATATCTAAGCTTGTTAGAGTTTTATTAAAGCCGTCTACTTCTGCTCCTCCACCAAGTCCACTAGATGCCGATTGCTTTGCTATTTGTTTTGTTATATTTCCAGTAACTTTATTTAATATATTATTTCCTATCATGTTTCCTGCATAAACAGCTAAAAAATATGATCCTATATATGCAGGAATAGATATAAATACTAGCTCAATAACAAATTGTCCAAAAATTTTCAATTTTGATATTCCTAATGATAGAAAAATTGCTATTTCTTTTTTTCTAGCATTCATCCATAAAAGTAATAATAATGAAACTGTAATACCTGCAAATATTAATGAACCAGCAAATAATTTGTTTGCTATTGAATATATACCAGATATTGATTGTTGTAGTGCTGGATAATTTGTTGAACTTTTAATTAAATTGTATTGGTTCCAATTTATATCAAGTTTTTTAATATTTTTAATGACTTGATCCAAATTTTTATCACCTTTTACAAAAAATGTTGCATCTTGATATACTGCAGTATCTTCTGTGTTTCCATAAACTTTTGCAGCTGTATCTAAATCTGTTATTAATGTATTTTCGTAAAGTTCTTGTGCAGAAGTTACACTACTTTTATTGTGTCCATCGAAAATTCCTTTTATTTCTACTTCTAGTGTTTCATTTGCTCCTTTTTCATTATCTGCATCAAATAAATTGGACTTAATTTTTATTTTATCTCCGATTTTCAAATTGTTTTTTTCAGCTAAGTCTTTATGTATTAAAATCTTACTTTTGTCATTTTCTTCCAAATGTTCTCCTTCTATTAATTTGTAAGCTCCTGACACAAATTTATTTTCTTTTGATGAATCATTAACTCCTGTTAGCATAACTGTTCTTTTAAAATTTTCTGCTCTTTCTGGTGATTGATTTGCAATTGTTTTTTTAGTTTCTATAATATCATTATCTACCAAATCAGCTACGCTATTTATTCTCTTTACAAAAGAGGAAATATCTTCAGATTCAGCTATTTTTTTTATGTCTTTTCCTTTTATATTCCCTCCACCTCTTGGTGTTCCAAGATTAACTCTTCTATTTATTTCCATAGAAAAACTATTTGTTATATTTTTAAAAGTTTCCTCTGAAGCTCTATTGGTAGCATCTTTAATTGCCAAGCTAATCAGACTAAGTGTTGACATAGCCATAATAACTAATAATATTATTATTGATTTTAAACTTTTTCTTGTTACATATGCAAAAGCATTTTTTATCATCAATATACCTCCTAATTAATTTTACTTATCTTTCTTAATTTTTTGTCACTTAATTCTAAAATAATATCAGCAGAATTTGCAACTTCCTTACTATGTGTTACAACTATTACACATTTATTTCTCTCTTTAGCCAATCTTTTTAATATTTCTATTATTTCTCCTGCAGTGTCACTATCAAGATTCCCTGTAGGTTCGTCAGCTAGAATTATTGGTGCTTCTGATGCTAATGCTCTTGCTATGGCTACTCTTTGCTGTTGACCACCAGATAGTTTCATTACATTTCTATTTATCTGACTTTTATCAAGTCCCAATTTTAACAAAATATCTTCTGATGCCTTCTTATTTACTAATCTAACATTTTCAATTGGTGTTAAATAATCAATTAAATTATAATTTTGAAAAACTAATGTTATGTTGTTTTTTCTATGATTACTATACCCTTTGTTCTCTATATCCTCATTTTTGAATAGAATTTGACCTCTTTGTGGTTTGTCTAGTCCTGCTAATAATGAAAGTAATGTTGACTTCCCTGCTCCTGATTTTCCTATTATTGCATAAAATTGTCCAAGTTCAAACTTTTGATTTACTGATAACAAAATCTTCTCTCTTGAATTTGAATAATTATATGTTACATTTTTTATTTCTAATATATCCATTGCAATCTCCTAACTTATCTTTGATAATATTTCTTTTGGTTTTTTTACTAATATCATTGCACTTGCAATAATAACTGATAAAACAATAATTCCTATTAATATTCCATAACTTTGTAAAAATATTGTAATATTTGATATCAAATTATCATTTTTTAGTAGATTATTAATATTTATTGTCGAATTATCAGAATTGATAAATCCACCTATTATTTGATTTAATATCACATTTCCTAAAAATAAAGATGCTAATATAGATGGTAGTGATATAAATACTAACTCAAATATAAATTGAGCTATAATTTTTGCTTTACTTATTCCTATTGATAATAATATTCCTATTTCATAAATTCTTTCCCTTAGCCATAAAATTAATATTAATGATAAAACTATTATTCCTCCTGTCATAATTGAATATGTCATAACCTTTATTATATGTTTTATCCCTTCTACAGATTCTAAAGTTTCTTCATATACATCATCATTTTTTTCAATATTGAATTTTGACCAATCAATTTTTATTTCTTTAATTTTATTTAATACTATATTTGTATCTTTTGGACTATCTGAAAATATTTCAAGTTTATTTACAACTTTATTATTTTCTGCGTTATTTAATGCTTTTTGGCTTGATTCATAATCGATAAATACCATATTTTCACTAAAGTCTGATGTCATTCCTGTGTATTTTTCTTGTTTTTTTCCAGAAAAAATCCCAATAATCTCATATTCATATTCTGTTTTTATTTCATTATTGTTTAAATCAAATAGTTCAAGACGAATTTTATCATTTAATTCTAAATTATTTTTTTGTGCCAGTTCTTCATGTATAATAATTTTTTTTCTGTCATCTTTTTCAATATGTCTACCTTTTATAAGAGTAAAAACTCCACTATTAAATAAATTGTCCTTTTCAGTATTATTTGTGGCTTCTATTGAAAATATATTTCTAAATTCTTCTGGCATATCGTCTCTTTCGATCATTTGCATTCCTTCTACTGCCTTAATATTTGTAGATTTTGCTAGTCCATCATATTGTGGAATTGTTTCTTTTATCTCTTTTATATTTTCTATTTCTTTAAATTGATTTGTTTTAAAGTTCTCATTGTTATTTTGTGTTATTGATAAAGATGTATTTGACAACTTATATAAATTATTTTCTAAGCTAATTGTTGATTTCATTATGTTTAAACATGAGTATAAACATGAAAGAACTATTGTTAAAATAATAAATATAATAACTGTTCTACTCCTCTTTCTCAAGATATATGCTATAGCATTTTTTAACATTTTTATCACTCTCCTTTATGCATATTTAATAGATTCCATGCTTTTTACTACTTTCCATCCAAAATAGTACATATGCTATCGTATTACAATTAGCACTATATATGTCCTACTTGGCTTCCAAGATAATTTTTCTATTTAAAATTTAATTTTATTACTTAATAATATTTTCAAATTTAAATTTCTCCTTGGATTAGATTAAATTCTTTTATTATTTGAATTAGGCTATCGTAATCATCTGGTTCGACTTTTTTTGAAATAATACCAATTGAATTACCTGTTTCAATATTATTTTGATTATCATCTAAAAAGATGCATTCATCTGGTATTAAACTATATCTTTTTAGTAAAACATTATATATTGCTTTATAGGGCTTTACTTTATGTTCTTGATACGATAATACATATCCATCTACTAAATCAAATAATCCACTCTTATTAACAAATTCAAATGTATATGGATTTATATTTGATAATAAATATATTTTATAATTATTATCTTTTAATTTTTGTATTAGATTTAATACTTTTGTATTTACTTTGGCAAAATCATTATAATTTTTCCAAAAGTCGACTATTAATTTATCGTTACAATGATTGGTTCTATCTTTTACAATTTCTATAGCATTTTCTCTTGATATATAACCTGTATCAATTAAAGCATTTCCTAACCATTCTGGAGAGTTTATTATATTTTTTAAGATAAACTCTTGCTCAACTTCATTACTCGTAAATTTTTGTAAAACTTCATTAATATTGAAGTTTAGAATTACATTTCCTATATCAAATATTATATTTTTAATCATATTCATTTCTCCTTTTTAGTGGGTAATTAATCAATTTACATCATAGTAGGCAATATTTATATAATAAATTTTTCTCCTATTGACCTTTTTAAAATATCAATTGCCTCATAATGATATTTTTCTCCACCACTACTCATACAATATTCTTGTAAGATATAGGTTTTTATATTATTTTCAAATAAATCAAAAGCAGTTTTTAATATACAGCCATCAGTATCAAAACCACATAAATAAATTTCATCTATACTATTTTGGGAAATATATTCAATTAGATCTCTATTTACTGCTGAATAAGTATATTTTTCAATTATTGTACAGTTACAATCTAACATTAGTTTGCAATCATCATCATTTATACATTTTTTATATCCTAGTAGATTATAAAAAGCACTTTTATTATTATTTTTGAATATAGTAAATACCGTATTGGAATATTCTTTTTTATTTAACAATCCCTTTATTTTGTTTACATATTCTTTTGTATAGTTGTTTATAAATGCTTTTTGACAATCTATAATTAATAACATTTTTTTCATACATATCACCTTTTACAACTTTCTTTATTTCGTTAAAGAATTTAAGTTTTGTTTGTTTTTGTTTTTTTAATAATCACCTGTTTTATTTTTCTATTAAAAACTTATTTACAGCACTTATATATATTACCAAGTACGATACAGATATTAAAAATCCTCCTAGTACATCACTTGTGTAATGTACACCTAAATAAATTCTGCTTATTCCAATAGAACATATTAAAATGCTTAATAATACTATAGAAAACCATTTTATGTATTTGTTTTTTACATATTTATAAATTAAGTATATTATATATCCATAGAAAGCCATACTTATCATAGAATGTCCTGAAGGGAAACTATATCCTGTTTCTTCAATTATCCTATATTCTGTTGGTCTTGGTCTTTGTAATATGTTTTTTAACAATTGATTTAGCGCTGTAATTATTGCTAAATTAGAAAATATTGATACACCAATTTTTTTATTTTTTATTAGTATGAACAAAATAATAGTCAATACAGCTAAAAATATTGCACCTCCAAAGTTGGTAATAAATTTCGCTATTGGCGTTGCAAAGTCTGATATTAAAAATGTTGATATTAATTTATATCCTACTATGTCTCCGTTCATTATTTCTTTATTGAATACATCTTCTGCTAGGGCTAAAAATCCTACTAAACAAAGGAATAATATAATCCATTTTAAATTTTTTACAATAAACTCTTTTACCTTTTCTTTCATCATTATTTTTCCTTCATCTTTTCGGTAGTATAAACTGATTTTATATTTTTTACCTAAAAATTGTTGAATATTTTTCATAGGCTACTTTACACTATCACAAATTAACTATCTATTGTTCCAATTATACAAAAAGAACTACTATATTTCAAGTAGTTCTAAATAGTAAATACTATTTTACTAACTTTGTTTTTCTTTATACATTTTTATAATATCTTTAATGTTCATCTTTGTACCATAGTTCAGTATTGCATTTGAATATATCTTTATGGCAACTTTAGCAATAACAATTATTGTAACAACTAAAATTGCGATTGAAATTATTACATCTGTAGAATTTGCAAGTCCCATCATAATTCTAAATGGCATACAAAATGGTGATGATATTGGAAATAATGATGCAAATAAATTAAGCTTGCTTGTTGGATTCATCATAGTGAAATATGATAAATAAAATCCGATTACTGCTAGTATTGCAACAGGAGAATTAGCAGATTGTATATCTTCTGGCTTGCTTACTGTAGAGCCAGTTAGTGCATATAATAAAGCATAAGCCAAATAGCCTAATATAAAATAAATTGCAGTCATTATTCCTAAATATGGTGTAACATTAGACATATCCAAAACAGAATCTAGCACTCCTGGTTCTAAAAATGTTTTTGCACTTATTAAAGCTGTTGCAACTATTAATATCATCTGGGCTAAGCCAACTAGACCAATTCCAATTGTCTTTCCAAGCACTATTGTTTTAGGGCTTGTAGATGTTACAAGTGTTTCAATTATTTTTGAAGTTTTCTCCGTTGTTATCGAGCTTGATACTTGATATGCACAAAAGTATATCGCATAGAATAATACTATCGACATTAGCATCATTACCAAAATATTTCCACTCGCACTCTTTTCCTCTGTTTGTTCTATGTCAAACTCAAAGTTTGGAGTAATCGATTGCAATTGTTGTTCTGTCAATCCTAATTTAGATATTCTTAAATTAGAGTATAATGATGTTAGAGCATTCATACATCCTTCTGGCACTTCGCTCATCGTTGTTTTATTTTCTACAATATATAATACTTTTATTTTTTCATTTTCTTGATTTATAATTATCGCTTCTTTTATTTCTTCATTTTCTATTTTTTTCTTTACATCTTCAAATTTCAAATCTTCATTTGTTATTTCAAACTCATAGCCTAAATCCATCTGTTTTAAGTTTTCTAATGTTCCTTCAAATACATTTTTACTGTCTATTATTAATAATTTATCTCCAGAATTATCTCCATTAAAGCTTTTAATTAAATTTGGTACATTAAAGCCAACTACTATAAAAATTAAAATGATTAATGTTGATATTATGAACGATTTTCTTTTAACCATATCTTTCATGGTAAATTTCATTACTGTAAAAATATCTCTCATTATTATTCACCTACCTTTTCTATAAAAATATCGTTTAGTGTAGGTTTCTTAATTTCAAATTTGTCAATATTAATTCCATCTGCAACAAGTTTATTTAATAATTTATGTGCTTTTTCTTCATCTGATATTTTTATAATATAGTTATTGTTTGTTTCGGTTTCTATTTCTAAATCAAGCTCTTCAATGTATTTTTTAATATCTTGTTTTACATCTATTTCTACTCTATTTGCAGGATATTTTTCCTTTATTTCTTTCAGATTTCCTTGCAATACGGTTTTACCTTTATTCAATATTAAAATATCACTACAAAATTCTTCAATCGTCGCCATTTGGTGTGCTGACATTATTATGTATTTTCCATTTTTTATTAGGTTAATAATAATATTTTTTAGTATTTCTGTATTGACTGGATCTAGTCCACTAAATGGCTCATCTAATACCACTAACTCTGGATCATGTATAATTGCAGTCATAAATTGTATTTTCTGCTGATTTCCTTTTGATAATTTTTCAGCTGGCATTTGTAAATATTCTTCAACCTTTAGCTCTTTAGCCCATTTGTTTATTGAATTTATCGCTTCATCTTTTTGCATTCCTTTTAATTCTGCAAAATACATTAATTGGTCAAATATTTTTGTTTTTGGATATACTCCCCTCTCTTCTGGTAAATATCCAAATCTAACAAATTTTCTATCTACGGTTTTTCCTTTCCAAGTAATTTCTCCGCTATCCTTTTTTATAATTCCAAGTAGCATTCTAATTGTCGTAGTCTTCCCTGCTCCATTAGTTCCAAGCAAACCATATACACCTGGTTTTGTTAAACTAAAGGAAATATTGTCTACTGCCTTTTTACCAGCAAATGACTTGGATACATTTTTTAAAACTAAACTCATTGCCTTTCCCCTTTTCTCTATTTTTAATTATTTTCTTGATACCATTCTGCAAATTTTTCCATAGCAGAATAAGAACCATCTGTTTTCTTTCTATTCTCCCTTTCCTCAGTACTCATTTCAGCTAAAGTCTTATCAAAACCCTGAGGCTCAAAAATATACCATAAATCAGACCATTTTTCTCTTCTATCTTCACCTCGAATTTTATTTGATAGATTTCCAGGATGTTTTCCAAAGAAATAATGTATATTTTTTCCGTCATGATAAGCTAAACATTCATTAAATGCACATGCTCTATTATTTTTATTTTCCATCAATTTTAAAATTCCTTTTATTCCAATCGTTTCTAGTGAAAAATTAACAAAAGCTCTTGGAAAGCCATTTAATTCATCAATTCTAAAGTCCGTGTCTAATGCAATGCATGGCTTTTTTACCATTTCATAAGCTTGGCAGACTTTTGCTTTTGCAATTTCTTGTATATCATCACTTCTTGGCTCGTCTAATTCAAAATTAATTGTACTTAATTTTATATCTTTAAAATACTTTTCTGCTGATTTAACTTTTCCTTGGTTATGTGTTACAAAAATTATTTCTTTTTCCATTTTACTTACTCCAATTTTCTCCTATATAAAAATATCTATCACTCAAATTTTCTCTAATTATTCATCAAATTCCTTTGTTCTTGTATTAACACCATCAATAACTTTATATTCCCTTTTCGAGTTTTTATAAACTTTTTTTAGTATTTCATCTTCTAAATCAATATTTAAAATCTCTGATAATCCTAATAAATAAATTGCAACATCGGCTAATTCTTCGCCCAAATCATCTTTCTTTTTTCTCCAAGCTTCATATGCCTCTGCAACTTCTCCATATGTTAAGCAAAATTCTTTATTTATATCAGTTATATTAAATCCCTTATTTACTTTATTTTGATATATTTCTTTTTGTAATTTCTTTAAATCAGTCATTTAATTTTCTCCTTATTTTTATATTATCATAAATTAATTATTATCATATCGCTTATTTCCCCACCAATTAGGTAATACTTCTGATAGTTTAATAGTTGTTCTTGTTTCATAATCTGTCAATATTTCCATGTCTTTATTATCTTTATCTAATTGCATTAAAAATTCCCTGCAAGCTCCGCATGGCATTCCACCATTATGTGGCGGATTATCCCTGAAAACTATTAACCTTTTGATTTTTGTTTTTCCTGTATTGATATACATATTTAATGCTACAACTCTTTCCGCACATAAATTCATAACACCACTAGCACTTTCAATACAAAAGCCTGTAAAAATTTTACCATCTTCACTTTCAACTGCAGCTACAACATGATGTGCAACTATAAAAGGTGATACATCTTCTCTATGATATTCTTTTTTAGCTTTGTTATACATAACTTCCCATATATCCATATAATTGTTTTCTCCCCAAACTTACTATCTGTTACATTGTACTAATATCATCTTACTATTTTAATAATCCTTAATTCTTTCTTCTAAATCTTTAAAATCAATTAGTTTCCAAGACCAATTTTTATCACTTTCAATGCCCGGAATATTTATTCTTGAATTTTCATCTAATCCTAATATATCTTGAACCATAATGATTGGCATTTTAGCTTTACATCTTGATAGATATTGCATAATTCCAATGTTTACGTTTATTTCATAGCATTCATTTTTCTTTAGGAATTCTTTTAGTTTCCATTTGTGCTCATCACTTAATGTCTTATACCAGCCATAAATTGTGTTGCAGTCATGATTTCCAGGGAAAACAAGAACATTTTCTTCTTCATTGTCTCTGTCATATAAGTTATCCAAATCGATTGAAAATTGTAATATTTTTTGTCTTGTAAATCCATATTTTTTACGTAGTGCAATGGTTTCTTCTCTAATTTCGCCTAAATCTTCAACTATCAATTTTTCTGGATTTACTGTTTTATCTTTGAAAAGTTCATCAAAAAATCCATAACTTACACCATCAGAGTATGAACCATCTCTCCCAGTTTTTCCAATTGGAATTTTGAAAAAAGAATCATATCCTCTAAAATAATCTATTCTTAGCTTGTCAAACAAATTTAATTGATATTTGAACCTCTTTGTCAAATATTTGTATTTATCTTTCTTGATGTTTTCAACGTTATATACTGGGCTATTCCACTTTTGTCCATTTTGATTGAAATAATCTGGCGGTGTTCCAGCTTCAAAAGTGAATTTGCCATCTTTCATTTCAAAATATTCAGGATAATATCGTGTTTCAACAGAATCAAAAACAGGATACACTGGCATGTCTCCAATAATTTGAACATTCTTTTCGTTTGCATATTGTTTTAATTCCATCCATTGAGTATACAGAATATATTGTAAAAATAAATAGTATTCCTTACTCTCTCCTTTTTTTATATGTGCAAACTCTGCATATTTATCTATTTCATCTATTTTAATAAACCTTTTGAATTTGTTATCTGGTTTAAAATTTTCAAAAGCCTCTTTACAATATTTTTCCTTAAAGTCATCATATATTGCTCTGTCTTTATTTGGACGGGTCTCAGCTTCTTTTATTAGTCCTTGTTTAGCTAGTTTATCAAGCGAAATGTATTCCTCCTCAAGAGCGTAATAGCTTACAGGTGAATATGGATGGGTATTGCACTCATTTATCGGCAAAATCTCCCAATATCTTATGTTATTTTTACTTAATATATCTATAAATTCATATGCTTCGTATCCAAAATCTCCAATTCCATATTTACTTGGAAGTGAAAATATTGGAAGTAATACACCTTTCTCTTTCATATTCTTTTGTTTCCTTTCAAATTTATTTTCTGTAGAAATGAAAATCACAACAATCTCCGCCATAGCCTAAAGTTTTTGTTCGTGAAAATCCCAACTTCTTAAGATTTCCATAAGTCACATTATCTACATCACAGAAAAGATGACACAATTCTGCACAGTCATTTTCTACGCAAGCTGTATGCCAAAGGCACTTCTTCATCGTTACGTCAAAGTAAGCCTTGCCATGTTTTTGTGTGCTTTCCCACAAGTCAGTTTTACGCACAACTTTAAGAAATATATTACTATAAAGGAAATAAAAGCATGGTACCTTTTCCATTTTTACCATAGATAAGTGCTTTTGTTTTGCAACTATATCAATCATATATTTTTGCATATGTTTGTATACTTCTTCTGATGACAATCCATCTTGTAGCATAGCTTTATATAATGCTATTCTAGGCAGAATTGTTTGAATAAGAGTTTCTCTCTGATTTTCTGATTTGTCTTTTATATTTTTAATAATTTCAGCAAGTATCATTTCTTGCTTATTAAATAATTCTTGTCCTTTATCTGCTCCAAATTCTTCATTTAAAAATTCTTTTATATGATTTTGTTGTTCTATTTTCATATTTATATGCCTCTCTTCATTCTTTAGCTCACAATACTTTTTCATCATTTTTATATCACAAAAGCAGATAATTTTCAATCAATTATCTGCTTTTAATATTTATCTTATATCACTTAAGAATTCAAATATCTTATTATAATATGTTTCTGGCTCTTTATATCTTGATTCAGTATGTCCTGCACCATGTATTATAAGTTTATCCTTCTTGCAATTAGCTGCTTCATATAATTTTTCACACATGTACTCTGGAACAAAATCATCATTATCTCCATGAATAAACAATATTGGAACAGTTGCTTTTTTCACTTGCTCTAATGCTGATGCTTCTTTAATATCGTATTTTGCTCTGAAATTTGCAACTATTTCAAACATATTTAATACTGGAAAAGCTGGCAAATTAAACCTAGCCTTAGCCTCTGATGCAAATATATCCCATACTGATGTATAACCGCTGTCTTCTATTATTGCTTTAACATTGCTTGGAAGTTCATCTCCTGACGCCATGAGTACTGTTGCAGCACCCATTGACGAACCATGTAATATAATGTTAGAATTATTATTTTGCTTTATAATTAAATCTATCCAACATTTTAAGTCGTCTTTATCTAACCATCCCATTCCAATATATTCGCCTTCACTTTCACCAGTGGCTCTCATATATGGAATTAGCACATTGTAGCCTTTTTCTGAAAAGTGCCTTCCTATTGAAATTACTGATTCTGGATTTGAACGATAACCATGTAGAACAATTACCCAGTCGTTAATTTGTTCATCTTTTATGTATTCGGTTCCTTTTAAAGTTATTCCATCATTTGCCGTAATCTCAACCTTTTCGTTTTTTATAGTACTTGCCCATTCATTTGCAAGTTGTTTTTCTTCTTCTCGATTTTCTTCTATAATTCTTTCAGTTTCGTTATCTATGCTAGCAACTTCTACTACTTCTTTATTTTTTACTTCTCTATCTCCACCATTTCCGGTTCTTAATATTGCATAATTAACAAAATAATTTCCTATTCCTATGGTTGCTATTACACTAATTATAACCACAATTCCTGTTGCAATTAGTATCTTTTTTAAAATATTTAACCAATTATTTTTCTTTTCCATGTTTATAACACCTTTTTTCATTTTTCGTATATTTTAACATAAATTTCGTAGAATTACATAAATCTGACCCACTAGTACAAAAAAATTGCACCCCATTTCGAGTACAATTCTTGAATTTCACTTCTTTTGTATGTTCTAAAGCCTAAATGTTCATATGTTACACATCTTTTTTCTTATCATTTGTAATATCGCCATTACCACTTACTGGTATTGTTTCTCCTAAATAAGTTGGCTTTGGTTTGAATATACATTTTATAAAATCTTTATCTCTTGCTAATATTTCTCTTAATTCTCTATATGTTGCTCCTACATATTGTCTTGGATCTGCTCCGACTCCATAAGCTTCTAAGCCTAATTTATTAGCAATGTATAGTGCTCTATATAAATGATACTCTTGTGTAACTATTACAATTCTTTTAGCTTTAAATATTTCTTTGGCTCTATATATGCTCTCATATGTTGAAAAGCCTGCGTGATCCATAAAAATATTCTCCGAAGGCACTCCTTTTTCAATAGCATAGTTTTTCATTATGTTTACTTCATCATAATCTTCCTTGCCATGGTCTCCGCTCATTATTATTTTACTAGTCACATTATTTTCATATAATTTGATTCCTTCTAATAATCTATCCTCTAACATATGGCTAGGCTTGTCTCCCCATACGCCAGCGCCTAGTACAATAATACAATCTATATCTGATAATTTATTATATTCATTTTCTTGAATTATTTGATTTTTTGTAGAAATTTTCACATAAGCATTTATTCCAAACACACATACTAAAATTACGACAATAATAACTATTAAATACACCATTACTTTTTTCATTTACCTTCTCCTATTATTAGTTTAACTTTATCTAATTTGCATTATACCATACTTGTATATTTTTTCAACATTAGATTGAACATGTATAATTTTTTGTTTATTTATTCATATTTTGAATTTTCTTATAATTCTGAATTGCTATTGCATATAGTGCCATCAATATTACTATAACTATTCCATATTCTATCGGCAATATTTGCAAATCGAAAATTATTGCTACGTTAGTAAAACAAATAATAAGAGTTAAGATGATTATAGACATCGTTGAAATTATTAGTTGTTTTGATGGTTTGCTCTGGATAAATGGTATTTTCGAGGTCCTCATTAAATGAATTATTACTGTTTGAGATATTATTCCATATGCAAACCAACCAGTCTGGAATAATGTTGATTTTTCTATTGTGTTAAATTTCATTATAAACCACAATGCTAAGAAGCACAGCAAATCGAATATAGTGCTAATCGTTCCAAATATAAACATGTTTTTCTTTATTTCGCTAGTATTCCATTTTTTCGGGTTTAGTAAATATTCTGTATCTACATTATCAAACGGCATTCCTATTTGCGCAAAGTCGTTTAATAAATTTTGTATTAATATGTGCACTGGAAGCATTGGCAAAAACGGAAGAGCTAAGCTGGCAATTATTATAGAAAGCATATTTCCAAAGTTTCCACTCGTGGCCATTTTTATATATTTTAGTATATTTGTAAATGTCTTTCTGCCTATTATAACTCCCTTTTCAAGTACATTTAAATCTTTTTCTAGTAGAATTATGTCTGCGGTTTCTTTAGCAATATCTACTGCTGTGTCTACCGATATCCCAACATCAGATTGTTTTAATGGTGGGCTATCGTTTATTCCGTCTCCCATGTAGCCTACTGTATTGCCTTGTTCTTGATATATTCTTACAATTCTTTGTTTCTGAAGTGGAGAAAGTTTAGAGTATAGATGACAATTTACCGATTTTTCTTTTAGCTCTTCGTCAGTCATTTCTTCTATTTCTTTTCCAGTTAATTTATTTTCTGTTGATATATTTACCTTTTTGCAAACGTTTACCGCAACTCCTTCGCTATCTCCTGTTAAGACGACTGTATCTACACCATGTATTTTTAGAGCTTCAATTGCTTGTTTTGCACTTTCTTTTGGCGGGTCTAAGAAACCTACAAATCCTATCAACACCATGTCTTTTTCGTCATTTATTCCAAACATTTCTACTCCATGTATATCATTTTTTTGAGCTACTGCAACTATTCTTAGACCATCTTTATTGTATTTTTCATATGTTTCATATGCTTTATTTTTCAATTTCTCTGTAAGTTCTACTGCCTCTCCATTTATGTCTATATATGCACAAATATGCATAATCTCGTCTACTGCACCTTTTGTTATTAGTTGCCTCTTTCCCATCTGATCTTTTAAAACCACGCTCATTCTTCTGCGTGAAAAGTCAAATGGAATTTCATCTTCACGTGTGTATGTTTCTTTATAAATGTTCATGTTTTCTTTTTCGGCTCTCGATATAATTGCTACATCTATCAAATTTTTTAGTCCAGTCTGAAAATAGCTATTTAAAAAAGCATGCTTCAAAACTCTTTGACTCTCATTTTCTTTTAAGTCCATATATCTTTCTAGTACAATCTCGTCCTCTGTAAGAGTCCCAGTCTTGTCGGTACAAAGAATATTCATCTCTCCGAATGTTTGTATAGCACTCAATCTCTTTACAATAGTCTTGTTTTTAGACATCTCTATTGCTCCATTTGCAAGTGTAGAAGTCATTATTACCGGCAACATTTCTGGTGTAAGCCCTACCGCGATTGTTATTGCAAAAATTAAAGCCTCCCACCAGTTACCCTTTGTGAAAAAATTTATTGCAAATATCACAGGTATCATTATTACCATAAATTTTATTAAAAGCTTGCTAACACTATCTACTCCTCTTTCGAAGCTATTCTGCTCACTCGTATTATATATAGACTTTGCCATATTTCCAAAATACGTGTTGCTTCCGGTTGCAAGCACAACTGCCGTCGCACGTCCGCTAACAATATTTGTTCCAGTAAATCCAATATTAGATAAATGTGTTAATTCTGCATCTTTTTCTCTTAACGTATAAAACTTTTCTACAGGATTAGATTCTCCTGTTAATGAAGCTTGGTCGATAAACAAATCCTTGGTTTCTAGAAATCTCACATCTCCCGGAATCATGTCTCCAGAAGAAAGCTTTAAAATATCCCCAGGCACAATATTCTCAACATCAACCGTATTCGGAAGTTCATCTCTTATTACATCTATTTTATTTGTAATAAGCCTTTTTAATTTTTGTGCCGCTTTATTCGAATTTGTCTGCTGAAAAAAAGATATCATCGCAGAAATTAAAACCGTGCTAATAATTAGTGTAAAAGTCAGATAATCTTTATTTGTAGCAAATACTACATCTGTAAAAAAAGTAACTATTGCAACTATTATTAGCACGATATTAAATGGATTTATAAAGGCCTCTTTCAGCCTCTTAAATGTGGTATTGTTGTTATTTATATCAATTATATTTTTGCCATATTCTTCTTGTTTCTCATCTATTATTATACAGCTAAGTCCATTTTCTGATGTATCAAATTCATGTAAAATTTCATTATTGTTCATCTGGCTGTATTTTTTTAAATTCTGTTCAATTTCATTAATTTTATCTATATTCATTAGCTTTAATAATTAATTCTCCTCATATAAAATACTAATAAATATTATGGTAATTTTAACGAATTTTATTACATCTATCAAAAAACTAGGCAACATTATATTAGCCTAGTTTTTTAATATTATTTATTAACTTTCTTCTTTTTGTTTTGAGTTTGTATCTTATTTCCTATAATAATACAAATAAATATTGCAGATATTATAATAATTATTATTGTTATGCCGGATGTTTCTTTTACTTGTTTTCCTTCTGCCTTACTTGCATTATAGAATTTTTCTAGCCCATTTACTGTTATCTTAGAAGTCTCTGATTGTGGTTCTTCACTACTTGATTCCAATATTTCTTTATCACTGTATATTTCATATTTCTGTGTAGTTGGGCTGTATGAAGTTATATACTCTTGTTGTTTATTCGTTGTTTCTGTCGAATTTTGCGTAATATTTTCTGTGTTTGTCATATTCGTTTCTACATTGCCACTGTTCAAATTATTCCCTATTGAATTTTCTGTTGATAAATCTAAATTTTGTTGTATTGCTTCTTCAATAGGTAACTTTTTCAGATTTTCTACCAATTTTTGTGTTTCCTTATATTCTTCTAATAATGCCTTTTCATCAGAATTTGTAAATAGATTACTTACTGCATCTCCAATTTTTACAAAGAAGTTACTTGTTGATTTTTCTTGTCTTGTTTTCAATTTTCCTGTTAAATAATTAAATATTACTACATTACCATTTTCGTAATAAATAGCTACTTCTGGTCTATCCGTATTAGAATTTTGATATATTTGTTTAATTCCACTATTTTCAAAATTTTCTGGATATGCAAGTGGTTCTTTTAAATCTTGTAGAGTTCCATCATCCTTTAATATTGTTTCATACTCTTTGCCATTTGCATTTTCTATTATTGCTTGACCAATTTTCATGTTTAGGCTACTTGATAATATTGATAATTTGCCATTTTTTACAATATAAATTTGTTTTCTTGTGTCTCCATTTATAGTGCTATATTTTCCATATTGTTTTATAGTATTTTCTTGATAACTATACTGTTTTAATGGTTTTACCGTTTTTTCTAGAACTAAACCTTCAACTTTATTTATGCTTTGAACAATTGTTTTTGTTAATGTATTATATATTTCTCCATTAGTAGTTAACGCTTGGTTGTTGACTAAGTTTACATATTCTCCAGACTGCTCTTCATCATTTATTTTCAGCTTATTGTCTTTTAGCACTGCATACGTATCATCATTTAAGCTAATATAACTTCTTAATTCATCAGGTCGTATTGATATTGTAATTTCTTTGTCTGCTGTCTTTAGTTTTAATGTTTTTGGTGTTAAAAAGTCATATTTAAATGTATATGTTCGTGAAGTTATTGGTATTTCTGTATTATCTATTGCTAATGTTCCAGAATCAACATTAGTAAAATCTATGTTTATCTCATTTGCAGATATTGCATATACATTATAACTTATTTCGTTTGAAGTATTTTCTGGTAAATCTACTCCATCTTCCAAGTTTGTAGCCATCGCAACCATTTGCTCTTTTGCTTCCTGTGTGTCTATTGGATCTTCTGGTAAATCTATTCCTTCTTGATTTGATATGCCATTTGGTAGAGGATATTTATTATTCTTTAAGAATGAATAAATGAAACTTCCTCCAAATCCAATTTTGTTTCTATATGTAGTTTCTTGCTTTAAGTCTTCTGCAGTTAGATATTGAGAAGCTTTATAAGAATCGTTGTTTTCACTTATATATTTTCCATTAATCTTACTGTATTTGTAAATGTAAGTATTACTTAATTTCGAGTTTTCGTTTCTATCCGCACCAATTCCCATTGAAACTTTATCATCGTTAGAATTTACATATGCATGGATATAATTATGATAATAAAAATTTATTCCTTCCATTTCATATAGTTTCTTTTCAAATCCTCCAATTAACCCTCCTACATATGTTGGTGCTGTAACAGTTGTGTTAGCAACTATGTTGTTATAAATATATATTGGATTAGTTGACTCCGTCATGTTCTTGTTTTCCAAAAATCCTAATAAGCCACCAGCTATTCCCGCTGTTGCCTCTACATTTGCATTAACAACATTCCTAGTATAAGGTTGTGATATACAAGCTCCAGATAATCCGCCAACTCTACTGCTTCCCTTTACATTCGTGTTTACAACATAACAGTCTCTTGGAGCATGGCCTGACCATCCACCTCCTTTTCCTGCAATTCCTCCAACACTGTCTCCTTTTGATACTATTTCACAGCTATCAACAGTACAATATTGTACCCAATAGCTTGCATATCCTATAAGACCTCCTACATATTTCGAGTTTACAAATGTTCCTGTAACTTTTGTATTTGATACTATAGCATATTTTTCATATGCTGAACTATCTCCTGTTAATCCGCCGATATATTGCCCACTTCCAGAAACTTCACAATTAGTTACTGTGTTATTTTCATGCATAATATTTGAAAGTGCTTTTTGTCCATGCATTCCTCCAACATCATTTTCTCCTGTAATAGTAGATTCTATAACAGCACTTTCTGTTACTTTTCCATAACAATATCCAATGATTCCACCAGTATTGCTGCCTCCAGAAATATGTGAATTAGATATATTTATATTTTGTAAAATCTTTTTTTCATTATTTTGGTATCCAACAATTCCACCAGTATAATTCTCATTTGATATTATTGTAATGTTGTCAGCATTTATATCACTTATATCATTATTTGCTTTTCCTATAAGTCCACCTACATAAGCATGGGCTTTTACTGTTACATTTTTTAACTCTATATTTGATATTTTTTCTCCATCTGTTGTCCCTATACAGCCAACATATGAATCTCGCATGGTCACGTTTTCAATTGTAATATCTGCAAAGTTTATATTTTCTATCTTTCCAGTACATTTTGCAATTACACCTATATATGTCACTGCATTTGGTGATTGAATATTTATGTTTTCAAAATTTACTCCTATCAAAGTTTTAGATATCTCTTTTATGAGACCATTATATGACGATGTTACAGTTATTGATGCATTTTTTAATGTTTTGCCACTCGACTCTAGTCTGCCCATTGTCACATTTTTCTTCATATCACTTTTTCCACCGAAATCTATGTCTGCAAGTAACTTGTAGTTTTGATATGTCCCCTCTTCAATTGATTGCCAATCTTCATACGAATTCAATTCCTTATAAAATTGAGCCTCTATACGGTTCTCTGTTAGAATTTCTTTTTCTTCATTTCCAAGTAAGTATTTTATTTTTGAAATTTTATAACTGTCATAGAAACGTGTTGGTGTGCCTTTTGCTTCTATATATGTTTTTCCTTTTTGATTGTTGTTTTTTAAAACATTAAAGTTCATATCATCAGCTTCTACATCTGTTATTTTAAGTTCATTTGGATTATTTATTACTATCATTACATTTATTGAATTACTTTCGGACTTTTCTGTTGTTATTTCATCTATCGCCAAATTTGTTTCTATTTCTAATTTTACGTCTGGTTGATTAGGTAACAAATCTTTGCCATTAGTATTGTATAGTTTTGGTAGTATGCCATTTTGAACTTTATTATAGTCATAATAATCTCCCAACAATATTGTGTTAGTATACGTTCTTACATTCAATAAATCCTCATACGATAGTAAGTTAGCTCCAAGTTTTTCTTTTGACACGTAACCATTTATTTTTTGCATGCCATATGCATAATTATTAGTTACATCCTGTGAATTTCCAACAATTCTCGATGTATTAGTCGAAATTGCACTTGAATATATGTTTCCTAAACTTAAATCATAATTTATATCATCTTGAATTCCATTAAACGAATTCCCCACAATTCCACCTAAAAAGTCATCTTCACTCATTAAGTCAACATAGCTAAAGCATTTTTCAATTTTTGAACCATTTCCTATGTATCCTACTAAACCGCCTACATTCTTACTTTTTGCTTCTATTTTTCCATTTACAGCATAGCAATTTGTGATCGTAGACTTTCCATCTACATAGCTTACTAAAGAGCCAATTTTCAAATCAGAAGCATTGCTTGATTTTATTGAAAAATTATTCATATAAGAATTCTTTATTGAAGTTTGATTTATATTACAAGCAAACCCTCCTATATATATGTAATCAAAAGACCTTGTTTCTTCTTGCATTATAGTTATTCCATTTAAAGACGAATTCTTTATTCTACTTGCAGTTGAATTTATCGTTAATACTGCAATTTTTCTCGAGCTCAGCTTATTTGTGTACTTCATATTCACATTACTAATATGAACATTATCTATATCAGCATTATTCATATCACGTATTAAAGCATTTTCAACTACATTGTTATTTTTCTTCTGAACATTTTCTATATATAAGTTTTTAATTGTTCCTTGTAGATTTCTAAACAAGAAAGCATCTTCTATAAAAATATTTCTTATTGTATGATTATTTCCATCTATCTTTCCTTTATATATATTTGAAATTTGTATTGTATTTTCTTCATTACTAAAGTCTAAATCATTCATCAACATATAATTTTCTGTTGGCGAGTTATTAATTTCTTTCCAATCTGCTATCGAATTAATCTCTTTATATAAATCAACATAGATTGTTCTTTCTCCACTCTTAAAAGTCCTAGTATATGGTATATTAGTTGTTCCCTTACTTGTAATACTCATCAAATTGTAACTTGATGTATATTTTATTGGATCATATAATTCTGCAATTACTTCGCTTTTTCCATCAGTATACTTTTGATCTACTATGTTTACACTCATATTTTCTATTCTTATTGATGTGATTTGTTCCGCCGATGGATTATTGACGCTAAATTTTACTTTTACTCTATTTGTTCCTTGCTCAATAACATCCGTTGATAATATGTCCGGTAAGTCTTTATCAGAAACTTCTGGAAGACCAATATATTCTTGTCTAGGCATACAATCTGACATTTTTAATTGAGGATAATAACCATTATCAACCAACTCATCAACCAAGAAAGCGCCATCATTTTCATTTGTACTGTTATTTAATATTTGATTTTGAAAAGTTTTGTCCCATAAAGCAAGTTTAGTTGTCTTTAGATGATATCTACTTGTAAATATCTCATCCGTAAAATAATAGTTATTAGTTATATTAGAATTACCTATACTTGATACGTTTGGTCCATATGCCAGATTATAATTATTTCCTTTGCCAACAGAATATACATTACTTACGCTTGCATTTTCATAATTATACATGGCAATATTTCCATATGAGTAACATTCTCCATTTAATGTATCTACACTTACCAATGAATATACATTTTTTACGACAGCTGATTTTCCATTATGCCTTACCAAAGCGCTACAATTTAACGTTGTCTGATAATTATCAACTGTAAGATTCTTTCCTATTACATAACCATTTCGTACTTGCCCTTGATTATGACCAATAGCATTTAAATTCACGACTCCATATAGACTTTCTGCATAATTTATTACAAAATTCTCGACCGTTCCCATATTCTTATACACTACTAATTCAACATCTGAGTTCGAAACATGATTACACTCTAGTAAATTTACTTGTATATTAGAAATAGTACCAACATTCCAACACGTAATTCCTCCAAATAGTCCATGTCCCAAAGTACTATCCATATATACATCTAATACTAGATTTTTCACGACTCCATTTTTTCCTATTGTTCCAAACATTCCCATATATGAGTAAGCCCTAGTTTTAACAGTGTGGCCATTAAAGTCAATTGTTCCATTAAACCAAAGTCCTTTACCGATTATCGGTATCAATACAACCAAACCATTTTTGATCATTGGTTAAGTCCAAATCACTGAACACAATATAATTTCCTCTCGGTTGTATTTCAAAGTAATCTTCTTTGCTGAATATTCCTTTAATTTCTTTTCCAGAATCAGTTTCAAATTCCACTGTATTAATTGTATAAAATCTATCTCTTATTTTTATCAATAACTCTATTTTATATTTTGTGTTATCTTCTACCAAATAATTTTTTATACTATTTTCTACTCTGTTTTCTGCATCTATCTCTTCGTATCTTTCTTCAGCTATTTGTACATTGTTTTTATAAATTCTTAAGTAATAATCATTAGTCTTTATTTCATCTTTTTTATCTTCCAAATTTATTCTTATCTCAGCATTTAGTTGATATTTAAACTCTTCATACTCAGTTTTTTTGTTTCCTAATTCAATCTGTAAATCTTTTATATAAATTCCTTGTCCTCTATCAATATAAAAGCCTAAATATCCACTTTCATCTACTTTAAGTGAATATATTCTTTCTGTATATTCTCCATTTATATCACTTATCCAAGTCCTGTTTTTATCTGTCTTTGCATTTTGAATATAAACTGTACTTTTATTATTTAAGTCCACATATTTAATTTTGAAACTCATTGTCACTTCTTTTCCAGCATACTCTCTTAAATCATATAGAACTCTTTTTTGATTATTATTACCGCCAAGTTTAAACTCCTTAGTTTCCGAATTATATTCTTTACCTTCCAGTTCATTCCCTCCAGTATTAAATATCGGATACACATACCAATTATTTTCTGATGCTACATTTATTAGGTTCTTCCCAGTTCCTTTTTTGCTCAAATTTGTTAAGTTTACCTCTCCAGATATTCCAACCTCTGTATACAGGTTTATTTCTTTTAGAGTATAATTTTTTTTGTAGGTTGCGTCTGTGTTTCCTTCATTATACTCTCCTGCATATACTTTTAACGTGTATAATTTGTTAGCTTCTAGTTTTGTATACGTTTCTCTTACATACTCTTTATTTGTTTCTATTTCTGTTCTCTCTATTAAGTTTGCCTTTTCATCTCTTAATTCTATTGCAACCTTATTGTTTAGTACAGCCGCATCAACGTCTTCTACTCTTATATCAAAATCAATCATTTCACCTGTTATAAATTGGTTTCTTATTTGAACTTCTGCAGGAATTTTTAGTGTTGTAAATTCTTTTGTTGTATAGTTTACTTGGATTTCATTTTCGACCGTTCCTTGTGTTGCCTTGATTGTAATTAATATTTGATATGTTGTGCTAGATTTTAAATTTTCAAATGTAAAATTTAGTGTCTCTTCACTTTTTAATCTATTTAATTCTTCGGCAGACAATATTTGAATTTGGCTTCCAGTATCATTATAATTTCCAGTTTCTTCATCTTGTGGAATTATTTTTATTTCTGCATACGATAATATATTTATTAATTTCTTGTCTGTTACATCTCCATCAATTTGCATTGAAATTTCACTATTATCTCTATTGGCTTTTTCAACATTTACATTTAATCTTACGTATCCTAAAGATGCTATTGGGAGTGTAGTGATTTTTCCTTCTCCTATTATTGCATCTTTTTGCATACCCTTATTGTCACCTAAATCATAATCTCCATATATTCTTATTATGTAATAATCATTTGGGTTTAGGTCTGTTAATGTTATTTCCTTTTGATTTTGTTTTAAATTTCCTGATGATATTTCATTTTTTCCGCTATCTGTAATTACATATCTATAGTTTTTTATATTTACATTATCTTTATTGGTAAGTTCTATACCTATTTTTACTTCAGTTGTTTCTTGACTCTTTAGTACTATATCTACAGATGGTTTTTCTTTTGATGTTCGCGTTTCACCTTTATTTTCTTCTATTTTTAATTCATTTTGATATTTATCATAAATATGTATTTCATATTTTATTGTAATATTAGATTTTACAGTTTCTTCTGTTTGATATACTATTGTCTCTCCTTGTAATAGTTTTTTCATGTCTGCACTTTTAATTTTGTATTTATTTCCATTAACTATTACTTCTATTCGAGATATTCCTCTTATAACTTCTTCTTGAATATTATTTTCTATTCTAAAGTTTTTTAATTCAATTTTATTTGAATATATCTCTCCATTTTCATAATGAAGTTTTATGGTTCCTAGAGTCTCAACTTTTTTAGTTTTTATTTCAAATTTTGTAAATTCTTCTGTTTTTTCCTTGCCATTTTCATCTTTATATGTCATTTTTCCAGTTATTTCATAAATTGATTTCGGTTGCAATCCTATAATTTGTATCTTGCCACCACTCGAGTAGCTAACCCTCTTAAATATTTTTCCATCTTTTCTTATTTCTAATGTTATCGCTTTAGTTATTGCTCCTGAAGGATCTTTTATATCTAAATCTCCTGTCATTGTGTAAACATTTGGCTGGATATTTGTTAAGCTAGCTTCTGGTTTTTTATAAACATTTTCGTTGTCTTTTGGTTCTTCATCTTTTTGCTCTTCTTTTTCCGGAAGTTTGTCATTTACAACTTCTGTATTATTAGCTGGTTCTTCCGTATTTTCTTTTTTTACAGGACTTTTCTTCTCTTCTATTATCCCCATTTTTATTAAAAACTCTTTATACGTTAGCTCTTCTCCGTTTATATTAATCTTTGATATTTCATCTATATCTTCTATTTTTCCATATTTTAACGAATCTCCTTGTACTTCATAGTATGTTATTCTATCTTCTAAAAAATATATCTGACTAAATATTGGTATTTCATATTTATTGTTGCTTGTCTCTATTTTTATATCTTTTACATTAGTATATATATCATCTTTTGTTTTTAAGAAAATATATTCATTTCCATCGGCTCTTAGCAAATCGTCTCCATTATACATTACACCTTCTGTTATTGTAAATTCTGGATATCCTTCTACTTCTTCATAGTTAACTGTAATTAATTTGGTGTCTTTAGACATATTAATTATTACAGCTTTCCCTGCTATATATATAGGATAGTTTATATCTATTTTCTTTTTTTGATTTGACCCTATATAATATGTATTTAGTTTTTTAAATACTGTATCATCTTCTTTTACTTCTACTAAATTTAGACTTTCTTCCGCTCCGTTTTCTACTTGTAAGTTGTTAGCAATTACTTTTGGTTCTATTGCATATCCATTATAGGCTATTATCATTTGTGGTGAATAATATAAAAATAAATAATACACTATAACCATAATCAGTATTATTATTATTAATCCCATTAATATAAACTTTGGAAAATTATTATTCTTATTCTTTCCCATTCTAATACCTCCTCTTTTATAGTGCATCTACATTTTTTAGCAATAGCTGTTCTTTTCCATTTGCTTTTAATATATCTATTGATGTGTTTATAATATAACTATCTGTCTGTGCAACAACATCTTCTTCTGTTTCTATAACTTTATATTCGTCTTTTTCATAGTTGTAAATTTCAACACCGTTTTTATATGTTGTTATCACATATGAAAGTGGTGAAATTTCATATTCTTCATCACCTATTACTATCTTTGTTTTTTCTATAAAGAAATATAAGTCTTCTCCATCATAAATAAATCCATTAGATACTTGCTTTTTCTCATCTTTACCTTCCAAATATATTGACTCATCTTCCTTAATTATATTTGTAAATTTATTAATTTTTGTTGTCTTTCCATTATCTAAAGGGGTAATCTCCAGCATTGCTTCTGGAAATAGCGCTTTATTTCCTTCGTTCTTATAATAAATAGGCGTTGAATCTAATTGAATGTTTGAATCTTTGGTAGAAATAAGTGTTATTTCTCCTTTTTTTGATATCTGTTGAGAGCCAGTATATTCCACTTTTTTTCCACCAAAATATTGGTAAAAATCAACATCAACAACTTTTTCTGTATTTAATTTTCCCAAATACATAACAACCAAAAAAATTATTACTATTAACACTATCACTAGCATTATTGCTATGGCTGAGTCTTTAATTTTCTTTGCATTCTTTTTCATTTCTTTTTTCTCCTTTTTTGCTTATTAAGTCTTCAAAATCTTTTAAGAAGAAATACACCGAATAAATTATAACAATACCTATTAATATAATTATAATTTGCTCTATATATTGGCCATTACCCTCTTGCATTCTATATGTTTTTAATACATTTGTAAAATAAATTAATACTATTTGAGCCGTAATATTAACAAGTTCAAATAGTATTTTCGAAGGTTTACATATCATATATACAACGTCCGCAAATAAAATTAAAATTAAATATTGGATTATGCTTGACTCATAAATCAAGCTTGTATATATTATTAAAAAAGTTCTTATTATTAAACTTGATAATATTAAAATTTCCTTATTAGATAATCCAGTTATCAGCCCTAGGTACCTTACACTTTTTTTATGTATGTTATACTTACGAGTCGATGAATATATCCAAATTCCGTATTAAAAACATTAATATCAGAAACGATATTATCAAGTTATATTTTGTGCTTACATAATATAAAATTGCTTTCATTTGTTTTCCTTTCTATTACTTTACAAACAAATTAAATTCATTATGCTTGTGCATATAATATGCCGTTATATTTTCTAATTTTACGCTTCCCTCTTTACTCTGGAATTCTACTTTTCCCTTAATTTCGCCTATTACTGGCAAGTAGTCTTTCATTATCATTAAATTATAATCTTTACTAGTAATTCTGATAAATTCAATATTTTCATATTCCAGTAGCCCCTCTTCCATGCTAAGAACTTTTACTAGTATGCCGTTATCTTTCTGTTCCTCTGCCTTTTGCTTTTTAGCCATTTATTTTACCTCTAAATAATAATTTTCCTTCGTCAACGTCATCATATTTTCCCTGTAATATTTCATCAACATCTTTTAATGTATCTGCTATATCTACCATTACACCTGGAATGCCTGTAAAGTTTTCAGATACGAAGAATGGTTGTGTAAAATAATTTCTTAATTTTCTTGAACGATAGAAGATTTGCTTATCTTCTTCAGATAATTCATCTATACCTAATACCGCTATTATTTCTTCAAGTTCCTCATATCTTGATAAATATCTTAATGTTTCTTTTACCAAGTCATAATGTTTTTGTCCTACCTTCTCTGGGTCTATTGCCTTACTTGTTGATTTAAACACGTTAATTGCAGGATAAATTCCCTTTTCTGCGACTTTTCTATCTAGTACTATTTGACCATCTAAGTGTGTTTGTATTGATTGAACCGCATCATCTGTTATATCATCGGCTGGTATATATATTGCTTGGAATGATGTAATTGACCCCTTGTCTGTTGAGTTTATTCTTTCCTCTATTTCACTAATGTCTGATGCCATAGTTGTAGGATATCCATTTTCGATAGGAATTCTCTTTAACTCTGTAGATATTTCTGACTTTGCCTGTACAAAACGATATATATTATCAATAAATAGTAACACATCTTGTCCTTTTTCATCACGTAAGTATTCTGCTAGAGTTAGTCCAGAATATATTGCTTTTGATCTCTCACAAGGACTTTCACCCATTTGTCCAAATACCATAGACATTTTTTCCAAAAGATCATCTTCTTCCATTTCATCAAAAAGTTCTTTTCCTTCTCTTGATCTTTCTCCTACACCAATAAACACAGCATTAGATCTGAATTTCTTATAAATATTATTGATAATTTCTTTTATAAGTACTGTTTTTCCAACTCCAGCTCCTCCTAATAGCCCCATCTTATATCCTTTTTGCAATGGAGCAAAGAAATCTATGGCTTTTATGCCAGTCCATAATGGCTCATTTTTTATTGATATTTCTTGTGTAGATAGATGTCTTTCATAAACATTTTTTTTATGTTCACTCTTTTCTTCCTTATCTTCTCTATTTATAATATTTCCATATGAATCATATATTTTTCCTAAAATTTTATCTGAATACTCGATCTGAAGACCTCCTTCTTCTAGGTCTACATCTAAGCCTTTCTTTAACCCATTTACACTTTTAAAAGGTACCGAAATAGCAATATTTGAATCAATCTCCACTACTTCAAATCTATATGTTTGTCCTTCGAATTCACAACGTAAAATATCTCTTATTTCCACTTCTTGAGTATATAACAAAACTTTTACATTTAATTCTGATATTTCAATTATTTTTCCAATACTCTTTTTCATCATTCGCCTTCCCTACTTCTCAATTTTATGAAATTCTCCGTTACTTTCTTGAACGCTTTTTGATTTCGTTGTTTTCTTTCTTTTCTTGTATTTTCTTCTTCAATTTCGTCTATTTTCTTTAACGATTCAGTCGTTAGCTTTTGGCGAGCAACATTTTCTGACGCGTAACTGTTTTCAATTGCCACTCTTATTTCATAAGATAAATACAATACAATAACATTAGTTAGAATTTCATTAATGTCGCCCTCTACCGTAAAATCTTCGTAATATGTCTTGCCTTGTTTCTCTATTTTCTCAAGTGGCAAAATTCTTTTTTCAACTAAATCAATTTTACTAACATTATAATAATGATTATAAATTAAATTAATAGAACTGTTTTTCTTATTTATTATAGAATCATATAATATGTCCTCCAACTTATTTTTGTTTTGAGAATAATCCTCTTTTTTAAAAGCTAGCAAAGCCATATCTTTTTTTCCTAAAATTTTCTTTCCTATTATAATTTTATCTGCATTTTCTTCCATAATTCTTCTATTTACATTTGAGTTATAGTTTCCACAGAACCCCATATCATTTGCAATATAAATATTTAACGGAAGTTTCTTACTATCGAGTTTTAATACTTTTTTGTCTAATAATAAGTTTCTATTATTTAATATGTTTCGAGTAAATTCTGTTAGTCCATCTTCATAACTAAAGTATTTTTCGGCGGTTCTTCTAGATTTATCTACCTTCAATAACGAATGAAAATTCATAACCTTAACAACATTTTTTATTTTCATCCTTTTTTTACTCCTTCTGTTTATTCAAATTTCTGAAATCTTTCTATTATTTCTTTTTCTGTTAGCGGACTAAACTTGTCTTGATTCAATAATTTCTGTATTTCTTTTCCATCTTTCATTTTTTGTTGAAGTTCTGGGCTCATCTCATCCATATTTGCAAGCTCATATACCTCTTTTGTTTCCAAATAACTTAAGAATTTTCTTCTAATCTCAGCTCCCAGTTTCTTAACATCTTTTTCTTGTACTGCCCCACCAAGTCTAGATACTGAAACTCCATAATTTATTGCAGGCTTGTTTCCTCTTGAAAATTCTTTTTCAGATAATACTATTTGTCCGTCTGTAATGGAAATAATGTTCGTAGATATATAATCTGTAATATCTCCACCTTTGGTTTCAACGATAGGTAAAATGGTAATTGATCCTCCATTCTTATATTGACAACCCTTTTCAAGTAATCTTGAATGCAGATAAAATATATCTGCTGGGTATGCTTCCCTTCCTGGTGTTTTATTTGAGATTAAGCTTATCTCTCTATAAATATCAGCATGTTTCTTCAAATCATCAATTACAACTAATACATCTTTTTTCATTTTCATATATTCTTCTGCAATAGATAATCCAACATATGGTATTAAGCTTGAAACTGGAGGTTTATCATCATTTGTAGAAACAACCATCATGGTATACGAAAGTGCATTTCTTTTTAGTAGTTCATTATATATTGATTTTATTTCTTTTTTAGTTTTTCCAACAGCAATATAAATACAAACAACGTCTTCACCTTTTTCTTGAATTGCCTTTTTCTGATTTACTATTGCATCTAAACATATTTGAGTCTTTCCAGTTCTCTTATCTCCTATAATAAGTTGTCTTTGTCCTTTTCCAATTGGGTATATTAAGTCAATTCCAGCTATTCCAGTTAGCATAGGACGTTTTACAGGTCTTCTATCCATAATTGGTATTGTTGGATTCTCTATATTTATATATTCAATTTTTTCAAATGCGCGTCCAGTTAGTACATCTACACCAAATAAGTCTACAATCCTTCCAATAGCTTCTTTGGCAAAAATTGCTTTAAATTGCTCACCCGTTGCATTTACAATATCTCCAATTCTTATTGGTGCATATTGTTTAACTATAGCTACTGTAACTGAATTTTCATTTATCTGGTTAACATATCCCATGCCTTTTTCCCAGATATTTACCTTTTCAAAAAATCTTACATTTTCTAGGCCAGAGACTTCAATGATATAGTCTTTAACTTTTATTACTTTACCAGAATCAAAAACATTTTCATTATTTTTTATCTGTTCAATCTTTTTGTTTACTAAGTCTTCTATATGTGTTCCCATTCTTTTTCTCCTTTATAGTATATAATCTAGATACTATAGTCGTAAATTTTCCCTTTATAGTAGATAATTATTCCTTCTGACATATTTTTATATGTTTTTGTTTTTATTCTTTCGTCAATAAAGTCATAATTAGTGTCATCTTGCTCAACATATACATAAATATTTGGATTATATCTTTTTATCTTTTCATCAAGTTCATCTATTAATTTCGTTACCACAAATTTTTGCGGATTTTTAAATGTTTCATTAAAATTCAATATTTTTTCAACATCTTCACTCATTACTTCTTTTACTATTTGATACTGTTCAACATTAGTAATTGTTAATAATTCGTATATTGCCTTATCAGTAAATTGTTTTCTAAAATTTCTAAGAATATTATATTTTTTTGTTTCCTTTGTTTCGTTGTGTTTTGAAATAAAATCTCTTATTATCTCTTCGTTATTTTGTTTGAAATTAGATTTTAACTTCTTATACGTATCAAAAAAGTTTTCCTCTTTGTATTGTGGTGTAGGAATATCATAAACAACTTCCTCTTGGGAATGTTTTTGCTTTTCCATCATCGTTTTATATTGTTTCATTTCCTGCAATCTTTTTTCAATTTCAGAACTAAATATGCTATTTTCTTCTTGCTCATCTCCATCGTGTGTTCCTGTTACTTTTTTGCTTTGTTCTTTTATACTATTTTCCAAGTCAGCTAGTTTTTCTTCTTTTTCATCAATAAGATAGGTATATTGTTGCAATTTTTCCAAAAAATATTTTTTTGTTTTATCGTTTATTCTCTTAATTGAACTTTTAAACACAAAGAAAGAAAAGCTAAACATTATTGCCGTTATTATAATATTCGTAATTATCGTTACTGCCATATTAATGTTTTCCTTTCTTTATTCGTTTATATTATACAACTAATGGATTATAAAACAATAGCATAAATACAAATGCAAATAAAATTAGTAAAAATATTGCAAGTATAATTAGTATTGTCATTACAGCATGAACTATATCACTCTTTGTCTCTGGGTTTCTACCAACAGCTTCCGCTACTTTTGAGCCAAGTATCCCCATTCCTATTCCTAAGCCCAAAAACATGAGTCCTATCATAATCCCTATACAATTAAGGGTTGCCACTAAAATTGATTCCATATTTTCCTCCTGTTATTTAATAATTTTTTATCTTTGTACTTATGTTTGTGTTAATACTGTTTCCATTGTATCTTACATTTTCTAGTTTTACTTCAATTATGCTACCATATTTATATTTAAAATTTCCTGTAAAGCCATCTTGAGAACAAGCTTCGTTTATATCTACTTTTTTAAACATTTCTTCTCTTTTTCCGTCAACATATAAAGCTACATCACAAGTATCAAAAGCATAATTCGTATCTAGTTTCAAATTGAAATATATTTGATTTAACGTTACTTTTGTAATCGCTATATAAGCTTGTATATCAGTTGTTCTAACATTTACTAGATCTTCAATCGTTTCTACTGCTTCTCCATTTTCATCTAGTTCTCTCGAATTCAATTTAACACTATATTCAGTATTTGGAGAAAGCCCAGTTATAATATATTGATTAGCCGACTTATCTAAAGATATATTTCTTCCAACATCACCATCAATTGTTAGATACACGGTTTGATATTTATCCTCTGGGTCTTGTATATTGTATTGAACTGTAAGTGTTGAAGATGTTGGTGTAATACTTCTAAGAGATACACTTTTAGCTAATTCAGTTTTGTTTTTATCATCTGTTGATGTATTTGTACCCCCATTAATTATAGTAGTTGTTGAGTTGTTGTTTGAATTGTTGTTATTATTATTTATTGTAGAGCTATTATTATATATCGGAGGGTTAGTATTAATTACCGTATTAGATGTATTATCAGCAGTTTTTACCTCTTCTATTACATTGTTTTTCTTTTCTTCATACATATTCGTACTTCCCAGCACTCTCTTTAAATCTATATCCTTATCTTCACATGTTAATTTCTCGTTTGCCACGTCGAAAACAAATGTATCTGTCTTTATTTTTATCGGACTAATTATTTTCGAATCAATCTCATTATTTAGTAAATATGCATTTCCTGCTTTATCAATTATTACAATTAGGTAATTTTTTGTATTTAGTGTTTCTGTTTCATTATAGATTCTGCTAGATGTTATTAAATACTTCCTGTCTTCTAATTTATAAAAGTTATCTTCTCTATAATTACTTATTTTTGTCTCTCCAGACACTTTTTCGACATTTCCGTCTGTCTGAATTTTATAAGCTTTTCCATATATTGTGGTTTGAGCAGTTGTAGTTTTATATGCTACAACTTGCCCTCCCATATTATATTTTTGTTTACTTGCATCTTGTAAATAATAATTACCATCCCATTTAGCTTGTAGACTTGCTTCATCTTCTAATTTTATCGGATTATTATCTTTATCATAAAAGAAGGTGCCACTATCTATTTGATATATTTGTTTATCTGTGTTCAAAACTCTTGATAAGCAAAATATAAGTATAGCAATAATTAATATAATTATAATTGCAAATATTGTAAAATTTGTCTTATTCCCAGCAGTAAGTTTTCTCAAAATAGTTTCCACCTTTCTTTTGTTTTCGTGTATTACCTATAAATATATTCAAGCGATTCATAATCCACTATATTTCCTTCTTTTAAAAACTGAATTTCTATTATATATTTTCCATATGCATTTAATTTTGGACTTAGTGTGTATATATAATATACATCTCCATTGTCGCCTAGTTTATATTGAGTTGGAATAAATTTTTCCTCCATACTCTCCGCATATCCATTTGTATTATACACCGAATAACGAATTGAGTCTATTGCATTCAATTTGTAACTGTTATTAAATACCAAATCTATTTTATTTGGTTCAGCTGTATTTTGCGCTGTTGTTATATTTCCCACAGCAATTCCATAAGAGTTAACAGCTGGAATTATATATTCTTTTTTAAATTCCTTATAATTGTCTCCTGTATTTTCATAATCTAATTGTGTAATTATCGAAATAGTATACTGTTGAGACTGTTCAACATTTTCTATTGTTATTAGATTATTCTTTTTGTCAACATCATACTCAATTTTACTTGATTCCGGCGTAATATCATTTTGTTTAGAATCAAAAACTTTTATTGTATATTTATTGTCTTTTATCATTCTGCTATCATCATAAATTGTTATCTTAAAATTAATATTACTGTTAGACGTTCTACTTCCTCTAACCGCTATTATAGGCCTTTGTAATTCGTCAAAAGAAAATTCTATCTCTTCAGTTCCAAGTTCTAATCTCTTAGTTGTTCCTGTTTCTATTGACGTATATTCGGCAATTGGTATAAGTTTTATCTTATATTTATCTCCAAAGACAAATCCTGATCCAGGATTTATTGGTATTTCTTTAATCATTTTTTTATTAAATATTACATCCGGTTCAGCATTTAAAAATTCTTCATAATCTTTTGTATGAGTATTGTAATGATAAACTTTATATTCAATTCTAGTATATCCAGTTATTCTTTCCAAATCGTAGGTTAATTCAATATTTTTGTCTTCATACTTTATTGGATTATATTTTACATTTATATTGCTAATTCCAACTGTTGCTAGCGTTGAAAAATAATATCTTTTTCCTGATACTTGATAATCAATATCATACAGTTCTATATCATTTATTGTTCCATCATCCATTAGAATTTTTGCTCTAAATTGTAAAAAGTAATATTTTTTTGCCTCTAAATTGTCCAATTTAATTACATTATCAAAACATGTATAGTCTTTTTCTATGTTTTTAATAAACTTTTCGCTTATTCCATTTTCGTCTGTTTCGTATAGTGATATATAAATTATCCCTTCATTTATCTGTGTCCTTGGTTCAATTATTAGCTTTGCTTTAAACGAAACACTATCTAGTGCTGTCTCAATTGACATCTCACCGTTGTTATCTTTTAAACTAATTCCCGGAATAATTAAGTTAAATTTAATTATATTGTTATTTAAGTTTGTTAGCATTGCTAAGTCAATCTGCTTTTGTAATAACACTTTTCCTTGGTATTTAAATCCAGCTTCAGATTCATCAAGTGTTATATTTACACTTTTTTGATTTATAGCATTTTGTATTACCATACGTTTATCTGTTCTAGAGCTATTATATATATTTCTTTTTATACTTGTTGTCTCAACAAATTTTCCGTTTGTATTAATCGTATAATAAGGTGGTACACTTTCGTTCGTAGAATCTGCGACTTGATATGTTACATAGTGATTTCTATCTAACTCATATCCTACAATTCCTGTATCATAGTAGGCATAGACATTTACTAGTGTTTCTTCTTTTAACAGCGGACCTAAATCATTTAAGTTTACACCAAGAATATTATTATCAGGAATTGACAAAAAGTCTTTTTCAATTACTGTGCTATTGTTTATTGCTGTGAATTTCACTTTTACAGCTGCTACTTTATTTAATTGTCCACTATCATTATCTGATAAAGTTATTACAACTTTATTACTGTCTAGTGATACCTTATACCCTATTTGTGCTATACTATTAACTCCTTCAAAAGTTTGGTCGATTAATTTTTTCTCATACATAGTACTTGTTTTATTTAACTTTTGTAAAATATTGATTGTTAAACTTCCTTTTGTTAGCTTTTGGAATTTTACCGTTTCATATTCTTTATCGTTTAATGTTATTTTCCTTTGGTCTACAACAATATCGTTTATTTTTGTTTGAAAGTTTCCATTGTTTTCTATTGCATGATCTATATCCCTACTTTTATATTTAACTGTCATTGAAGTGTTATCCGATATAGTTGGATACATTGAAAAATACGGTTCTTGTTTTACAGGCGTTTGAATTTTTGATTTCAAAACAACATTATCCTCTTCTTCTGGATACTTTACCTCTCCTATTCCATCCTTATTTAAATCAAGCATCATTTCATAAGTAAAATAATACTCATTGCCTCTTCTCATTTCATCAGTATCTTCTATAGAAGAGTCTGTTCCATCATATACATCGAATGTAGCCGTTGGAATAACTCCATCATCGCCAATGTCTAAACTTATTGTTTTTATCAATTTGTTAGTTGTTGCATCATACGCCTTATAGATCACTTGTTTTGCATACAAATCAGTGTTATTATATACAGCTTTTGCTTGATATCCTACAATCGTTTCTGCATTCAGATCGTCTCTAGCATCTTGCAAATCTCTGTTTCTTACAACAGTTACAAGTACTGCATTATCCGTATCAGATGGCAAATCTGGCATATATCCATTAGTTCTAATAGTGTACATATTATTTAATATCGGTAAACTATTTTTGTAATCTGTATAGTCATATGCATTTGTAACAGTAACAGTATAATATTGATCCTTAAAATCCTTATTCTGTGCCCCAAAAAACTCTGGTGTTAATTGTACAGCTCCATCAAAGTACTGTTCTTTCAATACACTTTCATATGGTTTTGTATTTGTATCTACAACTTTTACTGTACGAATCGGTGCACCAGTAGGAACTTTTCCGTCTACTGCTTGCCCAGCATAAATACTAAAAACCATTCCTGTTAAAGTCTCTGCTTCTAAAGTTCCTTGGCTTGCCTTCTCATTTTTCAATTGTGCTTTCACATTAAATGTGGTCTTTACATCCGCATTGTTGTTTTCAAATACCGCAACCATATTGTTAGGTGTACCTGTTTTTACCAGTGCGCCTCCAATAAAGCATTCATCAATCGGATCATTTCCATCATTCAAATCAACCGTTGTATACACCGAAAATTGATAAGTTTCGTTAGCTCTCAAATTATTTACATCCACTGGAATAATATAGCTACCTTGTGAAGAAAACGATCTAACTACACCAACGGAATCCTTATATGTTACTTTAAATACTGTATCATCTGTTAAATGTATTGTTTCTCCTTTATCTTCAACAATTAATCTTCCTTGTATTCTTTCAAAAGTTATATTTGTTTCTTCAAATTTAACTGTTGGGAATTCTTCACCATCCATTTTAAATACATTGCTGTATTCACTTTCATACTCACAAATTTTTTCATTGTCGTTACCAGTTGCAACCACTTTAAAAACATATCCAATATTTCTAAAAATCTTCTCATTATCTATTTTTAATTGTATTTCAGTTGTGTCACTGCTTATTATTTGAATAGGCTCTACTGTTGAAAAATCTTTATTTTCATCTTCGCTTTCTGCAGTTCTTACATCATATATATAAAATTGATACTTCTGTATTAGTTTATCTGTATCTTGAACATTCTTTAATCTTAATACAAATTTGCCTTCTCTTTTATTTGTTTCGTACTCTGTTCCCAATAATATTGGTTTTGATTTTAATGTTGTATATTTATTTGTTATTTCAAAGCCATTTGTGATTATTTGTGAATTATACAATACATTTGCAATCGAAATAGAGTATGTTGTATTCGATTGTAAATTTTCAAACTCAACATTATAAACTGCATTTTCTCCATTGTCAGCATTTTTATCTACTGTCTGTGTACTCACAATTTTTCCATTTTCATCTTTTATAATAACATCAGCACTATTTACTCCGCGAATTCTTTTCTAATCTAATATTAAATGCTAAACTAGTATCCGTAAACACATCTTTTTCCAATGTAATCCCTATTTTACCAGTTCTGAATATTTTTGAAATAAAATTCTTGTTGTATGTTATTCCGTCTATTTGATATGTCGACTCTGCCACTAAAGTATATTCTGTATTAGTCTCTAAAGATTGAATATCCAAATCTATATTGTAATTTCCAAGTTCTTCTTCTATTTCGTACACAGTCTTGCCAGTATTGTTCTTTAATATCTTTATAGTTGTTCCCTCTGTTAACAAGTTTTCTTCATCTTCTATTGTTATACCAACTGTTACGCCTATTGTTCCAACATCAAACTTTTCAACTTTATATTTAGGCTCTTTAACATTCTTTACCTCTGTATCATCACTGTTTCCACCATTTTCGTTGTCGGCTACAGTTCCACCAGCATTTATTATTGTATTGTTGTTCTCTTCCTGATTAGAATTATTTGTTTCATTAGAGTCCTGTCCACCATTGTATTCTGGCTGACTTACCGTATTTTCTATAGTATTGTTTTCTTCATTATTTTTATCATTATTTTCTTCATCTGATAAATCAACAATATTTACATTATCATTTGAGTCTATTACCATATTTTCAAGGCTTAGCTTTGTTTCTTTATCTTTGCTAATTGTTTTTTTAGATACATTTAATTCTATATTGTTAGGAAACATAACTTTGATTCGCGAAGATATTGTTTGGTATGCAATTTCCTGATTATATAATTTTACTACTTCATTATCAGAGTATTCAAGTTCAAGATAACCGCTTATCGAATTTGTTGTTCCGTCGTCAAATACGATTTCTAAATTATTGCTTATTATGATATATTTATTATTTTAGATTTTCCAAATTAAAGATGCAAATTTAATATCCCTGTCCAAATTTTTTATTGTATAAATATTATTTTGCTTTTTTAAAGTATTGCCAGATTTTATATTATAATAAAAAATTGGTGTAGTATCAATATTGGCGAGATCTAATATTACACCATTTTTAAAACTACTTATTGAACCATCCGAATAGTGAATAAAATTATCAGTCCCAGTTGTAACATTTTCCCCGTTTGTATCATTAAAAACAACTTTTTCATTGTATTTTGGCTTGTAGTTACCATTTTCTTCAAAATAAATTCTATCAATTTTTTGACTACTAGCCATTGCTGAACTGGATTGTAAAATATACCCCGATTCAGAAAAATGTTTTACTGTTTCTTCTTCAACTTTGAATGTATTATATGCAAATACACTTATTATTAAGATTCCTGTAATTAGTAAAATACTAATATATTTTTTCATTGTAGTTTTCCTCTCTTTGATCTTCTATAGTTTCATTTTTCGACAAGTTTATCATAACATAAACATTTTTTCTTTTCAAGCATTTTTATAATATTGTTTTATTTTTCCAACATATTTATTCAATGTTTTTCGCTTTGCTGTAATTTTGAAATTAGAATGTTTTTTATAAAAAGAATGTTAATAATTAAGTGTAATCATTAACATTCTTTTTTATTGCATTTCTATTTTTTTAATTTCATTAAAAAAATTTTCAACCGACATTCCGTTTTCGGCTAATAATTCTTCTGCCACGAAGTCTGTATGGAAGGCTTTTGATATTGATAGTTGTTTTAATGCTCCACCATATTCTCCCATTGGATGTCCTTTAAATTGTTATAAAATTCTTCTATAAATTTTATAATGTCCCCATTGTTCTCTTTTACTTTTTCTTTTTGCAATAATGCATTTAAAGAAAAATATTCTCCATTTATATCTTTATCTACTTCGTAAAAATAATGGTGATATGTCCTTTTTTCTTTATTTGGTATTGAATATTTTTCATGTACTTTATCAAACAAATATTTCACGTTATTCGTGTTATATTTATTCTTTATTTCTTCAATGTCATTTCCTTTAATATTTGGAAATAAATACATTCCCCATCTTTCATCAAAATAATTTAAATATTTATCTCCTCTTTTTATCAATATAATTGAATGAACATGTTCCATTATCTTTCCTCCTACAAATTACCTTTCGAAATCTTCCTTTACTCTTCCAAATCTTTTTATTATTGTATCTATATCTTTTTTTGTTAATCCTTCTCCAAGTCCTCGTCCATTTGCATCTGATACCTTTACTAAATGTCTAAGCATTTCTTTATCAAATGAATCGTAAATTTCATCGTCCAATATGATATAATCTTCTACTCTATTATGCTCTAAAAGCCACTGTTTTATTTCGAGTCCCCTCTCCCAATTAATAAACGGTGTCACATCAAAGTAAATTTCATATTTTGCTAATAGCTCCCTTAGTGGTCCAATATCTTTAGAATTTCTCCATGAAGAAGTTAAAACAGTTTTTGCACCTGTTTCGTCAATCGCTTTTTTTAATAATTTAACCTTGTCTATATCTATGTGTCTTTCTATTCCTTGCATATTTTTTGCTCTATCTATATATTCGTCTGAATTTAAGACTCCATCTATATCTAAAAAAATAACTTTCAATATATTTCTCCAGTTTTAATATCTTAATTTTATGCCACAATTATATCGTAATTGATAATCAATTTCAATATTTATATATATAAAAAATTGACACCACACTTTCGTTCAAAAGTACAATGTCGATTTTGTTTTAAGCCTAAGGTTCCTTATCGTTCCCACTTGTGTTTACAGACCTTTCGTAAACGTACCTATCGATGTCATAGTAATATTTCATTGCATAAACAGGCTCGTCACGATATACTGGCTCTTGGTATTCTTCGGTTTCATAGTAAGTCTCATATACCGGCGTACTTACTGTTTCTTCCTCAAAATAGCCATTTCCCATGTCTCTTAATGTAGTACTATACTCGTAATGCGAAAACCTCTCTTTTGCGACTTCTCGAGTCCTGGTTTCGTAATGGTCCAAAACAGATTCGTAATGGTGGAATTCCATTTGCTGAGACGTAACTCTGCCTCCAGCTGGAACGCTCCAATCGCTTTCATGAAAAGTTCTGTTTTGTTCGATGCTAATGCTCCTACGCCATGAGAAACCTGAGATTTCCATGTTTACTTCTTTTGGAGTAAACAAGAAAATCAATCCAACAACGGAAATTAAGATAGCTATAACAATAGCAATAACTTTTTTGTTTAAAAAAATATTTGCTAAATTGTAGGAGCTAAAATCATGCTGTGAGTAATCTTCTTGTGGGCTTTCGAAGTTCTGATAACTTTCTACTTTTTCAGGTTTTGGCTCGAATTCATTTTCTGTATTTTTTGCTTTTTCAGATTCTTTTTCTCTGTTTTCCTCCTGTACTTGAAAATAATCTTTGCTTTTACCTCTTTCAGCTCCACACGATACACATTTAGTGAGTTTTGCCGAATTGTAGCTGCCACAAAATTTGCACATCCAATCAGGTTCTTTGCTAATTTTGGTTGCCTCGTCTTCTGGAACATAGTCCTTCGGATCATCAACATAAAATTTTACATCTTCGCCTCTTGGTCTGCCGCAATTAGGGCATTCTCTTTTGTTGCCACGTATGCCTTTTGTGCCACAGTAGGAACAATCCCACCGTTCAACGACAATTTTACCCATTTTTCAACCTCCTTAGTGGTCTATTTATAAAAAGGTAACTTTTTCTATTATATCACAAAATTGTATTAGATGACAGCCTTTTTAGACTATATTTTATTCATAACTCCTAAAAGTTTATAATTTTTTCCCAAGGCAAATCTTTTTTTCCAAAATGACCGTAGTTTGTAGTTTGTCTATAAATTGGTCTTCGTAAATCTAGATAATTTATTATTCCTCTTGGTGTTAAATCAAAGGTTTTATTTATTTTTTCTACAATCTCTTCATCTGGAATTTTATTAGTTCCATAAGTATTTACATAGATTGATACTGGTTTTGCCACACCAATGCTGTATGCTATTTGTATTTCGCATCTCTTTGCATAACCATTTGCAACAATATTTTTTGCAATATGTCTTGCCATATAAGAAGCCGAACGGTCGACCTTTGTTGGATCTTTCCCAGAAAAAGCTCCTCCACCATGTCTTGCAGTACCACCATAAGTATCTACTATTATTTTTCTTCCTGTAAGTCCACTATCTCCAAGCGGTCCACCTATTACAAATCTGCCTGTTGGATTAATAAAATATTTCGTATTTTCATCTAATAAGTTAGCTGGAACTGTTGGTTTTATAACTTTTTCAATTATGTCCTCTTTTAAGACCTTCATATCAACATCTGGTAAATGCTGTGCAGATATTACAATAGTATCTACTCTTACAGGCTTGTCTCCATCGTATTCAACCGTAACCTGAGTCTTGCCATCTGGTCTTAAATAGTCTATTATTTTTTCTCTTCTAACTTCGGTCAATCTCTTAGAAAGTTTGTGTGCAAGCGAAATTGGAAGTGGCATCAACTCCTCTGTTTCATCACAAGCATAACCAAACATTAAACCTTGGTCACCAGCTCCTTCAGACTCAACATCTTTACCTTCTTTGTCTTCAAGCGATTTATCAACTCCTAGTGCAATATCTGGAGATTGCTTAGATAAATTTATGTATATTTTGCAAGTTCTGTAATCAATATCATACTCACTATCAGCATATCCAACTTCTTTTATAGTATCTCTTACCACTTGCTCTATATCAACATTTGCGGTTGATGTAATTTCTCCCGTTATAAAAATTTCTCCTTTACCTGCAACAGTTTCACATGCAACTCTAGCATTTTTATCTTTAGCTAAGTAACTATCCAGAATACTATCTGATATATAATCACATAGCTTATCTGGATGTCCTTCTGTAACACTCTCAGATGTAAATAATCTTTTCATATTTTCCTCCTTCAAAATTGCCCAATAGGGACGCCCCTTTTTGGGCGAAAACAATCACTCAATTAGACTACTTTTTATCAAGAACATCTTCTTCAGTCAATTAAATTAAAATAATTTTTAAATTTCTATAAAAACCAAAAAACTTCGTACCAACGCAAGTACAAAGTTTAACGATTCTTAAAAATCATCATTCAAAGTACATTCCGTAACTTTGTCGGTATTAGCACCTAACTCAATAGGTTGCTGTGGAGTCATAAAGCCGATTCTCTCGTCCACTCTCGATAATATATATATTACAAAACCTATTATACAAATTAAATATATTTATGTCAAGTGTTTTTTGCAATTTAGAAAAGGTACAACTTAGGGATGAAGAAAAAATTACCTTTGCATTATTTTTCGCCCCAAAAAGGGTGTTCCTACTGGGCGTTATACCACATATTCAATCTGGTTGTTAGGAAAATATTTATTCATTTCTTCTCGCAAGAATTTTTCTCCTTCTTCACGTATATAGTCTTTATACATATATTTTCCTCTGTCACGTCCTCTCATTAATTCAGCATTGTATAGGTCTATGGCATTTGGAAATGCTTCTGTATTTATGGCCCTATGAACAAAGCTATATGTCATAAAAATGATTTCGAAAAACGCCTGTTTCTTAGCTTTTTCATTTAAATTTTCATACAAATATTTTATTAAATTTGAATATAGCTCTTTCCAATTTTCTACCAATATTACAGGTGCTATCAATATTCCGATAGGATAGCCAGCATCTGCTAATTTATTTATAGCTTGAACTCTATTTTTTAGCCTCGATGTACCGAATTCAATTTTATTAATAATTTCTTCTGGATTTACACTCATTCTAATAGTAACTTTTCCATTATGTTTTAAAGGCAAAATATCATCTACCATATCAAACTTAGTAGGAAGAGTTAAATGTCCCTTTGAAGTATTTGCAAAATTTTCAATCGTCCAGACTAAATTATTTGTAATCGTATTTTCTAAAATTAAATCACTATTACTTCCAATTTCAAAAGTTAAATCTTTCTCTGAATTTTGCGCAGTTCTTATAATTTTATCTAACATTTCTTCTCTATTTACAAACAGTCTCAAATATGCACACTTATTGTAATTACATACAAGATAACAATACATACACATTGCGGTGCAACCAGAAGATGAATATGGAACTAGAAAATCTGATGTCTTATGATTTGGAACAAATTTATGTGTTTTTCTAACTCCTATTATCAGATTTCGCTTCATATCTGCAAAATCCTTATTTTGCTTTTTTCTCATTTTCTCAATATTATTATGATTGTCAATCATTACTCTTGGAACATCAGAATATTTTTCTAGTAACTCTCTTCCAAGCACATAATTTTCAATATTATTTTCACAATATAAAGCCTTTGGCTTAAACATACTAATCACCCATAATATGTTATCCAAAAGCTTATATTTTAAACATTTATTCAAACAAACTAAATATTTTTATGTTAAAATACACCTTTTCATCATTTTTATTCTTTTAGTCATTATTTAAAAAGTTCATCACTAGGTCAATAATTACATCTTTTTCTTTTGGATTTGATTCTGCAATTAATAAAGTAAGTGCTGTTAACGTATTATTGTCAATTACTTGTTTCCCATTTTTATATAGTATTCCATAAAAATTTAAGAAATATATAAACAAAGTTGCTGCGATTCTTTTATTTCCATCTGCAAACACATGGTTTTTTACTATTAAATATAAGAAATTAGCTCCTTTTTCTTCAATACTTTTATAAATATCTTGTCCGTCCGAAACTTTGATAAATATTACCGATAATAGATTCTAGTCCCTTATTTCTTTTGCATCATTGCCTTCAAGTCTTTCATCAATACGATTAGCAATATCTATTAGCTTTACAGTTTTTTCTAAATAATCTAATCTCTTTTGATTTATTGCATAGCCTTTTAACATATAATCTTTTAATACATTAGTTGCCCATTTTCTAAATAAAATACCATTTTGTGATTTAACACGGTAGCCAATAGAAATAATCATATCTAAATTGTAATAGTTAGTTGGTTTATCAGCAAATTCGGAATTTCCGAATTTTGTCATAGTTTCATTTTCTACTAATTCACCTTCTTTATAAACATTTTTAATATGTTCATTATAAGAATAAATATTTGTCTATACTAAAATGAAATTTTTTCTTCAATAACTAAAAGCGAAACATTTCTGCTCCGCTCTTTATAATTCTATTTAATTGCTAACTCTTTGCTTTTTTCTACTATACTGCATATTAAGTCTACAACATTATTTATTCCAATAGAGTCGCTATTTACACAAATATCATAATTTGATGGTGTCTCCCATCCTCTTTCTGTGTAGTATTCGTAGTGGTTTGATCTTAGTTTGTTTATTCTTGCAATTTCTTTTTCTGCATTTTCTTTATCCATATGATAAAATTCCGTTGCTCTTTTTATTTTATTTTCCATGCTACTGCTTACAAATATTTTCAAAACATTCTTTTTGTCTTTTAATATGAAGTCTGCACATCTTCCAACTATTACGCAAGATTCCTTATCAGCTAAATCTTTTATTAAGTTTGATTCTTGTATAAATAGTTCGTCAGAGTTATTCAGACCAGCATAATAGCCATTATTGAAACTATCAAAAACAGTTCTTTTTTGTTCGTTGTCTTTTATATATTCTTTTGATAAGCCTGTTTCTTCTGACATTTTTTCTATTATATTTTTATCATACAGTTTAATTCCTAATTTTTCTGCGACTAATTTTCCAATATATCTTCCACCAGAACCATATTCTCTTGCTATTGTGATTACAATTCCGTTGTTAGCTACTGCAGTTTCTGGTATTTCTTTTCTTTCTGCTTTTTCTGTTTCTACTCCATCATTCTTCATGTTTCTTGTTTCTTTTACTAGAAGTGTAACAGCCAATACAAATGCTAATCCATCAGCTACTGGTCCAGCACTTAGTACACCCATTATTCCATATATGCTACTCAATATTATCATAGCTGGAATTAATATAACAATTTGTCTTGAAAGTGATAATATAGCACTCTTTGTGCTTTTTCCGATTGCCTGAAAGAATATTCCTGATGGAATTTGAACACCATTGCAAATGCAAAGTAATAAATATGTTCTAAATGCTAAACATGCGAATTCCATGTATTTTGCATCACCATTACCAAATATTAAGATTAACTTATCTGGTATTGTTTGGAACAATATGAATGCTATTGTACTTATTACTAAGCTTGACCCTAAAACAATCTTTAACGTTTTCTTTACTCTGTCATATTTCTTAGCACCATAGTTATATCCAATTATAGGTTGACTTCCTGCAGCAATACCAATTATTATGCTATTTAATATCTGATTTATCTTCATTACAATTCCAAGAACAGTAATTGGAGTCTCGGCTCCATAATCACTTTGAGCTCCATATTTTCCAAGTAAATTATTCTCAGCTGCCATAACGCACACAATACTCATTTGAGTAATAAAACTGCTTACACCAAGCATTGAAACCTTTTTACATACCTCAGCCTTTAATTTAAAGCTATCTTTTGACAATTGTATAGATTTAAATTTCTTGATATATGCAACATTCAATATAAATGTAAGCACCTGGCTTATTACAGTTGCAATAGCTGCACCAGCTACTCCCATGTCGAATTTAAATATGAATATTGGATCTAATATTGTATTTAAAATTGCACCAGTAACCATGCTTGTCATAGCATATTTAGGATTTCCATCTGCCCTAATAATCGAGTTCAAGGTAGTTCCAATCATAGAAAACGGAAAACCAATTGCTATAATTCTTCCATAAGTCATTGCTAAATCTCTTAGCTTATCAGTACATCCAAATAATGTTAAAAGTTGTGGTAAAAAAATTAGTGTGATTGCACAGAAAATTATTGATACAATTGCAGATAATAATATTCCATTACCAATTCCTTTTTCTGCTTCTTTTTTCTTCTTCTCACCAAGCTTTAAGCTTAAATATGCTGATGCACCATCTCCAAACATTAGAGAAAATGCCAATCCTATCATTACTAATGGGAATACTACGTTTGTAGCACCGTTTCCTAATGTTCCTACTCCTTGTCCAATGAATATTTGGTCAACTATGTTATATAATGAGTTTACCAACATTGAAACAATGCAAGGAATAGAAAACTTTAATATTAGTTTTCCTATTTTTTCTTTTCCAAGTATATTTTCTTGTTCCATTTTTTAGTTTATTCCTCCCCTTTTGGATAAAAAGACATAAATATCAGGTTGGAGAAAAGCACTAAGTTTTTCTCACAACCCTTACTCTCTTTTTGTTAGCTTGTATATTATATCGCATCTATTTAGAAAAAGTCAATTAAAAAATTAATTTTTTTAATATCATATTCCTCACTCTTATTTACTTTTTGTTGGATTTTTCTCTTAAATTTATTTATTATCTTCCATCATATGGATCATTCTTCCATTCTCTTGACATCTTTTTAAACGGAATAGTTTTTTGTTGTTCAATGCTTTTTTCATCATATTGTTGGAAAATCTGACTAGGATCATCTTTTGTTACATCAATTATATAAGGTGTATCATTAATACTTACTATCAAACAACGTGTATATCTAGTGCCAATTCCCGGTCCATTTTTTACTTCTTTCCATACTTTTTGTCTAAATCTAGCACCAAATTTCGTATCTATAATTTCTTTTAAATATTCATATATACCTGCCGAATCAAGTTGATATTCTTCCTTTAGTATTTGAACAGTATATTGCAAATACTTTACATCATCCATTTCCAAATCATTACTGTCTTTTTCAGAAGATTCACTTTCTCCATGTAATTCTTCTATTTTCTCTTCTATGTGTTCTCTTGCAATTTTCCCTTTTCCTTCATTAGCATTTTGTATTAATCTTTCGAATTTTTTCGATGGATCCTCATATATTTTAATTCCTTCTAGAGTAAGCCCGGTTTTCATTCTTGTAAGATCTTTAATCTGTGTAAAATCATCCAAATCTAGAGAAAGGTAATATTCATTACCAGCTATACCAACAAAATAATGAGTATTAGCTTCGTCCCAAATAATGCAAACATCATAATTTCTTGAATGACCTGTTCCCTTCAACATTTCTGTAATAGCTTTTGCAAGTATTCTAGAGATTTCGAAACAGCTTCTTCTATTATGTTTTGCTCTATTTTCTTTCCATGATGGATCAGTGTCTCTTCCATATGCATCAGGCAAGAAAAATGTTTCATCATCATTTTTCTTAATATAAGATAAAACGTTATCGTCATAAGTATAGTCTCTACATAACTTTTGGTATATCCTTAATATTTTTTCTTCATCACTAATATCTTCTTTAGTAGTCTCATCAACAAACGGTTGTAGTTTTTCTGGGATTTCCCAATCATCAGCATCTATGCCTACTACTATATCATTTGCAGTTCCACTTATACGATATGATTGCTCTGGATTCGGATCCAATATAATCGTTGGTTTTCTTTTTAAATCATTAGTTATCAATTCACTAAGTTTGCAAAGTCTATTAAAATTCATGTTAAAGTGCTCCTTCCTGGTTAACCTCCATAATATTCATACTCATTCTCTACTGGGTTAAATACAAATATATTTCTATCTAAATTTTCTAGATTTACAATAGTTAATTTTTTTTCAATGCTATCTAACAAGTATGTCTTTCCGTCTAATTCAAAATACAAACATCTTTCATATCTTCTCTCTTGTGCACTCAAATCTTGTTTCCAGACTTTCTCTATTTCTATTCCCGCTTCTTCAATTAAAAATCTTATGTATTCAAAAAAGCCTTGTGCATCAATATCATATTTATTTATAGCATTTATTGCTATATTTATATATTTAATAAAATCTGTATCCTTGATATTCTTCTTAGCTTCTTCAATCTCTTTTAACTCGTCCAATCTATTTTCATTAAATTTGTCAACTACTTTTTTAAATTTTCCATCTTCATCTCTTAAAATATGTATGCCTTTAATGGTTAATCCCATTTTTAACCTTGTAAGGTCTTTTATTCCATTAAAATCATCTTGATCTAATATTATACTATATTTTTTTCCTGTTAAGGCAACAACATAGTGAGTATTATCTATATCTCCAAGCATGACTGCCTCTAATTCATCATTGTTTCCAATCAAAGTATTTATTGCCTTTGCATATGATCTTGAAAATTCGTAGCAAATTCTTCTGTTGTGATTTTTTCTCTTCTCTATCCAGTCTTTACCCACAACACGACCATACCAATCAACAGCAATATATTTAACATTATCTGGGTCGCTCATATCTTTTCTAAAGAAATATAAAACATTTACATCATATATGTAATTCATACATATAAATTCATACACTTTAATGATTTTTTCTTCTAGACTAAGTTTTTCGTCTTTAACTAAACTATTAACTAACTCCTTTACGTCGTCTTCCATCTCCCATTTTACTGTATCATACTCTATCCAATTCTCTTTAAGTCTTCTACCTGGTTCTAAAATTATTTTATAATTACTGCCTAAATTATTGCACACTTCACTATAGAATTTCTTTATATACTCATCTTGCATTTTTGAATTACTCCTTTTTAATTATATTTCTTTAATATTTTTTCATCATTAGGATTGATTTTTCCTTTTCTGACTAAAGAATCATATGTACTCTTGTTGGTTAATTCTTGATAAGTTTTTTCTAGCTCTTCTTCATTTACACCAACACATCTTAATACATTAATAGCTGTTTCCTTTTTTATTCTAAAAAATAGTGCTTCATCATCCATAAATTTCTTTATTGTCTCATTTTTTTCACAATCTTCATTCTTTTCTCTTTTCAATCTTAACATAGCTTCGTTCATAACTTTTATAACAACAAACTTATCCATATTAGCCTGTATTCCTCCTTCAAAATGTAAAGTTGGTTGAAATACATTTTGTTCTCAACCCTTAATTCATTTTTTACATTATTTTAGAAACTTATATCTTACATTTTACCACATTTTTGCCTAAAAGTACAGTTTAAATTTTTTATCCATCAAACAACCTTTACTTCCAATAAATACATTAAATCTATTGCTTGCATTGGGTTTATTCTGGCACCTTTAATATCTTCAAGTGAAACCGCAATTTGTTCTATATTACTGTTTGATAGGTCAATTCCATTTAAGCTTGTTTTAAAAAATTGTGTACCTGTTAAGTCCGCTTCTTTAAAGTTTATATTCTTAACTTTATTCTCTTGCAAACTTCCGCTTCTAATTGATATATTCTTAAAAAGTATTCCTCTTAAATTGCTTGTCGATATATTAGCATATCCCATATTTGAATCTACAAATCCTATATCAAACAAAACATTTTCTATAAAGTTACATCCAGTTAGCTTACAATTATTAAATTCACATCTTATAAAACTACAATTATCAAATGTTGTATTTGAAAAATTACAATTACAAAACTCTACATCTGTAAAAGATGTTTTTTCAAGCCTGCTATTTATTATAGAAACATTATTAAATATTGCTTTATTGCAAGTAAAATCAAAAACTTCTAGATTACTATTCGAATAATCTTTTACCTTAACATTTTCTAATTCATCATTTTCTATTAATTCTTTTTGTAAATCTTCAATAGTTCTTAAATTATCAAACAACATCTTTTGTGGTTTTAAAATATTCATTTCTTATCTCTCCATTTCCGCTTCCATAATTTCTTTTAGAATTTCTCCTATATATTGAGGTCTTGGATTTATTTCAATGTGTAAATTTCTATCAATCTTTATGTCTCTTACTTGTACTCCATATTTTTGCTGTATAAATTCTGCCAGAACATGTCTATGGCAAAAATCTTCCCCCTTCTCATAGCATAATAATATTGGATTTTTTTCATTCTTTAATAATTCTTCAATATTAACCTTAGATAATACTTGTCTATAATACTCTCTTATATAATACTTTGTATTATCAATTTCTGAAATTTTTCCAATATTTTCGTGCCATATGTTCCAAAAAGATCTTTTTGGAGCAAGTTGAGGAATAGCTTTTCCAACAAAGCCTACCGACCTTCCTCTGTCGCCAGATATTGAAATTAAGTTTCCTACTTTGCATTCATCATAGTTGCCAGTAAAAATTCTTGTATTTATCATTGCATTTTTCTCCCTTACTTGTCTCTTGTACATACTTTTTCTAGTTCTTCTTTAGTTAGTTCTCTGCACTGTCCTTCTTCTAAGTCTCTTGGTAGTTGTAAGCCTCCCATTGATATCCTGTGCAATCTTACTACTTTTGCTCCAAAGCATCCAAACATCCTTTTTATTTGGTGATATTTTCCTTCTGTTATTGTTATTAAAGCAGTATTTTTATCTTTTACTACAATCGTTGCTGGACAGCACACATGGTCTTTTAGAACAATTCCTTGTTTAAATTTTTCTCTCATCTCTTCTGTTATGTCTATGTCTATTTGTACTTTGTATGTTTTTTCTATGTGTTTTCTTGGAGCTAATATGTTATGTGCAAACTCGCCATCATCTGTTATAATCATCATTCCAGTAGTGTCTTTGTCTAATCTTCCTGCTGGGAACAATCTTTTTCTCATATATTGCTCTGGTACTAAGTCTAATACTGTCTTTGCTGTTCTATCTTCCGTTGCTGATATGTATCCCTGTGGCTTATTGAGTACTAGGTATATGTGTTTCTTCATATCTAATTTATTTTCATCTATATATATTGCATCTTGTAGTTCATCAAACTTTTGTTCAGGTCTTTTTACAATTTCATTATTCACTTTTATTTTCTTTTGAGATATAAGCTTTTTAACATCTTTTCTCGAATAATTAGTTTGAGAAGCTATTATCTTATCTATTCTTTCCACTTTAATTTCTCCTTGTTATGTTTTCATTATCTATATATAACATAAAAAAGGACAATTATCAACTAACTGCCCTCTTCATAAATGTAGAATTTAGTCTACCGATTTCAAAGCTTCTAGCATATCTACATTTTTTAAGCTGTAACCTTTTGTGTAAACTGTAAATCTTTCTTAGTTACTACAATTGCTGGTAGAACGCTACTTATTTTAAGATATTTTAATTGAAAGTCTCAATATACATTAGATGAAATATCTATGTATTCAAAGAATGTATATAAAGCATTATTCATTCAATAATTTTTTAAGAATACTAATATTTGATACCATGTTGGAAGCTCGCCCAAAAATGGGTGTCCCTATTGGGTGAAAAGAAAACAATCTTTATCATGTGATATGATTACTCCTATTGCCTGTAAATACGAATATATGATTGTTGAACCTATAAATTTCATTCCTCTTTTTTGTAGATCTTTTGAAATAGCGTCAGAGAGTGGAGATGTTGTCTTATCTATTTCATAGTATGTTTTTCCCTCTGTAAAAGTCTTTAGATAATTGTTGAATGAACCAAATTCTTTTTGAATATCCTTAAATATTTTAGAATTGTTTATGCTTGCTTTTATTTTTAATTTATTTCTGATTATCTCTTTATTTTGTTGCAGTTCTATAACCTTTTCATCACCATATTGGCATACTTTATCTATATTAAAGTTATCATAAGCCACCTCAAAAGCTTTTCTTTTATTTAATACACACTCCCAAGAAAGTCCAGCTTGAAAAGACTCTAATATAAGCATCTCATATAAATATTTCTCATCAAAGTTTGGTTTACACCATTCTTCATCATGATATTTTATATATAGTGGATTCTTCATATTACACCACTTACATCTCTTTTTATTATCCATGTAAACCTCCAATTTTTCTGCATTATATCATATGCGTACATATGTTTGCAAGTATTTTTCTAAAATTTGTAAAAAAAGATTAGAGTTTTATACTCTAACCTTCTTTTTTAAGTTCCAATTTAATGGCTGGATTCACCAACTTTTTCGAGAAATATCTCTCGTTTGGCATTGCCTTCCAGCTAATACCCTACTCTTTCTATATTATAATATACATTTTTATTATATTTAAGTATTTTTCTAATTATTCCAAATTGTTGCCTATTCTTTTTCAACTATTTTCTTTGCATATGAGCATGTTGCTTCTATTTTTTTATGAAACTTTCGAGAATTTTCTATTATATTTTCTACTAACTTTCTAGCTATTCCTTGTCCTTGATAAGCACTATCAACTTCCGTATGAGTAATATTCCAAATATCATTTATTTCTTCAAAATCGCATTCTCCAACTTTTGTATTAGAATCATATGCAACGGTTCTATTCTCATTTTTCTCGAATACAATTTTAATCATAGTATATCTTCCTTTCTATAAAAAGTCTTAATTATTTCATCGCTTCACTGTTGTTTATAACAACTGTATTATAAATAAACAAAACATCTTTATCTGTAAAGTCTACATACTGACCTATCATTTTTGTAGATATATATCTTGTATCTAGTAATGTAATTTTGCTATATCCCTGTACTAGAAGCGGAACAAGGCTGCTTCCAAATGAGTCTTTAAATACTATTAATTCTTTTGTTCCCTCATACTCTGGATTATCGATTGTAAGTATTGGAGTTGACCCAGACAGATATACTCCGTATCTATCATTGCCATTTGCTTGACTTAAGTCATACACGTCTATATAACCTTTCTTTTTATAATTGTATACTTTACAATTTTCTAGCGTATCATTTCTCATTGCTATAATTTCATCTGTTGTTGATTTTACTGGTAATTGCCTAGCGTAAGTTCCTTTAAAATCTGTTATTTTTTCTTCTGTATAATTATTAGATATTGTTATTCCCATAATATCTGCTATTCTTTCTGCAACTGGCAATAGCGTTTCTTGTTTCCAGTGTAAATCCGTGTAGTAGAAGTTTGAAAGACTTAGCAAATCGTTTATATCTATATATGTTACAAAATCTAAATTGTGTTTAACTTCTTCTTTTAGCATATTATAATCTAATTTTAGGTTTCCATCATCCACATAATAGTTTTTATCGGGTACCATTACAAAGTATGCATTATTTTTTTCATTTAAATACGTATCTCGTATCAGTTTAATTTTACTAATAAAGTTTGTTACTGATTTTTGTTTTAAAGGATACTCTTGTTTTATTAGATGTTCTCCATATTTGTATACATTATTATAATCTTTTCTTTGAAAAGCCTTTAATTCAACATTTACCTTTAAGGCCCTTAAGTTTTCTCTTGCAATAAATTGATCTGTCGTGTATTTTTCTAGCTTGTTGAAGAAAGTTCCATTGAATAATTGGCGTGTTGAGAATTGTGGGAATTGTTCTAGCTTTCTTTTTTCTGATATTGATATATCATCATCTTTTTTTATTATATTGACTATCATTGTAATTACTAAAATTGTTATAAACATTACTGTAATTACAATATTTTTTATTTTATCATTCATTTTGGCACCTCCTTAAAATCTAAAGTACAAAAACGGATTATATGAATTGTCTACTAAATACGCTGTTACTATCAGTAGCATTCCCAGCATAGCAATAGGTTCTAGCACGTTAATGATTTTATTCATAACATTATTCTTTTTTAATTTTTCGACTATATTTTTCATTAGAGGTGTCGCTCCAATTATTGCTATTATTATTGTAACAAGATAGCTCTTTAAGTAGTACATTGTATAGTCATTGGTTATCATTATTGAATTTGCTCCAAATAAGCCCGCAATGTTGCTAAATGCTTCTTTTAAGGTATTTGCATTGAATATTACAAAACTTATCATTACTATGAATAAAACATATAAACTTCTAATAAATTTTGGAAGCTTTTCTATGTATTTTCCAAGCCACAATTTCTCTATTATTAGAAGTATGCCAAACATCAATCCCCATACTACAAAGTTCCAGCTTGCTCCATGCCAAAATCCTGTTAAGAACCATACTATAAGCAAATTCCTTACAAGTTTAATTTTGCCCTCTTTGCTTCCTCCTAGCGGAATATAAACATAGTCTCTAAACCATGATCCAAGTGAAATATGCCATCTTCTCCAAAATTCAGTTATACTTTTTGATATATATGGATAATTGAAGTTTTCTAAGAAATGGAATCCAAATATTCTTCCTAGTCCTATTGCCATATCTGAATAAGCTGAAAAATCAAAATATATTTGTAGCATATACGAAATTGCAAACATCCAGTAAAGTACAACTGTTTTTTCATCAGTCGCCGTAAATTTATTGCAAACATCTCCTAATATATTTGCAATAAGAATTTTCTTAGCAAGTCCAATTGTAAATCTTCTGGCTCCATAAGCAAAATTTTCAAAGCTATGTTTTCTATCTGTAAGCTCTTTTTCAACGGTCTCATATCTTACTATTGGTCCAGCTATTAGTTGCGGAAATAAAGATACATATGTTGCTAAGTTTAACAAGTTCTTTTGAGTCTTTACCGTGCCTCTATACACATCAACTTCATAACTTAGAATTTGGAATGTGTAGAACGAAATTCCTATTGGCAATGCTAGTTGCAATAATTTAATTTGCACATTAAAAATGTTATTAATATTAGTTATTAAAAAATCTGTATATTTAAAAAATATTAATAGTCCAATGTGTATAGCCATTACTATAACTAATACACTTTTTTTCTTATGTTTATCGATTACAATTGCACCAATATAAGCAATTATTATTTCAGCAAGCATTAATAAAATATATTTAGGCTCTCCATAAAAATAAAAGGCCATTGAAGCGACAAAAAGCACAAAGTTTTTAGCTTTCTTTGGCACAATAAAATATAATACTAGGACTGTTGGTAAAAAATAATATAAAAAATTTATACTTGTAAAAAGCATTTTTTCTCCTTTTCGTTTTCTGATAAATTTCTTTAAGATTGTATTAGGTAAAATAATTTTAATTTTCAAAATAAGGTCAAGCTCGCCTTTTGAGGGGTTAAAAAGCCTCAACCAAGAGCGCCGTACCGAAATTTTAAAAATTAAAATTATTTTGCCTGAGAAACTGATTTTTAAAAATTGTTCGCCCAAAAGGGGGCGTCCCTATTGGGCGAATTTTTCTACATAACTGCTGGCATTTCTGGTGGCAATTCTATATCTGCATCACTAGAAATTTTGTCTAATTCTTTTCCTACTTTGTTGTTTACATATTCTTTAAATGCGTCATATACTGGTTTTGCCCAGTCTTCGTCTGACATTACCATAAATATTGTGTTTCCACTGTTTGTTATATATAAGTTACTAGCTGAAACACAAATCCATTTTGCCATATCGATATTATCTAGCATTTCTTGTTTCATGTTTTCTACATTAGCACCTGCTTTTACTTTTACTGCAACTGCTGAATATGCTTGTGAAGACATTGATGGTTCTGATACAACAATTGTCTCTACATTTTCATTCGATTGTAGTCCTGTATAAGCTTTCACCATTGAAGCATCACTTACATCTATTTTTTGAGTTTCTAAATCAGGAAGTTCGTCTCCTAATTTATTATAAATAGATTTAAACATTTCTTTCATTTGAGAAGCGGTCTCTATAGTTGTTCCTTCATTTGATTTTTGATTGTTCCATACAACTACTCCTACTATAATTGCAAGAACTACGATTACTGCAATAACTATTGCGATAATTGTTTGTTTTTTCATAATTTTAAAATTCCTTTCTTTTATTTTTTACTCTACTTATACTTTAACATATCCAAGCATATAAAGTAAATAGATTTTTCTAATTTTATAACTTCTTATCACCTATTGTTTCCTTTTATAAAAAATCCCCTGCACCAGACATAATTTTTTCTTCGTCTGTTGCAGAGGATTATCTTCGAATGGCTATTTTACTTTAGCAAGCCATTCATGGCATTGTCTAACATAGAGAGATCTTTCTCTCCAATTTCTACCGTCTCGATCCATGTTTTGAGGCTATTAAACCTTTCTTCTTGGATAAGCGAGTAAGACAGGACCAATTTTTTCTGATCCTCGAGTTTTTCATGTGTGGTCTTTTCATCCTGCAGGCATTCTTTCAGCCTCAGAAGAGCTACGTTAAACAGAAAACGTCTGTTATCCTCTTCAATCTGAAGAAGTTTAACATAGCACTCCCAACCGTCCAAGTTTTTGTTTTCTTTCTTAAACCTGTTAATCCGATAATGATGATAAACCTGTTTCACAATTGGTAACCCTGTAATTTTCATCGCTACCTCTTTTAATAACATCTGCCGATATTGATAATCTGACAAAAACATTTTCAATTTCATACTCCTAACCTCTCTTTTGTTAGTATAACATCTGCCTTGCACTTTAGTTGCCATTGTCAATTTGACTTTGGTATTCAACAACTTTTTGTACAATTTTATATTTTACATAAAATGTCAATTAAAAATCAATACAAAATGCTAATATGCAAGATTTTTTCATCCAGCATATTAGCATTTTAATCTTTATATTACATTATATTGTTTCAAAATTAGTTCTATATCTGTTCCTTCTATCTTTTTTAGAAGTTCTTTCACTGCCATTCTTTGTGGTAAATTCATATCCATATCTGTTGCTTTCTTGCCATCTCTTAGCTTTACAGTTGCATTCAACAAATCTCTTATATCATACACACTGCCCCATACTTCTGGCACGCCTCTATCTACATTTAACAAAGTGTAAACGGCTTCCATTGCTGTACGTATAGAATATTCCGTTGTAAATATTGTATCTCTTTTAGTTTCTGCAAATTGTCCTAAGAATGCAAAATTTACACTTCCATTTGGTACAACAAGCGGTCTATCTCCATCTTTTCTTGGCATAAAGAATGCTGTTATATATGGCATCATGCATGGAATTGTATTTGCACTTTTTTCTGCCATATCTTCTATTTGATTTTCTGGAACTCCAATATGGTATAGCCATTCCATACAAATTTCTTTTCCTGTACATTCTCTCATTGGCTTTTTAACAAAGTTTCCTGGCTTATCTGTAAATAATCCATAAATCCAGCCAACTAATTGGTCTTTTGGTTGACTTCTAAATTGTGGCTGGCGGTTAAATGTCCAGCTTAATAACCAGTTAGAATCTTTACATGTTACTATTCCTCCAGTTACAACCTTTCCACTAAATGGATCTCTCTTACATATTTTTTCTACATAAGATGGAATTCTTCCATCTAAAGTAGTAACTGTTGCACTCATCCAGTTTGTTTGTTCTGGGTCTGAGCAGAATTTATCTGGGTGACCAAATTCATCACATTGCTCTGCTATTTTTCTCCACATATCCCAGCCACCGCCTGGTTTTATTTCTGAGTCAAATGGAGCTGGTGTATTTTGACTTCCAAGTCTTGCATTTTCTACACATCCACCATTCGTAATAAATACTAAATCGTTTTCCGTTAAATCTATAGAATTTTGATTTCCATCTGTAGTATATATTATTCTTTTTGCCACTTTCTTATATTCTTGGATGTCGAACTCAACATTTTCAACTTTTGTGTTGTAATGGAATTGAACTCCGAATCCTTCCAGATACTTAATCATTGGCAATATCATAGATTCATATTGATTATATTTTGTAAATCTTAATGCTGTAAAATCTGGCAATCCGCCAATATGATGTATATATCTTTGTATATATAACTTCATTTCCAATGCACTGTGCCAATTTTCAAAGGCAAACATGGTACGCCAATATAACCAGAAATTTGAATTTAATACTTCATCATCAAAAAAATCAGTAATCTTTTTATCGTATAGTTCTTCATTTGGAGTAAAGAACAATTTTAATATTTCCATTGCACCTTTATCAGACAAACCAAATTTCTTATCTGTATGTGCATCTTCACCTCTATTTATAGTGGCTCTCATTAAAGAATAATTTGGATCCTTTTTATTAAGCCAATAATATTCGTCTAAAACACTTACACCTTCTGTTTCTATTGACGGAATTGAACGGAATAAGTCCCACATACATTCAAAATGGTTATCCATCTCTCTCCCGCCACGCATAACATATCCTAAATTGTCATACTTATATCCATCACATGCGCCTCCTGGAATTGAGTCCTTTTCAAGAATATGAACTTTTTCGCCTTTCATCTGTCCATCACGAACTAGAAAACAAGCTGCAGCAAGAGCTCCGAGTCCAGAGCCTATAATATATGCTGATTTATCATCAACACCCTCTGGTTTAACAGGTCTTGCAAAAGCTTCGTAATTTCCACTACTATAATACATAAATTTTACCTCCTTAGTTTTAATAAATTTATTATAAAAATAAAAATTTATAATTTTCAATAACCAGTTTTTTCATAATGTCAAAAAATTTTACAAATTTATATAATTGTCAAAAATTTATTAAACAATCAGTAAATATTTTACCTATCATTTCTTAAATTATACAAAGCTTTTTTAAAACTTCCATCTAAAATTTTACTTAACTTTTCTATTATTTCTTTTGGACTTTCCTTCATGCCTTCTTCTATCCAATTCTGAATTATTCCTACAAATGAATATCTATAAAATGTAGCTATAAAAGTCTTATCTTCGTCTTGTACCTTTATGCTTTCTTTTTCCGCTTCTTCATCGATTACATTTTTCAATAATTTATCAGTATGTTCATATATAAATTTGTTTACATATTTTCTACTTATTGAGTTATATGTATTTTTCACAAAATCCTTATTATCTTGCACATAATTAAAAATACTAAGAAATCCTTCCTGCCACTTTTCATATGTATCTTTATCGTGAATAATTGGTTTAATAACCTCATTAGTATATATCCACTCTATCAAATCATATACATCTGCAAAATGATAATAAAAAGTTTGCCTCTGTATTCCACAATCATCTGTTATATCCTTAATAGATATTTTGGTTAATTCTTTTTGAGACAGCAACTTCTTTAAAGATGTAGCTAATGCTCTTTTCGTAATTTCCGACATACTGTACCTCTTATAACATATTTCTAATATATTGTTTATACCATATTAAAATCCAATTTTAAAGCTTTATAATATAATTTCTGTTATATCTTCCATTCTTATTACTTTACTATCATTCAATATGATAATGTTTTTTATATCATCAATCTTTTTTACTAATCCTGTTGTTGTTTCGTATTTTCCACCTTGCTTTTTTGTGTCTTTCACAAAAAAAGTTATTGATACTTGTTGGCTGGGATTTTGTTTAATATAACTTAGTTTTTTATTTATATCATTTAGTATTTCATCTGTTACTTCTATTTGATTTTCGGTTACTCTAGCTACTTCACTTACTTCATCTTCATAGCCTGTTACAGCAGAAAATGGAGCAAACTGTGCAGACCTGGCCTCTAGACTCATTCGTGGATGTATTTTTGAAACATGGTGCTCCAATTTTATTATGTCATCGTATTTATGTTCAATTCTCATAGTTCCATACCTCCGCTCTATAAAATATTTTCATTTTACTCTTGGTGGCCTCCAATTTGCCCATTTCTCTGTATTGTTGTAGCATCTTCTTCTAAGTCCATTCCTTTTATTATTGCATTTTTACCGAATCTATTTTTTAAATCTATAATAGTATTTTGAATTTTTTTCTCTTTTTCTAATTTTACTTTTTCCTCTTTTTCTTTTTCGGCCAACTTTCCATAATTAGTAAATAAATTTACCTGTTCATATTGATTTTCCTGTTCTAATTCTTTTTCATCTGTCAAATTTCCAACAGTTAAATATATCTTCCTTATTAACAAATTTCTATTTATTATTTCATCATACAAATGAACAAATCCTTCACTAATTATTTTTGTAGAAAATGTTTTCTTATCTAGTCTAAATGTTCCATGCGCCGGTTTTGGAACTTTTCTTCCATATCTATCTTCTTTTATCTCTCCATTATAATTATTACTGAATTCTGCATTTTTTAAATTTTCCACATCATACTCTACCGTAAGAACCAACATGTCTGTAACAAAATGTTTCTGCACCATGTCTAAGACAATTTCATTTGCCATCTCCTTGATTATGAGTCTAGACTGCTCATAATTGTACGGACAGTGAAGCACCTGACCAGAACACAAGCTTCTATTTGCTGGCTTACATTCTTTAATACTCTTTATAGTAGCACATTCCCACCCCCAACTATGGTCAATTAATAATTCGGCATTTACTCCGAATAATTTATATAATAATTCTTCATTGTCTACTGAACATCTTGCTACGTCTCCCATTGTAAACATTCTGTATTTTTCTAATCTTTTTGCATAGCCTTTACCTACTCTCCAAAAATCTGTAATTGGTCTATGATTCCATAACTTTTCTCTAAAGCTCTTCTCATCTAATTCTGCAATTCTAACTCCATATTTATCAGGGTCAACGTGTTTTGCCATAACATCCATGGCAACCTTACACAAGAAGAGATTAGTCCCTATTCCAGCAGTTGCAGTAATCCCAGTAGTTTTGTATACATCATGTATTATTTTCGTAACAAGCTCCCTAGGAGTAAGCTTATACGTATTTAGATAACTCGTTAAATCGCAAAATATTTCATCTATCGAATATGGAAATATGTCCTCTGGAGAAACATACTTTAAATATATGTTATAAATTTTGGCACTGTACTCCATATATGAAGCCATATGTGGAGGTGCAATTATGTAGTCTAATTCTAGGTTTTTATTTTGCTTTAATTCTATATCGTCATAAGATTTTCCCGTAAAAATATTTTGAAAAGCCCACCTTTTTCTATCATTATTTATATTTTTTACTTTTTGCACAACTTCAAAAAGTCTTGCTCTACCAGGCAGTCCATATGCCTTTAAACTTGGCGAAATAGCTAAGCATATTGTCTTTTCAGTTCTTGTATTATCCGCCACCACCAAATTTGTTATGAGTGGATCTAGATTTCTTTTTCTACATTCTACAGATGCAAAAAAAGATTTTAAGTCTATTGCAGCATATATCTTTTCCACAGAAAATCACCTCGTGCAAATAGTATAACACATATTATTTACATTGTAAACATTTGTTTGTGTTTTTATATAAAAATTTAAAGGCAAATTTTTTCATTTATAATTGCCTTTAGATCTTTACATATCATATATATTAGCTTTTAAAATAACCTTCTGAATTTTTGTTTTATCATCTAGTGATATATTCCAAGTACTTCCAGCAATACTTCTTTTTATTTTATGTTCTTTTGCCGGTTCTCCTAATAGTTTATTTAATTTTTTCTGTAAATCTACTTTATTAGTACATATAGAAAGAATATTCTCACTATATAATACATTTATTGTTGTCTCTGTTTCTGATTTATTCGGTTCTTTATATATCTTTTTCATAGTACTTCCTTTATTAATAGCAATTCTAGATTTAGATTATATCATATTTTTCTTGTTTTGTAAGCCTTTTTTCGCTAAAATTAGCGATTTTTTATTATTTACAACTAATATAAAAAGTGATATAATATATAGGTTCGCAATTATACACACATCTGATGGAGATATTCTCCAAGGAGGAAACTATGAGCTTTTTTAGAAAGAACCAGTCCCAGGCTATCAAGCAGGAAGATTCCGAGGCAGAAAAGCTGTACAACACAGCTTGCCTGAACATGGCAAAAGCCACTGATGACTTCAAAGGAATGCCGCAGGCTGATATCTGCGCCTGTGTAAACAGCTGCAAACCTTCATCTAAGTAAAAATCTCATAAAAGGCTCGCCCTGCAAGGGGCGAGCCTTCTTTTTCATTCATTATTCAAATATTATTTCAGCTTTATTAAATTCTTTATGCTCTAGTTCTTTCTTTGAAATTAAAATATTCATAGAATAATTATCTCCAGTTTCAAAATCACTCATTAATTTCAATAAACTTTCTTTATTTTTTGACGCATAAAAATCCGTATTACAATAATCTGCATAGCCTCCTAATAGTCGTGGAAAAATCTCAACCCTGTTTTCTATTAAATACCACCAAATATCGGCATCATCCGCATCATATTTTAAAAGGTTTATACCTATGGATTTGTTATACTCTTTTATTGTTCTTTTTATAGCATACTCTATGCCATTATCAATTAATGGCATATATGTGATGTTTTCTCTAAAATTAATCTTTGTATTAGTAGGTGTAAATTTCCATGATTCCAACTCCTCAGTTTCAGGCAATTCTGTTTGATATGGAAGTGATAAATCTTTATAATACCTTATTTGACTTTCTGGTTTTGTACTATTATTTTCTATATAAACCTGTAAAACTCCATCCTCGGGATATCCATCTAGTTTTACATCTTTAAAATTTATTTGTATCAATAATTTTAAAGGCTTGCCTTCTTTACTAATTGGATATTCCTCTCCAATTGGTAAATATGGTTTTCCATACATTTTTGAATCTGTGATATTAGGTTCTCCCGAATTTTCGGAAATAACTATTTCATAACATTTTTTTGCTGTCAAATCCTTATATATAGTAATAAAATTGTTAACCTTATTTAAATATTCTTTTTCCTTTAAACTATTACTCATCAGGTTGTATAAATATGCTATTTCACCATTAGCATAATCTATACCATCTTCTGCAATTTTTTCAAAGCACTGTATAGCTTTTGCATAATTTTTATTTTGTTTATAATAGTTTGCAAAGTAATACAATTCCATAACATCTTTATTATTCAAATCTACAGTTATATTGCTCGTTATATTTTTACATACTTCAACTATTTCTTGACTTCCTTGTTCTGGGCACCAATCCTCAAAGATAAATAGTGCTTCTCTTTGTTCTTTATGCAGCATACGTACTTCACTTCTAAATGTAAAATTGAAGTAATATTCATAATCAAAGAAATTTCTATCTTGTATTTTGCTTTTTTCTTTTAATAATAGCAAAATTATATAAAAAATATATTTATTTTTTAATATGTTTTTTCCGTCAATATCTATAATAATAGTTTCGTTATCATTTCTCAAATCAAACATATCGTTCTTTAGAAATTGCTTTAAATATTTTACGTTTTCTTTCTTTACTTTTTTTATCTTGGATGTACATTGGTTATTTTTAATGTTTATTGCAATTACTGTTCCATCTTCATAAACATATAATAATCTCTTATTTTTATCATTATATTCAATGTATATATACTCTTGATTTTCTATTGTATTTACAATATTTTCATCCAGTTCTATTGGCTGATTTTCATCATCTTTTAAATTATCAAAATTCATTTTATTTAACGAATTAACTAATTCTATAATTAACTTTTTTCTAGTATCTTCATCTAAATTTTTAAATTTTTGTAAAGTTTGTCTATTTAATTGAGAGGCATTAATTATTGGTTCGATTTTCTCGTTCTTATACATTTGGCTAATTTTATTAATTATATTCATTTTCTTGTAGCCATTATTTAGAATAACATATTTTAGTATACTATACATAGCTGATCTCTCTGCTATATTTATATTCCTTGTAGCTTCATCTACAAATTTGTTAATATTTTTTTCGTTTAAAAGGCTTTTCTCTTGTTGTGCCTCTAATTTCAAATAATATATTGGGGATTTCTTATCAAAAATTTCAGAGTAATTCAATCGTTCCATATTATTTCATCCTTCTATTTTCAGTATTTATATATATTTAAAAAGGATATCAGTCCAATTTTTCTTGCTGATATCCTTTCTATTTGCAATATTTTTTAGTTTATTTTATGCATTTTTTCCACAACAATTTTTGTATTTCTTACCAGAACCGCAAGAACTGAACATTCCTATATTTATGTTATTTATTGTATTTATAGTACTATTTGTATTTATTGTATTACGGTATCGGGTATCATCTGTATTTATTATATTTATAGTATTATCTGTACTTATAGTATTTATCTACTGTGGACTATTTGTGGACATTGACCACATCCGTTCACTGGTATAAGTATATCATATTTTTCTATTTTATAAAATGTGCAAATTTATTTAATTATATAAATATTGCAACAATTGCAATTATTAATGCTAACACAGATATTGCAAATGCAATTGTATTATAATTAATTGTATTAAGATTGTTTATATACTCAATATTTTCACTATAAACATCTCCTATATTTTTTATTAATAATTCATCTATTAATGATATTTTTTTATTTGAAAAGCCATTAATAGATTTAGATCTTTTATTATTTATATTATAAAATCTTTTTTCATCTAATCTTCTTTTTTTATTTAGCAACCATTTATAGTTCCAAATATTAACAAAAAATTTTTTTGAATTTAAATACTTACCAATTTTATATTCTAACTCTTGTTTTTCAATATTATAAAAAAATCTATAATATAATGGCATTTTTAATTCAGACATCATTACTACCATGTTAATTGGATTAAATCTCTTTTTAAAAATAACCTCATTAATTTCAATACCATCAAATTCTTCTATGGTATTTAAAATCAAGTAATGATCTTTATCTACAATAAATGACTCCTCTAAAAATGGTTTCTCTATATATTTCATTATTTTTTTAGTTTTATTCTTTATTAAGTAAGTAAACTTTATAGGTAGTAAATATTTTTTTGAATAATTTGATGTTGAAACTTTACTTATTTTTTGTTGAAGTATAGTCCTAAAATATTTAAATTCAGTTTGTATATTTTGAGAATCATCATTTAAAAAATTTTCAATATTAAAGTAGAAAATTGAATATTTTATTTTTCGTAATTTTTTATAATTTTCTAAAATATAATCATGTATTATAGAAAAACTATCTATACATTTTTTTAAATGAATTTCGTATTCTATGATTGCTTCCTCATTGTTGATTTGAGACCAAGTCATATCGATATATGATATTAAACTGTCATTTAAAAATTTTATTTTTGCAAATATTCCATGACCAGTATGGTCAAATTCTGGTCTTATATAATTGATATCTTTAATAAATTTTTTCTTATAACTAATCTCGACACTATAATTTTTATTTCTTTTTAATTGATAAATTTTTTTTACAAGTTTATTGACATCATTATTGTTAACAACATCATAAATACTAACAGAATATAAATCCATATTTGAATCTAAGTCAAATATTTCCATTAGACTTTTGTTATAATAACAATGTTGCAAATTTAAAACTTTTTCCTTATAGTCTTTAAACCATTTTATTTTTTTATATTTATAATATAACTTAAACATTTGAAACACCTCAAAGCACACACTAATTTCAAATTATTTTACTATAATTAAGAAATATTTACAATTAAATATACGTATTTTTTTCAAATATTTCGGTTACTGTTTTCTTATCTTCGCTTGTACTTGAAATATAATATTTTTCAGTAGTTTCTATTCTTTTGTGTCCTAACACCTCTGCAATATCTTTTATTTCACATCCTCCTCTTAAACTAATAGTAGCAAAACTTCCTCTTAAATCATAAAATCTACAGCTAATTCCTAACTCGTAATGAATTATTTTAAAAGGATATTTTATAATATCTGTTCCTGAATAAGTTCCATCTTTTCTAGTAAACACCATTTCTACTCTATTATGTTTGGAATTACTTTCTACGATTTTATATTCCATTAACTTACCATACTTATTTTTTATTTCCTTTAAGGTATATCCCTTATACTTTTTGCCATATTCTTTCTTATATTTAACTTGTAGTTTTTTATAATCAGATAATACTGAATATAAAGTATCACAAATATAAACCTCTCTACTACTGCCTATTGTTTTTGTTGTACCTAAGTACCATCTGCCATTTTCTTCTTTGTCTTTTGCATAAACAGTCTTATTAACTTTGATAATTCTATTGTCTAAATCAATATCATTCCAAGTTAATGCAAATACCTCGCCAGTTCTCATGCCTGTATAACAAGCAGTTAAAAATGCGCATACAAATACTTTGTTATTCTTAAATCTGTCTAAAATTATTTCTATTTCTTCTTTAGTATAGATGTGAACTATATTGTTTTTTTTAATTCAAATGATAATACTCTAGGTATCTCCAAATCACCAGCCGGATTATTCTTAATAAATCCAAAATAGTAAGTTGCGTCTCTCAACGAACTTTTAATAACCTTTTGATAATTTCTTAATGCACCCATTGTACCAGATGTTTGATATAGCTTTAATAAAGCCTGATTTAGAATATATGGTGTTAAAACTGATAATTTGTAATTACCTAATTCCCTTTTAATATTACAAAAAGATTCTTTATATCTCTTTGCCGTAGAATACTTATAATTTATTTCAAAATATTCTTTCATCCAATAATCTAAGTAATCTCCAAATAACATATTACACTCTCCCTTTGTTATTCCATTTATAAATTCATCGTATGCTTTTTGTCCTGCTATATATGCCTCATTTCTAGTTTTAAAGCCTGATTTAGTTATTTGTTTTCTTTTTCCATTCACCTTTCCCGCTTCAAAGCAATATTGATATACTTTACCCCTTTTTCTAATATTGATCATCTTATCATCTTCCTTTCTTATTGATCATTATTATTTTACAACATAAAAAAAGTAGAATTTAAATCCTACTTTTCATCACTATTGCATTTATTATATAGAGCTTTCTTTGTTTGTTCTGGAATCTCATGTCCTAACTCTTTTTCTACTATATCTACTACTCTATGCTGTTGTTCTGTAAAACTATTTGAATTCATTACAGAAATAAACAATCTTACTTGTATGTCTAATTTCTCATCGCTATCCAAGTATTTAAGTATTTCTTTTGAAGTTTTTTTAGTAATTAAGATAATATGCCAGTAAACTATAATAATTTTTCTCACATATTTTCTCAATAATTTTTCATCATCTTCTTTTATATTATTCGTTTTTGAACCATGAATATATTTACAGCGTTTATTATATAAAGTTTTTATATCTTTATATATTTTGTTATATTCATTTTTATCATCTTCGGCCAATAATTTTGCAGAATATCTTGATATTTTTTCTGTAACATCCTCCGTATCCAAATTAAAAATAGCCTCTAACGAACTAAATATTAATATGTATCTGTTTGTTATCTTTTCGCTATCAAATGAATCATTATAAAATTCTAATGCTCTATTAAAATAATTATTATTTGTATTCTTCATAGAGTTAAAATCCAACCCCAATCTGCTGTTATTATAAATTTCATTAGCTGGTAAATTATAAGTTAATCTATTCCAATTAGATATTGGTCTATTAAATTGGTAAGTCCCCATATATTTTTTATTTTCATCATAAAATTCTATATTAATTGACTGAAAAAGAATTGGTATATTAAATATTATTCTTAATTTTTTTTCTAAATCCATTGCTCTATCTATTATTTTCTTATTATTATCAATAACCTTACTAAGATTATTTTTTGTAGTTTTATTTGATACTTCTATTTCTATTAACTCGTTAGATTCAAAATAGTTATATGTCAATTTTTCATAATCATTTAAACATGATATAAGATATAAATTCATATTTAAGTTTATTCCTATATTATCTTGATTATATTTCATATCAAACATTCTCTTTTCAAAAGTTCCTTTTTTCATAGTAAAACCATCTAGAGTATATATTCCAATAGGATTTAATCCATTAACTAATATTTTATATTTTATAAACATTTTTTTCATATAACCTCCTGCTAAAAAAAGATGTCAACAAATTTTATTTTGCTGACATCCTTGAATTTCAATGGATTTCGTCCACATTTTTATTTATTGGTTGACAAACAATAAATTTGTTACCTTTTTTATTTCAACTTTTTCCTTATTTTATGCTACTTTCCGCAACAGTTCTTATACTTTTTACCCGAACCACATGGACATGGATCGTTTCTTCCAACTTTTGGTCCTTCGTTTACAACTGTTTTGTTCATTCCGCCTTCTTTTTCTGATATATTTCCATCAACTAAGTTGATTGCTGTATCTTCAAGGCTTGCTCCTGTTACTTTTGTTGTTTCTGTTCTTTCTATTGGACCTTCTTTTTTACGAATGTTTAGCAATATTTTTACAACGTCCATTCTTATGTCTTCTATCATATCGTCAAACATTTCTGTTCCTTCAAGTCTGTATTGTACAACTGGGTCTTGTTGTCCATATCCACGAAGTCCAATACCTTTCTTTAATTCGTCCATGTTGTCTATATGATCCATCCATTTTTGGTCAACTATTTTAAGCATTACAACTCTTTCAAGCTCTCTTAAATTTTCTTCGCCAAATTCAGTTTCTTTAGAAGCATATATTTCGTGTACTTTTGCTATTAATTCGTCTACTAAAGCATTTCTGTCGAATTTTTCTGTTTTTAATGCAGCTACATCGCTTATTCCTAAGTTTGTTTCTATGTCTTGAGCGATTGATTCTTTGTTTACTTCTTCTCCGTCTACTATGTGAGAATCTACTATTAATTCAACAACAGAATCCATCATTTTTAGTATGCTTTCTTTTAAGTTCATGCCGTCTAAAACATCTCTTCTTTGCTCATAAATTACTGTTCTTTGAACATTCATTACATCGTCATATTGTAGAACGTTCTTTCTTATGCTGAAGTTTCTTCCTTCAACTTTCTTTTGGGCATTTTCAACAGCCTTTGAAATTAATCTGCTTTCTATTGGCATGTCTTCGTCTGCACCTAAAGTATTGTAAACTTTTGTTACAATGTCTCCACCGAAGATTTTCATTAGGTCATCGTCTAATCCAATGTAGAATCTAGATTCTCCTGGGTCACCTTGACGTCCACTACGTCCACGTAACTGGTTATCAATTCTTCTTGATTCGTGTCTTTGTGTACCAATTATCTTTAAACCGCCTGCTTCAATAACTTTTTCTTTTTCTTCTTTTATTTCGTTATCGAATTTTTTCTCTAATTTATTGAATTTTTCTCTTGCAGCAAGTATTGCCTTGTCATCTGTCTCGTTATGAGCTGCAGCATCTTCAATTTCTTCATCAGTGTATTTTAGCTTTCTCATTTCTTGTTTTGCAAGATATTCGCTATTTCCACCAAGCATAATATCTGTACCACGTCCTGCCATGTTTGTTGCTATTGTAACAGCACCAAATTTACCAGCTTGTGCTATAATTTGAGCCTCTTTCTCGTGGTATTTAGCGTTTAATACTTCATGAGGGATTCCTTCTTTATCAAGTAATTTACTTAATTTTTCAGATTTATCGATAGATACTGTACCAATTAAAACTGGTTGTCCTTTTTCATGAGCTTCTTTGATATCAGCTATAACTGCTCTAAATTTAGCATCTTCATTTTTGTATATTATGTCTGAATTGTCTTTTCTAATCATTGGCTTATTTGTTGGAATTTCAACAACATCCAATTTGTATATTTCTTGGAATTCTGACTCTTCTGTCATTGCAGTACCTGTCATACCAGATAATTTTTCATACATTCTAAAGTAGTTTTGGAATGTGATTGTAGCAAGCGTTTTAGATTCATCATTTATCTTTACATGCTCTTTTGCTTCAATTGCTTGATGTAATCCGTCATTGTATCTTCTTCCATACATAATTCTTCCTGTAAACTCGTCTACAATTAGAACTTGTCCGTCTTTCACGATGTAATCTTTATCTTTCTTCATTATTCCATTTGCATGTAAAGCTTGGTTTACATCATGAACTAATTCAGAATTCTCTAAATCATTGAAGTTTTCTAGTCCAAATTCTTGTTCAGCCTTCTTTATACCTTGCTGAGTAAGAGTTGCAGATTTGGCCTTTAAATCTACTATATAATCGTATTTCTCGTTATCTTCTTCTTGCTCATAGTCTTTATCATCTTCTTCGATTATAACTTTAGCTTGTAATTTCTTTACAAAATGGTCAGCTTTTTGATATAAGTTAGAAGATTGTGCTCCTCTACCAGAAATTATAAGTGGTGTACGAGCCTCATCAATTAAAATACTATCGATTTCGTCAACTATTGCATATTTTAATTTTCTTTGAACTAATTGATTTTTATATATAACCATGTTATCTCTTAAGTAATCGAAACCAAACTCATTGTTTGTACCATATGTAACATCACATGCATATGCTTCTTGCTTTTGCTTTGGATTCATTCCGGCAATAACAAGTCCAACAGAAAGTCCTAAGAATCTATAAAGATTTCCCATCCACTCGCTATCTCTTTTTGCTAGGTAATCGTTTACAGTTATAACGTGAACGCCTTCTCCTGTAAGTGCATTTAGATAAACTGGAAGTGTTGCAACAAGTGTTTTTCCTTCACCTGTTTTCATTTCTGCAATTCTTCCTTGATGAAGTATAATTCCACCAATTAATTGTACATCGAAATGACGCATTCCTAAAACTCTTCTAGATGCTTCTCTTACTACTGCGAATGCTTCTGGTAAAATATCGTCCAATGTTTTTCCGTTCTTCAATTGTTCCTTAAAGTATGGAGTTTTTGCAACTAACTCGCTATCAGATAATTCCTTCATAGCTGGCTCTAAACTGTTTATTTTTTCAACAATAGGCCTTACTCTTTTTACTTCTTTTTCACTGTATGTTTTAAATAATCCCATGAATAATTCATCCTTTCAAATTTATGTAATACAAGGCAAAATAGGTTACATTTTGCCATTTTTTAACTTTGTTATAGTTTACGTGGTTATTATATAACTAAATGTGGCATTTAGCAAGTAAAATCGCAATAATTTTAAAATATATAATAAAACAGAGCTGGACTAAATGCTCTGTTTTATTCATCTTTATAGAGTTGCCGATGTCGGTACATAACTCTCGTCTGGCGGGTATACATACTCATCGCTTGGCGTCTTTGTCTCTTTTATTTTTTCAATTTCTATAACTGGAATTTCTCCGTGGTATTCCCCTTTTGTTATTGTTCCTTCGATTTCTACCCAGCATCCATCTTTATATTTTTCTACACCATTCAAGTGGCACAAAAATCCTACCACAACTGCCTGCAAATCTGGAGAAACAATCATCTGCCTTGCAAGCACAAATTGGTCATTTGGAAAATCGTATAATCTGTACACGAATCCGACAAATTTAATTTTTTTACCTATATACTGGTTCATATTATCATGAACTGTTTTTAGTACATTTGTATAATTAGACGCAGATATAGTATTTATTTCACTTTGTGGAACTCCTTCACTCTTTGATGTTATTCTTTCATTTGAATTAATTATATTTATTACTCCTATTGCAAACATTATAAATATTAAAATTGTTAAAATAACAAATACTATTTTAAATATCATCTTACCATTTAGCTTAAAATTGCGAACATACATCTTTCAATCCTCCCATAAGAATTGTTTTTCTTATGGTACATACTATGAAAGATTCATTGTTTTTATGAATAATCTCTCGAGAATATAGATTTTACAACACCTTTGTCGAGCATGCTGCTGAATATGTTCTTTAGGATTATTAAAGCTATCGGGCCAATAAACAACCCAATTACTCCAGATATTTTAAATCCAGTATACATTGCAATTAATGTGAATATTGGATGAATTCCAATGTGATTGCCTACTATTCTTGGTTCTATAAATTGCCTTACAACAGACATTATTATCCATAACACAAATATACTAATTGCAAGTCTTATGTCCCCATTACATGCTGTGATTATTGCCCATGGTAACATTACACTGCCTGACCCGAATATTGGGAGCGCGTCTACAAATCCAATTCCCAGTGCATACAGCAATGGATATGAAACTTTCATTCCAGTTAGTTTGAATATATAGAGTCCAATTAACGAAATTATGAATGACACCAATACTAATATTGCCTCAGCTTTTAGATACCTACCTAGCACTTCCATTATTTCTTTCAGATGTTTGTAAATTTTCTTTACCCACATTTCGGGTAAATGGTGTTCAAGTTGGTCTATCATGTATACTTTATCTGTACAAATAAAGTACAGTGATAAAAATGTTACAGCCAAATACACTCCAATAGTTGGAATCGACGTAATCCATTCTAGTACACCTTTTAAGAATGAATTTAGCCATAATACTGCTGTATTTAGGAGTTCTGTTGCAGACCTTTCAATAGCCGTAACAACATTTTCTGGAATGTTCAACTTTTTTAAGTTTTCGCTGCCAAGAAATTTTTGTATCATCTGGCTCGCATTTGTAAAATATGTTCCTAAATTATCTAATAAATTGGAACCTTCCGAAACAAGTGTTGCAATCCCCCAGGTTAATAATCCAATAATTATTCCTAGTACAAATACTATCACAATAATTGCACTTGTTTTTCGTCTAAATTTACATTTTCTCATAAAAAATCTTATAGCAGGCTCCAGCAAAAGAGATATTACAAATGCAATTAAAAAAGGCATATAAAAGAAAGCTAGTTTAAAACTTAGATAAATAGCTATAAGGCTTAATACCAACAAAACCAACTTTCTAAACACCTTTGTCCAATAATTCATATCAATTACCATAATAGCTCCTAATAAATAATATATTACTATTTTATGGTAATTTTCAAAAAGTATACGTTACTATAAAATTATTTTAATCATTTAAAATCAAAAATACATCTTATTTTTTAAACTTCGGTACGGAGCTCTTGGTCGGAGCCCCTTCGGACTCCTCAAAAGGCGAGCTTGACCTTGTTTTTCAAAATAAGATGTATTTTGATTTAATGTTTTATTTTAACTGTTACTCTGCATTACGCTCGTCTGTTCCACAAATACATTCTATTGTATCACACAATTCTTTTTGGTCTACTGATTGATTTGCGGCTAAATCTCCTAATGTTAAAATGCCGATAACTTTGTTGTTTTGTGTTACAGGTATTCTTCTAATTTGTTTTTCAGACATTAATCTTTCAGCCTCTGTAATTTCGCTGTTTGGAGTACATGAGCATGGCTGTGTTGTCATTATCTCGCTAACTGTGGTCTTGCAAGTATCTTTATCGCATGCAACTGCTCTTAAAAGAATGTCTCTATCTGTTACAATTCCAACTAATCTGTTTGAATCATCGCATACTGGAGTACAACCAATATGGCATTCGCACATCATTTTAGCACAGTCCTGTACAGATGTGTTTGGCTTTACATAATTTACGTGATTACACATACAATCTTTAACTTTCATTTATATATCCACCTTTCAAAAAAATTTACAATATTATTATGCACATTTGAAAATTGAATATACAGTTTGAATTTTGCTGATTTGGCAAAATTTTCTTTTAAAGTTGATTTAATACTAAAATTTGAATAAACGCCCTTTTTATGTCATCTTTGGTATTTTTTTCATTTAATTCTTCAAGAATTTCATCTGTAATTTTATTAATTAAAGTTTTTGTTGGTTTTTGTGTAATTTTTTTGCATTTATTTATAACTATCGGATTAATTTTTAAGTATGACTCTGGATATAAATCTACCGTCTGTAAAGTTGGCTCTTTTATGTTTATCTCGCTTCTCGTATATGTATCTCCAATTATAGTTTTCATATATTCGTCAGTATTTAACATATTCCTATCCTCCCTCGACTATCTTGGAAGATATATTTTAATAATGTTCTTGCATTATTAAAACCTCCTCATATACTGTATTATATGAGAAGGTTTCTGTTTTGTTAATTTAGTTCATTTACATACTGTTTGAATTTTTTTCCACGTTCTTCAAAATTTTTGAAGGCATCAAAGCTTGCACTTGCCGGCGATAATAACACTACATCTCCTGTTACTGCTTTTTGTTTTGCCATTTTAACGGCTTCTTCAAGATTTGTACAATGTATAATGTCTATTTTTTTGTCTTGCATTTCACCTAGTGCTATGATTGTTGCATTTTCAATTTTTTCAGATGTTGGTCCAGTTAATATTAATGTTCCTACTTTTTGTGCTATTTTTTCTCCAATTTCCTTGTAATCTAATCCTTTGTCAGATCCGCCTGCTAGCAATACAATATTTTCATCAAAAGCATTCAATCCCGCAATTGTACTTGCTGGGCTAGTTCCAATAGAATCGTTGTAATATCTTACTCCATTTAGTTCTCTTACAAACTCTAATCGGTGTTCAACCCCATTAAAATTCTTTATTGCATTTAATTGTTGTTCTTGAGTAGCTAATGATTCAGTTGCAGCAAGTGCCGCACAAATATTTTCGTAATTATGAATTCCTCTTAATTTTATTTCATCTTTTCCTAATAAATCTGTGCATTCTCCATTTACGCAATGCTTAATCATTCCATCTTCTCTATCATACACATAGCCATCTTTTAGCTGTTTTGTACTACTGAAGAATATAGTTTTACCAACAACTTCATTTGCAAAATTTCTAGTAATTTCATTGTCTTTATTTAAAATTGTTATTCCATTTTTATCTTGATGCAAGAATATATTCTTTTTAGCTTCTTGGTATTCTTCATATGATTTATGAACATTTAAGTGGTCTGGGAACATATTTGTTACAACCGAAATATCTGGGCTTACGTCCATTCCCATCAATTGAAAACTGCTTAATTCAAGCACAATTATATCGTCTGGTCTCATATCTTTTACCTTAGTAAATATAGGCTTTCCAATATTTCCACCTAGGAAACAATTGTATCCAGCTTGCTTCAATATTTCATATATTATTGATGTAGTAGTGGTCTTGCCTTCTGTTCCTGTAATTCCAATAACTTTGCATGGTGCAAGTTTTAAAACCATTTCAATTTCAGACGTTAGTAATGCACCTTTTTCAACTTCTTCTACAAACTCTGGTGTTGTTGGTAGTGCACTAGGAGATCTGAAAATAACATCAAATCCATGTAATCTAGATAGATTATCTTCTCCTATTTCAACTTCATATCTATATCTATTTATCTTTTCCATAATTTCATCTGATAAATTTCTCTTGTCAAATACAGTTACCTTAGCATTTTTATCATAAAAATAATCAAGCAAAGGCACGTTGCTAACACCCATTCCGATTATAGCAACCTTTTTACCATCTAAGAATTTATTAAATTCTTCTAACTTTTCGTTTACAAAATCCATACTTAAACTCCTTTTTAGTTTTTCGCCCATTAGGGACGCCCCTTTTTGGTCGAAATATTTTATTGTGCAATCTTTTCTAATATTTTCATAGCCGATTCTTCTGCATTCTTGCATTCTGTTACATCAACATCAATTGTTTTGCTGTATCTCTTGTAGAAGCCGGCTTGCTCCTGCAACATATCTCTTTCTTCAATATGTTTTTTCAATTCTTCTCTTGTTATTGTTTCATCTTCATATTGATGCATTTTTCTATCTACTCTTGTATCTATATCTGCTGTTACGAAAAAATGATAATCTAGCTCGGGATAAATTTTCATTAAGTCTCTACCTGATATTATTAGATTATATTGCTTTTTATATGCATCTATTAATTTTCTTCCAAATATGTAGAATTTTGTGTTATCAGCATCTTTTGCAATTTTAGAAACTGCCATTGATGTCGTGTCTGATTGTAAACTTTCTTCGTTTATTTCTTTTCCATCAACATAAACAACACTTTCTCTATTTTCTATTTTCAATTCTACTTTTAGTATATCCATCATTTGCTTTATATCAATTGGTTTATCTGTTCCATGCATAATCTTATTCATGTCGGCTTCTGAAGACATTAATGCAAATACAATTCCTCTATATAAATTGCCACCATGTAATATTATACTATTAGGTATTTTGTCTAATAATTTCCTACAAATTGATGTTTTGCCGGCTCCAACTAGTCCTTCTATTCCTATTGTTATATTATTCTCTATTATATTATTTTCCATTTCTTCACCTTGTTCCTAATTTATTTATACAGTAATTATATGTATTTTGTTCTAATCTGTCAATAGAGTAATTTTGCTATTTTTTATTATGTTGACCTTTCGAAGATTCTGTCTGTATACCGTGGTAAACTCCACATGTGAGATTGTTCCCACATTGGAGAAATCTCTTTCATAAGTATAAGTTGAAGTTACATTTTTAATTTGCTCAAAACTCTTCGGTAAGTATCCGCAAAGAAAGTAAATCCCCTGCGGTTTTACAACCAATGGGGATTTACTTTGTGTTAATTAAGATATTTTTTTAAAAATTTTCCTGTATAACTATCTTCATTTTTTACAATATGTTCTGGTGTTCCTACTGCTATTACTTGTCCACCTTTATCTCCGCCTTCTGGTCCTAAATCTATTATGTGGTCGCAAGTTTTTATTAGGTCTAGATTATGTTCTATTACAATTATAGTGTTTCCTGTATCTACAAGTCTTTGCAAAATATCCACTAATCTATGAACATCTGCAATATGTAGTCCTGTGGTTGGTTCATCTAAGATATATAAGGTTTTTCCTGTTGCTTTCTTAGAAAGTTCTGTTGCCAATTTTACACGTTGAGCCTCGCCACCAGATAGTGTTGTTGAAGGCTGTCCTAGTTTAATATAACCTAATCCAACATCATACAATGTTTGAATTTTTGATTTTATTCTTGGTATTTTATCGAAAAATTCTAATGCTTCCTCAACAGTCATATCTAACACATCTGATATTGATTTTCCTTTATATTTTACTTCCAATGTTTCCTTGTTATAACGTTTTCCTTTGCAAACTTCACAAGGAACATATATATCTGATAAGAAATGCATTTCTATTTTTAAGACTCCATCTCCAGAGCAAGCTTCACATCTTCCACCTGGAACATTGAAGCTAAATCTTCCCTTGTCATATCCTCTCATTTTTGCTTCGTTTGTGCCTGCAAATAAATCTCTTATCATATCAAACACACCAGTATATGTTGCTGGATTTGAACGAGGAGTTCTTCCTATTGGTGATTGGTCTATGTTTACTATCTTGTCTATATTATGAAGGCCTTTTACTTGCTTGCATTTTCCTGGCTTTTCATTAGAACCATTTAAGTCTCTTGCAATCGTCTTATATAAAATTTCGTTTACGAGTGTTGATTTTCCTGAGCCAGAAACACCTGTTACACATATAAATTGTCCTAATGGAAATTTTACTGTAATATTTTTTAGGTTGTGTTCTGTTGCCCCAACTACTTCTATAGATTTTCCATTAGACTTTCTTCTTTTCTTTGGAACCACTATTTGTTTTCTTCCACTTAAATAATCACCTGTTATAGAACCTGGTGTATTTTTTACTTCTTCTGCAGTTCCTTGTGCCATTACATTTCCGCCATGCACACCAGCTCCTGGTCCAATATCTATAATCTGGTCAGCTGCATACATCGTATCTTCATCATGTTCTACGACTATAACAGAATTACCTAAATCTCTTAGTTTCTTCAATGTAGCAATTAGCTTGTCATTATCTCTTTGATGAAGTCCAATGCTTGGTTCATCAAGAATATATAGAACTCCTGTAAGACCAGCACCGATTTGGGTTGCAAGCCTAATACGTTGTGCCTCACCACCTGATAGAGAACCAGCTGGTCTCGAAAGTGTTAAATAATCAAGTCCAACATCTATTAAAAATTGTAAACGTTTATTTAACTCTTGTAAAATCTGTTCTGCAATCATTGCCTGGGTTGGTGTAAGCTCTATGTTATTTATATATTCTTTTATTTTATCTATTGACATATCTGTAAGTTCTTTTATGTTTAAATCTCCAATTTTTACAGATAAACTTTCTTTTCTTAAACGTGCTCCATGGCATGCAAGACAAGGAGATTCGCTCATGTACATCTCGTAAAAACTTCTCATACCATTAGATTTTGTCTCGTTGTGACGTCTTTCAAGTGTTGGAATTACACCCTCAAATGGAGTAGAATATTTTCTGGTTCCGGCAGCAGATGTGTATTCAAAGTCAATTACTTCATCTCCTGTACCATATAGAATTTTATTTAAGAAATCCTTTGGTAATTTTTTAATTGGAACATCTTTAATTTTAACTCCATAATGTTTTGCAATACTCTCAAAGTACATCTTAGCCATAGTATCGCCTTTTTTCATGGTGCTAGCTCCGAAAGCTTTTACCCCATCATATAGTGTCTTATCTTTATCTGGAATTATTAAATCCTCATCAATTCTCATTAAATAGCCAATACCAGTACACTCTGGGCAGGCACCAAATGGATTGTTGAAAGAGAACATTCTTGGTGTTAATTCTTCAAAGCTAATGCCACAATCTGTACATGCGTAATTTTGAGAATAGATTTTTTCTTCTTGGCCTGGCACATCTATTGTAACTAAGTTGTTTGCGTATTTCATTGCTGTTTCAACAGATTCAGTTAATCTTGCACGAATTCCTTCTTTAATAATTAATCTGTCTACCACAACATCAACATTATGTTTCTTCTTTTTATCAAGAGTAATTTCATCTTCTCCAAGCTCATACATTTGACCATCTATTCTTACTCTAATAAAACCTGCTTTTTGATAATCTTCTAACTGTTTTATAAACTCTCCCTTTCTTCCACGTACAACAGGAGCTAAAACTTGAAGTCTTGTTCCTTCTTCAAGTTCCAGAATATTATCAACAATCTGGTCAATAGTTTGCTTTTCAATTTTCTTACCACAGTTTGGACAATATGGCACTCCAATTCTTGCATATAATAAACGCAAATAATCGTAAATTTCTGTAACCGTTCCAACTGTAGAACGAGGATTCTTAGAAGTAGTCTTCTGGTCAATAGAAATAGCTGGTGAAAGTCCTTCAATAGACTCAACCTCAGGTTTCTCCATCATACCTAAGAATTGCCTTGCATAACTAGACAAACTCTCTACATATCTTCTTTGTCCTTCTGCATACAAAGTATCAAAAGCAAGTGAAGATTTTCCGGAACCCGAAAGTCCTGTAACAACTACCAATTTATTCCTTGGAATCGTTAAATCTATATTCTTTAAATTGTGTTCTTTTGCACCTTTTATAATAATATTATCATTCATTAAAATCATCCTTTAACAAAATTTTGCACTGTTATTATAGCACATTTATAGTGTCTTTTCAATAGTTTTACAAACTTTTGTTCTTTTATTTTTTATAATTTAAGTGCACTTCTTTTCAAAAGCACACTCCTGTTATTTTTTATTTAGTTTTAATATTGTTTACAGTATTTTTCATAATTTTGTTGTAATTTTTCATAGTTTTCTTGTGATACTGTTATATTTAATTTAATAGAATTTAGATTCTCATAGTCAATAAGTTTTTTGTTTTTTATATCTTGTAATATATTTTTATACAACATATATCTATTTGTGTCATATGTTACAAGACAATACTGATAGCTTTCGTCATTAGAATTTTTTCTATTTTCTATTTCTAATTCAGGCTCTATTCCATCCAAATAATTGATCTCAATGTTTACTGTGTTTATAGAATTATCTATAATATATTCGTACTCATAATTTTTCGTTATCCATAGATTATCAGACATTGGAATTTCTTGTGATAATATTTTATATTCATTATATTGATTTTTTGAAACATGTTCGAAATTTATGTATGACCCTATTGCTATTCCTGCTCCTACTCCGCAAGTTATCAAACCTATTATTGAAATTATAAATATTTTCTTAAAATGCTGTTCTTTATCTACAATAAAATTAAATACTAATTCCATAAAGCTATAAAGAATTAAGGCTATACCAATTCCAACAAAAGCAATTCCCGCGAATATATTTCCATATATAATATGGTACAATGAAACTACTGTGACACCCACATCAAACACAAACCCTACTACCACTGAAATTGCAATAAAAATCATAAATAACTTTATCATTATTACAATGATTTTTTCAATTACTTTTAGAAAAGCTGGACCAGAATGTTTTGGATCTCTAATAATTATTTTTTCTTTTGGCTTTTCTTCATAGTGTTTATTTTCTGTCTTTTCAATAGGTTCTTCAATACTCTTCTTCGTAGTATTCTGATCCTCTACCGTCACATAATAATCTAGATACCTAATTTTTAGTAAATGAATAAAAATTACTCCTCCAACTGCAATCAATATAAGTGTAATTACTTTGCTCAATATTTTCCATAATATAGGTAATGGAAGAATTCCATAAATTATGTATTCTAAAAGTTTCATAATTAATAACCCAGATATCAACAAAATTAGGATTATAAATACCATTTCAAATATAAATTTAATTTTTTCTTTAAACCTCATGCAAACAAACATATTATATAGTTTTGTTATGAAATTTAAAAAGTCTTGCATGCATATATTTAAATCAATCTTGTTTTTCGAACCCTCTGTTGAAATGTTTCCTATTGAGCCATCATCCATTAAGTCTTCTAGATGACAATTCAATATTTTGCACATTTGCAACATTTTTTCCATATCTGGATATGAATTTCCAGCCTCCCATTTTGAAACTGCTTGTCTAGATACGCCTAATTGTTCTGCAAGTTGTTCCTGCGATAAATTATTGTTTTTTCTTAGTTTTGGTAATTTTTCACTAAATCTCATTTTTCTCACCTCCACCTAAATTATAGAGCAAATAAATAAAGTTGCACTACCAATTTTCATTATCTTTTTGTAAACTTTCAGTTGCATTTTATCTTTTGCACTATTTTTAAGTATAATTAGGTGTTTTTTACATTCAATTTATTCTTCAAGCAATTTGCAATATTCTTCTACAATCTTTTTAGCGTGTCTACGATCTCCATATAAGCAATCTATGTATTCTGGAGCTTTTTCTTCTTCATAGCATTCTTTCGTAAATCCATCTATGTATTCAACATATTCATTAACTCTGTTTTCTTTATCAATCATCCAAGGTTTCTTTGGATATATAAAGTGAATTACAGCTAAGTCATCCATCGAATATTCTTGAAAGTTTACATAGTACTCTAGATATGGAAAGAATATATTATACTTATTTTTTAGATGTAACTCAGGTTTATTTTTCCACTCATGGTCATATTCCTGCAATATATCTTGATCCCCTATTGCATCTCGTTTGTCTATTATTGTTTTTATTATTTCTTTAAATTTTTCAATTTGACCTTTTTTAGGCTCTACTACAATAACACCAGATGTAAGTTCTAAGCATCTGCATGTTAAATTTGGACCATAATGTTTGTCTATTACAGCCGACATATGTGGTTTATCAAATAAACAATCTATGTTTTGTCTTACATAAATGTCGCTATCTATAAATACAATTTTTTCGAAATCTGTTAGTTCAAAAATATTTAGCTTATCAAAAGTGTAATTCCATCTATTCTTTGCCCTTGACCTGTTTCTATCTATTATTTCTTGAGGCAAGTCAACTTTTTCTCTTCTTATTGTTTTTACACCTTTATCTTCTAATTCTTCTTCTGTTTCTTCAGAAATCTCATTGCTAAGTAAAGCATATAGTGGATATTTCGAATTCACATTTTTTAACGCTTTATTTAATGCAATTACTCCGGGTAAATAATTTTCTGTAGATAAAGTCGTAAAATAAGCCTTTTCTCCCATATTTCTCACATTAATTCCTTTCTCTTTTATAAATAAACCAATTTTAATTTTCAAAAATAAGGTCAAGCTCGCCTTTTGAGGAGTCCGAAGGAGCTCCGACCAAGAGCGCCATACAGTAATTTTTTTAAAATTAAAATTGGTCTGTTGTAATAGTATTTATTGGGCGATTACAAGTTTCTTATTATTTTCAGTAATTGTATTTTTTAATTTTTTCCAAACAACTTGTACATGTTGAAAATCTTCATAATCTTGTTTTACATTTGAATTATATTTTTCTAGGTCTTCCAATAAAATGTTAAAGTCTTTATCTTTAAACATTTTATTCATTGCCGGAATGCCTCTCCTTAAATTTTTAATTGTCTTCTTTATTTCTTTTTCATAGTTTTCCTTATCAGTTGCATACAAATATAAAGGTCTATATTTAATCCAGCCTCTAGCAACCTTATAAAATCTTTGTTCTACGCTCTTATCATTTGACTTTGTTTTGTCTATTTTTCTCGGATATTTTCCTTCTAAAACATTATTAAATTTTATAAATGGATCGTGAAAATGATAAACAGGTACGCTTATCACTTTATTTTCATTCAGTAATAAAGAAAAGAAAGCATCTTCTCCTCTTGCACCTTCCGGATTGTAAAACGCAGGAATTTTGTCTAAATGTTTCAAGTTTAGGCACAATGGAGATCCCAATATACGTTTATGTGTTCCTTGAATTTGTATTTCACTCACAGTATTCTTTTTCATTAATTCTTCATCAGCATAAGCAATTCCGTCATCTTTCGACAAATAGCCTTTTACATCTTCCCACGTCATAAACTCATTTTTTACAGCCTCTATAAAAGCCTTTATTCTACGCTCATGAAATGGATTTTTTAGTTCCATATATGGAAGTGGCGAATTGTATCCACATCTATGTCCAAAAGTAATATCTGCATTTTCTATATTTTCTAAATGTCCTAATATATTATTTTGTATCTTCCATTTAATGTTTCCGTTCTTTCTACTCTTAACGCACGCTACTGGGTACTCGTCATCATCCCAGTATAAAAAATAATCAATTCCATTAATTACTGCATTATATAGCAATGTATTTCTTGCTTTTGCATAGCCATAGCCGAAAAATAAATTAGCCTCGTCCATGGTTATTATTTTTTCTTTAACTAGTCCTGCTTTTTGCTCCTCTATTAACTTTGGAGTAATATGAACAATTTTTATATTTTTATGTACCTCTGGTAATATTTTATAAAAATCTTCTTCTCTAGATTCTTTTTGGTAACTTAAATCATACAATATGAATATCGTTAACTCAACCTCTCTATCAAACTTCTTAGTTTGATTTAATAAATGCTTATATGTGTTGTTTATAACAGCGCAAACATTCGGTCTGCCTGACACAAATCCAATTCCAAATTGTGCCTTTTCTTCCATATTCTATTAATACAGCTCCTTCACGTTATATTTTGTTTTTGCAATTATATCATACTTTTCGTTTAATAGCAATGTTTTCCAGTTTTATTATGGTGTTTTTTAATATGGCGGAGGCAGTTTTTAATTATTATAGCTTAATTTCAATATTCTTCATTTCATCATCTATATGCATTTTTTTATAGGTTACTTTACAAGTATCTAACAATTTTCTAGATGCTATATTATTTTCGGAATTTGCGTATTTATCAGATAAATATATTACTTCCTTAATTCCAGATTGAATTATCATTTTTGCACATTCGTTGCATGGGAATAAATCCACATAAATTTTAGCACCTTCTAAGTCTTTTCTGCTTCCTCTGTAATTTAAGATTGCATTCATTTCCGCATGGCATACATATGGATATTTTGTATCCAAATTGTCGCCTTCTCTATTCCAAGGAAACTCGTCATCATTAAAACCGTTTGGAGTTCCATTATATCCAATTGATAAAATTCTATTATCTGCACCAACAATACATGCACCAACTTGAGTTGACGGATCCTTGCTTCTCATTGCAGATAATTTAGCTATTGCCATAAAATACTCATCCCAGCTAATATAATTACTTCTTTTCTTATTTTTATCTTCCATTACATCCTCCATATATATAAACGGTAAATTTTAAATTTAGTCACATAAATATATTACAAACTAATTTTAATTTTGCAAAAATTTCGGTATTGTGCTCTTGGTCGGAGCTCCTTCTGACTCCTCAAAAGGCGAGCTTGACCTTATTTTTTTTAAATTAAAATTAGTTTATATAGAATAATATTAATCGCCTAAAAATATAGGACCCTATTGGGCGATTTCAAATGGCATATGTTTCATGAGTTTGTTATAGCATTCTCTACAAACTGGTATATATTCTGCATCTCCAACCATAATATCTGTATCTTTTTGCCCTTTATAATATGTAAATATTGCTTCTTCGCTCTTGCAAATTTCACATATAGATGTCATCATTTCAATATTATCTGCTATACACATTAAATCTCCCATTTTACCAAATGTTTTCTTTTCTGATGTTAAATTTAGTCCTGCAATATAAAATTTTTTTCCCTCTGCAGCCATTCTATCTATTGTTTGAATATCTCCCTTTAGGAATTGAAATTCATCAATAAAATATGAGTCAGCATCATAATTTTCAAGCTCATTTATACTCTGAATATTTATAGCATTTATCGAATTGCCGGCTCTTGTCGATATTACTGCATCTCCAGCTCTATTATCTAATAATGGTTTGAATACCTTAATGTTCTTTCCAGCAATTAATTGTCTCTTCAATTCATTAAATATTTTTTGGCTCTTACCACATTTCATTGGTCCTGTATAAACATTAATAATTCCCATTACTATTACTCCTTCGCTTATGTAAATTAAATTTATATTTTTGCTGATGAATACTATATATGTAATTGGAAGATTAATCAAGTGTTTTTGTTAAAATTATTAATTTGTAATAATGTGTAATATTTTGTAATAAAATCAAATTAGTGTATTGTTAACTTTTCTTGCTAAAAAAAAACAGTGCGTGAAATCACGCACTGCCAGGATAGGGAAAGCTCATATATTATTAGCCCCAAACTATTCTACTCTGGAATTTCTCCTTAATAGTCCATCGAATAAATGCTTCCAGCCGCAATATACGAATTACTAGAATCATTTGCCCAAATAAAGAGAGTATACGAACCCGGAACTGCATACCCTGCATCGAAGATTGTAACGTTGCCATCCATATTCATGCTGTATTCTTGGTACATTGCATTTCCTCCCGTAAGAGTCATGTCCATAGTTCCGGAATTACCATTGCGGTATTTAGCACCCAACATGAACTTTAAGTTACAAGCATGTCCAAGGGTAAAGGTATACGTACAACAACCGACGCCAGAGCGCTCTCTGATATTAACAAACTCTGTCATAGAGTTGCTAGCAGTTGTTGCAACCACCCCAGAGTCACCATCCAAGAACACAATTACAGCATCCTCTTCAAGTTTCTCTTCGGGTTCTGCGGCATAGGCTCTGTTAACGAGGGTAGTCCCCAACATCAGCAACGCCATCACCATCACAACTACATTGGTAAGCCGTTTTTTCATTGCTTTTTCCATTATGCTTTCTCCTATCTGTTTTCTCCCTATCCTGTAAAAAGTGGCAGACAAGCTGCACACTTTATTTATTATACATTGCAATACATAACATGTCAAAGGAAATCGTTCGACATAAATCGACTTCTTTCGCAGTGTTAATATAAAAAAGATAAGGTAATATTTAAAACCTTATCCTCTGCAAATCACTATGCAGTTTTCCTTTTAGTAAAATACATATATAATAAAAATATAACACATTAAGGAATACTTAGATTATTATTTTCTCTGTTTACTTACTTTTTCTGATTTTATTACTTGAACTAAAGCACCAATTATAATTGATAGCACTGCAATAATCTCGCATAAATACATTCCTGTAATCTTAGCCTTAGCTAAATATCTCATGTGTGCTCTTAATATTAAATCTCCTTCTTTTATTTTGACCATTTCGGTAATATAATTTTCAGGTTCAACCTCTTTTCCAACCTTTGCATTTGCTAAGCATAATAGTAGAACATTTATTATTACACTTAAAATCGTAAAAATAATACATATTCGTATAAATAATGTTACAAATTTGTTTTTATTGCTTCCTTTATATTTTTCAATTATTGTAAGTATTACTCCTAATATTACGCCACCTATAATGCTTATTTTTCCTACTTGAATAAAGTAATTTTTACTCCATGAGCTAATTCCCATATATTTTGCAGTTTCTTGCATGCTCAAATTATATTTTTCAATATAGCTTGTTTCTACTTCATTTGCTGTATCTGGTTCCTTAATATCCGAGTTGAGGTATTCATTTGTTTTTATAATTCCATATATTCCATATACAACACTTGATACAAAAAATAATATACATATTCCTATAACGATATTCTTAAAAAAATTTTTCATTTTACTGTTTCCCCCAATCTTATATATTCTTCTGTAGCTATTCTTAATAGTATTTTCTTTTTTCACCCCCATTAATTTATTAAGTTAATATTTATTTTTCAGTTCAACCATTAAGCTAATAATATTTCAACAATATATAAAAGTCAAGGAAAATGTTTCGACAAAATTCTACATTCTTTTAACTTTTATTGCTGTCCATAAAGGCAAAAAGCAAGAGCAGAACATCATTTCTCGATTCTGCTCTTGTGTCGTATTTTGTCGAATGATTTTAAAACTCTATTTTTTCTTGTAACCAATTTTCTATTTCAGAAATATCAATTCTTACTTGTTCCATTGTATCTCTGTCTCTAATTGTTACTTTGTTGTCTTCTAATGTATCGAAGTCTATTGTTACACAATATGGTGTACCAATTTCATCTTCTCTTCTATATCTCTTTCCAATGCTTCCAGCCTCATCATAATCGCACATGAATTTCTTTGATAAGTTTTCATATACTTCTTGTGCCTTTTCTGATAATTTTTTTGATAAAGGAAGTACTGCTACCTTATATGGAGCAAGAGCTGGGTGTAAGTGTAATACAACTCTTGAATCCCCTTCACCTAAATCTTGTTCTTCATATGCGTTACATAAGAATGCTAAAGCAACTCTGTCACATCCTAGAGATGGCTCTATAACATATGGAATGTATTTTTCGTTTGTCTCTAAATCTTGATATGATAAATCTTGTTTTGAGTGTTCCATGTGTCTTGATAAATCATAGTCAGTTCTATCAGCAATTCCCCATAATTCTCCCCATCCAAATGGGAACGCAAATTCTATATCTGTTGTGGCTTTGCTATAGAATACAAGCTCTTCTGGGCTGTGGTCACGAAGCCTGATGTTTTCTTCTTCCATTCCTAAATCTAATAAGAATTTCTTACAATAGTCTTTCCAGAATTTAAACCACTCTAAATCTGTTCCTGGTTTGCAGAAAAATTCAAGTTCCATCTGTTCAAACTCACGTGTTCTAAATGTAAAGTTTCCTGGTGTAATTTCGTTTCTGAACGCCTTACCAATTTGACCAATTCCCATTGGAAGCTTTCTTCTTGTCGTTCTCATTACATTTTTAAAGTTTACAAATATACCTTGTGCTGTTTCTGGTCTTAGATAAATTTGTGCTGTTGAATCTTCTGTAACTCCTTGAAATGTTTTAAACATCAAATTGAACTTTCTTATATTAGTAAAGTTTGTTTTACCACAATCTGGGCAAGGAATTTTGTTTTCATTTATGTAATTTACTAGTTGCTCATCTGTCCAACCATCTGCAACTAAATCTTTTCCATTCTCATGAGCCCATTCTTCAATTAACTTATCTGCTCTATGTCTTGTTTTGCATTCTTTACAGTCAATTAATGGGTCACTGAAGCCTGCAACATGTCCTGTTGCAACCCAAGTTTCTGGGTTCATAAATATTGCTGCATCAAGCCCAACATTATATTTGTTCTCTTGAATAAACTTCTTTCTCCATGCAGCTTTAACATTATTTTTTAATTCTACACCTAAAGGACCATAATCCCATGTATTTGCAAGACCTCCATAAATTTCAGAACCTGGATATATGTATCCTCTGTTCTTGCAAAGTGCTACCATTTTTTCCATACTTTCAATCATAATTTATACCTCTTACATAGCTAAAAAATTAGCGCATTTTGCCATTAATACTACCACTTAATAGTGGATATGTCAAGGAGTAGCGCTTAATTTCATAGGCACTACTCCAAATTACATTTCTTTTAATTTTGTGGACTCATTAATTCACTACCATCAAATAAATCATCATATAACACATTTAATGGTTCTACCAAATTATCTTTATTAGATTCAAAGAAGAATAGAGTATCTCCTTTTTCAACACTCATATATAATGAACTTGCAACTCCACCTAATTTAATATTATCGTATACAAATGTAATTGCTTCCATTGGTAATTGCGCTGGTAATACATCTATATTAAATTCAGCCAGCATCGCTGTTTGCTCTTCTGTTGGAACTGCTTTTGGATGAGGTTTAAACAAAATCTTATATTCGTCTTTATATTTGTTATATACTTGTTCAATTAAATTTTTGAAATCATTTCTACTATATTTTCCATAAAAAGGTCTCGTTCCAGTTATTATTAAATATTTACCTTTTTCGCTATTAAAGTACTTTTCATCAAATTCTTTTTTATCTAGTTTTACACATTTGAAGAAATCTGCTTTCTCATCATCTGTCAAACTATTAAACTTTTCTTTTACAACAATTTTTCTCATATTAGACTTGTCCATACATTCTTTTACTTGTGGATCCTCAAAAGTAATTAATTCTGGGAATTGCAAATAATATACAACATTTTTTCTTAATGAGTTTAGAAGTATATAATTTGAATCTTTTGCACTACCTTTCTCATTGTTAAAGTAACTTACATCTTCAGAATCTTTATACTTACCACTTCTAACTTCTTCTAGCATTCTGTCAAATCTTTCTTTTTCGCGTAAAAAAGTCTCGTATTTATCAGCTTTTGTAATTTCTTGATTAAATACATAATCAACAGTACCACACGAATACATTGTTACGTTTATTTGCTCTTCTGGTATGCCAAGTTCTTCTATCGCTAATATTTCCATCCAGTAATATTCAGCTGTTACATATATGTTAAAATGTGCTTTAGAATCTTCTTGAAGTGCATTATTCACAAAATTTTGAATTTCTGGTTTTATAGTCGTTTTAAAGTTTTGCGCATTTCCATCTCCGATATGTCCAGATAGTACTAAACTACTAAACATTGTTTTAAGATAATCATTATCTAGTGTATCTTTACGTTGATACCATACATAGGAAGGTACATCTTTTTGATGTACCATGTCCATGTTGGCAAACAATGTTGGTAACGTATCTTCCATTATGTATATGTTATAAGCTTTATAATCTTCTTTTGCTTCTTTTCTTGTTTTAGTATAAATTACACTTCCAATAATAAGTGCAATTATAATTATTAAAATTATTGGTATTAGTATTTTTTTTTTCATCTTTTAATCCCCTTTTTATACTTTATCCACGATAATCATATTCACAGTAATAATCATACCCACAACAATAATCATACTAATTCTCTTTTAGATTCCAACTTCCGTTTTCATCTCTATCTTTAATTATACTTAGGTCAATTGTAACAACTGGTCTTAAATGTGCTTCAGCAGCCACCTTATTTTCGTACTCATCGCATCCATATGGACTACAGTCATCATATCCATAGCCACATGGATACTCACTATCGTAGCCATTAGAATCGTAATCTCCATATATATTTATAAAATCTATAGAATCACTTGCACATCTCATTCCAAATCTTGGAGAGCCTGCAACAGTATCTAAACTTCTAGCTGCAATAAAATATTTTTCATTACTTCTTAATACATCTATTCCTCTATTAAAATATTGCATATTTATTGGAAGCCTGTATGCTGTTTGAGTAAAGGCTGTATATTCTGTGTTAATTTTATTCCAACCTCCAGATACGTATTGGGTATTTATTTTATCACTTTCTTCATATGGATCAGGGTTTGCTTTTGTAAGTTCTGGATAATATCCATCATCTAGTGTTCCCTTTTGTTTCGCATATAAGCTTGGATATTTGATGTTTCCCGAATAAAATCTTCCTACTCCGTATTTTACACCTCTACTAGACACATAATCATTCCTTGCTTGAATTCCATTAGTTCCCATACATTCTTCAACATCTTTTAGGTTAATGTTTCTTACACTTACATTATATTTACTACTATTATATAATTTTTGGCATATTACATTCATCATATATACCGCATTATTATAACCTGCTGAATTATTTAGTTTAAGGATCTCATCAGTTGGTCTATCACTTATCAAATCAACTTTGCCGTTTTTCTCATCTATATTTAATATTCTCCATTTCAAGCCTTTAGTCGCATAAAATGTTTTAGTACTTTCTCCAGTATAGCTTGAACTAACGTATATCTAAGCATTCTGATTGTAGCTATAATTTACGTAGTTTCCTGGAGTTGGTACGTATTCCTCATTGTCATATTCTGAATCATTCTCATAATTAAAAGTACTATTTTGGATAGGCTTTTCTTTCATATCATAATCATATGATGGATATAATGATGCAAAAGCCCCCCATCCGTTTGAAATTGCATTTGGATTTATTTTTTTTATCATTTCTATGGTATCACTATCCAAGTTTGCCTTTGGGAAAGCCCCATCTCCGATTTTACGTAAATTTCTAGGAATATCTGTTATAGTTTCTAAAAAATCGCCTCCATAAAAGGCATCTTCTCCCACATAGCAAATGTTTTCATTCATTTGCATAGCAACTATATTATTTACATAAAAAGCATTTGCTTTTATTCCTTTTAGACCGTTTTCCAAATTTCAAATTATGTATTTTGGTTCCATTTGAACCATCATTTGGGAAAGCCCATGAATTTATTACTTTTGTAACATCAGGAGTTGTATAGTCTTCTCCCGGTTTTCTTAAAGGATAATAATACAAAATTGTACCAGTAGTATTAAAGAGAACTCCATCTATACTACTAAAGCTTGGGTTTCCATTTTCGACCGTTATATTTTGTATATTTTTTGCATCAGTTGCACAATCTGTAATTTCATTAACTATTATCTT